>Ga0164241_10004480_pt1 | contig 13502 bp, 11 predicted proteins | sample OricomyardsoilBY_FD_108780 | JGI IMG/M metagenome (GOLD analysis project Ga0164241, IMG submission 108780) | Backyard soil microbial communities from Emeryville, California, USA - Original compost - Back yard soil (BY) | ecosystem: Environmental > Terrestrial > Soil > Unclassified | place: USA...
GGCCCCGTCGCTGCCGGGCGGGGTCCGCCCGACCGAGGAGCAGCTCGCCGCGCTCGCGGCCGCACTGCCGGTCCAGCCCCGCCACGTGGCGGGCGTCCTGGCGGGCGAGCACGTGCCCGCGGGCTGGTGGGGCGGCGGTCGCCGCGCGGACTGGGCCGACGCCGTCGAGGCGGTGCGCCTCGTGGCCGACACGCTCCGCGTGCCCGTCGTGGTGGCCGCGGACCCGGACGAGCGGCCGTTCCACCCGGGCCGGTGCGCGCGCGTGACGCTCGCGGACGGCACGCTCGTCGGCCACGCCGGCGAGCTGCACCCGCAGGTCGTGGAGAACCTCGACCTGCCCGCCCGCACGGTCGCGTTCGAGCTCGACCTGGACGTCCTGCTGGACGCCGCGCCGACCGAGCCCGTCGAGGCCCGTCCGGTCTCGGCGTTCCCCGCCGCGAAGGAGGACGTGGCGCTCGTCGTCGACGACGCCGTCCCCGCCGCGGACGTGCGCGCCGCCGTCGCGCGCGGTGCGGGCGAGCTCCTCGAGGACCTGCGCCTGTTCGACGTCTTCACGGGGCCGCAGGTGGGCGACGGGAAGAAGTCCCTCGCCTTCTCGCTGCGGCTTCGGGCCGCCGACAGGACGCTGACCGCGGAGGATATCGCCGCGGTGCGCGAGGGCGTCGTCGCGGAGGCGGCCGACGCGGTCGGGGCGGCCCTGCGCGCCTGACGCGCGAGAGCCCGACGGGGAGGAGCGGCGTGCCACGCGCGGTCCGGCTGGAGGTGCCCACGGAGAAGGGGCCCGGCGAGCTCGTGCTCGACCGCCCTCCCGGCGCGCTGCGCGGCGTGCTGCTCCTCGGGCACGGGGCGGGCGGCGCCGTCGACGCACCCGACCTCGTCGCCGCGCGCGACGCGGCGGTCGGCAGCGGCGTGCTGGTCGCGCGCTTCACCCAGCCCTACCGGGTGGCCGGCCGGCGCGCACCCGCTCCGGCAGGGCAGCTCGACGTCGCGTGGCTCGAGGCCGTGACCGTGCTGCGCCGGCGCCGAGGGCTGCGCCTGCTCCCGCTCGTCGTCGGTGGGCGCTCGTCGGGGGCGCGGGTGGCGTGCCGCACGGCCCTGGCGGCGGCCGCCGTCGGGGTCGTCGCCCTGGCCTTTCCGGTCCACCCGCCGGGAAGGCCCGAGCGCAGTCGCCTCGCCGAGCTCGACGGCGCCGGCGTCCCGGCGCTCGTCGTCCAGGGCGAGCGGGACCCGTTCGGCCTCCCGCCCGAGGCGCCCGCGCGGCGCGTGGTCGTCGTGCCGGGCGCCGACCACGCCCTCCGGCGGGCCGAGCCGGTGGTCGCGTCGGCCGTCCCGGGCTTCCTGGACCTGGTCCTCGGTGCGGGACCGTCCTGACCGGGAGGTTCCGTGTTTCCGGACATGTCGCATAGTCTCCTCGGGACACGATCCACGAGACGGGGGGAGGCGACGGTGCCGGAGCCCAGCACGCGCGCCACGGTCCGGGCGGCGAGCCGCCAGAAGAGCCGACAGAGTGCGGCGGTGAGCCGCCGCGGCCCGTGGAGGTCGCCCGCGCTCCTCGCGGTCACCGGCCTCGTCCTCGTCGGCAGCCTGGGCGGCTGCACCCACAAGCCCGACGACGCACCCCTCCAGGACGCGGCCGCCCAGCTCGCGTCGTCGCTGGCCGGCGGCTCGCTCGACGGTGTCGCCCTCACGGGCGCGACGCCCGCCGACGCGACCGCGGAGCGCAAGGACGTGTTCGCCGCCGTGCCCGTCCGGCCGGCGGTCACCGTCAAGCACGTGGCGCGCGTCAAGGACCACGACGACCAGGCCACGGCGACGCTGGCATGGTCGTGGCCCGTGGCGTCGGGGCACCCCTGGACCTACACCACGACCGTCCACCTCGCGCAGGGTGCGCAGGGCGCGTCCGCGACCTCGACGGGTGCTTCGTCGTCCACCGCGTCGCCGGACCCGGACGACGCGTGGTCCGTCCGCTGGGACCCGACGGTCCTGCTCCCCGACCTGGCCGACAACCAGCACGTCACCTTCGCCCGGGTGCGTCCGCAGCGCGCGAAGATCGTGGACGGCTCCGGGAAGGCGATCGTGACGGACCGTGCCGTCCACGTGATCGGCGTCGACAAGACCCGGACGAGCGAGGCGCACTGGGAGTCGTCCGCACGCGCGCTCGCGGATGCGCTCGAGCTCGACGCAGACGCGTACGCGGGGCGCGTGGCGGCGGCAGGTCCCAAGGCGTTCGTCGAGGCGATCACCTTGCGCACCTCCGACCCGACGGACGTGACGAAGCTGACGGCGATCCCCGGCGTCGTCGCTCTCGACGAGAAGGAACCGCTCGCACCGACGCGCGACTGGGCGCGCCCGCTCCTGGGGACGGTCGGCGACGCGACCGCGGAGATCGTCAAGAAGTCCGACGGCCGTGTCGAGGCGGGCGACCAGACCGGGCTGTCCGGCATCCAGAAGCAGTACGACGCCCAGCTCGCCGGGCGGGCAGGGATCGAGATCCGCCTGGTCGACGACGGCGACGGCGGACTGAGCAGCGGGTCCGACGACTCCGGCGACGACAAGGGCACCGAGGTGTTCGCGGTGAAGGCGGCCGACGGCACACCCGTGCACCTCACGCTCGACAGCGCGCTGCAGACCGACGCCGAGGGGATCCTCGCGGACCAGAAGGTCGCGAGCGCGATCGTGGCGGTCTCGACGTCCGGCAAGGTGCTGGCCGCCGCGAGCGCGACCGCCGGGAACGGGCTGTCCACGGCGACCACCGGTCGGTTCGCCCCCGGCTCGACCATGAAGGTCGCGAGCTCCCTGGCGCTGCTGCGGCAGGGCGCGACCGCGGCGACGAAGGTCCCGTGCACGCCCTCGATCACGGTCGACGGGCGGAAGTTCACCAACGACGCCGACTACCCGTCGTCGGAGCTCGGCTCGATCCCGCTGCAGACCGCGTTCGCCAACTCGTGCAACACGGCCTTCATCTCGCAGGCGAAGAAGGTGGACCAGCAGGCCCTGCACGACGCAGCGGCCGACCTCGGCATCGGCGCTCCCTCGGCGCTGGGCGTCCCAGCGTTCTTCGGCTCCGTCCCGACGACGGACGGCAGCGAGACCGACCATGCCGCGTCGATGATCGGCCAGGGACGAGTGGAGGCGTCGCCCCTGACGATGGCGACCGTCGCCGCGAGCGTCGCCGCCGGCAAGCGCGTGTCGCCGGTCCTCGTCGAGCCGTCGAAGGCCGCTGCGGGCGCGGCGACGGCGTCACCGACGTCCGGGGCGACGGCCACGTCGGCGGCGCCGAGCAAGCTCACGAAGGGCGAGGCGAAGACGCTGCACACGTTCATGCGGTCCGTGGTCACGAGCGGGACCGGTGTGATCCTCTCGTCGCTGCCGGGTGACGTCGGCGCCAAGACCGGGACGGCCCAGTTCGGTGACGGCGGCAAGGCGCACGCGTGGATGATCGCGACCGACGGCGACGTCGGCGTGGCGGTGTTCGTCGACGAGGGGGAGTACGGCGCGACGACCGCCGGGCCGCTCCTCAAGGAGTTCCTGCAGGACCTCGCGAAGGACCGAACGTCGAAGTGAGCACGAGCAGATGAGTGCCGGCAGCAGGCCTCGTGTCCTGACGATCGCAGGCACGGACCCGACGGGTGGCGCGGGGGTCGCCGCGGACCTCAAGACGTTCGCCGCGCACGGCGCGTACGGGATGGCGGTCGTCACGGCGCTGGTCGCCCAGAACACGCGCGGCGTGCGGTCCGTGTACGACCCGCCGGTCCAGGTCCTGGTCGCGCAGCTCGACGCCGTCTCTGACGACGTCGCGATCGACGCCGTGAAGATCGGGCTCGTGGGGAGCGCCGCCTACGCGCGGGCGATCGGGACCTGGCTGGACCGGGTGCGCCCGCCCTACGTCGTCATGGATCCCGTCCTGGCGGCGTCGGCGGGGGGCGGTCGCGCGCTGCTCGGGCGGGGCGAGCGCGCCGAGGACGTGCTGGCCGCTCTGCGCGACCTGGCGACGCGTGCCCACGTGGTCACCCCGAACGTCGACGAGCTCGCGGCGCTCGCGGACGCGCCGCCGCCCGCGTCAGGCACCGAGATCGTCGAGACCGCCAGAGCGCTCGCGGCGAGCCTCGGCACCCGCGTGCTCGTAACGGGCGGCCACCTCGGCGGCAGGCGTTCGCCGGACACGCTGGTCACGCCGTCGGGCGCGGTCGTGACGGTCGACGGGGAGCGCGTCGAGACCGCCCACACCCACGGGACGGGCTGCGCGCTCTCGAGCGCGCTCGCCGCGCTCCGTCCCGTGCGTCCGTCGTGGGAGGCGGCGCTCCGTGACGCGAAGGTCTGGCTCGCGGGCGCGCTCCGTGACGGCGGACGGCTCGACGTCGGGCGCGGGCCCGGACCTGTCGACCATCTGCACGGCCTCCCCGCCCCCGACCGTCACGTGGCGCCGTGACACGGAGTCCGTGATGGCGGCGGGCGAGACGCCGCGCGACGTCCTGGCGGAGCCCGCCTTCCGCCGGCTGTGGACCGCCGCGACGCTGAGCGGGCTCGGCTCCGCCGTGACGACGGTCGCGGTCCCGGTGCTCCTGGTGAACGTGCTCGACGCGACGCCGGTAGAGCTCGGGGTGGTGAACGCCGTCCAGCTCCTGCCGTACCTGCTCTTCGGGCTCGTGGTCGGCGTGCTGCTCGACCGCGTGCGGCGCCGGCCCGTGCTGGTCTGGGCGAGCGTGGGCCGCGCCGCGGTGCTCGCGGTCGTGCCGGTGGCGTGGTGGGCGGGAGCCCTGTCGTTGCCGCTGGTGACGGCGACCCTGTTCGTGTTCGGCCTGCTGTCGCTCGTCGGGACGGCCGGCGTTCAGGCGTTCCTCCCGACCGTGGTCGCGCCCGACCGGCTCCTCCCGGCGAATGCGCGCCTCGACCAGAGCGCGGCCGTCGCGCAGACCGGTGGCCCGGCCGTCGGCGGTGTGGTGGTCGCGCTGCTCGGCGCGCCGGTGGCGCTGCTCGTCGACGCCGTCAGCTACGTCGTCGACGCGGTCCTCATCGGCCGGATCGCCGTCGAGGAGACCCTCCTGGCGCCCGTCGTCCGCGAACGGGTGCGCGACCAGATCGCCGACGGCCTGCGCTGGGCGTACCGGCACCGGTCCCTGGCTCCGCTCGCGTGGTCGACGCACGTGTGGTTCTTCGGGAACGCGCTCGCGCTCACGGTCCTCCCGCTGCTCGCGCTGCGCGAGCTCGACCTGTCTTCGCTCGGGTACGGGCTCCTGCTGGCCGGGACGGGTGTCGGCGCGCTCGGGGGCGCGTTCGGTGCGACCCGTGCCGGGCGGGTGTGGGGCCCGGGCCGCGTCATCGGCCTCACGCGGCTCGGCTATCCGGTCGCCTGGGCGGTGATCGCGCTCGCGCCGGCGGGTGGCGGGCTCCCGACGTGGGCCGTGCTGGTGGCGGGCTCGGTGCTGGCCGGGGTGGCCGCGGGACTCGAGAACGCCAACGAGATGGCGTACCGCCAGGTCGTCACGCCCGCCCGGCTCCAGGGGCGGGTCAACGCGACCCTGCGCTCGGCCAACCGCTCGGCCGCCGTGGTCGGTGCGCTCGCGGGAGGCGTGGCTGCGACGGCCTGGGGCTACCGGCCGACGCTCTGGCTCGCGGTCGGCCTCTTCGCGGCGGCCGCGCTCGTCGTGCTGCTGTCGCCGGCGCGGACGGCCCGCTACGACGACGCCGCCTGACGGCCCGGTCCGTCCGGGCTCCCGCCGGGCGCCGCCTGACGGCCGGTCCGCCGCCACCGGGCGGGCGCGAGGAGGGTCGTCGGTCGTCCTGCCGATCAGGGGCGCACGCGGACGATCGTCTTCCCGTGACGCCGCTCGGTCGGGTTGAGGGCGGCGACGGCGTCGTCGAGCGGTGCGACGGTGCCGATGTTCGTCCGCAGCCGCCCGTCGCGGACGCGCTGGACGATCTCGCCGAGCTGGGCGCGGTCGGACTCGACCACGAAGTCCACCGCGCGCCCGTCGGCCGGCCGCGCCTCGGGCGGCCCGACGACGGTCACGAGCGTGCCGCCGGGGCGAACGAGGCGTGCGGACCGCTCCTGCACGGCACCGCCGATGACGTCGAAGACCAGGTCGACGCCGCCGACGTCCTCGAGGGCGTCGGTCTCGAGGTCGAGGAACTCGGCCGCGCCGAGGTCGAGCGCCTTCTGGCGGTCGGCCCCCCGTCCGGTGCCGATGACGTACGCGCCGGCCTCGCGGGCGAGCTGGAGCACCATCGTCCCGACGGCGCCCGCGGCGCCGTGCGCGAGGACGGTCTGCCCCGCCTCCAGATGGCCGTGCTGGAAGAGCCCTTGCCACGCGGTGAGGCCGGAGATCGGCAGGCTGGCCCCGACGGTGAAGTCGACGTCGCCCGGCAGCGGCGCGAGGTTGCGTGCCTCCACGGCCGTGTACTCGGCGAGCGTGCCGTCGCGGTGCCAGTCGGTGAGACCGAACACCCGCTGGCCGACGGTCAGCCCCGTGGTGCCGTAGCCGAGCGCGCTCACCACTCCCGCGAGCTCGTGACCGAGCGTCGACGGGGTGCGGTCGCGGCCGCTGCGGTCGGCCCACGTCGAGGGCCAGTCGACCTCGGTCGGGACGAATCCCGACGCGTGGACCCGCACGACGACGTCGTTGATCGCGGCCGTCGGCTCGGTCCGCTCCACGAGCGTCATGCCGGCCGATCCGGCCGCCTGGTCCGTCACGGTGATCGCCTTCATCGAAACCTCGCTCTCGTCGTCGCTGCGTCTGCTCGGGTGGCGCCGGGCCGGTGCCACCCGGTGCCGCCGGTGGCGGCTCCCGGTCCCTCCCTCGCCCGCGCGGCTCGTCCTCCCGAGCCCGCGGGCTGCCGTAGGCGTCCAGGCTGCGTCCGTCGCTAGGGGACGAGCAGCACCTTGCCGGTGGTCCTCCGGCCCTCGAGCGCGCGGTGCGCCTCGCCCGCGTCGGACAGCGGGTAGGTCGCGCCGACCCTTACGTCGAGCGTGCCCGCCCCGACGGCGTCGAACAGCTCGGCGCTCCGGGCGAGCAGCTCCTCGCGCGTCGCGACGTAGTCGGCGAGGGTCGGGCGCGTGAGGAACAGCGATCCCGCCCGGTTGAGCCGCTGGATGTCGAACGGCGGGACTTGTCCGGACGCGCCGCCGAACAGCACGAGCGTCCCGCGCCGCCGGAGCGCCGCGAGCGACGCGTCGAACGTGTCCTTGCCGACCCCGTCGTACACGGCGTGCACGCCCGCGCCGCCGGTGAGCTCGCGCACGACGCGCGGAAGGTCGGCGGTGAGGTCGTCGAGCTCGCGGTACCGCACGACGTCGGTCGCACCGGCTCCGCGGGAGAGCTCTTCCTTGTCGGGGCTCCCGACGGTCGTGATGACGCGACCGCCCCGCGACACGGCGAGCTGGGTGGCGAGCAGCCCGACGCCGCCGGCGCCCGCGTGCAGGAGGACGTCGTCACCGGGCTGGACCGCGTAGGTCGAGGTGACGAGGTAGTGGGCGGTGAGCCCTTGCAGCATGAGCGCGGCCGCCGTCTCGAGCGGTACGTCGTCGGGCACGGGCACGGCCCGTCCGGCGGGTACGACGACCCGCTCCGCGTAGGAGCCCGGTGCGGACTCCCAGGCGACGCGGTCACCCTCGCGCACCCCCGCGACGCCGTCGCCGACCGCGACGACGACGCCCGCGCCCTCCGACCCGGGCACGTGCGGGTACGCGGCGGGGTAGACGCCCGCACGCAGGTACGTGTCGATGAAGTTGACGCCCGCGGCCACGAGCTCGACGAGGAGCTCGCCGGGTCCGGGGCTCGGGTCGGGGCGGTCGGTGACGGCGAGGACCTCGGGTCCTCCGGCTTCCTGGGCGACGACGGCTCGCATGGCGTCACGCTACGTCCCGAGGGGCGCGGGAACGAGGCGCGGGGCGCGCTTTCCTCCAGCCGCATAGATATGTAAGATCATGCATATGACGATCAGAGTGGCGGTCGCCGGCGCGAGCGGCTACGCGGGCGGGGAGACCCTGCGCCTCCTCGCCGACCATCCCGAGGTCGAGGTCGGCGCGCTCACCGCGCACTCCAACGCCGGCACGCTGCTCGGTGCGCACCACCCGCACCTGCGCTCGCTGGCCGCGCGCGAGCTGGTGCCGACCACGCCCGAGAGCCTGGCCGGCCACGACGTCGTCGTGCTGGCGCTGCCCCACGGCGCGAGCGGCGAGATCGCCGCGCAGCTCCCGGACGACGTCCTCGTGCTGGACCTCGGCGCCGACCACCGGCTCGCCTCGGCGGACGACTGGCGCACCTACTACCGTTCGGAGCACGCGGGCACCTGGCCCTACGGGCTGCCCGAGCTCCTGCTCGCGCCGACGTCGGGTGCGTCGGCAGGCGCGGCGCCGAACGACGACACGCCGCTGACCAAGCAGCGCGAGAACCTCGCCGGTGCCCGGCGGATCGCGGTGCCCGGCTGCAACGTCACCGCCGTCACGCTCGGCCTGCAGCCGGGCGTCGCGTTCGGCCTGCTCGACCCGGCCGACCTGGTCGCCGTCCTGGCCGTCGGCTACTCGGGCGCGGGCAAGTCGCTGAAGCCGCACCTGCTGGCAGCGGAGGGCATCGGCTCTGCTCAGCCCTACGCCGTCGGCGGCACCCACCGGCACATCCCCGAGATCGCCCAGAACCTGCGGGTGGCCGGCGCGCACGACGTCTCGATCAGCTTCACGCCCGTCCTCGTGCCGATGTCGCGGGGCATCCTCGCCACCGCGACCGCACGGCTCGCGCCGGGCCGGGAAGGCACGACGACGGCGCAGCTGCGCGAGGCCTGGTCCGAGGCGTACGCGGGGGAGCCGTTCGTCGAGCTGCTCCCCGAGGGCCAGTGGCCGACGACGGCCGCGACGCTCGGCGCCAACACCGCGCTCGTGCAGGTCGCGCTCGAGGAGCGCGCGGGTCGCGTCGTGACCGTCACGGCCATCGACAACCTCGTCAAGGGCACCGCGGGCGCCGCGGTGCAGTCCATGAACATCGCCCTGGGCCTCCCGCAGACCCTCGGCCTGACCGTGCAGGGGGTCGCCCCGTGACCGCAGCAGAAGCAGCAGACGTGGTCGCCTGGCCGACGTCGCCCGGCGTGACCGCGGCGGCCGGCTTCCGTGCCGCCGGCGTGACCGCGGGACTCAAGGCCTCCGGCAACCGGGACCTGGCGCTCGTCGTCAACGACGGGCCGCTCCAGGTGGGCGCGGCCGTCTTCACGACGAACCGCGTCGTGGGGGCGCCCGTCCTGTGGTCGCGCCAGGCCGTGAGCGACGGCGTCGTGCAGGCTGTCGTCCTCAACTCGGGCGGCGCGAACGTGTGCACCGGCCCCGAGGGCTTCCAGGACGCGCACGCCACCGCCGAGAAGGTCGCCGACGTGTTGGGGGCCTCGGCGGCCGACGTGGTGGTCGCGTCGACGGGCCTTATCGGGGAGCGTCTGCCGCTCGGGAAGCTGCTCGCGGGCGTCGACGCCGCGGCCGGGGCGTTGGCCGACGGCTCGGCCGCGGGTGAGGCGGCCGCCGACGCCATCCGCACCACCGACACCGTCGCCAAGACGGCTCACGTCGTGGTCGAGACGTCGTCGGGCTCCTTCACCGTCGGGGGGATGGCGAAGGGCGCGGGCATGCTCGCCCCCGCGCTCGCGACCATGCTGTGCGTCGTGACGACCGACGCGGTGGTCGACACGGCCGTCGCCGACGCCGCCCTGCGGGCCGGGACGGGGGCCACGTTCGACCGTGTCGACTCCGACGGCTGCATGTCCACCTCCGACACCGTCACGCTGCTCGCGTCCGGCGCGAGCGGCGTCACGCCCGACGACGCCACCTTCGCCGACGCCGTCCGTGCGGTCTGCGCGTCCCTCGCCCGCCAGCTCGTGGCGGACGCCGAGGGCGCGACGCACGACATCGCCGTCACCGTGACCGGGGCGGAGACCGAGGACGCAGCCCTCGCTGTCGCCCGCGCCGTGACCCGGTCCAACCTGTTCAAGACCGCGGTGTTCGGCAACGACCCCAACTGGGGCCGCATCCTCGCCCAGGTCGGCACGGTGCCCGTCGAGGTCGCCGCGTTCGACCCCGACCAGCTCGACGTCAGCGTCAACGGCGTCCAGGTGTGCCGCGCGGGCGGCGCCTACCGGCCCCGCGACGAGGTCGACATGGCCTCGCAGCGCGAGGTCCGCGTCGACATCGACCTCCACGCCGGTGACGCGAGCGTCACCGTCTGGACCAACGACCTGACCCACGACTACGTCCACGAGAACAGCGCGTACTCCACATGAGCGAGCACACGACGGTCGCCTCCCCGGCCGAGCCCACGATGCCCGGTGACCCGGGCTTCGACACCCGCACCGGCCTGCGCCCCGACCAGAAGGCCGAGGTCCTCGTCGAGGCCCTCCCGTGGCTGGAGCGGTTCCACGGCGCGCTCGTCGTCGTGAAGTACGGCGGCAACGCCATGGTCGACGACGACCTCAAGCGCGCGTTCGCGCAGGACATGGTGTTCCTGCGCCGCGTGGGGCTGCGGCCCGTCGTCGTGCACGGCGGCGGCCCGCAGATCTCGGCCATGCTCGACCGGCTCGGCATCGAGTCCGAGTTCCGGGGCGGGCTGCGGGTCACGACGCCCGAGGCGATGGACGTCGTCCGGATGGTGCTCACGGGGCAGGTCTCCCGCGAGCTCGTCGGGCTGGTCAACGCGCACGGGCCGCTCGCCGTCGGGCTGTCCGGTGAGGACGGCCGCCTGTTCGAGGCCGAGCGCCGCACCGCGACCGTCGACGGCGAGCAGGTCGACGTGGGCCAGGTGGGCGACGTCGTCGCCGTGCATCCCCGCGCCGTCCAGGACCTGCTCGACGCCGGGCGCATCCCCGTGGTCTCGACGGTCGCGCCGGACCGCGACGACCCGACCCAGGTGCTCAACGTCAACGCCGACACGGCCGCCGCGGCGCTCGCGGTCGCGCTCGGGGCCCGCAAGCTCATCGTCCTGACGGACGTCGAGGGCCTGTACACGCGCTGGCCGGACAAGGACTCGCTGGTCTCGCAGATCAGCGCGGACGACGTCGAGGCGCTCCTGCCCTCGCTGGCGTCCGGGATGATCCCGAAGATGGAGGCGTGCCTGCGCGCGGTGCGTGGCGGCGTGCGCTCGGCCACGGTCATCGACGGCCGCGTCCCGCACTCGGTGCTGCTCGAGATCTTCACGCCCGAGGGCAACGGCACGATGGTCGTGCCGGAGCTGCTGGGAGACGACCCGACCCAGGAAGGTGGCCACGCATGAGCGAGCTGCTCGCGGCGTCCACGGGCGACCTCGCCCACCCCCTGCCCGGCTCCGTGGCCGAGTGGACGGACCGCTACACCCACGCCGTCATGGACACGTTCGGGCCCCCGCAGCGCGTGCTCGTGCGGGGAGAGGGCGCCTACGTCTGGGACGCCGACGGCAGCCGCTACCTCGACCTGCTCGGCGGGATCGCGGTGAACTGCCTGGGCCACGCCCACCCGACCCTCACCGCGGCGATCAGCGCGCAGCTCGGGACGCTCGGTCACGTCTCGAACTTCTTCGGCTCGCCCACGCAGATCGCGCTCGCGGAGAAGCTGCTCGACCTGGCGGGTGCGCCCGAGGGCTCGCGGGTCTTCTTCACGAACTCCGGCACGGAGGCCAACGAGGCCGCGTTCAAGATGGCGCGGCGCAACAACTCCGAGGGCACCCGGACGCGGATCCTCGCGCTCGAGGGCTCGTTCCACGGCCGGACGATGGGCGCGCTCGCGCTCACGTCCAAGGCCGCCTACCGGGAGCCGTTCGAGCCGCTGCCCGGCGGCGTCGAGTTCCTGCCGTTCGGCGACACCGAGGCTCTCGAGGCGGCGTTCGCGCCCGAGATGGTGCGCGAGCGCGGCGAGGTCGCGGCGTTCGTCCTCGAGCCGATCCAGGGCGAGGTCGGGGTGCGGCCGCAGCCGACCGGTTACCTCGAGCTCGCGCGCGAGCTCACGGCGAGCCACGGCGCGCTGCTGATCCTCGACGAGGTCCAGACCGGCTCGGGCCGGACGGGCGCGTGGTTCGCCTACCAGCTCCCGGAGCTCGCACCCGAGGGCTTCCTGCCCGACGTCGTCACGCTCGCCAAGGGCCTCGGCGGCGGGTTCCCCGTGGGGGCCGTCCTGGCGTACGGCGACCGCGCGGCGCACCTCCTCGGGCGCGGCCAGCACGGCACGACGTTCGGCGGCAACCCCGTCGCGGCGGCCGCGGCCCTCGCCACGATCGGCGTGATCGAGCGCGACGACCTGCTCGCGAACGTGCGCGACGTCGGCGCCTACCTCGCCGAGCGCGTCACCGGCCTCGGCCACCCGCTGGTCGTGAGCGTGCGCGGCGCGGGCCTGCTGCGCGGGATCGAGCTGGCAGCGCCGGTGTCGGCGGACGTGGCGCAGCGCGCGCTCGCCGCCGGCCTGATCGTCAACCCCGTCGCCCCCGACGCGATCCGCGTCGCACCCCCGTACCTGCTGACGCGCGACCAGGTCGACGACCTCGTCGCGTTCCTCGCCGACCTCCCGCACGACCTCGGACAGGAGTCCTGAGCCATGGCACCCACGGCTTCGACGCACGCCCCGCGCCACTTCCTGCGCGACGACGACCTCACTCCGGCCGAGCAGCGCGAGGTCCTCGAGCTCGGGCTGGCCTTCCACGACGACCGGTTCGTCCGCACCCCGCTCGCCGGGCCCCGCGGCGTGGCGGTCATCTTCGACAAGCCGTCCACCCGCACGCGGGCGTCGTTCTCCGTCGGGGTCGCCGAGCTCGGCGGCTACCCCCTCGTGATCGACTCCCAGACCAGCCAGCTCGGTCGCGGGGAGCCCGTCGCCGACACGGCGCGCGTCCTGGGCCGGATGTGCTCGGCGATCGTCTGGCGGACGTTCGGCCAGGAGCTCGTCGAGGAGATGGCGTCGGCCTCGCCCGTCCCGGTGGTCAACGCGCTCAAGGACGCGTTCCACCCGTGCCAGATCCTCGCCGACCTCCTGACCGTCGCGCAGCACCGCGGCGGCGTCGGCTCGCTGCCGGGCACCACGCTCGCGTACCTCGGCGACGCCGCGAACAACATGGCGAACTCCTACCTGCTCGGCGGCGTCACGGCGGGGATGCACGTACGCATCGCGGGCCCGCAGGGATACCTGCCCGACCCGGCGATCGTGGCCGACGCCGAGCGGATCGCCGCGCACACGGGCGGCTCCGTGCTCGTGACGACGGACCCCGCGGCCGCCCTCGACGGCGCCGACGTCCTGGCGACCGACACCTGGGTCTCGATGGGGCAGGAGGACCAGAAGAGCGACCGCGAGGCCCCTTTCCGCCCCTACGCCATCGACGCCGCGGCGCTCGCCAAGGCCGCGGACGACGCGATCGTCCTGCACTGCCTGCCCGCCTACCGCGGCAAGGAGATCTCGGCCGACGTCATCGACGGGCCGCAGTCGGTCGTGTGGGACGAGGCCGAGAACCGGCTCCACGCCCAGAAGGCGCTGCTGACCTGGCTGCTGGAGCGGTCGTGACGGACCCGGGTGCGGA
>Ga0164241_10004481_pt1 | contig 13502 bp, 13 predicted proteins | sample OricomyardsoilBY_FD_108780 | JGI IMG/M metagenome (GOLD analysis project Ga0164241, IMG submission 108780) | Backyard soil microbial communities from Emeryville, California, USA - Original compost - Back yard soil (BY) | ecosystem: Environmental > Terrestrial > Soil > Unclassified | place: USA...
GCGACGGCGACTGCGACTGCGACGACCCCGGTGCCGACGGCGACGGCCACCGCGACTGCGACTGCGACGACGAGCTCGAAGCGTCCGGTCCTGCGGATCCCAATCAAGAGGCCGTAGCGGGCTCGCGACGTGGCTCGCTTCGCGCTCCGGACGCGACGCGAGCCACAGTGACGGGGAGGCCGTTCTCCGAGTACGCGCTGCCCCAGTACGCCAAGCGAGGCGTGTGTCCGGGCAACGCGCGGAGCTCGAGGCGGCGCGTGGTCGTCTCTGCGATCGTCTTCAAGATCGGGACGGCGAGGTGGGACGCCAAGCAGCCTCGCGCGCCCGCGCCGAACGGCAGGTACCCGTCGCCCGCGTTCGGAGCGAGCGTGGCGGGGCCGCGTGTCCGCCAGCGGTCCGGATCGAAGCGCTTCGCGTCCGCGAAGTTTCGTTCGAGGCGATGCGTGACCAACGGCGACACGATGACGAGCGTGCGTCGCGGGATCTCGTAGCCCCCGACGACGACGTCGGCCTGCAGCGTGCGTCCGAAGAGCGAGTACCCCGGATAGAGCCGCAAGCTCTCTTTGATGACGCCGTCGAGGACTGGTCGCCCCAGGGTGGCGGGTTCGGAGGGCGTCGACGACGACTCGTCGCGCAAGCGAACCGCGACCTCTGGATGACGCGACAGCAAGTGGAGGCAGAACGACGCGGATGACGTCAGCACGTCGTGCGCGGTGAAGAAGAAGTTCACGCAACCATCGACGAGCGAGGCCGCGTCGCCTGGGTACTCGCCCGCGCGCGCGAGCCGAAGAAACCCTGAGAGGACGTCGCGCGCGTTCGTGTCGGGGCGCGCGAGGCGCCGCTCGACGTGCTCTCGGAAGGTCGCGCGCGCCGAGTGGACCGCGCGACGCAGACGGAGCCACCGAGCCGGAGACAGGTACGTCCACGGTTGGCACTGCAGATCGATGCCCAGTCCGGCCAGCTCGTACTGGATGAGCACGCGGTCCTTCTCGAAGCTCTCGGGAAGCTGGGCGCCGAGCACGAAGCGTCCGACGATCTCACGCACCAAGTCCGAGACGCCGCGTTCGAGCTGGGCGCTCCCTCTCGATGCGGCTTCTTTCGCGATTCGGTCGGCGAAGCGCTCGGTGCAGTCTGCGGCGACCGTGCGGACGTCGACGTCGCGCAGCGCCTTCCGGTAGGCGTCGCGGCTCGTGCGCCACGCGTCGCCGTTCATGAGCAGGACGTTGTCGAGGACCGCGCGCGTCAAGATGTAGGACGCGCCCTTGTAGTTCGCGCGCTCGTCGTCGAGGAGCCGCGCTGCGAGCTCGGCGTCGCTGACCACGAGCATCCGGATCGGCCCGAGCGTCACGCGAGCGAGAGGTCCGCAAACTTCGGCGTAGCGGAGCAGTCGGTCGAGGACACGCTTCGCGTTCTCGAGGCCGAGCCACTCGCCGAGATGCCCGAGCCTTCCGACGCGCGGTGGCTCGGGGATCGACGCGTACGGCAGCGCGCGGGGCTCGGTCACCGCGCGACTCTAACAGCCTCTTCGCGGTCCGAGTCGCGTCGTCCTTCAGCGATGACCCATCATCGGCCCGTGCAGCGAATCGGTGTAATAGAAGAAGCTCGAGACGCGCAGCTCGCCGACCGAAAACGAGTAGTAGTAGCGAGCGCCTCCGGCGGGGTTCACCACGCCGAAGGGCTTCACGTCGACGCGCGTCGTGAGAGACGCGCCGGGCGCGAGCGTGACCGGCTGCGCGCCGTCAGGCAGGCCGGCGTTCGCAGGCTCGTGCGCCGTGCCCTGCTGATCTCGGACGACGATCGCCGCGTTCCAGAGGACGCCGGCCGCCTTGAAGAGATGCGGCACGGTGACGGGGCTCGAGCCCTCGTTCTTGATCGTGAGATCGAACTCGCCGTCGCCGTAGTCGTTCTGCCACTGGAGGGTCTTCACGGACGGCACCTGAGCGACCGAGATCGAGAGCGCCTCGTCGGCCGCGGAGCGTTGCGACGCGATGGCGCGCTCGAGCTCGGGCGTCGCTTCGATCGCGACCATCGTCTCCCAGGTCGTCTCTGTCGTCGGGAGCGTCCCTTCGATCTTCTTCAACGCGACGAGCATCGGCTTGCCGTTCGGAAGAGCCTCGGGCACGTCGCGCGTTTGCCAGTACGCGGAGACTCGGTCTGGGGTTCGCGCGCCGCCCAGTCGCTCGGCGACGACGACGTCGAAGCGGTGCACGTAAATGGGCGGCGCGACCTCGAGGACGCTGTCGATCCTCGCGTCGGCGAGCGTGGCCGAGACGACGACGTCCGCGTTCTCGAAAGCCCGTCGCGTCGCTTCGGGTAGCCGTGCGAACACGGCGCTGTCGGCCGGGCTCGCCGCGATGCGCGGGGCGGCCGTTCGCGCGGCGAGTGTGGTCGCGATCGAGGTCTTTGCGACGTCGATCGTCGCCGAGGTCTTTGCGTCTTCGGCTGGCGCCGAACAACCGAGCACGAGCCAGAGAGCGACGCAGCACGTTCCGAGGAGTGGGGCCTTCATGGCACCGTGCTACGTGGCGTCTTTCGAGAGGATCTGATCGACGCGCGAAGTCTGATCTTCCTGGAAGCGGGTGGGCGCGCGGAAGCACGGCCGCGTCGCAGGCTCTCGCTCGGCATCGCGGGTCGCTGTGTTAGGTTCCCGGCCCCCATGGCACGGAATCGTCTCGCTTCGAGCGTACGGAGGCACGCGGCGCTCGCGTCGCTCGTCCTGAGCGTCGCCCTGTCGGGCTGCGGCGCGAGCCCCGAGCCGACCGTGACCTTCGCGGACGACGGCACGTTCACGATGCCCCGCTCCGATTTGTTTGCGCAGGCTGCAGAGGCGTTCGCCGGCAACCAGGCAGACATCCGGCTTCGCGCCGCGCTCGATCACAACTGTCCACTCGATCTCGTCACCGTCGCCGGAACGAGCAGAGACGGCCTCGTCCTGCAGGTGTGTGGAATGGAGAAGCGCTATCGCGTCGACACCTCGATGAGCACGGGCCCCGATGGTGTCGTCGAGATCACGCACACCACGATCACCGTCACGACGCCGGCCGTCGACGCGAACGCAGCCCCCGCGGACGGCGCCGCGCCTGCCGATGGCGCCGCGCCTGCCGATGGTGCCGCTCCTGCAGCCGCACCCGCAAAGCCTGCTCACTGACTCGCCCTCACGCTCGAACGAACCCAGGAGATTGCCTTGTCACGAACGCTTGTTCTCGGTCTTCTCATCGCCTCGTCTGCGCTCGTCTCCGGCTGCGCGCCCACGTTGACGCGTGGCGCTCGCGCGCTGCTCCCGCAGCAGACCGGCGACGCGAACAACGTCTGGGTCTATCTCGACGTCAGTGACGCGGATCTCTCGGGCGTCTATCGATGTCGCGACGTCGGCGAGCAGGTCGTGTGCGTCAAAGCGAAGCTCGTCACGAAATGAGCCGCGCAGTCTTCGGCGTGTTCCTCGGCGCGCTCCTCGCGACGTCGGCGCTCGGCTGCGGTCCGAGCCTCGAGCAGCTGCGCTGGCGGGCCTCGCACGATCTCAACTGTCCCGAAGAGAAGATCGTCATGACGCCGCTCGACGAAGACGGCGACAAGTGGGGCCTCCGCGGCTGCGACATGTCCGCGGGCTACGCCATCTCCGAGGACACCGGCAGCGGCGAGTGGGTGATGACGAACAAGCCCGTCCACGACGCGGTCGAGCCACCGACGAAACCCTGAGCGGGACGGAGCGACGCTGAGCGGTCCCATCGAGGAACGCCACCTGGGAACGCCAGCGGCCCCACCGGCGTTCGAGCGCCTGCATGCGCGCGGCCCTGAGTCCAATCGTCGCGCTTTCCTGCGCGGTCGGGTTCGTCGCGTCGTGCGGGGACGTCGCGCCAGGCACGTTGCCGCCGCCGAGCGCGACGCCGCGCAACGCCTCCTTCATGCAAGCGACCTCGTCTGCGGCGCCCGCTTCGTCGGCGCCCGCGGCGTCGTCCGCGCAAGCATCCGCGTCCGCTGAATCGTCGGCGAACGAGGCCACCGGCCCGGCCGTCTGCGCCTTCGCGAAGGACGACGTCGCTCGCGCCGCGCTCTGCAAGGTCGCGCAGGATCCACGAAGCTTGAGCGCGATCGTCGACCCGAAGCGGGGCTTGGCGGTCGTGCACTTCGAGGAGTACTCGAGCGACAAGGGCGGCGTCACCTCCGAGGTTCTCTGCGCCGGAGAGATCGCAGAGATCTCCGAGGACGTCGCCAAAGAGATCGCGACTCCCGCGGTCGAAGGCGGGATCGAGTGCGACGCGGACCCAGCGCGGCCCATCTGCTCGCAGTCGGGCTGGGAGTTCGGACCCGACATCACCTACTACTTCGAGCGCCGCGGCGAGCACGACGCCGTGCTCCGCGCGATCGTCTACGTCAGCGTCGTCAACACGGACGACTTCCATCGGAAGGGGAGCGCGTTCGTGACCCGCGCGTTGGACCAGGCCGAGCACCACCGATGCCGCTGAGGTGACGGCGCTGGGTGGGGGGCGCTCGACGCTTCGACTCGAACGGTCGCGCGCGACGCCTCTCGGCCCACAAAACACCGAAGCCCCCGTCCACTCCGTTCGGGAGTGGCGCGAGGGCCTCGCGTGTCATTCGCAGCTCGGGCTCACGCCCGAGCCTCGATCACTTGAGATCGAGCTTGCCTGCGAGCTTCTCTTTGATGAGGTCGCCGAGAGTTCCGGCGCCCTGCGGCTGGTGATCGGCGACGCGACGCGGCTGACCCGCGGGGCGCTCCGTGCCGATGTTCTTCATCGACAAGAAGAGACGACGCTCGAGCGTGTCGAGGCTGGTGACCTCGCACTTGACGGTGCCGCCCGGCTTGGGAGCCGCAGCCTCGTCGACGTCCTCTTTCGAGATCAGGCCTTCGACGCCGTCGCGCACGCGCACGAAGACGCCGTAGTCGACGACGCTCACGACGAGCGCGTCTTCGAAGACGCGACCGAGCGGGAACTCCGTCATCATGCTGGGCCACGGGTCGTCCCAGAGCTGCTTGATGCCGAGCGAGACCTTCTTCTCGTCGTGGTTGATGCTGAGGATGATCGCCTCGACGTCGTCGCCCTTCTTGTAGAGGTCCGACGGGTTCGAGACGCGCACGCTCCAGCTGAGATCGCTGCGGTGGACCATGCCGTCCACGCCATCTTCGATACCGACGAAGACGCCGTAGTCGGTGATCGAGCGGACCTTGCCGCCGATCTTGTCACCGGGGTTGTACTTGTCGGTGAAGAGCATCCACGGATCGGGCTCGAGCTGCTTGAGACCGAGGCTGATGCGCTTGGCGCGGGCGTCGACCTCGAGCACCTGACACTCGATCTCCTGGCCGACCTCGAGCACCTTGGAGGGGTGCTTGACCTTCTTGGTCCAGCTCATCTCGCTGACGTGGATGAGACCTTCCACGCCCGGCTCGAGCTCGACGAAGGCGCCGTAGTCGGTGATGCTCATCACCTTGCCGCGGACCTTCTTGCCCGCGGGGTACGCCTCTTCGGCGTGGTTCCACGGATCTTCCTGGGTCTGCTTGAGACCGAGGCTGACGCGCTCCGTCTCGGCGTTGTACTTGAGGACCTTGACGGTGACCTCGTCGCCGACCTGGAACACTTCGTTCGGGTGATTGACCCGACCCCAGCTCATGTCGGTGATGTGGAGCAGGCCGTCGATGCCGCCGAGATCCACGAACGCACCGTACTCGGTGATGTTCTTGATCGTGCCCTTGACGACCATGCCCTCGGTCAGCGTCTCGAGGGTGCGCTGCTTCATTTCGTCGCGCTCCTTCTCGAGGAGCACGCGACGGCTGAGGACGATGTTGCCGCGCTTCTTGTTGAACTTGATGACCTTGAACCGGTAGGTCTGGCCGATCAGCTTGTCGAGGTTGCGGATCGGACGGAGGTCGACCTGCGAGCCCGGGAGGAACGCTTTCACGCCACCGCGGATCGTGACCGAGAGGCCACCCTTCACGCGCTGACTGATGGTCCCTTCGATGAGCTCGTCCGCCTCACAGGCGTTCGAGATCTCATCCCAGACCTTCATCTTGTCGGCCTTCTCCTTCGAGAGCGTGACGAGGCCGTCGTCGTTTTCTCTGCTCTCGATGTACACGTCGACGACGTCGCCGACGTTCACCGGGGTCTGACCCGCGGCGTCGAGGAACTCCTTGATCGGGATGGCGCCTTCGCTCTTGCCACCGATGTCCACGACGACGTGGTCGCGGCTCACGGAGACGACGGTGCCCTTGACGATCTCTCCCTCGTTGCCGAACTCGCCTCCGGCAATGGATTCTTCGAACAGCGCGGCGAAGCTGTCACCGCCGGAGCTGGCTGGGGTTACGTTTGTCATGTTGGTTGGTTTGGACTTCCTTCTTCTCGGCGGTTTCCCCACCAAGAGGCCGGCTGGAATAGTCCCGGACCCCCTCCTTGTCAACGCGAGTGCCCGGTTTTGTCCCGCAGATGCGGGGCTCTGCTGCGCCCGGGTTCAGTGAGGCCGAAGCGCCGTCGCCGCGCTCGGAGAGGGTTGAGGTTGTCCTTTCGTGAGCCGCCGTCAGCGCGTCGCGGCGACTAGCCTTCTGATGAGGCCATGCCCGCTGTGGTGAAGAGGGGGAACGTCGTGACGCTTCCCTTCCGTGGGCCGGCGGAGGCGCGTTCGACGGTGCTCGGGCCGGCGGAGATCGTCGCCGGCCTCTCGCGCGGGGATGAGCAGGCGCTCGCGGCCGCGTGGGACCAGCACGCGAATCGACGGTCATAGCAGGCTCCTACTCCGCGTCGCTCTGCGAGTGAGCCTTTGCGGGTGAGCCTCTGCGAGTGAACGACGTCCCTGGCGATGGGCGACGGCCCGCCGCGGGCCAATCGACGAAGGCTCTCAGCAGCCCGACGCGGAGCCGTCGCAGTCGCTGTAGCAATCGGTGCAGACCACGCAGTACGCGTAGTCGTAATAGAGCGAGCTGCCTGTCGGGTAGTAGTAGTCGCAGTCCGAGTAGCAGAGGGTGTCGTCGGCTGCGCAGTACGAGATGCAGTCGCTGTAGTAGAGGCAGTCGTCGCTATTGTTGCACGTGTTGTACTCGGTCACGCACTGACCGGTCGTCGCGCTGCAGTCCGCGCACGTCGCGCAGTCGCCGGTACCGTCGCAGGCGCCCCCGCCAGAGGTGACACTGGTCGTCGGGGTGCCGCTGGTCGTCGTCGACGACGGGTTGCCGCTGGTCGTCGTCGACGAGGGGTTGCCCGTCGTGGTCGAGCCGTCCCCGTTCGAGCTCGTCCCGTTGCCGATGGTGACGTTTCCCGCCCCGCCAGAGCCGCCGGACCCGGTCTCGCCGTCGTCGGCGATCGAGAGGCCCTTCGCGCAGCCCGCTACCAGGAGGAGAGACAGCGTCGCAAACGAAGCAAGCTTGTACGGCATGGCGAGTCGGACCCTGGTCTAGGCGCCTTTGAACTTCAAGGCTGAGGTTTGGCAAATACGGTCCGGAGCGCGCTCCCGAGGAGCTGCGTCGCCTTCTCGAGACCCGACTTCGGCCAAGAGGCTTCGATCATCACGCTCTTGGCTCGTGGCTTGACCTTTACGCTGGCGAGCGCGTCTTTCTCCCCGAAGCTGTCGGGCAAGAGCAGCGTGAGCACGCGGGCTCCGTCGACCGCGTCGTCCACGTTCTTTGCGAGCGCCTCGGGCTCGGTCCCTTCGTGGGGGATGAGATCGATGTAGACCGTCGGCGAGTCGCCGAGCATCACGTATCCAGTCAGCTTTTCCGCGTTCGTCAGGGCCGCCGCCGACCCCGGTGGAAGAGAACGGCCGACCGCCGAGAGCGCGGGGCGGTCGACCACGAAAGAGGCCGCGCCCGACGAGGCGAGGCCGAGCTTCGTCCACGCGTCGGTCGCGTCCATCGCGGCGGCGAGACCTTCTTGGTGCGTCGCGATGATGATGGTCGAGTCGTCGGCTTGCGCGATGCGGACGCCGTGGCCCACGAGCACGTCTCCATCGAGTGAGAAGCCAAGGACTCCCTCTTCGGTGAAGAACTTCTGAAGGCCGGGGACGAAGCGATCTTGAGACAGGCGCGGCGGCTGGAACTGTCCGCCGAGCAAGACGACGTAGCCGTCACCCGAGGTCGTCGCCACGACGACTTCGCGCACGTCTTTGCGCACGTCGATGCCCGTGACGCTCTTCAGGTGCTCGGCGCGATCTGCGGTGCCTTGCGCGTCGTCGAAGACCGAGAGGACGTTCTCTCGAAATGGCGCGAAGAGGTAGAGCTCGTTGCCGTCGAAGCGAATGGCCGCGGTCGTGCCGGCCGGAATGTGCTGCACCGCTGTCGGTCGGTAGCGCCAGACGAAGAAGTAAAAGAGGAGGGGTCCCGCGAGCGCAGCGAAGAGGAGGCCACCGACCAAGAGGTAGACCCAGCTTCGGCGGACCGTCTTCGGCGCGGGCGGAGCATCTTCGGGATCGACCGCCGGCTCTGACACGTCGATGGCCGTGTCACGCGAGATGTCGTCGCCCAGGACGATTTCAGGCAGCGTCTTCTGCGCGCCGAGGAGACTCTGCAGCTCGGGATCGGGCAGGGTGTTTCGCGCGGGCACAGAGGCGTCGTCGGTGGTCGCGCGGTCGTCCGGGGTCGGCTCGCCGTCGGTCATGCGGGCGCGGAGTATGCCACGGCTACCTCCAGCGAAACGTAAGGACGGCGCGCGTCGCCGTGACATCCTCGAGCGCGGCGTGGACGTCGGTCGCGCCAGCGAGCATGAGCCCCGCGCGGAAGCCGCTCATCGACGTCCGATGATCGAACGCTTCGACGAGGTGAGGGGGATAGGTCAGCGTCCCGCGAAGGCTGCCGTCGGAGACCGCCGCGTCGAGCCGCATGCCACGGTGAAAGCGCTCCCAGCGACTGGACGCCTGCTTCGCGACGCGCTCTGGCGAGACCATGAAAAACAGGATGCGGTAGAGCGGCCCGTCGAGGAGCTTTCGTTGCGAGTGATACGACCACTCGAAGTACTCCTGCGGCGTCTCGAAGTGCGTGTCGAAGATCGCGCGGGTCATGCACCGAAAGACGACCTCTGGAATCCAGCCCGTCGCGGGCGGGGGATTGCGAACGACGTCCGCGACGCGAGGAGGGAGCGCGTCGAGGTTCGTGAGCGAGAACTCTTCGAGGATCGAGCGGACGACCGCGGCCTTCGTCTGGCACTGGGGATAGGCGTCGAGCCCTCCGGGGACTTGCGCGAGATAGCGCTCGAGCGACGGATACGGCGAGCCAGGTGGGGTCGACTTCATGGGGCTACTTCCGGGAGCGTGACGTTCGTCGTGCCCTCGACCTCGGGGGCGTGGAGGCCGGCGCTCGGATCGGCCTCGTCGCGAATGGCGCCGAGGACGACGGCGGCAGGGACCGTGAGGCGGACGCGCACGCGAGCGTCGAGTGGATCGATACGCATGCTCGCGAACGCCCCTGCGGCGCCGTCACCCTTCGCGCCGGCGCGGAGCGCCTCGAGGAACCGCGCTGCGCGATCCGCGGCTTCGGCGCTCTTCGCGACGATCTCGACATCGAAACCAAGGCCGTCCTCACGCACCTCGGCGACGCCGCGGATGCGGCGAAGATCGCGAACGAGCCGCGAAATCGAGGGGAATTTGCGTTCGAGCGCGGGGTCGAGGCGGTGCGTCCGGACGTCGAGCGAGACGAGCCCTTCGCGCGCAGGGTCGCCGCGCTCTTCGTCGGCGCCTTCGCGCAGGACACGCAGGACGCTGTCGGTCTCGACGGGGCTGACGAACGCGATCGCCCGGTCGTCGAGGATCACGATCGCTTGCGTCTCGGTGCGCGCGACCCCGACCGAGCGCACTAGGATCTTCACGGTGTCATTTCGCGAAGGGACGCTCTCGAAGTCGTCCGGGATCTCGAGCTTCGCGACGTCCGTCTCGACGACGACGACGTGGTCGCCGTGCGCGAGATCGCTCGCGCGCAGTCCGAGCGTCACGCGGCGGGCGTCCACGAGCGCCTTCGACACGAGCGGATCGGTCGCGACGCGCGACGCGACCTGGGCCTGCGGCTCGGCGCCGAGCCCCTGCTTCATCCTCTCGAGATCGAGGCGCACGACGACGTCGAGGTCGGCGGGCATCAGATCACTCGGTTCGAGTCGCTTCGAGAGCGGAGCTTCGTCGGGCGCCCGAGCGCCGGGGCCGGGGACCTCCGAGCAGGCCGCGGAGCCGAGCGTCACCGAGCCGAGTGCGAGGATCCCGAGGGTCGAGAACCACCACCGCCGCCCCGTGCGTTCGATGCTGGACTTCCTCGAGCCGCGGAGATGCATGATGCTCGCCCGCGCGACCTAGCGCCGCTTCGCGTACTCGCGCTCGCGTTCGCGCACCACGGCGACCATCTGGGCGACGACCTGATCGATCGGCAGCCCGCTCGAGTCGACGAGGATGGCATCGTCGGCTTGCTTGAGCGGCGCGACGGGACGCAGCGTGTCGGCGCGATCGCGCTTCTCGACGTCGGCGAGCGTATCTTCGAGGCTGACCTGCTGTCCCTTTGCCGAAAGCTCGCTGTGTCGACGCGTCGCGCGCTCGGTGCTGGTCGCGGTGAGGTAGAACTTCACCTCGGCGTCGGGGAAGACGACCGTGCCGATGTCGCGTCCCTCCAAGACGACGCCGCCGCCTTCTCCGGCTTGGCGCTGCATCGCGAGGAGCGCCTCGCGGACGCGGGGGATGGCCGAGACGCGGCTGGCTCCGAGGCTCATCTCTGGCGTTCGGATCGCGCGCGACACGTCCTCTCCGTCGAGGAAGACGCGCACTCCGGTGCTGTCCGGAGATGGATCTTGCTCGAGCCGAATGCTTCGCTCGTTCGCCAGTCGTTCGGCGAGGGCGGCGACCGGCTCGTCGTCGGAGAACGCGTAGCCCTTCCGCGAGGCTGCGAGCGCGACCACCCGATACATCGCGCCCGTGTCGACGAGGACGAACCCGAGCTCTTCGGCGACCTTTCGCGCGACGGTGCTCTTTCCGGCGCCCGCCGGGCCGTCGATCGCGATGAGGACGCGGGCGCGCTGCGGCATGGCCACCCGTTTATCACAACCGGCGCGCCGCGGCCCGGGTGAGCCTGCGCGACTGCTCGCGCGCCGCGCGAGTTCGCGGTGGGCCGTCGCCCGCTCCGATCAGACTGCGCGGACGTCGGCGCCGAGCGCGCGCAACGTGCCGGCGAACCTGGGGAAGCTGGTCGCGACCGCGTCGACACCCACGACCCGCGTCTCTCCGTCAGCGACCAAGCCGAGGATGACGGCGCTCATTGCGATGCGATGGTCGCCCTCTGCGTCGACGATGGCGGCGCGAAGTGGGGCGCCGGGACGTCCCGAGGTGACGAGGCCGTCGGGGCGCTCTTCACAATCGACGCCGAACGCGCGCAGCACCTTCGCCATCGCCGCGAGGCGGTCGCTCTCCTTTACGCGCAGCTCGGCGGCGTCGCGGATCTCCGTCACGCCGACGGCGCGGGCGGCCATCGCGGACAGGATCGGGACCTCGTCGATGGCTCGCACGACGCTCTCGCCGCCGAGCGCGCTCGCAACGAGCGAGGCGCTGCGCGCGGTGATCTCTCCGATCGGCTCGCCGAGCGAGTCGCCTTGCGGTTGCGGGACGAGTGCGCCGCCCATGAGCCTGACCAGATCGAGGAAGCCGGCGCGCGTCGGGTTGAGGCCGACGCCGCGGACCGTGACCTCACTTTCCGGGACGAGCGTGGCCGCGGCGAGCAGGAACGCCGCGGCCGACAGGTCACCGGGGACCGCGCCGTCGAACGGCGAGAGCCGACCCGAGAACGAGGGGCCGTCGAGCTCGACGACCGCGCCGACACGTCCGATCGGCACGCCGAGCGCGGCGAGCATGCGCTCGGTGTGATCGCGCGAGAGGAGCGGCTCGGCCACGACGGTCGCGCCGTGCGCGTAGAGGCCGCTCAAGAGGATCGCGCTCTTCACTTGCGCGCTCGGGATGGGCAGATCGTAGCGAAGCGCGGAGAGCACGTTCGGCTCGGGCAGCGGGCCGACGACGAGCGGCGCCGTGACGTCGCCGGGCCGCTTCGGATCGAGCGCGCCTTCGATGCGCGCGCCGCGCAGACGGAGCGGCGCGGCGACGCGAGCCATCGGGCGTCTCGAGAGCGACGCGTCGCCGGTGAGCACCGCGCGGAAACGCTGCGCCGCGAGGATGCCGGTGAGCAAGCGCATCGTCGTCCCGGAGTTGCCGCAGTCGAGATCGCGGTCCGGGGCAGAGAGGCCGTAGAGGCCTCGACCTTCGATCACGAGCTCCTCGTCCGATTCGGTGAACGTCGCGCCGAGCGCGCGAAGGACGTCCATGGTCGAGCGGTTGTCGTCGCCCATCTTCGGCGCGACGAGGCGGCTCTTACCGTCGGCGATGGCCCCGAGCATCAGGGCGCGATGCGTGATGCTCTTGTCGGGCGGAACGGGGACGGAGCCACGCAGCGGCCGCGTCGCGGGGCGTACGAGAAAGTCCGTCACGGCGTGCGGAGCTAGCACGCCGAAGCGCGCGCGTCCGTCGGCCCGAAAAGTTGACCGTCTCGGGCGCCGCTGTTAGCCGCTCGTCAGATGGATCGATCTCGCTCGCGCCGGCAGACGCCGCGCGGGCCGAGCGTTGACATTGCCAGGAAGGACCATCGATGAAGCAGACGGAAGGCTCCCGGGTTGGTGTGATCATGGGCGGATCGTCCGGCGAGCGCGAGGTTTCGTTGCGCTCTGGCCAGGCCATCGCCGCCGCGCTGACTGCCCGCGGCTATGACGTCGCTTCGGTCGTCCTCCCGGAGGACGCGACGCTCGCGGCTCGCACGATCGAGTCGGCGAACATCGACGTCGCGATGCTGGCGCTGCATGGTCGCCACGGCGAGGACGGCTGCATCCAGGGCCTGCTCGAGCTGCTCAAGATCCCGTACACCGGCTCGAGCGTCCTCGCGAGCGCGCTCGCCATGGACAAGCTGAAGGCGAAGGAGCTCTTCCGCCTGCACAACGTCCCGACGCCGCCGTACTACATGGTGACGGAAGAGGACGATCTCGACGACATCGAGACCACGCACGGCAGCTTCGGCTTTCCAGTCGTCGTGAAGCCGCGCGGCGAAGGTTCGAGCCTCGGCGTGAAGAAGGCCGACAACCTGAACGAGCTCGTGCGCGCCATCCACGCGGCGCTCGAGCTGGACGACACCGTGCTCGTCGAGCGCTTCGTCGCCGGCATCGAGGTCAACGTCGGCATCCTCGAAGGCCGTCCGCTCGGTGCGATCGAGATCGTCCCGAAGAGCGGGCTCTACGATTACGCGGCGAAGTACACGCCCGGCATGACCGAGTACTTCATGCCCGCGCGCTTGCCGCCCGTTCGCTACCGCGGCGTCTTGAACCTCGCCGAGCGCGCGGCGCGTGCGCTCGGATGCACCGGACCGTGCCGCGTCGACCTGCTCGTGACGCGTGGCGAGAACGAGTACGTCCTCGAGGTGAACACCCTACCCGGCATGACGGAGACCAGCCTCCTGCCGAAGATCGCGGCAGCGGCCGGATACGACTTCGGAGCCCTCTGCGAGA
>Ga0164241_10004482_pt1 | contig 13502 bp, 12 predicted proteins | sample OricomyardsoilBY_FD_108780 | JGI IMG/M metagenome (GOLD analysis project Ga0164241, IMG submission 108780) | Backyard soil microbial communities from Emeryville, California, USA - Original compost - Back yard soil (BY) | ecosystem: Environmental > Terrestrial > Soil > Unclassified | place: USA...
GAAATAGTGGTCGCGCGAGAGGCCGAAGTCGATCGCGGAGGCGTCGCCTTCGAGGACCTCCACGCGCGCGCCGCCCGGAAGCTCGGCGAGTGCCCGGTCGGCGTCCGCTCGACGTTCGCGGTGCACGAGCACGACGGGGTGCGCCTCCGCGTCGAGCTCGAGCGCGCGCGCGAGCACGGCACGGGCGCGGAAGCCCGGAAAACCGCTGATGAAAAGCTCGCCGACGCTCACCGCACGAAGACCTTTACGAGCCGCTCCGCGTCGGCTCGCGCCACGTCCAGCACGAGCTGCGCACTTTCGTCACGCCGGGTAAAGCTCAAAAGCGACGGCGGCTCGGCAGCGCCCGTCGTGAGCGCGCCCGAGTTGACGAGCAACGCGAAAGCCGCGGGCTCATGCCGCGCGAGCAACGGGCCGACGGCCGAATTGCTGCCCAGACGTTCGGCCTCGGGGGCCGCCACCGTCGCCGCAAGGCGCTGCTTGGCGCCCGCGCCTCCCACGGCCCAGAGCGCGTCGCCCCTCGCCGCCCACGCGACCTCCGCCTGCTGGAGCCCGAGCCCTTGCACCGTGAGCTCCGCGCGCCGCGCGGAGCCGTCCAGTCCCGGCACGCTCAGGCTCTCCTCACGGACGAGGAGCTTGCCGAGCATTGGCTCGAGCGCGCGACTGATCGCAGGGGCCCGCGCGGCGCGGAACAGCTCGCCGAGCGCTTGCTCGCTCGCGGCGGGCGCACGCGTTTGCCGCCGGACGATCAGCGCTCGCTCGACGCCGAGAGCAACGACGGTCGTCCCGTCGCTTTGCTCCAGCACGCTCCGGAACGCGCGGCCCAGCGCTTTCTTCGCGACTTGGAGCGAGGACGCGCTCGTTGCCGGGCTCCCCGCGTCGGCGGGTCGGTCATCGCCGCACTCACAATCGGCGGCGGTAAATCGGAATAACCCCGCCCCCACCGTCGCCCGCGGCAGCGAAAGCAGCGGCTGCAACGACCCCACGACGAGAGCGCGCGTCGCCGCGTCGGCCGCGCCGCCGGGCGTGGGTGTGAGAGCGAGCCGGAGCTCGAGGCACGCCGCGCCCGGGGTGAACGTGAGGCGCAGCCGTTCGCACGACTGCAAGAGCTCGAGCAGCATGGCAACGCGCTCGTTCGCGAACGCAAGGATTTGCTCGGGGTCCCCGAAGTCGGGCGGGCGCCCCTCGGCGCTCGCTGCCTGCTTCGCGAGCACGGCAAGGCCGTCGCGCGCGGCCTCCCAGCGAGCACGCACGCTACGCTCGAGCGGTCCGCGCAACGCAGGCGCGGCGACTTCGAGCACGACGGCTTCGGTGGGAAGCGAACGCGCTGCAAGCGCGCGCGCGACGTACGGCCCGACCGCCCGCAGCGTGGCCTCGTCGTTCGACGCGACCAAGAAGTCGTCGACGACGCCGAGCGGAGGCGCGCCCGGGCTCGCGAGCACGGTGAGTCCGGTCACCGGGTCGCTCGTGGCGCGGCGTTCGGCGCTGGCCCCGGCGCTGAGAGCCACCACGAGCTCTGGTCCGCTTCGCACCCGGCACGCGACCGCTGAACCGACGTTCGCGCCGTCCCCACTCACGAGCGCGGCATGACACGGCCGCTCGAGCAGCAGCGCGTTCGCGGCCGACAGCGGCAAGTTTGCCGCCGCGGCGAGCGCGAGCGCGGCGTGAGTCGGCGCGCCGGCGCCAGCACCGGGCAAGAGCCCGCGCAGGGATGCGTAGAGCGCCGACGGCGCGCGGACCGTCACCTCCGCGAGCAATCCCGCGGGCGGAGCCGGCACCGGACGAGGCCCTGCAGTAAGGGCCTTTTGCCCGGCCTTTTCGGAACGGCACGCGACGAGCGCGAGGGCCGCAACGAACAGCCAAGCCTTCGCCCGCGGCGCCCCCCGGTGCCGCGACCGCTCAGAACGGGATCTCGTCGTCGCCACCGCCACCGTAGTCGGCGTCGCTGAAGCCACCGCCGCCCGTCGCGGGGGCCGGCTCGTCGCCGGGGCCGGCGTCGAAGCCACGACCGCCACCGCCGCCGCCGCCACCACCACCGCTACGACCGGCACCACCGCCGCCGCCACCGCCACCGCCCGAGAGGATGATGTTGTTGGCGACGACCTCCGTCTTGTAGCGCTTGTTGCCGTCCTTGTCGTCGTAGCTCGAGGTGCGCAGCCCGCCCTCGACGAAGAGGCGTGAGCCCTTCGTGAGGAACTTGGCGAGCGCTTCGGCGCGCTTGCCCCACACGACGACGCTGTGCCACTCCGTCCGTTCCTGCCGCACCTTGTTGCGGTCGAGGTACGTCTCGCTCGTGGCAAGCCTGAGCTTGAGCACCGCCTGGCCCCCGTTCGTCATTCGCAGCTCGGGATCGGCCCCGAGGTTTCCGAGCAGCATCACGCGGTTCAAGCCTTCCGCCATCGTCGACTCCTTTTGAAGGGAGGCATGTGACCGCGCGCCACCGGGGCGTCAAGCAAAGGTAGGGCTTTGACCGACCGCCCTCAGTAACGGCTGGTCACTTGGCGCGCGCGACGGGCGCCAGCAGGTCGAGCTCGGCCAGCATGCCCTCGACGTCGCGCCGCAAATCACCGAGCAAGGCGTGCGTCCGCTCGGCCATCTGCGCTTGCGCGTGGGTCGGCGGCTCGAGGCCCGTTTCCCTGAGGCGCCGGCGCGCACCGGCGATCGTGAAGCCGTGGGTGTAGAGGAGGTCCTTGACCTTGAGCAGGCGGTCGACGTCTCGGCGCGAATAGATGCGCTGGCCCTTGCGCGACTTCTGCGGCCGAATCGAACGAAACTCCGTCTCCCAGTAGCGGAGCACGTGCGGCTCGACACCCACCAGATCCGAGACTTCTCCGATGCGGTAGTAGAGCTTGACCGGGAGCCCTTCGGACTCGTCCACGCGGCTCAGCCCTCGGCGCCGTCGGAGGCGTCACCTGCGCCGCCCGTGGGCTCGTCGTTCAAGGCGAGCTTCAAGAGCTGGCTCGCCTTGAAGTTCAGCACGCGGCGCTCGGTGATCGTGATCGGATCGCCCGTTTGGGGATTGCGGCCCTGACGCTGGCGTTTGTCGCGCAAGACGAAGTTGCCGAAGCCGGAGATCTTGATCTTCTCTCCGCGGCCGAGGGTCTCTTTCATGGTCTCGAAGACCAGATCGACCAGATCCGCCGACTCCTTCTTCGAGAAGCCACCGAGCCTGCTGTAAACGGCTTGGACGATGTCGGCCTTCGTCATCGAGGAGATGTTCAATCGATAGTACCCGGGCAAGGGCCGATGTCTATGGGCTCGGCGTTCGGAGCCCAGGATCCCGAGGGAAACGCTCCGAATCAGGCGGCGTTCGCGACGCCCGGCACGTCGGCCGGCGGCGCAACCGACACCGGTTCGGCGGCAACCGGGCGCGCGGCCTGCTCGCGCAAGACGAGCACGGCGACCGACCCGTAGCCGACCGCGAAGAGCGCGGCGAACGGCAACGCCAACCAGTGACCCGTTTGCGCGGCCGCGACGACGCTCGTCAGCGAGATCGCGGACAAGCCGAGCTCCGCGAGCGGCAGCTTCGCTGCTTGACGGTAGCGACCACGCGCTTCACCGCGCTTCGGCGTGCGCACGAACTCGCCCGCCATCGAGCGCAGCCCGTCGACCACGGCTGCCGTGAGGTGCGGCGCCAGACCCGCGCCGAGCGCGATGAGCGCCGGCAGCTTGACGATCGCGTTCCACATCGAGCGTCCGCGTGCGCGCTCCGCCATCCCGTAGAAGGCGGCGAGCGACCCGGTGGCCCCCATGCATAACGGCAAGTCGACCATCACGAGCGCGCGGTAGCTCGTGGCGGGCATGAAGACGAGCGCCGGCAACAGCATGAGCGTGAGCAGCACGGTGGCCGGGTACGCGATGTGCGGCAACATGTGGAAGGCAGCCTCCACACGTTTGGCGAGCCCGAGCTCGGTCGAGAGCACGCGGCGCAGGAGCTTGCGGGCGGTCTGCACCGTGCCCTTGGCCCAGCGGTATTGCTGGGCGCGGAACGCGGACATGTCCTCCGGCAGCTCCGACGGCGTGAGCACGTCGGCCCGGTACACGAAGCGCCAGCCGAGCAGCTGCGCACGGTAAGAAAGGTCGAGATCCTCGGTGAGGGTGTCGTGTTGCCAGCCGCCGGCCTCGTGAATGGCGTCGACGCGCCAGATGCCACCGGTCCCCGAGAAGTTGAAGAAGCAGCCCGACGCGTAGCGGGCGCGATTCTCGACGAGGTGGTGGCCGTCGAGCATGAGCGCCTGCACGCTCGTGAGGAGGCTATGCTCGCGGTTCGAATGATCCCAACGCGTCTGCACCATGCCGACGCGCGGGTTCGTGAAGTGACCGACGACGTCCCTCAAGAACGACGGCTGCGGGATGAAGTCGGCGTCGAACATGGCGACGAGCTCGCCGCGCGAGAACTTGAGGCCGTAGTCGAGCGCGCCCGCCTTGTACCCGTGGCGGCTCGGGCGCCGCACGTAGCTGGCGTCGATGCCGAGCCCTTGGAGCTCCTCGACCGCGGCGCGCGCGATGGCGGCCGTCTCGTCGGTCGAGTCGTCGAGCACCTGGATCTCGAGCTTGTCCTTCGGGTAGTCCATCGCGCCCGTCGCGAGGATCAGCCGGCGCGCCACCGTTGCTTCGTTGTAGAGCGGAAGCTGGATCGTGACGACGGGCAGCTCCGCGGGCAGCGACGGCGAGCTCTCGAGCCGCGCGAGCTTCTTCGCGTAGCGGGAGCACTGCCAGGCGAGATGCGCGCGGTGCGCGCCGTAGCTGCAGAGCACGACGAGGACGAGGGCGTACGGAATGAGTAGCAGCCAGGCCATCCGTTCAGCGACGTAACATCGACCCGCCGGCCGATTGTCACCGCCGTGTAATTCGTTGCAGCTTGATGTCGATGGCGGCGGTGCGCGGCGCGCGCCCGTGCTGGCGCCCGCCGGCGCCCTAAAAGCCGATGTCGGAGATGGGCTTCGGCGGCGGCTGCGCCGGCGCTGAAACCAACGATTTGCTCTTCGGCGCGCGTGGCGGCAGCGCGGGGCGCGGCGGGCCGTGCACGGTAGCCTTCGCGCTTGGCGTTGCGGCCGGACCGGTGGGCGCGACCGAGGGCGCCGTCGCGCTCGCGGCCGATGCGACCGTCGCCGAGAGCGGCGGCGCGGGAGCGGCGGTCGGCGCGACCGGAGGTGGCTGTACTGGCGGTGAAGCCGGCGCCGTGCCGGCGGGGGCGACGACGACGGGCGCGGCGGGCGCGACGGCGGCGGCGTCGCCCTTGCCGAGCAAGAGCTTCGTCGCGACGCCGGCACCGATGCCGAGCACGGCCAGCATCGCTAGCGCGATCGCGACGAGCGCGCTCGTCGACGGGCGCGCCGTCGGTGACGGCGTCTGCGTGATGGGCGCACCGGTTTGCGCCGCGGCGGCCGGCGTGAGGGCGGGCGAAGGCGTCGTTGCCGCGAACGGGCTCATGCGCGGGCGCTCGGGCGTGTTGGCGCTGAAGGCGTGTTGCTCGCCCGAATTCGGAGTCAGCGGCACGGTGAGACCGCACACCGTCGCGAGCGAACGCGCGAGCTCGGTCGCGCTCTGAAAGCGCGCTTGCGGCTCGCGTCCGAGCGCGCGCACGAGCCACGCGTCGAAGCCGGGCGGCAAGTCGGGAGCGATCTCCGACGGCACGGGGATCGGTGCCGTGCAGAGCTTCACGAGCACGTCGCCGACCGCTTCGCCTTCGAACGGCAGCCGCCCCGTCATGCAACGGTACGTGATGACGCCCACCGACCAGAGGTCGGAACGGTAGTCCACGCTGCGCAGGCCGCGCGCCTGTTCGGGGCTCATGTAGTAGGGCGTGCCGAGCACCGAGCCCGTGCGCGTCGCCGACGAGGACGCGCTATTCGAATCGGTGAACTTGGCGATGCCGAAATCGACGACCTTCGCGACGTCCGCGCCGTCTTCGTCGTCCCACACCAAAAACACGTTTTCCGGTTTCAGATCGCGGTGAACGATGCCGACCGCGTGCGCTTTCGAAAGCGCGCGACACACCATGCCGACGATGCGCGCCGCGTCGCGCGGCGGAAGCCGTCCGAGGCGATCGAGGCGCCGATCGAGGGGCTCGCCGTCCAAAAACTCCATGACGATGAACGGGCGGCCGTCGTCCAGCACGCCGTGGTCGTAGACTTCGACGACGTGCTTGCTGCGGAGCGCGGCCGCGGCGCGCGCTTCGTTCTCGAAACGGTGCCGCGCTTCGGCGCTGTCGACGTGCTCCGCATCGATGAATTTCACGGCGACGCGCGTGCCGAGCGTCGTGTGTACGCCGGCCCAGACGGACCCCATGCCACCACGGCCGAGCAGCTCGGTGAGGCGATACTTGCCGGCCACGAGCGCGGAGGGCGCCTGCACCGTCGGGGTCCCTGAGTCGGTCACGGAATTTCCTCGAATGATAACGTGGTCCCCGCCCGGGGCGCTAGAAGGCCGAGCCCGGCGTGGGCAAGGGCTAATCACGCGCGACCATGCCCGAGCGTGAGCGCGACGCGCTTTCCACGACGTTTCGGCCGACTACTTCGTTTTGCCGCGCAGAGCGCGGAAAACCTCTCCCGCTTCCAGCTCGATGCGCCTCAACTTAAGACCGTCCGCTCCATCCGGGCCGAGTGGGTGCTAACGAAGGGCCCCCGATGGCGACCGAGCTTTTTCCGGTGGCAGCACCCGACGTGCTCTACATCGTGGACCTCTCGAGCTACGTGCTCCGGGCGTACCACGCGATTGCCCCCCTCTCGAGCCCAGCGGGCGAGCTGACGCATGCGGTGCACGGCACCGTCACCATGCTCGAGCGCTTGGTGCGCGAACGGCGCCCGGCCCTCTTCGCCATCGCCATGGACTCGGGCCGAGACACGTTCCGCAAGGACATCTACGCCGAGTACAAGGCGCACCGGCCCCCTGCCCCGCCCGATCTCGCGCAGCAGTTCACCCGTTGTGAAGAGGTGGTGCGGGCGTTCAACGTCGCGTGCTTCAAAGAGCCGCGCGTCGAGGCGGACGACCTGATCGCGACGGCGGTTCGGCTCGGCCGCGAGCAGGGCCTGCGCACCGTGATCGTCGCTGCCGACAAGGATCTCATGCAGCTCGTGGGGCCCGACGTCATGCTGTGGGACACGATGCGCGACCGCGTGATCGGTCCGGCGGAGGTGAGCGAGCGCTTCGGAGTCGAAGTTTCGCAGCTCGGCGATCTGCTGGCGCTGATGGGCGACAGCTCCGACAACATCCCGGGCGTCCCGCACGTCGGGCCGAAGACGGCGCGCGAGCTCCTCGTCGAGTATAAGACGCTCGGCGGCATCTACGAGAACACCGCTCAAATCAAACGCAAGGCGCTGCGCGAGACGCTCGAAGGCCACCGCGAGCAGGCGTTTTTGAGCCGGCGTCTCGTCGAGCTCAAGAACGACTGCGTCCTCGATTTCGCGCGCGAAAAGCTGGCGTTTCGCGGGCGCGACGTCCCGGCGCTCCGGCGCCTCTACGCCGAGCTCGGCTTCACCCGCCAGCTCGCGCAGCTCGACGCCGAGGCGAACGCGAGCGGCGCGGCAGCGTCGGGCAAAGCCGCCGCGGGGCCGCCGGCAGCGGTCTCCGTCACGGCCGTCGCGCCCGGCAGCGCCGACTACGTCACCATCACGGAGCTCGACGCGCTCACCCGGCTTGCCGAGGAAGCGCGCGCCGCAGGGCACCTCGGCGTGGAGCTCGCGCTCGAGCCGTCTTCGGCGCTGCGCGGTGCCGTGATCGGCCTTGGACTGTCGACGGCGCCGGGACGCGGTGCATACGTTCCCCTGCAACACCGCTACGTCGGCGCGCCGAAGCAGCTCGCGTTCGGTGACGTGCTCGCCGTGCTGAAGCCGCTGCTCGCGGACGCGACGTTGAAGAAGGTGGGGCTCGATTTGAAGCGCACGGGCGTCGCGCTCGCGCCGCACGGCATCGCGCTCGAGGGCTTTCACGACGACGCCACCCTCGCGAGCTACCTGCTCGATCCGGAGGCACGCCACGACCGCGTTTCGCTCGCAGAGCGCGACCTCGGCATCCGCGTGCGACCGCTCGAAGAGCTCACGGGACGCGGGCGCGGCAAGAAGGTCGGCTTCGACGAGCTCACGGTCGAGGAAGGCCGGAGCTACGTGGCCGAAAGCGCGGACTTTGCGCTCCGCCTCGCTGAGCGGCAACGGCCGCGGCTCGCCGATGCCGCGCTCGAGCGCCTCTACGACGAGCTCGAGTTGCCGCTCGCGCGCGCGCTCGTCGAGCTCGAGCTCGCGGGCGTGCTCGTCGATACGGGCGTGCTCGGAACGCTCGGGCAAAAATGCGAGACCGAGATCGCGCGGCTCCAAACGGAGGCGCACCGAGCGGCAGGCCACGAGTTCAACGTGAACTCGCCGCGCCAGCTCGAGACGATCCTCTTCGACGAGCTCGGGCTCAAGCCGCTGAAGCGCACGAAGACCAGCCGTTCGACCGACGCCGAGACGCTGGAGGGGCTCGCGGACGCCCATGAGCTCCCTAAAATCGTGCTCGAAATCCGTCAAATCAGCAAGCTCAAGGGCACCTACATCGACGCGCTACCGGGGCTCGTGCATCCGAAGACGGGCCGCGTGCATTCGACTTGGGAGCAGGCGGTCGCAGCGACCGGTCGCCTCTCCTCGATCGATCCGAATCTGCAAAACATTCCGATTCGAACGGCGCTCGGTCGCGAAATTCGCGCGGCGTTCGTCGCCCCGGAGGGCAAGGCGCTCGTGAGCGCGGACTACTCGCAGATCGAGCTCCGCGTGCTCGCGCACCTGTCCGAGGATCCGGTGCTGCTCGACGCGTTCCGCACGAGCCAGGACATCCACCAGCGCACGGCCATGGAGATTTTCTGGCTGTCGAGCGACGCCGTCGAGCGCGAGCACCGCTCGCGCGCCAGGGCGGTCAACTTCGGGATCATCTACGGGCAGGGCGAGAGCGGCCTCGCCAAGGTGCTCGGCATCCCGCGCGCCGAGGCCGCAAGCTTCATCGCGGCTTATTTCCAGCGCTACGAGGGCGTTCGGCGCTTCATGAACGCGACGCTCGAGCACGCCCGCGCAGGCGAGTCCGTCCGCAGCCTGCTCGGGCGGCGGCGCCTGCTGCCGGGCATCCGCAGCGGCAATCGCGCCGAACGGCTCGCCGCCGAGCGCATCGCCATGAACATGCCGATCCAGGGCAGCGCGGCCGACGTCTTGAAGCTCGCGATGCTCGCCCTCTACAAGCCCGTGACGCCCGGCGCGCGCATGATTCTCTCCGTGCACGACGAGCTCGTCTTCGAGGTCCCGCTCGCCGAAGTCGACGCGGCGAAGGCGGCCATCAAGCAGGCCATGGAAAGCGTGATGGAGCTCGCCGTGCCGCTCATCGTGGACGCGGGCAGCGGCCACGACTGGAACGCGGCGCATTAGAAGCAAGTCGGGGGAGCCTTCCCCACGGGCGCGCCCCGGATCGCCCTTTCTCGTCGGAGCGCGCCGGCTCGAACCGTTGGTCACTCGAGCGGCGTCTAGCGCGCGAGCGTCTTGCCGACGCAGGAGCTTTCGAGGCGCGGGATCAGCACCGAGCGTGGCGCGCGCGCGACGAACGCGCGCGCGAGAATCGTCGCTTCGTCGGCGCGACCGAGCGCGCACAGACCGAGCACCTTTGCGACGCGCCGTTCTTCGGCGAGCACGCCGCTCGGAAAACGTCGCTCGTGCTCGGCGAGCAGCGCGAGCGCCGTCGCGGCCTGCCCCGCGGCGAGCGCGCGTTGGGCGCGCTGGAGCAGGGACGCCTCCTCGCTCATGCTCGTGGGATCGGCGCTGGCGGCGGGCGGAGTCTCGGCCGGCGCCACCGCGAGCGGGGCAACTGAACGCGTGGGAGCCGCGAGCCGCGCGTCGTGCGACGGCAAATCCACGGCGGGAGCGAGCTCGCGCTCGACGGGGGGCGGCGTGTCGTGCGCCGGCTCGACCGCCCGCGGGGGGGCGGCGGTCGCCGCCATTTTCGGCGCTGCCCGGACGGGCGCGCGCACTTCTTGCGGCGAGAAACGCTGCGTCGCGGCGGCCAAGCCGCCGACGCCGACGCCCGCACCGATGCCCGTCGCGAACCAGACGAAGAGCGAGGTGCCGAGCAAAGATTTAGCCCCTACTCCACCACCAAGTGCCCCCCCCACGGTGCCGCCCGAAAGCGCGGAGCTGGTCGCCCCCGCCACGGACGACACCTTTCCCGCTGCTGTAGCCCCCCCGCCCAGCGCGACGAGCACGCGACCTTTCACGCGCTCGCGCCGCGCCGAGCTAGGACCGTCGCACAGAAGTCCCCGTTCGAGAGCGCTGCGCGCACCGGCGCTGAGCTCGCTCATGGGATCCTCCGTGCTGTTCGAATCCGGCAGTGCCGGAGCGCCGCCTCGAAATCACGCCGCGCGAGCCGAATGCGCGAGTACGCCGTATTCAGCGGGATCGCGAGGAGCTCAGCGATCTCGCTCGCGGTCATTTCCTCCACGTCGGCCATGACGAGCACCGCCCGGCGGTCGCTCGTGAGCTCGTCGAGGGCGCGATAGACGACCGCGAGCGCCTGCGCGTCGATGGCGCGCTGCTCCTGATCCGGAGCGGCGATGTCGGGCAGGTACTCGGGAAGCTCGTCTTCGGCGCGACGGCGCACGCTCCGCGCGAGCTCCCGCGCGCGATTCAGCGCGATGCCGAAGAGCCAGGTGCGAACCGACGAGCGTCCCTCGAACTGACCGTGCCGGCGCAGCGCGATGACGAACACCTCTTGCGTCGCGTCGTCGAGAGCGGCTTCGGGCACCCCGAGCCGGCGCAGGCTGCGCCAGACGTAGTCGAAATGAGCGTCGTAGAAGACGCCCCAGTCCGCCACGGGCTCGCTGCCGGGAGCACCCGGGGTGGAGCTGACGGTCGCGGATGCAGCCACCGCCCACTTAGTGTGGGGAAGGACCGATTTCCGTCACAGGAAAAGCAGTTCCGCAAAAATGCCCAAGCGGCCTGCCACGGGGGGGATTTGGTGCGCTAACCCCACGTTGGTCACGACGAATTCGGTATGGCCCGTGGGGACCAAGAGGTCCGCCGTCACCGTGGCTCGAATCCAGCTCTCGCTCGGGAAGGCGGCCCGCAAGCCAGCCCCTGGCGCTATCCAGGGGACGTCACGGGCATACTGGTCATTCGTGCCCACCCCCTCGACGTGCAGCATTCCGAGCTCGAATTCAGCGCAGGCGCCGAGCTCCAGCTGGCCCCAGACGGGCGCGAAGCAGAGCTGCAAAGCTCCCGTCACGAAACCGATGTCCACGCCCTCCCCTGGGTAGCCGGGGACCGTCGAGCGACGGCGGGGAAAGACGGCGACGCGCACGATGTGCTCGAGGCCGGACCGGTAGCGCCCCGTGAGCGCGAGCCCGGCACCCACGGACACGGGCGCAATCGTGCCGAAATCGAGCGCTACCCCGCCCTCGGCGCCGACCCGGAGCGGCGAGCGACGACGGCGACCCTCCGGCGGACCGAGCTCGTCGTCGGAGGCGGGCTCGGGCGCGCTCGGGGGCGGCTCCGGCGGTGCGACGACCGGGGCGGGCTCCTCCGGCGGCGGCGAAATCGCGAGCGCGATCACGACGGCGCTCGCCTCCGTGAGCTCGAAGCAACTCTCCGCGTCGAGCAAACGCACGCGCTCCGCGCCGCCCTGCAGGGTGCGAAGCTCCGCGTGATAGGTGCCCTCGGGTTGGCGCGTGACCGAGGCGTGGACGTCGAGCGGCGCGTGCGGCTGCTCGCCTCCACGCTGGCCGACGAGCTCGGCGACGCGCACGAGCAAGGCCTCGCGCGCGGGGCACCCGGCCGGGGCTTCCCAGGCGAGCGTCACGTCCGGCAGTTCCGCGGCGCGCGCAGTGCCGAGGTGGAAGAGCACGGCGAGCGTGGACGCGAGCGCGCCAGGTGCCGAGCGCGTCACGGCGGACACCTCCCCTCCGGACCGCAGAGCAGGCCACCCGCAGACTCGTCGCCGTCGACGCTCGAGGACCCGCCGCTGGCGCGAGCCGCGTCACTGCTGCCCGCGTCGCCGGCGTCGCCGGCTGCGGCGGGGGGATCGAGGGTGGAGTCGCGGCCCACCTCGACGCGCTCAGGCATACACGCTCCGAACAGGAGCACGAGCGACAGCGCGCCGAGCGCGAGCCTGTGCGAACGAGATAGCCCTGCCATCACGCCGATCTGTCGCACGCACGCCGGCCGCTTTCCACCACCGAAATGTCGCTGCGCTCGCGCGGGCGTCGTCGAGAGCGGCCGCGGGACTAGCGTTCGCCGAGGCGAATTGCCCAGGTGAGTTTTGCGAGATTGCCGAGCACGTTGGGCACGCGCTTCAGGAGGTTGATCGACGGCGGGCGCTTTTCCTTCACGCGGATCGGGATCTCTTCGATGGGGATGCCGGCGCGGTAGGCGCGGATCACGAATTCACTCGCGAATACGTCCTTGTCCGTGAGGCAGCGCTCCGCGAGCGGCGCCACACGCTCGCGCACGAACGCCTTCAAGCCGTGGGTGTCGCTGCCGCGGAAACTCAGGAGCGCGCGCAACAGCGACGTGTAAACCATGCTCGCGCCGTGACGCAGGAGCGGTCTCTCGTCGGAGGCGCCCGCGATGAGCTTGGAACCGATCACGAGCTCGGCGGGGCCCCGCTCGAGCAGAGCGACGGCCCGCCGGTGAAAATCGACGTCGCAGAGATCGATTTCGTCACACACGACGAGACGGCCCCGCGCCGCGAGGATACCGGCGCGCAGCGCTTGCCCGTAATTCGGTGCGCCGATGGAGACGCGCCGCACCTCGGGGTACTTGCGCGAAAGCTCGTCGGCGACGGCGACGGTGCCGTCCCGCGAGCCGTTCTCGGCCAGGATGATTTCGTAGCGCCAGTCGAACGGGGCGAGCCGCTCGCGCAGGTCGACGACCGCCGAGTGGAGGATGCCCTCCTCGTTGTAAACGGGAATGACGATCGAGACGCGGATCTCGTCCTTCATGGCCCCTCGCCGAGCCAAGTGCTCGCCAAGGTCGCGGCCGCGCGTCCTTCGAGCAGCGCGTCTTCCATCGAGCCGTATTGCCACCCCCCGTAGCGTCCCGTCGAAATCAGGCGTTTGGCCTCGAGGAACGGACGTACGACCGCGAGGGCGTCGTAGTAGGCGTGATCGAAGATGACGTAGGCACAATCGATGCGCCGCACGCGCGCGAACCGGATCTGCTCGGCCCCGTCGATCACGCCCATGCTGACGAGCCCCGCCGTCACCTCCGGCAAGACGTGGTCGAGCGTCGGCTCGCTGCGATCGGCGAGCTCCACGTACAGGCTGCCCGCACCGGGCGGCGCGAGCTCGGGCGAGAAGTGCGAATAGCAGCCCACGCGGTAAAACGGATACTTCGCCTCCGGCACGTATGCCCAGTGGAAGTCCGTGCGCGGCGCCTGCGTCAGCGCGAGGTCGAGGTAATAAAGGTGCGTCGCGCGCAGCTTCGCCGCCGCGTCCCGCACGGCGTCGGGCACGGCGTCGCACAGGCCGACGAGCGTGGGCAGCGGCAAGGTCGACACCA
>Ga0164241_10004483_pt1 | contig 13502 bp, 32 predicted proteins | sample OricomyardsoilBY_FD_108780 | JGI IMG/M metagenome (GOLD analysis project Ga0164241, IMG submission 108780) | Backyard soil microbial communities from Emeryville, California, USA - Original compost - Back yard soil (BY) | ecosystem: Environmental > Terrestrial > Soil > Unclassified | place: USA...
GTGTTCTCCATCGCCGAGATCGTGATCGGCAACGGCTCCTGGTCATCACTCATGGCTGTCCTCTCGGTCGATCGACGACAGACCCGCGACAAGGCGCAGGTCGTCGTTGAGCTGGGGCGAGATCACTGGGTCGGCCCAGTCGGCGACCTCGCCCTCTACCCACGTCCGCACGCGAGCGAGGGCTTCGGCCCGGCCCTTCAGGATCTCCATGACCTCGGCCACGGTGGCCGCGCTGGTGTCGCACGAGTAGCAGCGATGCTGCTCGTCGCTGGAGTCGACGTACTCCACGTCGGGGCAGGCGTCTCTCAGGAGCGCGATCATGCGTTCGACCACGTTCATCAGATGCTCCTGATCCGCAGGCGCCAGTAGAAGTCGTCGGTGGGCTCGATCCACTCGCCGGCCTTGATCGAGCGCCCGTCGGGATCCTCGACCTCGATGAAGTGGCCGGACGTCGGAGCCGGCGGACCGTCGAAGAGGATGTCGATGTACTCCCGGCCGGGCGCGCGCACCGGCTCCTCGTGGGGCCGCTCGCCTTGAGCCGACTCTCTCATCAGGCCCCGACGCTTGGCCCAATCCAGCAGGATCGGGGTCTTGCCATCGGCGATCTTCACGCACACCGGGCACATCGTGGCCACCACGCTGATCGGGCGCCGGCCGCGCACCTCCTCCACGTAGTGCTCGTCGAACCGCGCCTCGCCGGCCGGACGCGGAGGGCGGCGGCAGGCCAGACTTTCGGCCACCTTCAGGTGCCACACCTGCCCGAAGAGGCGCCAGACCTCGGGCCCGCGCTCCGTGCCCCACAGATTCTCCTGGTGGCGGCGCTCGAGCGCGACGTACAGCTCGTGGCCGGACAGGTGCGCCAGGTTCTGGGGGATGGGACCGCCGAACGGGTTCCCAATGGGACCCTCGAGTTCGTCGTCGGCGCGTGCGGCCTCATCCTCGTCCACGGGCACCCACTTCCCCTCCCACTGCGCCCGGACGCGGGGATCGTCAAGGTCCGGCGCCCCGACGTCGCCGAGACCGCGCCCGACCTCGAGGCAGCGCTCGCAGGTCACCTTGCTCCAGACGCCGGCACCACGGAACCATTCGAGCACCCCCACGCCACACAGAGGGCGGGCGGCGTCGTCGTCCGGCAGGTAATGCACGAGCCCGTAGATCTCCAGCGCCTCCTGCTCGTCGAACCGCGTCTCGCCGGCCATCTCGCGGAGCTTGACCGCCGCCGCTCCCGTGCTGTCCGGCTCGCGGCCGTCCAGACGATCCAGGGCCTCGCGCCACTCATCGAACGACTCACGCGGCTGCCCAGGTCGGAGATCCCACTCTCGCCCCAGCTCCACGCCTGCCCGATAGGCCGAGTAGAGGTTCGCTGCTGTGTAGTTCGGACGCGTGTCCGAACCGGGGCGCACCGACGAGCAGGTCGTGCACTCGGGCGCGTCCGTCCCTCCATGCGTATGCGCAGACGGTCGCTTCGGACGCGTGTCCGTATTACCGCGCTCCGGCGGATCGTCAGGCTCTGCTCGATCCTCTCCTGCTCGATCCTTCTCAGGCCGGCCCTTGGCGTCTGCTCGATCCCGGCCGATGGGACCGAGCCCTGCTGCAGCGTCGTAGGAGTCGTTCACGGGCTCCCGCGACCAGAAGGCTGGATCCCTCAGGAGCTCCCGCGAGCGGTCCTCCATCCCCTGAGGCATCGGATCCCCCTGGTCGTAGGAGTCCCGGACACTGTCCAGGAGCTCCCGCTGCCATCCTGAGAGGTCGCCGACGCTCACCGAGCCCCGATGGATGGTGACCTCCGGCCCGTCGTCCTGGAGGGCGTACTCGATGAGGGCCTCCAGCTGGGGACCGATGCCCTTCTCCTGAGGCGGCTGTCGCCGGGCCCCGAGTCTCGATCTGATCCGGTCGACGAGCCCCCGCGAGGGTGTCTCCTCCCGGATCCCGTGCTCGGTCCAGCGCTCTCCCTGAGATGGCATGACGGTCCTCTCGTGTGGTAGCCGCTGCCACGACCATGGCTTCTTCAACCCGGTACGTCGGGATCGTCGTCCATCAGTGAGGCCGTGGCAGCGGGAATCCGAACGTTACCTGCTGAGCCCCGATCTGACTATGCGTAGAGGGGACCAATGTTCGGATTCATCGGGCTCGGTCAGCTGTATGCGGGTACGTGGCGTCCTCTTTCCATCTGAGCGTGAGAAACCACCACAGAAACGGGGGCGGGTCACGCTCACGACCCGGTCATCGGCCCGAGGAGAGCGTCAGGCGAGACGACTCACACGGAGCGTCCAGACAGAAGGAGCACGACATGAGCACCATCACCGCGCAGGACCTCGCCGCTGCCTTGGCTTTGCTGGGGATCACGGTCGAGGGTCCTGCCCAGCCGGAGGCTGCTGCCCCGGCGAAGCCGGCGGAGCCGGCGACGAAGTCCTACCGCGAGCGGACTGACCGCCAGAAGGAGGCCAGCCACCGCAAGGTCGCCGAGGTCAACGCGCGCTGGAACATGAAGCTCGCGGGCGGTAGCCGCAAGGTCTCTGACCTCAGCGCGACTGACCGCAAGAAGTACGACGCGGAGATCCGCGCGTGCTGGACCAAGGGTGCCGGCAAGACCATCACCCGCTGACCAGTGAGCACCCCAGCGCACAGAGAAGGCTTCCCTGTGCGCTGGCTGGGCTTCCTGGTGGCACCAGCCACCGCCCGCACGAAAGGACCTGCCATGACCAACACCACCCTGCGCTACCTGTCCCGCGCCGAGACTGTCATCGCCGAGCACATGGCGCTCAGTGACGCCGCCTGGCAGCGCGAGATGCAGCGCCGCATGGACGAGATGCCCGCGTGGTACTGCGACTGGGCCGGCTGCAAGGCGCCGGCTGAGTGCGAGGACCACCTGCACAGCGTGGACTACCACAGCGCGGACTGCTGGTGCGGGAAGACCGAGGCTGACTGCCCGATCGACAACGGGGGTGACCTGGGCCCGGTGTGGGCGTGAGTTCTGGACACCCGTCGAGACTTGCCAGCGCGGGAGAACGTACACCTCTACTCATAGCGCGCTGTGAGGGGAAAACGAGCGCGCAGGTGAATCGCTTCGCTGTAGCGCCCACCGATGGCCCTGATCCGGGCTGCTGGTGGGCGCTAATGCGTAGTGGCGCCTGCCACTGATGACGCCCATGGGGAGAGTCCCTACGGGTGCACTGAGAGAAGGAGATGACCATGCGAGAGCACTACGCCCCTATGGACACCGATGTCCTGGCCGATCTGTTCCCCGCGCCTTGGGAGACCACCACGCTGAGCGACCTCGTGGGGAGCGCGCTGTGAGCGTCCGCACGATGGAGCTCCCCGCGCCGCTGTTCCGGCTGCACGAGATCCAGCACGTGACCGCCACTGTCGAGACCGAGAGCGGCTCGCAGTACGTCGTCATCGCGCGCCACTGGGGTGTCGTGGTGACCTGCACCCGGGGCAAGTACGCCGGCTCGGTCCTGCACGGTGACTCGATCGTGGCCGGATCCCTGGTCGGCGCCCCGCTGATGGTCGTGCGCGATGACCGCGTCGTGCTGCAGACCACCGGGATGCAGTCCGTCACGGTGCACGAGAACTGAGGCGCGCGATGACCACGATCGAACGCGTCGGCGCCTGGTTCGCCGTGCTCGTGATGACCTTCGCTGTCGGCGGCAACGTGGGAGCGGCCATGCAGCACGACCACCAGCCCCCGCCCCACGTGACCGTATGCAAGACGCGTGTCCAGACCGGGTGCCTCTGGATCGACGGGCACGCGGAGTGGCACTGACCCCGCCTCCACTGACCACCGGACGAGCGTCCGGAATGGAGCGCGCAAGCGCCCGAACCCTAGGAGGGGTCATGTCCCGCAAGATGCACAAGGCGATCAACCGCGCCGCCTGCGCCTATGCGCGTACGGCGTACGGAGTCAACCTGACCCTCGACCAACTGGCCGAGGTGCGCGCTGACTTCACCGGCGACGACCACGGGGACGTCACCGAGTCCGTGTTCCGCGTGCTCGTGGTGTTCCCCAGCCTCGACCGCCTGATCGCCTGATCCGAGTGCTACCCAGCGCACGTCTCGCACGTGCGTTGGCTGGGCAACTCGGCCCACCGACCCCCCTGAAAGGAGAACCCGCATGAAGATGCGCATGACCAACGTGATGCGCCTGACTCCGAACGCCTGCGCCGGCCTGCTCGGCGACCTCGTGCTCGAACTGGGGCTCACGCCCAGCACCGTCGCGTGCCCGCGCTGCATCCGGCACTACGCGGCCGAGGAGTCGCTGACGCCCGACGGATGGGCGCCCACATGGACCCTGACCCCGGATCGGGTGCTCATGAGCACCGGACCCTGCGCCCAGTGCGCGGCCCTGTGGCGCCTGGAGAACTACCTCTACGGGCCCGAGCGCGCTGACTTCGCGCTGTCTCAGCGCGGAATCGGCTGGAACGACTGACCGAGCGCATGCGGAGCCCCCGCTCTCACGAGCGGGTGCTGCGCGGGCAACTCGGCCCACCGGAGCGCACCCGGTAAGTGCGCAGAAGGAGCAAGATCATGTCCAACACCCGCGTGTGGAGCGCTTCCTCCACGAACCCGTTCCTGAGCGAACGGACCGCCCGGGGCCGCAACGTGACCCCGAGCGCAGCTGCGGTGCTCGACACCGAGGTCGACGGACCCCGCTACGGCGACGGCCCGATCCACCACGTGACCGCCGGCAAGCACCGGGTCGCCAAGCACCCGTTCAGCCGGCTCAGCGCGCCCGCATTCGACCCGATGCTGGCGACTCGCAACCCGGCCTGACCGGCCCGCACGTCGAGCAGGTGCCTTCGGGCACATGTCCTGAGGCGCCTGTTCGGCGAGCCATCCGGTCAAGGATGACTCACCACCGCGTGAGCGCACCGTGCGCTGACGCTCAACCGAGAGGACCCGTCATGGGTAGCACCACCAGCACGACCAGCACGACCGGCCTGAGCCCCGAGGCTCTCGCCGCCACCATCGCCAACGCGGTCGCCGAGGGTGTCGCGCTCGCGATGGCCAGCCTGACCGTCGAGGTGGACGCGCCGGCGCTCGAGGTGACCCCCGAGGTCACCGAGACCGCCAAGGAGCGCCGCAACCGGCTCGCCCGGGAGGCGCGCGCCAAGAAGGCCCGCGAGGCCAAGGCGCAGGCCGCGAAGGAGAAGTTCTTCGGGGCGATCAAGGACCCGCAGAACAAGGCCGACAACGCGATCCTGGCCGCGTGGACGCGCGGTCACGGCGTGACCCCGAACGGGTCCGCGTGGAAGGCGGTCAAGGACGGCAAGTCCAACGTCAAGGCGCTGCGCGAGATGAACGCCGACGACGGCACCAAGGCGCCCAGCGAGGCGCAGGTGAAGGCCGCGCAGGTGCGGTTCCACGAGCTCACCGGCAAGAAGCACCCCGCCGCCTGACGCACGGGCGATCACCGTGGTGGGCGGTAGGAACCTCGGGGTTCCTGTCGTCCACCGCTGCGGACGCCCGTCCGGACCTAATGCGCATACGGTCTGAGCGCACCACCGAGAGGAAGATGACCATGACCATCCCGCTGATCCACCGCGCGGCGCCGGCCGCTGTCGCCGTGCTCGACATCGAGGTCGAGGGCCCGACCGAGCAGCACACCATCGCGCTGACCGTCCGCGACCGGGCGATCCTGACCACGCTCGGCGTCAACGCCGACAACGCCCACGACGGCACCGTGCGGGCCGTGCGGGCCGCGATGGCCCGTCCGACGATGCCCAAGCCGCGCAAGGTGCGGTTCCACGGCAAGACGCGGACGGTCCGCTGATGTGCGCCTGTGGCCGGCTGTCCTGCCGCTCCTGCAACCCGCGCCGGGACCTGCCGATCGGGCCGGCCGTGAGGCCCCGCTGGGTCGCGCCGGACACCGACTACGCGCCCGGTCTCGAGGTCGGGGACCTGGTGACCGTGGTCATCACCGCCCGGGTGACCCGCAAGAAGACGCAGTCGGCCGAGTGGCCCACGATCCTCGACGTCGCGCCCCTCGACGACGAGAACGGCTGCGACCTGCGGCTGTGGCCCGACCAGTCCTGGCGTACGACGCGCGAGAGCCACGACACCTCGCTCGTGCAGCTGCGCGACGACGTGCCCGTCATCACCATCACGAAGGAGTCCTGATGCTCACCTACGCCCTGGAGAAGTTGATCGAGGCGCACAACGACGTCGGGTACGACCGCGAGTCCGACCACCACATCGAGTCCCGCATGGCCGCGATCCGGCGCGAGGCGTCCGGGATGGCGGTCCTGACCGTGGAGATCCCCGAGTGATCCCGCTGAAGCCGGTCAACCCGCTCGTGCGCCAGCTGGTGACCGTCGGGCTGGCCGGCGCCGGATGGGCCACGGTCGTGCTGTTCCTCGGGCCGTGGTTCCCCGCCGTCGTGCAGCCGTACAACTGGTGGCTGTTCAACCTCGGGCTGTCGGTCTCACTCGTGTGCCTGGTGACCGCGCTCGCCATCGGTGCCGACGTGTTCAAGCGCGAGAAGGGAGACCCGCCGACCGCCTGACTTTCATCCGACACCCGTCCGATCGCTATACGCAAACTGACACGAAGGAGCAAGCATGTCCCGTACCGACCACCACGGCGCCGCCGGCCACAACTACGAGAAGGGCTGGGGTGACCACATCGAGTGGGACACCCCGCGCAGCCGCATCCTGGCCACCGTGGACCACGAGCGTGTGCTGATCGCCGAGGGCCTGATCGAGCGCCTGGTCGACGAGCCCCGCACCTGCTGGGACCTCGGCGCCGAGTACGAGCACGAGTGCGACGTGATCGCGCTCAACCTCGAGAACGCCGAGATCCTGACCGGCCTGGCCGCGATGGACTCCTGGGAGCGGGAGTACGCCTTGCCCGCCGGCCACGAGAACCTGCTGCCGCACATCCCGTACCCCGACGGCTGGGCCGACGCCGACGAGCCGGACGACGAGGAGCCGCTGGCCCCGTGGGAGCACGAGTTGCTCGGCATGGGCGGCGTCTTCATCGACTCCGACAACACCCGCCGCTTCCCGGTGGGTGCATGACCACCCGCACTATCCGCCGCACCACCACCACGAAGGAGAAGAAGATGATCACCACCACCCGCACCACCACCGCGCTCGGGATGGCCGTGCTCGACGTCGAGGTCGAGGGCCCCGACGCGCCGACGTACGGCGGACTGCGCACGCCCGACATGGTCGAGCGCGAGCGCCTGTACTGGATCGGCCCCGACGCGACCGTCTCGTGCTGGATGACCGCCGACCTGGTCGGCCTGACCGACGTGCTCGAGCGCGCCGGCTGGATGGCCCGCACGGGTGCCGAGCCGCGCCGCTCCGGCCTGATCGTCGAGCCGCACAACCCGATCGTGCCCACGGGCCCGTTGCAGCGCAACGGAGACCTGTTCACGCTGTGGCAGTACGCCGCAGACGCCATGCTCACCCACCAGGAGGACTGACATGACCGAGATCAACCTGGGCACAGCGCCCGCACCCGTCCACGAGGCGGCACACATCCTGGCGACGAGCCACAACGAGCGGGTGATCGGCTTCAAGGCGCTCACCAAGAACGCCACCGAGGAGCCCTGCGACAAGGGCTGCATGGCCCCGGGCTCCTCGCCGCACTACCACAGCATCGTGACCTCGTACCTGGTCGTGACCGAGGGCGCCGAGGGCGCCAACGGCGGGATCTACGAGGTCGACCCGGAGGGCTACGTGTGGTCCGCCGGCGTCCTGCACACCTTCGAGAACGGAGTACGAGCATGAGCAGCCTCCAGGAACACATCGACCGCAGCCTGCGAGCACGCGAGTGCGTGTGCTCGTCCGGGATCCTCGGGTTCCGCATCCATCGGGACGGATGTCCGATGGCCGACACCGAGCCGCGTGGACGCTGGTACGTCAACGTCTACGAGCGCGGCCAGCGGTACGGCGGGCCCGAGGAGGGTGGCTGGTGGTACGACACCGGTTGCTTCGTCCCCGAGAAGTCGGGGCTGCTGACCGACGTGACCGAGAAGGAGGCCCACCAGGCCGCTCGTGACCTGTGGTCGGACCTCGACGAAGAGGCGATCGAGGACAACCTGCCGCCCGTGCACTCGGTGATGTACCGAGGCGGGCGCTACACGGTGCGGGCCGAGGAGCAGCCCGGTCGGGACTTCCCGGCCGAGACCCCGCACTACGAGTGATGGGCAAGAAGCGCTGGCCGCTTCGCTGGCCGTTCAACCTGTCGAGATGCGGACGAGTGCTCCGGTGAGCCGCGAGGCTCAGCAGCGTGTGATCGAGGAGCACCAGGCCACGATCCGGCGTCTGCGCAACGAGCTCGCCCAGGAGAGGGCGAACACCCGCAACGCGCTCCAGGTCTACCGCGACCTGACCGACCTGTGCGACGAGTACGTCGCCGCAGGTCAAACCGAGATCCCCGTGACCATCGCGCGGCAGATCCGTCCGAGGGGCACGGGCCTAGGAGGAGGAAGAGCATGACACACAGATCCGACCGCGACTGGCACGGCTGGGACTTGCAGACCGTGACCGACAAGGTCGCGGAGAAAGCGTACGTCAAGATGCGCGAGACGTGGCCCGAGGCGCTGCGCAAGGACACCGCCGAGCAGCTGGCGGACGCGCCGGCGAACATCCAACGCCAGGTCAAGGAGGCCGTGCTGCCCGCCATCGTCGACGTGCTCGACGTCCTGAACGACATGCCGCACCCGTTCGTGACCGAGATCGAGCACGCGTTCACCGAGTTGCAGGCGGCGTACGACAACCGCGAGCACGGCGCTGTCGCTCAAGTCGACTGCCTGCACAAGATCCAGAACGAGATCCTGCCGCGCTACACCAACCCGAAGGAGAACGACTGATGGACCCGAACGAGGCGCTACGACTGATCCGCGCCTACATCAAGCAGATGCGCGTCGAGAGCATGGCCGGCGCGACTGCCAACTTCACCCAGCACGCAAGGGACCTGGCCGAGACCTTCGAGGGGCTCGACGAGTGGCTGTCCAAGGACGGCTCCCTGCCGACCGACTGGAGGGCCGAAGGCCAGGACGAGGTCGAGAAGAAGGTCGACATCGTCAACGCGCTGCTCGCACTCCCGTGGGGCGAGGACGAGGACATCAACGGCGGCGACCTGGTGCAGTTGGTCGGCAACCTGATCGAAGACGCCGACCTGCCCAACATCTCCGACTACAGGAAGAAGCCGGGCGACTCGTGCCAGCTGGGCCAAGGGTTCTTCGGCCTGCCGCCGGGCTACGTCGTGCACCGACGCTGGGGCGACAGTGGCGACTGCGACGAGCACCAGCACGGCGACATCACCAACGAGCGCGGCACGCTCGTCGGCAACCTCTCAACCTGGAAGGACTGACCATGCCACTACTGATCAACACCCACGAGGTCATCATCCTCATCACATCCGAGAGCGGTGTGCGCTTCCGGCTGCGCATCGTGCGCGCCGGCGAAGCGTACGGCAGGACCAACGCGCTCACCGCTGATCGCGACCTGGTCGAGTTCTACGACACGCGCTACGACCACACCGAGTTCGGCCAGTTCGTCCAGCGCTACTACGTCGAGACGCTCCTGGACGACCGCTGCCCCGCCCACCCCGGCTACCGCTATGGCGACGAGGGTTGTCGCCACGGGTTCGGAGGGCTCAACCTCGACACCAACGCCGGCGAGGACTGGTGGATCGACCCCGCCGCGATGGACGTGGTGCGCGCCTGGCTGCGACTGGAGATCGAGCGATGACCACCCTTCTGGACACCAGCAAGGACGCGTTCCGCACACTCAACGACGAGATGCGCAGGCAGATCGTCCAGCAGATCGGCGTGATGAACCTGCTCGCCATCAGTGGTGGACGCGTGATCGGTCGACCGACCGGCCTCTGGCTGCCGGTCGGCAGCGGCTACCACGTCACCGTCGACCTGGATGCCAACGACACCTACGTCGTACGCCGCCTGTTCAAGCGCGCCGGCAAGATCTACCTGAAGGGAGAGCGCACCGACGTCTACGCCGAGGACCTGAGCGAGTGTGCGTACTACGCCTCCTGCTACGTGTCCTACGACGACAAGGAGTGGCCGCAGAAGCGTTGACGTCACCACGACACACGTCCAGACTTACCCCGAGGCCCTAGGAGGCCACATGAGCAAGATCCTGACCATGCGCGAAGCCGCACGATGCATCAAGCCCGGCGAGACCGAGGCCGAGTTCATCTATAGGCACGCGTTCTTCTACCTGGCGAGCAGCGGCTGCTCGCTCGAAGAGACCACCGAGTACGCCGAGTACGCCGAGGGTTCGATCACGCAGAGGCCCGAGCTGTTCGCCTACTGGAACCACTCGGTCGAGTACGAGAAGTGGGCGCGCGCCGGCGGAGCCTGGAGTCGCCGGTCGTGATCGGCCATGCGCCGTGGTGGATGATCCTCGTCGCCGCGCCCCTCGATGTTGCCATCACCATCTGCGCAGGTGTCACGTACATCCGTGAGTCCAACAAGCACGCGCGACTCCACAACACAAGGAAGTGAATGATGCGCCACGCTCAGCCGAGCCTGTTCGATCAGCAGGTGTACAAGGCCGGACAGAGGGTGACGGTGACGATCACGGGTGTGGTCACCGCCGTCCGGTCCGCAGGGCACGACCACGTGATCCTGAGCATCGGGGCCCCCACGAGCCGCCCCGACTACCACGGCAACATCACCTACGTGATGGCCGGTGACCCGGCTGTCACCATCACTCCTGAGGAGCAAGCATGATGCCCGTCAAGATCGCCGCCCCGCCCCGGGCGATGGCTGTGCTCGACGTCGAGGTCAAGGGCCCCGAGCGCCCGCGTCTCGAGGTCCCGAGGATGCGCTACCACGAGGGCATCGAGTGCCCGCCGGAGTGTGACCATGAGCCTGCCTGACTCCACCGTCAAGCCGTGCCGAGAATGCCCGTGGCGCCGTAGCGCAGCGCCCGGATACCTCGGGCCGCACGCCGCCGAGGAGTGGGTGGACGCGGCTCACGGCGAGGCTCGGATCGCCTGTCACATGACCGCCCGAGCCGGCGACGACGACAGCCCGGAGTGGGGCGAGCACCTGCGCCAGTGCGCCGGCGCCGCTCGCTACCGGGCCAACGTCCACAAGCTCCCGCACAACCCCGAAGTAGCCGTCGGACCCAAGGACCCCGACGTGTTCGGACACCCGTCCGAGTTCATCACGCACCACACCACCGAACCGAGGAGAACCGCATGACCACCCTGACCGATGTCGCCACGTTCATCACGAACGAGGCCACCGAGGACGACATCGACCGGATCTACGACTTCTGCAAGACCCGGAACAAGACCCTGCGCACCGTCCGCGCGGCGTCGGTGCAGAGGGGGGCGAAGGTCGAGTTGGCCCACCTCTCCCCGAAGTACCTCAACGGGCTCAGGGGTGTCGTGGAAACGATCGCGGGCGAACGCTGTGGCGTGCGTCTCGACGACGCGTCCACCGACCGGCTGCGTTTCTCCGGCACGCGGTACTACATCAGTCCTGACACCACCGAGCACCTGCTCGACGGAGTTCCGCTGTCGTCCTGCACGGTGCTCGACTGAGCATCACCATCACACGAGGCTCTAGGAGGCCACGATGAAGTTCGATCCCACCACCCGCACGCTCACGCTCGAGCGCAAGGACTGCCGCACCTGCACGCACGGCGCCGGCGAGCAGGGTCAGTACACCGGCACCAAGGTGTGCCCGACCTGCAAGGGGACCGGCAACGGTCCCCGTGGCGGCAAGGGCAAGTGCCGCGACTGCTACGGCGGCAAGCAGCACGACTTCGACAACCCGATCGTCTGCCCGACCTGTCACGGCGACTTCAAGGACGCCGCGCTCGAGACGTTCACCGACTACTGCCCGACCGAGGCGGTCGACGCCATGCCGATGATCTTCGTGGTGCTCGACCGGGACAACACCTGGAACGAGGAGTACCTCGGCCTGGGCACGGTCTACTCGGTCACCGACTACGGCGACCGGTGGAGGCGCGCCTCGAAGGAGATCCAGGCGGTCGCCACGCGACGGAGCCCCGGGCTCCGCGACCTCGAGGACATCGCGCAGGAGCTGATGGCCGAGGCCCGCGAGTCGGTCGGTGACGGTGGTCACCTGCAGGCGTGCAAGATCACCAAGTCCTACGAGCGCGGCGACCAGGCCGTCGTCCTGCACGACACGCTCGTCTACACCCTGACGCACACCGGCTACCAGGTGCGCGCCATGTCCGACCTGCCCGAGAACTTCGAGCAGAACAGCATCGCCGAGAAGCAAGGAGCACGTGCATGACCACCACTACCGTACGTCGGCCATTGACCGACACGGAGTTCACCGCCGTCCAGGAGAGCATCGACGCGGCCGAGACGCCGATCGACGCACTCGTGGCGGCGCTCACTCAGACCTTCAACGCCCTGCTGTCCGACAACGGCGAGACGTTCGAGGACTACTCTGCCGAGCGCCCGCTTGACGGCTCCCGCCTGCTCATCCCGAGCAGCCAGTGGATCCAGATCGGTGAGTGGCTCAACGAGCGCGCCGGCGCCCTAGCCACCGACGACATCGCCCGGGTCAACCTGGCGCTGTCCTGGATGAACAGCGGGCCGTCCGGCTACGAGGAGGGCTGAGATGGACCCGAGACTGCGAGAGATCCTGCTGCGCTTCTACTCGCTCGGTTACCTCCGGGGCTCCATGAACGCCCTGATCCGCGCCGACCGTGCCGACCTTCCGCTGCCTCCCGACGAGGAGGCGGAGCAGGAGTTCCGCACGGCCCTGAACAGGCACGGGGACGTCCTCGAGTCGTTCGAGGGCGTCCAACTGGTCCGCAAGGACCCCGACCTGCCCACCATCGTCAACCACTGAGAAGGAGCAAGCACATGTGGAACGACACCTACCCGACCCCGGAGGGATTCATCCTTCCCAAGCCACTGGTGATGCCCGACATGACCGACTTCAACGACCTGTTCTTCTACGAGCGGCCCTGGTCGTTCAAGACGATGAACCACCACAACGGGTACGCCCAGCCGGCGACACCCAAGGACATCGAGTACCCAGGCGCCGAGAGGTCGTCGTTCATGACCCTCGACGGGAACGTGCTGAGGTTCAGCCGGTTCTGCTCGGTACGCCACATGCCGAGCCGGACGGCGCACCTGGTGCCGGGTTGGCTCGACGGCTGCGACTCGATGATGGTCACGCCCAAGCTGGAGACATGCGAGGCCCTGCTGCCGCAGTTCGGGTTCTCGTACACGGTCGGCTGGGAGATCATCTGGCACGAGCGGAACGACCGCTGCCTCGTGGTCGCCTCGCAGACCGAGTTGATCTCGAGCCGGTACGTCGCCTACGTCAAGCCCGACACCATCCCGGTGCCCGGCGTGACCTTCTCGCTCCAGCCCTGGCCCGAGAAGGACGAGCACATCGCCACGCACCTGCTCAAGACGCGTGTCGAAACCGACGAGGCACCCGCTCAGTGCGGCTCGACCGGCGAGTCCACGGCCGAGATCAACGACGTCTCATGCCCCAAGTGCATCGAGGCTCACGACCGCATCACCCA
>Ga0164241_10004484_pt1 | contig 13500 bp, 9 predicted proteins | sample OricomyardsoilBY_FD_108780 | JGI IMG/M metagenome (GOLD analysis project Ga0164241, IMG submission 108780) | Backyard soil microbial communities from Emeryville, California, USA - Original compost - Back yard soil (BY) | ecosystem: Environmental > Terrestrial > Soil > Unclassified | place: USA...
CTGCACCGCCCCGCAGAGCTCCTTCATCGTCAGCCGGTCCGCCTGGCGGATGACGGGCACGATGAGTCCCTGTTCGAGCGCGACGGCGATGCCCAGGTTGATGTCGGTCTTGTAGATGACGTTGTCGCCATCCACGCTCGCGTTCATGAACGGGAACTCGCGGATGGTCTGAATCGTCGCGTGTGCGATGAACGCGGTGTACGTCAGCTTCGTGCCCGCGGCCTCGTAGGCCGCCTTGTGCGACTTGCGCAGCTCGTCGACGCGCAGGCAATCGACCTCGATCGCCGAGTACACGTGCGGCGACGTCTGCACGCTCGCCAGCATGTGTTCGGCAATCTTCCGCCGCATGATCGACATCTTCTCGATCCGGACGCTGTCCCCGGCCGTGTAGGCCGGCGGAAGCGGCAGGGCCGGCCGCACCGCAGCCGGCGCGGACGCCGAGGTCTGCGCGCGCGCCTGACGGCGAATGAATGCTTCGATATCGCGCCGCGTGACGCGATTGGAAATGCCGGTACCGACAAGCGCGGAAATGTCGACACCGTGCGCCGCGGCGATCTTGCGGACGACGGGAGAGGAATGGGAGCGAAGACGGGAACCGGGGGCGCCGGGTACGCCAGGTGCGCCAGGTGCGCTGGGTGCGCTGGGTGCGCTGGGTGCGCCGGGTGTGCCAGGGGCGCCGGGTGCGCCGGGTGCGCCGGGTCCACGGAGGCGTCCGCCTTCGGCGGACGCATCTTCATTCGTGAGGACAGCGGATTGCGTAACCCCGTTCCGTGCGCCTGACGTACCCCGCATCGCGGTCGCATCGGGCGAGCCCAGGGAAGAAATCTGCGTCAGTTCGTTCCAATCTCCCGGCGCACCCAGCGCACCCGGCGCACCCGACGCACCCGGCGCACCCGGCGCACCCGACGTACCGGGCGCACCCGTCACTTCCGTCGTCGCCCCGATCACTGCGACGACGGAGTTGATTGGCACTGTTTCGCCTTCGTTCACGTGGATCGCGAGCAGCGTGCCGGCCTCAGGCGCCGGAATCTCCGCGTCGACCTTGTCCGTGGAGATCTCGAACAAGGGTTCGTCTTTATCGATGACGTCGCCGACCTGCTTGAGCCAGCGGACGATTGTGCCCTCCGCAACCGACTCGCCCATCTGCGGCATGAGGACGTTAGTGGACATAGAAAGCTCGAGGACTAGACTTCACGACTTGCGACTTGGGACATGAGACTTGGGACTTGGGACTTGGGACATGAGACTTGGGACTTGGGACTTGGGGACTTGCCGGAGCCGAGAGCCTGCCAAAGCCGAAAGCCCAAAGCCCAGAGCCCAGAGCCTAAATATGGATCGCATGTCCGTGAACAGCGTGTGCCGCCTCACCGATGGCCTCGGACATCGTGGGATGCGAGTGAATCGTGCGGATGAGTTCCTCGGCCGTTGATTCAAGTCTCAGCGCCACGGTGGCTTCGCCGACCAGTTCCGTTGCGCGCGGTCCGATGATGTGCACGCCGAGCACCTGGTCGTACTGACGCTCGGCGACGATCTTCACGAAGCCGTCCGTCTCGCCCGCAATCCGCGCGCGGCCGAGTATCGAAAATGGAAACGATCCGACCCGCACGTCGTACCCGTGCGCCTTCGCTTCAGCCTCAGTCAGTCCGACGCTGCCAATCTCCGGGTCGCAGTACGTCGACGCCGGCACATGGTCGTAATTGATCGGCTCGATCTCGCGGCCGGCAATCCGCTCCGCGACGAGCACGCCTTCAGCTGACGAAAGATGTGCGAGCTGGGCATGCGGCTGCCCGCCGACCGAGATCACATCGCCAATCGCGGAGATGCCCTCCACGCTGGTCCGATAGTGGTTGTCGACCACAATGAATCCATTGCGCATCGCGAGCCCGATCTCGGTTGCGCCGAGGCCGTTCGTCACCGGCCCGCGCCCCGTCGCGACGAGCAGCTTCTCGACGCGCAGCGTGTGGCTGGCGCCTACCGTGTCCGTCATCTCGACCACGACGCCCGGGCCGTCGACCACGGCCGAGCTGACCTGGACGCCGGTGCGCACCGCGATGCCGCGCTTCCGAAACGCCTTTTCGAGTTCGGCCGACACGGCGGCGTCTTCGCTCGGCACCAGCCGCGGCTGGACTTCCAGGAGCGTCACGACGCTGCCGAACTGGCGGAAGATCGACGCGAACTCGACGCCGACCGCGCCGCTTCCGAGAATCGCCAGCGACGCCGGCGCCGACGTCGCGTCGATCGCATCGTCACTCGTGATGATGTGGGTCTTGTCGATGACGACGTTCGGGATGCTGCGCGGCGCCGATCCGGTGGCAACCACGATGTCACGCGCCGAGAGCACCATGGCGTCGGTGCCGTTCGTGACTTCGACGTTGCCGCCGCCGGCAAGCCGGCCGGTCCCCTTGACCCAGTCGATCCGGTTCTTCTTGAAGAGATACTCGACGCCTTTGGTCAGGCTCGTGACGATCTTGTTCTTCCGCTCGTTGATGCGGCCGAAGTCGATCGTCGGGCCTCGATCGGTGCCGAAACTGATCCCCCACTCGGCGGACTGCTGTGCGAGCTTGTAGGCGTGCGCGTGCTCGAGCCACGCCTTGGTGGGAATGCAGCCCCAGTTCAGACACGTCCCGCCGAGCACGGGTTCGCGCTCGACGACGGCGGTCTTCAGCCCGAGTTGGGCGGCGCGAATGGCGGCAACATACCCGCCGGTACCTGAACCAACGACCACGAGGTCGTAGGAATTGCCCGGAGTCACGTGACCAGTCTACTGCGCGGAGGAATGGCGCTGAGAGGGTGAAGGCGCCCGTTGATCGCCCGATTCCGAAGGGGGAGCCGGAACATCAACGAGCGCCGCACCACCAGCCGGATGAAACCGGCGGCAAGACTACTTGCGGGGAAGAACGGCGTCCTTGAGCTGCTTGGCGATGCGCGCCTTGACGACAGTCTTGGCTGGAATCTTGATCGGCTCGCCGGTCGCCGGGTTCCGCCCTTCGCGCGCTTTCCTCTTCTGGACCACGAGCTTGCACATCCCCGGGAGTACGAACTCGCCCGAGCGCTTCAGCTCCTTTTCGGACAGTCGGTTCAGTTCATCGAACAGGTCGCGGACGGCCGTCCGCTTCATGTCGAACTTGTCCGCGAAGTGCGCGAACAGTTCCATCTTGCCCATGCGCCGGGCGTCTGCCATGCCTACTCTCCCTGGCTAGCGCGCGCGTCTCGGAAACTGTCTGGTGAACCGCGCGCGCAACGGTCCGACAGCAAAACCCAGTGAAATCGGGCCTCATCGTAGCCTCGCCTCGGAAACGATGTCAATGAAACAAACACGGAAAATCGAGCCGGACCGCTATCGGGATGCGGGACTAAAATGCTCGTCGTGGCCTTCGATCTCGAAACATTTCCGAACCCTCGTCGCGAACGTGACTACGAGATTCTGATCCGGTGTCCGGAATTCACCTCGATGTGCCCGAAGACCGGACTGCCGGATTTCGGTGAGATACAAATCACGTACGTGCCCGACCGCGCCTGCATCGAATTGAAATCATTGAAGTACTACCTCGGCGCCTACCGGAACGAGGGCATCTTCTACGAGGCGGCCACCAACAAGATCCTGGACGACCTGGTGGCCGCGTGCCGTCCGCGGCGGATGCGCGTCACGGGCGCGTTCACGGCGCGCGGCGGCATCACCACCACGGTGATGGCGGACTATCCCTCGGCTGGACGCCCCAAGGCGACGGGCCGCGGCCGGCGCACGCGTGGCTGACGGGCACCGCGTCCCGATCGAACCTGAACTGGATCTGCACGCCTTCGCGCCCGCCGACATCCCGTCGGTCGTGCAGGAGTACGTGCGCGCCGCGCAGGAAGCCGGCATCCGCGAGATCAGACTCGTCCACGGTCGCGGGAAAGGCATCCAGCGCGCCATCGTGCAATCCACCCTCGAACGCCACCCGCTCGTCGTCTCGTTTGCCGACGACACCCGCTCTCACCTCGGCGCCACTCTCGCGACACTGGGGGAAGGCTTGAAGACGTGAGGGCTTGAGGGCTTGATCGCTTGAAGCCTTGGGACAGACCAGCCCAGAGCCCAGAGCCCAAAGCCCAGAGCCCAGCCTGGCATTTCCCTTGCCCTCCCAACACCGCGAGGCAGCGGAAATGCTCGACATCCTGTCGGGCATTGCAGTTTCTGCCACATCGGGGCGTCGAGAGACATTGCAGAATTTGCCAGGTGTCGTGCCGGAGCCGGGATCGCTCGTGTGGATTCGCCAGCGTCAATGGCGCGTGGAACGCGCGACGCGCATCGGGGACGTCGTGCGGCTCGACGTGGCCGCGCGAGATCGGAGGCTGACGTTTCTCGCGCCGTTCGACCGGCCGGTCGTGGCGCGCGACTTTCCCCGGCCGCGGCGCGTCCGCCGGCGCGCGCTGGCCGCGCGTGCCGCGGCGCTCGTGGCCCATCGCGAAAGTGCGAGGCTGCCGCTCGCGGCGTTGACGGCCCGGGTCGCCCTGCTGCCGTATCAACTCGAACCGTGTCTTGCCATGCTCGACGGCACGAGGCGCGTGCTCATTGCCGACGAGGTCGGCCTCGGCAAGACCATCCAGGCCGGACTCCTCATCGCGGAAGCGCAGCGCCGCCGGCCTTCACTCCGCGCGCTGATCATGGTGCCGGCCGCGCTCCGCGAGCAGTGGCGCCAGGAACTGCTGGAGAAGTTCGGAGTCGCGTGTCTCCTCGCCGATCGCGTCACCATCGATGCGGCGGTCCAGGCGGGCCGATTCGGCGACAACCCCTGGCACCGGCCGGGTGTGTGGCTCGCCTCCGTCGACTACCTGCGCCAGACGCACGTGCGCGACGCCCTCCCCTTCATCCCGTGGGACGTCCTCGTCATCGACGAAGCGCACGCGGTCTGCGGGGACTCGGAACGCCACGCGGTCAGCCACGACATGGCCCGGCGCGCCCGTCACGTCGTGCTGCTCTCGGCGACGCCGCACTCCGGCGACGACCGCCGCTTCGGGCGCCTCGAGGACCTCGGAGCGCTTCCCGACTTGACCGACGAACTCGTGCTGTTCCGGCGCACCCGGGCCACGGTGGCGGCACATCTGACCAGGCGCGTGCACTGGCAGCGTCTGCTCCTGTCCACCGCCGAGCGGCGCCTGCTCGACACACTTGCGGCCTTCGAACAGGCCGTCGTGAGAGCCGCCGGAGATGCGCGCGGGGCTGACGCCCTTCTGCTGCTGTCCATCTTCCGCAAGCGGGCGCTGTCGAGCACGCACGCGCTCGGCATCTCGGTGGACCGGCGCCTCACGTGGATCGATCGTTCGGAGCGCCGGGCGCCGCTCGACTGGCTCCAGCCGTCGTTCAGCTTCGACGACCGCCCGCAGCTGGAAGGAGACGATGACTGCGAGGGGCTCACGCGTGACTCGGGATTGGATGTCGCGCGCGAACGGACATGGCTCAGGCGGCTGCGCGTGCTGGCAGCGGATGCCGCGCGCACCGAAACAAAACTCGCGCACCTGTGCCGGACGGCCATGCGCACGACCGAACCGCTCGTCGTGTTCACGGAGTTCCGGCATTCGCTGGACAGCATCGGGCGTGCCCTCGGCCGCGTGCGCGACGTCAGTCTGCTTCACGGTGGGATGACCGAGGCCGAGCGCGCGGCGGCCCTGCGCGACTTTCAACAGGGACGGACCTCGGCGCTCGTCGCTACCGACGTCGCGTCTCAGGGGCTGAACCTCCAGCACCGCGCCCGATGGGTCGTGATGTTCGAGTTGCCATGGAATCCCGCCAGGCTCGAACAGCGCGTCGGCCGTGTCGATCGGCTCGGTCAAACGCGGCGCGTACACGCCACCCTGCTCACCGCAGCCCACTCGATGGAGGCGGGTGTCCTCAGCCGACTGGCCGCGCGCGCGATGCATGCCAACGACGTCCTGGGCGGCGGCATGTTCGATGGGTTCACCCCGGACACGGCGGTCATGCGCGCGCTCATTCGCGGCAATCCAGACGTGGATTCGCGGCCAATCGAGACGACGGTCCGGCAACCGTCGTCTCGGTGGCGCAGGACAGGCAAAGCAGCAGCCTGGTGTCTCTGTCGCCGGCGGCTGCTCAATCAGGCGTGGCGCGCTTCTGTGCCGGCGGGCGGGCGCTACCTGCGCTGCGAGAGCTGGGGCGCGGTTCGCGAGGAACCGGTCGCTCTCGCCGTGTGGACCATCCCGATCCTCGAGGCCACCGGCACCACAGTCGAGCGTCAACTTCTGGTGGCGAACGTTCACCAGTCGGCTCCGGACGACCCGAGACAATGGATGCCTGCGGTGGAACTCCTGGCGCGGTCACGGCTCGCCGCGCGAGCGCGGCGGTTGGAGCGCCTTGCCAGTCAGCGTGCGCGGTTCGGCTGCGCGGTGGAACGCGCCATCGGCACATATCTCGTCACGCAGCAGTTTCCGGAATTCTTCCAGCCGGAGCTTTTCCACGATCGCATGGTGCGCGCCGCGGCCGCCGGCACGCGACACCGGGAGGACATCGCCCACACGGCGGGCGCGCGACTGCGTGAGTGGGAGGCACGGTCGACTCTTTCCAGTGGGCGACCGTCGCTGGAGGTCCTCGCGGGGCGCAGAAGGTGACCCGGCTCGCTGGCGTGACGGGGACGCTCTTTCCCACGCACTTCCTCGCGGAAGCGATTCCGGCTGCGGCTGATCTCCAGAACCGGCAGCGGTTCCTGCGCTGGTGGGAGGGGGTGGAACGTCTCTGCGGTCCCGCATCCGGCCTGCGCGCGCTCTTCGACCTCGTGGTCGTGCCGCTGTTCGATGCGCTGGGCTTTCGTGCTGAGGGCGTCAATGTCGAGCGCACGCAGGCTCAGGCGGTGTTACGGACGCCCGGCGGCGCGCGCGTGGCTCTGGTGCTGCTTCCGTGGGCCGGGACAGGCCGCGCGATCTGGCGCGATGCGCTGCGCGCGGCGTGCGACGCCCGCGCCGCATGGTGCTTCGTGGTTTCGCCGCCGCTCGTCTCGCTCGTCGATGCGCGGGGCTCGGCCACACGACGAGCGATGGACTTCCGGCTTCCGGACGTGCTCGGCGGCGGATTCGCGGTTTTCAAGACGCTCGCCAGCGCCAGCGCCTTCGATACGTCGCAGACGCCGTCTGAGGGAACCGCGCTCGAGGGCCTGCTGGCGGCCGCGGCTACCTTCCAGGCGCGCGTGCGCGAGGATCTTCAGGAGGGTGTGGCGGACGCGCTGGCGGCGCTCGAGAGCGTTCTCGCTTCCGGACGCAGGGACGAGTCGCTGGTCCTCGTCTATCGCATTCTGTTTCTCATGTTTGCCGAGTCGCGAGATCTCCTGCCGCGCACGCATCCCGTCTACGGCCAGAGTTACAGCGTGGGATCCCTGTGCCGTACGGCGCTCGGCGGCGGCCGAGGATTGTGGGAAGGACTGGCGGCGATTACGCGGCTGGCACGCGCCGGATGCCGCGCCGATGAGCTCATCGTCTATCCATTCAACGGCGCGCTGTTTGCGCGCGAAACCGCGCCAGCGCTCGAGCAGCGCCGGTCGGCTCGACCCCTTGGACGGCACACACGCGCGCGCGACGAGGCGATGGCCCGCGCGCTCGTTGCGCTTGGATATCGGCGCGGAGGGGCCGGACACGAGGAAATCAGCTACGCGGACCTCGGCGTCGAACAGCTCGGCGCGGTCTATGAGCGCGTGCTGGCCCCTGGCGTGCGCAAGGAAACGGGCACGTTCTACACGCCCCAGGCGCTGGCCGAGTTCGTGGTACGCCGCGCGCTCTGGCCGCTCGTTTCCGGCGCGACGCCCGACGCCATCCTCGCCCTGCGTGTGCTCGATCCGGCCATGGGCAGCGGAGCCTTTCTCGTGGCCGCGTGCCGGTACCTTGCAGCCGCCTACGAACGGGCCCTGATAGAGGACGGCCGTGCATCGCCGGCGGACGTGGACGAAGATGCGCGCGCGGCGTTCCGCCGCCTGATTGCGGAACGCTGCCTGTTCGGCGTGGACCGCAACCCGACGGCAACTCAGCTCGCCCGCCTGTCGCTCTGGTTGACCACGCTCGCGGCGGGGAGACCGTTGACGTTTCTGGACCATCGGCTCCGAAGCGGGAACAGTCTCGTGGGCACGACGCCGGACGACCTGTGGCGGTCGCGGGCGCCACGAAAGGTCGTCGGACGGCCGGACATGTCGCTGTTCGGGACCCAAACATGGGAGGAGTCGGTCGGGGCGATCGTCCGGCCGTTGATCGACATGTGCTCCCGTCCGGACGACTCCGTTCAGGCGGTGCGAGCCAAAGAGTCGACGTGGCGCCACCTCGTCGGGGAGCAATCGCCGGTTCACACGTGGCGCATGGCGTGCGACCTCTGGTGCGCGCAATGGTTCGGACCGCGCGGTAGCGAAGCATCCGGCGCCGAGACGCGGGCCGCCATCGACGCGATCATCCGTCAGGACCGGACCCTGCCGGCGGGGCATCTTGCGCGGCTGCTGCACAGGGCCGCGGAAGCACGCCAGGGAGAGGGCTTCTTTCATTGGCCGCTCGAATTTCCCGACGTCTTCCACGACGAACATGGCAGCCGCCTGTCCAATCCCGGGTTCGACGCCATCATCGGAAACCCGCCCTGGGAGATGGTGCGCCACGACGCGCAGCGAGCCACAGACGCCGGCGCGCGAACGGGATCTGGCAGCCAGCTCGTCCGGTTTGTCCGGGAATCAGGCGCCTACGACGCTTGCGACCGGGGACACGTCAATCTCTATCAGCCGTTCGTCGAACGGAGTCTTGCGTTGACGCGCCGCGGCGGACGGATTGGTCTCGTGCTTCCGTGGAGTTTCGCCACAGACGAAGGTACAGCCGCGCTGCGGAGGCGAATTTTGGCCGGCTGCCGCCAGCAGACCATCGTCGGACTGGATAACGCGCGCGGCCTGTTTCCGATTCATCGGGGATTGCGCTTCCTGGCGACCACCTTCACGCACGGTCCCGGAACGGAGGAGATCCGCGGCCGGTTTGGCGTCATGACCGCGGAGGAAATCGAGGGCCTGCCGGCGTACGAGGATGGGAGCGAGCCTACCCGATATCCCGTTCGGCTCACGGCCGCAGCAATCGCGCGAACCGGCGGCGGGACGGGACGAATCGCTGACATTCGCCGGCCTGAAGACCTGGTGCTCGTCGAACGGCTCACCTCCGCGTTTCCGGCCCTGGGCAGTGCATCGGGGTGGGGGGTGCGATTCGGACGTGAACTCAATGCCACCGAAGATCGCCGGCACTTCGGTACGCGCGGATTGACGGTCATCGAAGGCAAGCACCTCGACCGGTTCACCGTGCACGCGAACGACTCGTCCGTGCGTCTTCCGGCGGCGCGGGCACGGGCGCTGCTACCGGACGCACGTTATCGGCGACCTCGCCTCGGCTATCGGGACGTGTCAGGCGTAGGCAACAGATGGTCGCTCATTGCCGCCGTCATCCCCGCGCGCGTCGTCACGACGCACACGATCTTCTGCCTGCGCTCGCGACACTCCCGCGACGAGATGGACCTGCTCGCCGCACTGTTCAACTCCTATGTGCTGAACGCGATTGTGCGCATGTGGATGGGCAGCCACGTCACGACGTCACTCGTGGAGTCGCTGCCGGTGCCGCGCAGGAGAGGCAGCGCCATCGAGCGCCGCATCATCCGTCTTTCGCAGCGTCTGCGCACCGGCCGCGCGAACGCGCACACGGAAGCGGCGCTGCAGGGGGCCGTCGCCCGATTCTATGAGCTGGACGTGGGGACGTTCAGATCGGTGCTGACAGCATTTCCGCGCGTCCCTGCTGAGGACCGTGAACGGGCGGCGACGGCGTTGGCGGGCCTGTGGTGCTGAATGTGCGTCCTGACGTGCGACGCCGCGAGGCACGCCGGGCCAGGCTCGTGCGGATAGCCGGATCTCGGCCCTCGACTCCGCCCGGGGTGCCCAGGCAACGTCGAGGGCCGAGTTTCGATCAGATGGTTAGGCTTTGTTGGTCAGGTAGACGCCGACGAGCATGATCGCCGCGCCGACAATCTGCATCATGCTCACAGGCTGATGCGGCCCGAGCCATCCCATGTGCGACAGCACCAGGCCGGTGATCACCTGTCCAGTCAGCAGGACGATGAAGAAGTTCGCGGGCCCGACCTGGGGGATGAGCAGCGCCATGCCGAACACGAGACTGGCGCCCATCGCGCCGGCCGTGAGCATCAGCGGGTTGACGGTCTTCAGTCCATCGAGCGCGCCCTGCTGCCAGCCGGAGAAGCCGATGACGAGCGCCGTCACGGCGCCGATGCACCAGAACAACGCGTTGCCGACGCGCGGGTTGTTCAACGCGGCGCCCACCGCGCCGTTCATGGACAAGTGCACGGTCAGCACGATTCCAAAGAAGAACGTCAGCATTAGATAGGGCAACTTCATCGTGAGCTCCTTGTGTCCGTTGGCAGCCAGTACCCGCGCGTCCGTGCGCTCATCGCACCGGTCCCGGCGCGACGCTGCGTGGCCGCGCGCGGTCCGGGACGCCACGACATCACCGCCGACAGTGCTGACAGGGCCGTCATGCGGCGCTGCGGTGAGGCGGGCACGGACCTCAGGGTGGCGAGATACTACACCAGCGCCCTTGCCTTTGTTTCTGGGGAGTTGATACGCTCCGTGAGCGCCGCCAACGATTTTCGCAGGTGTGTCCGGAACGTCACGAGGGACGCATCTTCCCCGCGCCGGCGCGTTCCGGAGAGCCGAGCCCGTGCGACCCAACCCCATCCGTGACTTTGTTCTCGACACGTCGTCGTTGCAGTACGCCGGCAGCGATCTGCAGCGGCCCGAGTGCATCCTGGCCGAACCGGACGGCATGCTCTGGGCGGCGGACGCGCGCGGCGGCGTCATGAAGATCTTCCCGGACGGCCGCCAGGAAATCGTCATCCAGCAGCAGTCCGAGAGCTTCGGCAAGGCGGACAGCGAAGCCACGCGGTATCTCACCGGCACGCTGCCGAACGGCCTGGCGTTCGCGAGCAACGGCGACATCCTGATCTCGAACTTCGGCACGGACCGGCTCGAGGTGATGACGCGAACCGGCGAGTCGCGGGTGCTGGCCGACAGCATCGACGGCGAGGAGATCGGCAAAGTCAACTTCGTCCTGCGCGACTCGAAGGACCGCATCTGGATCACGATCTCGACCAAGATCAAGAACTGGATGCACGCGCTGCGCACCGATCTGAAGGACGGCTATCTCGCGCGCTACATCGACGGCAAGTTCCGCATCGTCGCGGAGGGCTTCGGGTTTACCAACGAAATCCGCTTCGACGCGAACGAAGAATGGCTCTACGTGGTGGAGACGACGGGGGGGTGCGTCACTCGTCTTCGCATCGACGAACAGGGCGTTCCACGCGACCGCGAGACGTTCGGCCCGTCCAAGCTCGGTAAGGGCGCCTGGCCGGACGGCATCGCGTTCGACAGCTACGGCAATCTCTGGGGCACGTGCGTGTACTCGGACAAGCTGTTCGTGCTCACGCCCGAAGGCGACATGATCACGCTGCTCGACGAAGGCGACCCCGCGAAAGTCGACGCGCTCGAACGGCAATTCTTCGACAACCACGTCACCGAAGACGTGCTCTTCGCCACCGGTGCGGGTGTAGCCCCCTGGATGGCAAGCGTCACCTTCGGCGGCCCGGATCTTCAGACGGCGTACATCGGCTCGCTCCGCGGCAAGCGCATTCCGTTCTTCCGCGCGCCGGTACCGGGCCTGCCGATGGTGCATTGGAAAAGGTAGGCAGGCATGTCACAGGCAGCGACAATCGACATCAACCTCATCGGCGGCGAATGGGTCCCCGGCAAGTCGTCCGCGTCTGCGGAGATCCAGAACCCCGCGACCTCCGAAACGCTCGCGCACATCGCGCTCGCTGAAGCGGACCAGGTCGACGCGGCGGTGAAGGCTGCCGTCGCGGCCTTTCCCGCATGGCGCGGGACCCCGGTGCAGGACCGCATCCAGTACCTGTTCAAGTTCCGCCAGGCGCTCATCGACCACACCGACGAGATCGCCCGGTTGACGACGATGGAGAACGGCAAGACGTTCGCCGAAGCGCGCGCGGAACTGCAGCGCGGCATCGAGAACGTCGAGGTCGCCTGCGGCATGCCAACGATGATGCAGGGCTACAACCTGGAAGACGTGGCCAGCGGCATCGACGAGATCATGATCCGGCAGCCGCTCGGCGTCACCGTCGCGATCACGCCGTTCAACTTCCCGGCGATGATCCCGCTCTGGTTCCTGCCGTACGCGATCGCCACCGGCAACACGTTCATCCTGAAGCCGTCGGAGCGCGTGCCGCTCACCGCGCAGAAGCTGATCCAGCTGCTGCAATCCACCGGCCTGCCGGCCGGCGTCTGCCAGCTCGTCGTCGGCGCCAAGCCGGCGGTCGACGCCCTGCTCCGTCATCCGGACGTCCGCGCCATCAGCTTCGTGGGTTCCACGCAGGTCGCCAAGTACATCTATTCAGAGGGTTCGGCCCACGGCAAGCGTGTCCAGGCCCAGGGCGGCGCCAAGAACTACGTCGTCATCATGCCGGACGCCGACATGGACATGGCCGCGCGCATCGTCGGAGACAGCGCGTTCGGATGCGCCGGACAGCGCTGCCTGGCGATCTCGGCGGCGATTGCGGTTGGGGACGCGAAGAGCGTCTTCCCGGACAAGCTCGTGAACCTCGCGTCGGCCCTAAAGGTCGGCAACGGCCTCGAAGAGGGGATCCAGATGGGCCCCGTCATCACCCCGCAGAGCAAGACGCGCGTGCTCGAGTCGATCGAACGCGGCGTCAAGGACGGCGGCAAGGTGCTGCTCGACGGCCGCAGCGCCGACATCACCAGACAGACGAATGGCAACTTCGTGAAGCCGACGATCATGTCGGGGATCCCGGAGGAAAGTGAGCTGACCACGCGGGAAATTTTCGGACCGGTGCTGTCCATCCGCGAGACGGGCGATCTGGATGCCGCCATCGAGATGATCGCGCGCAATCCCTACGGCAACCAGGCGTCGATCTTCACTTCGAGTGGCACGGCCGCCCGCAAGTTCCGCTACGAAGCGCCGTGCGGCAACATCGGCGTCAACATCGGCGTCGCGGCGCCGATGGCCTACTTCCCGTTCAGCGGCTGGAGAGACAGCTTCCTCGGCGTGCTCCACGGCCAGGGCAAGGACGCCGTCGAGTTCTACACCGACAAGAAGGTCGTCGTCGAACGCTGGCCGAAGGCGTGGACGAGGAAGTTCTAGGAACTGACGCTGGCAATTAGAACTTCGAACTGCGAACTCAGAACACCGGAACAAAAAAGGGGACGAGGGCAGTTGCCTTCGTCCCCTTCTCTTTTTCGCCGATCAGTTCGGTCCCGCGCTTTGAGTTCTTTGGGGCCGTTCTGGCTCTGAGTTCTGAGTTCTGAGTTCTGAGTTCCGAGTTCTAAGTTCTAAGTTCCTATTTCCCCTGCCATCCCCCGTCCACATGCAGCGACTGTCCGGTCAGGTAGCTGGCTTCGTCCGACGCGATAAAGGCAACGA
>Ga0164241_10004485_pt1 | contig 13499 bp, 9 predicted proteins | sample OricomyardsoilBY_FD_108780 | JGI IMG/M metagenome (GOLD analysis project Ga0164241, IMG submission 108780) | Backyard soil microbial communities from Emeryville, California, USA - Original compost - Back yard soil (BY) | ecosystem: Environmental > Terrestrial > Soil > Unclassified | place: USA...
CATCGCCGCGACGGCCGCGACGCGCGTCACGAGCACGAGACCCTGCTCGCGCCACAGCTGGCGGATGGCCAGCGCGACCACGGCCGCGAGGCCGGCCAGCGCGAGCTGCGCGAGCTCGATGCCGACATTGAAGCCGGCCAGGCTCACGAGCTGGTGGTCGCCGTCGAGCCCGAGCTCGGTCAAGGCACTCGCCAGCCCCAGTCCATGGATGAGCGCGCAGGTGAACACCAGCCCGAGGCGCAGCGGCGTCGACGGGGTGCGACCGCGGCGGCGCGCGCTGAGATCGAAGGCCGCCATGCCGACGATGGTGAAGGCGATCGCCGGCTCGACGATGACGGCCGCGACGCTCACGCCGCCCGCGACGGAGATGAAGAGCGTGATGGCGTGCCCCACCGTGAATGCCGTGAGCGCGACCAGCACCTGGCGCAGCCGCCAGCCCGCCGCCAAGACGACCAACAAGAACAAGAGGTGATCGAGGCCGCCGGTGATGTGCTCGGCGCCGAGCCGGACGAAGCTCACGAAGACCTCGCCGGCCGACGCGAACAAGAGGCGCTCGGGCGCCTCGGGGGTCAGCACGACGAGCGCCCGATCGTCGCCGCGCCGCGCCGTGAGCTGCAGCGTGCGCTCCGCCTCGGTCGCGCCGAAGAGCCCGACGTGGAGCCTGAGCGACGTGTCGCGCGCGACCGCGAAGCGACCCAACGCCACGAGCTGCCGAGCGGGTGCGTCGGGCGCCTCGTGCGACGAGCCGAGCGCCAGCATCAGGCCCTCGAGCGGCCGCGCGCCGTCGTCGTCGCAGAGGCGCACCTCGCGCGTGATGGTCGCCGCGATGGCCGCGTGGTGGCGCTCGAGCTCGGCCGGCGAGAGCGCGCCGTCACCGTCGTCGTCGACGCCCACGAACGCGGCCACGGGCAGCGACAGGACCAGGTAGGCGCCGTCGTCGACCAAGTGCAGCGTGCCGCGCTGCGCGACCATCAGGTGCGCGTGGGCGGGCGCGCTGGCACCGAGGAGGACCAGCAGCAGGGCGAGCGTGAGCTTCATGGCGGCCTCCTCAGTGACCCGGCGGAGGGCCGCCGCCGGGGCCGCCCGGCTGCTGCTCGGCCGCCGCGGTGCCCTTCACGCAGCGCTGGATGAACGGGTACGTGTCGGTGATGGCGTAGTAGTAGGTGCCGCCCGGGAACTCCGGCGTGACGCCCGTCCGGCCGTTGCACTCGTCGAGGTCGCCCGAGCCGGCGACGTACTCCCAGTCCTGCGTGAACGTGCCCATCGCGTAGAGGCTGGTCGACGGGCGGCTGGCGTCGGGCGTGGCCTTGGTGCGGTAGCTGCCGGTCAGGACCTTCAGCGCCGAGGTCGCGTCGCCGGCCACGCTGTAGCCGTAGCGCGCGTAGATCGGGAAGCCGTCGGCGGCCCAGCCGACCAGCAGCATGGCCGGGTCGTCGGCCAGCTCGTCGATGAGCCCGGCCGGCATGCCGTGGTAGTGGTAGGCGCCGCCCGGCTGCACGTGCGCGTTGTTGTCGTCGGTCCCGAAGTCGAACGCGCTCTGCCCGAGCGCCTCCATCTTCCAGGCGCCGGTGCCCATGCCGAGGTCGCAGTGGCTGCCGCTGTCGTCGCACGCGCCGGCCGTGCCCGGATCGAACTTCACGCCGTTGAGCGCGTAGCCGACGATGTGGCGCGTGCTGGCCGCGCTCGTGACGGCGGGCGTCAGCGTGTAGCTCGCGCTCACCGTCTGGGCCGCGATGGTGTTCGGGCAGTCGGGGTTCGGGAACGTGCCGACGTCGTGGTCCGGGAGCCCGTTGGCGGTGAGCACGCGCTGCGACGCGGTGCAGGTCCAGGCGGCCGTGCTGGTCGCGTTCACCGACGGCGAGGCGTTGAAGATGCTGTGGCTGTAGTCGCACAGGACGCCGGCGGTCGAGCCCGGGGTGGTCGTCGTGTCGGCGACGGTGGTGTCGGGGGCGACGCTGTCGGCTACGGAGGTGTCGGCCGCGGTGGTGTCGGCCGCGGTGGCGTCGACGGTCGTGGTGGCGGCGGCGGTTGTGTCCGGGACAGCGGCGCTGTCCGGGTCAGTCGTGCTGTCCGGCGTGGTGGTCGCGTCGGGCGCGCTCGTGGTGGCCGTGTGGCCGGTCGAGGGGCTGTCGGAGTCGCACGCCCAGCACACGAGCGCGAGCAGGACGGGGACCGAGCGGGTGAACATCATGGCTCCTGTTTGCGCGGTGGCGGGCGACGCCGACGTGGCGTCGTCGAGCACCGCGCGCCGAGCCATCGCAAGATGCATGCCCCCTCGGGCCTCGGGGCCGACCATCGACGAGAAAGCCGTTTCGCACGCTCGCGTTGTGACTACTGGTGGCTCGCGCTGTCCCCGCACCAGGAGAGAACCGATGTCCGACGCCAAGAAGAGCCCCACCTCGAAGTCCGATCGCAACGAGCCCGAGACCCTCGTCGAGACAATCGTCGAGAAGGTCGAGGGCGTAGTGACGAAGGTGAAGGACTGGTTTGTCGACCAGCGGTCGAAGTCCCAGGCCAAGCGCAAGGCGGGCGCGGCGCGTAAGGACGCGGCCAAGAAGACGGTCGCCGCGAGCAAGAGCACGCCCGCGAAGAAGGCAAGCGCGGCCAAGAAGACGGTCGCGGCCAAGAAGACAGTCACCGCGAAGAAGACGAGCGCCGCGAAGAAGACGAGCGCGAAGAAGACGAGCGCGGCGAAGAAGACGAGCGCCCCGAAGAAGACGAGCGCGACCAAGAAGACGAGCGCCCCGAAGAAGACGAGCGCGGCCAAGAAGAAGGGGTAGCCCTCGCTGCGCACGCTCGCATGAGCGTGTCGAGCGGACGTGGAAGCGCGCGGGGTGGGGTACGCGCAACTACGGCGCCTCGCTGAGCCACCTCGACCACTGGGACTACCCCAACGGCATCGGCGAGCCGCGCTTCACGCCGGGCACGCTCGGCGCCCCGTCGCTGTTCGTCTCCTCGGCTGGCTCGTCGGCCCGACGCCGTGAGCTCCTGGCGGGTGGGCATACGCCACGCCCTACGTCTCGCGGACTTGCTCGCCGGCGCATCGGGGACCACTCGCTAGGACAGCGCGCCGATGCGGGCGACGCCCACGAATGCACCCACGATGAGGAGCGACGATGGTTCGGGAAGTGTGTGATGCGCAGAACACGCGCTGGAGCTGCGTGCAGGCCCACGCCGGGCTCACCACGGGCGAGACCGACGCGGCCACGCAGGCGCTGGCGCGGGTGCCGGGCACGGACAAGGTGACGGTCGTGTGTACGCCGTCGGGTGGGGCCCAGACCAGGCGCCTCGAGCTGGCCAGCGACTGGGAGACATCGCTGAGCGACGAGGCGCTGGCCGAGGCCATCGCGGCCACCTGACGCGCGCTCGCGCGCACGCCATTGAAGTCGCCGCGCGTGATCGTTAGGGTCCGCGCCGCATGAGACTCGCAACCGCTTCGTTCCTCGTCCTGAGCTCGCTCGTCGGCTGCGGCAGCGAGCCGGGCGACGTCCCCGCGACGACCACCCCCGACACGACCGTGAGCGACACCACGGCGACCGACACGACCCTGAGCGACGCCACCGCGACCGACACGAGCGTGAGCGACACGGGCGCCGACACCGCGGTCGACACGAGCGTGCCCGACGTCGACGACCCGTGGCAGGCAGCGTTCGACCACGTCTTTCCGGAGAACCGCGTGGTCGACATCACGCTCGACCTGCCGGACGGCGACTGGGCGGCGCTGCTGTCCGATTGGCAGTCGAGCCGACTCAAGAATGAATACCCGGCGGCATTCACGTTCGACGCCGAGTCGCTGCCGAACGTGGCGGTGCGCCTGAAGGGGCTCAACTCACTCAACATCCCCGACAGCGGTCCAATCAACGAGACTGGCAAGTATCCGCTCAAGATCGACTTCAACAAGCTCGGCGGCGAGCGCTTCCACCAGGTCGACGAGCTCGCGCTCAACACCTCGAACGCCGACGCGAGCCGCATGCGCGACCCGTTCACGGCGCGCATCTACAACGCCATGGGCGTTGACGCGGCGCGCACCGCGTGGGCCGACGTGACCATCGAGGGCGCGCACATCGGCACCTATGTATTGGCGCAGGTGATCGACAAGCGATTCCTGAAGGAGCGCTTCGGCGAAGCCGACCACGCCGACGACGGCAACCTCTACAAGTGCGTCTACAATCAGCTCGGCGCGTGCTCGTTCGAGTGGCTGGGCGACGACAAGTCGGCCTACGTCAGCGCCAATGGCTGCGCGCCGGGCTACGAGCAATGCGGCCTGGTGCTGCAGACCAATGAGGACGACCCGACGCAGAATGACTACGCCGACCTGATTCACCTCATCGATGTCTTGAATCACGCGGGCGCCGCGCTCGAGACCGAGCTGCCGAAGGTCTTCGACGTCGATCGATTCTTGCGCCTGGCCGCGGTCGCCTACGCCACCTCGAACTTCGACAGCTACTTCGGCAAGGGCCACAACTACTACCTGTATCGCCGCAACGACGGCCGCTTCCAGATGATCCCCTGGGACTTCGACCTGGCCTGGGGCAACACCACCTGCCCCGACCCCGTCGACGACCCGACCTGCGGCGGCGCCGCCAGCCACCCCCTGACGCGCCTGATCCTGGAGGTCCCAGCCTGGAACGCGACCTACCGCCAATACCTGCAAGAGGTCGTCGACACCTGGCTCACCCCCGAGCGCCTGGCCGCCTGGGTCACCGACGCCGACACGCTCTTACGCGACATCGTCGCCAGCGACCCGAACCTCCCACTCGACGGCAGCTACCTCGAGCAGATCGACGCCACCAGCGCGACCGGCCTCGGCAACCTCTTCCGCTTCATGCTCGACCGTCGCGCCGACATCCTCACCAAGCTACCCACCCCGTAGGTCGGGGGCCCATGCGGACCGCGTGCTCGGGGTGCGTTGGTTGGCCGCTCGGGTATATGAGTCTCGACCGCATCCGAGGCGTGTCGCAGCAGCTCCGCTGCGCGTCGGCACCGCAGAGATTGTTGCAGACTCCCGGCAATGACTCAGCGACAATTCGAGCGCAGCCTCGCCGACGCCGGCGAGCGCGCCGCGGCTCGGTCGAACTTCGTGTCCTGCCCCTTGTGGAAACTGACTTCTTGACCTCCTCCGTTTGGAGGATCATGGAGTCCATGTGAGTAAGAAGCGCCGTCAGCATTCCACCGATACCAAGGTCACGCTGCTCGAGCGGCATCACCTCGAGAAAGTGCCGTCTCGGACCTGTGCGATGAGGCCGAGGTTCAGCCCAGCCTGTTCTACTACTGGCAGAAGCAGCTCTTCGAGAACGCCGGCAGCGCGTTCGAGGCCCCAAGCTCGAGACCTCGCGCGAGCAGGAACTCGAAGGTCGGATCCAGCAGCTCGAGGCCCGGCTCGCGAAGAAGGACCAAGTGATCGCCGAGGTGGCCGAGGAGCTGGTCCGGACAAAAAAAAGAGCTTGGGGAAGCCTATGGCACCGTACGCTGAAGTCCGAGGCTATCCGACTGCGCCAGCCCCAGACCGTCGACGAGGCCAAGCGCGTGGTGGAGAGTTTCGTGCAGCACTACAACGCCAAGCGCCTCCACAGCGGCATCGGCTACGTCGCGCCCTTCGACAAGCTCGAAGGACGTGCAGACGCCATATGCGCCGCACGCGACCAAAAGCGCGAGGCGGCCCGCGCGCGCCGACGGCTACTGCGAGCTCAGGCCCGTCAACAGGCCGAGCCGCAGGAGGCCGCAGCTTGAATCAGCCACGGCACGACGGCGGTCGACGTGGCGAGCACCTCGTGCCTGAGGTGTCGACCGCCGTCGTGCCGTGGCGCCGCCCATTCCAGTTCGAGTACCCTACCGAAGTCAGATTCACGGGGAACCAACACACGCCTCGGGACGTCGGTCCGCGGGCGCTGGCAAGGAGGCCTTCCGAGCGCGCGTGGTAACAATCGTTGGAGCATCGCTGGACAGGGATCGCCCGTCATGGCAGCTTGTCGGCGGTCCCCAGGGCCATACCGGAGTGCTCCTATGTTTGCCGATCGCCTTGTTTCGTATCAACAGTTAGAAGCTGACCGGCAATCAAAACTCCTAGTATACGTTACGGGTGATCGGCGTGGCATGGAAACTAAAGTCCATCCCGAAGTGCTGGATCACATGATTCACCATCTCGATCTCATCGGTGACGTTCCGAAAATAACTCTGCTTCTATATACCAAAGGCGGAGATACGCTAGCTGCTTGGAGCATCGTCAATCTAATTCGTCAATTCTGCAAGCATCTCGAAGTGCTCGTGCCAGAGAAGGCACTAAGCGCTGGCACGTTGATGTGCTTGGGGGCCAACTCGGTGATGATGACTAAGCAGGCGACGATTGGACCAATCGATCCGAGCGTCATTACTCCACTGAATCCGACCATTGGCGCGGGGCCTGCGCAGCAGCCGATCCCTGTCAGTGTCGAAAACATCAACGGGTTCATCGAGTATGCGCGCTCAGTTTCCGACCGAGAAGCGGATCTGATAGAAGTGTTCGCAAAGCTCGCTGATAGCGTTCACCCTATGGTACTTGGGACGGCCTATAGAGCGCGAACGCAGATCCGAATGCTTGCATCGAAGCTACTGACCAACGCAGGTGTTGTGGCCGCGGAGCGACATAAGGCGGTGCTGGACTTTCTGTGTTCGGAGTCGGGCAGCCACGACTACACGATCAATCGCCGCGAAGCGAGAGAAGCTCTGGGACTTCCGGTCGAGAAGCCGAATGACCAGCAGTACAAGCTGATCAAGAGCACTTTTGATTCAATCCGCGATGAAATGCTGCTCACGTCTCCCTACGACCCCAGAGTCGCTATCAGCGCCGAGCCTTCTGGGGAGTATCGGTGCATTCGCGCCTTAGTCGAGAGCCTCCCCGGTGGCAGCCATCAGTACGTGAGCGGCGGAACTTTGCGCCAACAACAGGTCATGGTGGGCCCGGGGAGTATGCAGCTCGCAATTCAAGACAACCGCACCCAGGAAGGGTGGATTCATGTTTCTGTTTAATGGCGAAATCTTGAGTGGCTTACTGGCCCCTTCGGCCAGCGACTCGTTCGAGTACGGGGAGTCAGGTACGGCGAGTGACGCCTCACTGGCAAACCAAATGCTGGCGGGGGATTTGTACTCGGTCCAGCAAACCGTCTACCTGGTGACTCCGCCCGGTACTCCTCTTCGCGTGAAGAGCGACCTGCCACTGTTTCCACTGCGCGGTGAAGCTATCTCCTACACGAATCCCTTCGCTCCCGCATCGGACGGCGATTGGGTATCGGCCGGGTGATTCTTCTCGACACGCATGTTTGGGTCTGGTGGGTGCATGGTACACCTGATCTGGCCCAGCAGCAGCGAGACATGATCGACGGCATGGCTTCAACTGACGGCGTTGCCATCTCCGCGATCTCGTGTTGGGAAGTGGCTAAGCTGGTGGAGAAAGGTCGACTAGTTCTCACCCGGCCGATCGAGCAGTGGATGCCTGTTGCGCTGTCCGCACCGGGGCTCGTTCTCCTACCTCTATCCCCTGCGATTGCCGTTGAGTCCACCAAGCTTCCGGGAGCTTTCCACAAGGACCCGGCCGATCAAATTATTGTAGCGACTTCCAGACTCCACGCGCTCCCGCTCGCGACGTGCGACGGCTTGATTCGAAACTATCAAGGCGTTGTGCTCGCAGCGATTTGAACCGTTTGAGGCCTCAGCGACTTCGTTGTGGCACCTCGAGAATGAATATCGAAAAGACATGACAAGTGATCGGTGACACTTGCAGCAGGTTCGGCGACCGGCATAAGGCCGCTCGGCCTGTGATCGGTGACACTTGCAGCAGGTTCGGCGACCGGCATAAGGCCGCTCGGCCTGGCGCCTTCGAGAAACGGCCGGCCAACGCGTCGCTGAAGACAGATTGAAATGCGCGGATGCATGTCGCGGGCGGCTTCGCCGCCCGCGGCATCCGCGCTTTCCAACTGCTTAGCGACGCGTTGGCCGGCCCACATGCTATCGGCGTGCGCATTGCCAACCAGCTGGTTCTGAGGCGAAGGGCGTCTGTTCCTCCGGCGCTCTTCGGGTGGATCTCGGTGCTCGATCGACCTCGGCTCAGTCTACTGCGCCCGGTCGAGAGATTGTCGCAGAGCGCGATACGGAGTCTTCGGTAGGTCGCCAGCGCAACGGATGGAGTTTCTCGCAGAGGCGGGACCGATAAAGCAGGCGGGAGCGGGTGGGGGGAGCGCGAGCGGTCCGTTCATGTCCTCGATGGCCTCGAGGATGCGGCCCTTGAGCTCGAGGACTGCGGCGGTGTCGTCGGGCAGGGTGGCGTGGTCGACCGCTTGGGTGGAGCCGGCGTCGTCGAGCTTGGCCTTCGTCGTGTCGATGAGCTTCGTCAACGGCTCGCCCTTGAAGAACGGGGCGAAGGCGTCATCCAGCTTGGCCGCGTACGGGCGTACCTTGCCGAGGTAGCTGCTGATCTTGCTCGCTGAGCGACCCAGCTTGGTGCCGGCCTCGAAGTCGTCGAGCGTCACCCCGCCGCTGGGGTTCTTGCGTACGACCTGGCGCGACACGTTGCGGAAGCGCGCGATCAGGCTCTTCGCGTCGCTCACCGCCGCGCCTTCGTCGCGCGTCGTCTGGCGGGCGCCTGCGCGCTCGTCGAGCTTGCGTGCCTGCTCGGTGTCGAGCGACGTGATCAGGCCGTCGAGCTCGTCCGTCTGCGCCTTGCTCCAGGTGTGCTCGGCGAGCTCGCTCGCGTACTTCTTGCCGATCTTGACGTGGTAGCGCGCCTGGTCGAGCAGGCCTTGGAACGGCGCGTCCGCGCCCTTGTCCACGAGTCGTGTGTCGTGCCCCATCGCTGAGCCTCCGTGATGATGTTGGTCCCTCTCGGGAGACTCGGTGATAGCCGAGACCCGCTCCGGTCTGCAACCGCACTGCTCGGGTCCGCGGATCGCCCGCTCGGCGACCCTCGGTGACCCACTCCGGAACCGCGCACGACCTGCTCCGGCGAGACCGACGCCCCGCTCGGGTGGCGTCTACGACCTGCTCGGGTGGCGTCTACGACCTGCTCGGTGCCACCCGCGACCTGCTCGGGTGGCGTCTACGACCCACTCGGGCGCCGCCCGCGACCCACTCGGGTGGTGGCTGCGACCCTCTCGGGTGCCCGCGCGCGCCTCGTCGGCGTAGGTCGGGGCACGGCCCAGGTCCGGCGACGTGTGTCGGCGCGGGCGCTCACAGCGGCTGGCAGGTGCCGCCGGCGCACTGGCAGCTGTCCGTGCCGCAGGTGTAGCAGGTGTAGTTCGTGTCGATCGGGGCGCAGTCGGGGGCCGGGCCCCACATGCGGCAGGGCGGCTCGACCGGCGGGCAGACGGGCTCAGCCGGCGGAGGCAGGCACAGCGGGAAGACCGGGCCGCCGCAGGTGCCGCCGACGCATGGGGTGCCGGCCGCCGGGATGGTGCAGTCGCTCTGGCAGCCGCAGGGATTGTTGCCGGTGGCCTCGTCGCACTGCTCGCCCGCGTCGACCACGTGGTTGCCGCACTGCGACGCCGGCGCGACGCGGGAGGTGGTGAGCTGGCTGCCGGCCTTGACGCCCTGGTTCGCGAAGCTGACGCGCGCGAAGCCACTGTTGTCGGTGCGCACGCCGGTGTAGGCGGTGGCGACGCCGCGGTGCACGCCCTGGCCGTTGAGCGGGTGCGTCGAGCACACCAGACCGCCGTCGTAGACCCTCACGTCGACGTCGATGTACGGGTAGCTGGCGCCGGCCGGCGTCGTGCCCGCGGCGAGCGGGCCGTGCGAGGCGGTGGCGCGCGTCACCAGGTCGCATGTCGTGCCCGCGGGCAGGCCGGCGAAGAAGGCCTGGTCGACGCCCAGCGCGGCGCTCCACGACAGCACGTCGGCGTCGCTGCCGCCGCTGGTGGTGCGCTCCACGGTCGCGAACGTCATCGCCTGCACCCACGGGAACGGCACCGGCGGCGGGCTGCTCGTGCTGTAGAGGTTGCCCGGGCCGCGCCAGGACTCGACCGTGTAGCGGTCGCTGCCGCAGACGAGCGCCACGTCGTCCATGTACAGGTGGGTCGAGGTGGCGTCGCTCGTGCCCGGGTCGCCGTCGGTGCAGGCCAGCGCGACCACCACGCTCGGCACGCGCGCCTGCGTCGTCGGGTGGAAGACCAGCGGGGCCGTGCAGTCGACCTTGGCCGAGCAGAAGATGTCGTCGAAGTCGACCGCCACGTCGAAGAAGCCCTGGTTCGCCTGGCGCAAGATGGTCAGGTCGAAGGCCACGCGCGCGTCGGCGTTGCTCTTGCACAAGACGTCCAGCGTGCAGCCGCCATTGGTCGTGTTGCACGGGTTCTGCCAGCCCTGTGCCGAGTCGGGCAGGATGGCGACCGGCGGAGCGCCGTCGTCGTAGAGGCCCGCCACCCACAGCGTCACGCTGTTCATGCGCTGGCCGCCCGGGCCATCGGCGTCGCACGGGCCGACGAAGCTGATGTCGCCGCCGCCGCCGTTGCCGTAGGTGTCCGAGCACAGGCCAGGCCGCGTCCACACCGTCTCGCCGCCGCCCGCCAGGCCGCCCGGCCGGTTGTAGACGCTCAGGTCGAAGCACACCTTGCCGACGCCCGGCAGGTTCAGCGGCGCGATGTGCACGCTGACCTCGGGGCCGGTCGGGACGTCGCTCTGGGCGCAGGCGCCGAGCACAAGGAGCACGAACGAGGTCGCCAGGCGAGGCGTGTACATAGGGACCCTCTGGGTGACGGGGCCGCTCGGGAGCTCGAGCGGGAGCGGCGCCAAGGCTACACCGGTCCATGACAAAGGCAAGACCCGCTCCGGCGAGCGTGACGCGCGTGGCGTTTGGGGGGATGGTGCGGCGGATGGCTCAGCGACCCGAGGTGCATGCATGAAGTCCGACGAGTCCCAGGGCCGGCTGGCCGTGCTCATCGACGCCGACAACGCGCAGCCCGCGGTCATCGAGGCGCTGCTCGCCGAGGTCGCCAAGTACGGCGTCGCCAGCGTGAAGCGCATCTACGGCGACTTCACGTCGACGCAGCTCGGTGGCTGGAAGAAGGCGCTGCTACAGCACTCGATCAACCCGGTGCAGCAGTTCGCGTACACCAGCGGCAAGAACGCCACCGACAGCTCGCTCATCATCGACGCGATGGACCTCATGTACACGCGCCGCTTCGACGGCTTCTGCCTCGTGTCGAGCGACAGCGACTTCACGCGCCTGGCCCAGCGCCTGCGCGAAGAGGGCCTCATCGTGTACGGCTTCGGCGAGCGGAAGACGCCCGACGCGTTCGTGCAGGCGTGCGCCAAGTTCATCTACACCGAGGTCCTGCGCCGCGACGCGAAGGCCGCCAGCGAGCCCGCGCCGAGCCGCGGTCGGAGGGCCAAGGCGCCTGAGAAAACGGACGACAAGGCGAGCGACAAGACGGCCGCCAAGGCGCACGCGAAGCCCGCCGGCGACAAGCGCCCGGACGTGCTGCCGCCGCCCTTCGAGCTCTTGCGCCAGGCCATCGAGGACGCCTCCGACGAGACCGGCTGGGCCCCGCTCAGCCACGTCGGCAACCACCTGAGCAAGCTGCGCTCCGACTTCGACCCGCGCCTCTACGGCTTCCGCAAGCTGTCCGGGTTGCTCGAGAAGCACCCCGAGCAGTTCGTGGTCGAGCAGCGCGCGCAGCCCGGCTCGAGCACCAAGCACCTCATGGTGCGCGTCGTCGACTGACGCTCAGCGCTTCGGCGGGCTCGCCATGTCCGCGGTCACGAGGCGGCCGAGCTCGCGCAGCGTCGCCGCCCCGCCGCGCCACAGCGCCGCGATGCCGATGGGCTGACCCGCCTCGGCGGCCGCGAACGCGGCGCGCATGACGGCGTTCTTGATGTGGCCGCCGGCCAGCTCGAAGCGGTCGCCGAGCGCCTTCCAGTCGATGTCGGGCTCGGTCGGCGCGGCCTCGGGGATCATGCCGCGCCACAGCCGCGCGCGCTCGCTCGCCGTCGGCATCGGGAACTTCACCTTCACCGCGATGCGGCGCTGCAGCGCCTCGTCGAGGCTCTCGATGAAGTTGGTCGTGAGGATGCAGATGCCCTCGTAGCGCTCGATGCGCTGCAGGAGGAAGTTCACCTCGAGGTTCGCGTAGCGGTCGTTGCTCGACTTGACCTCGGTGCGCTTCGCGAACAGCGAGTCGGCCTCGTCGAAGAGCAGCACCGCCTGCGCGCTCTCGGCGTGATCGAAGAGCGCGCCGAGGTTCTTCTCGGTCTCGCCGATGTACTTGTCGACCACGCGCGAGAGATCCACCCGCAGCAGCTCGCGCCCGAGCTCACCCGCGATGATGGCCGCCGCCATCGTCTTGCCCGTGCCCGGCGGACCATGGAACAGCGCCGAGAGCGCGCGCCCCGACGAGAGCCGCTCGCGGAAGTTCCAGGTCTCGTAGACCAGGTCGCGATGGCGCGCGCAGCTCACCAGGAAGTCGAGCTCGGCGAGCGCCTCGGGCGGCAGCACCAGCGCGTCACGCGCGCCGAGCGCCTCGACGCGCTCGGCCAGGCGCCCGACCTCGCGCGGCAGCTGGCGGCGCACGGCGTCGAGCACCCGCGTCGGGTCACCGACCAGCCGCCCGTCGCGCCCGACCAGCTCGCGCGCCGCGCCGGCGATGGCGCCGGGCGAGAGCTGGTAGGTGCCGAGCGTCTTCCACAGCCATCGCTGGGTGGTCGCCGCCGCGGGCGCCAGCGCCTCCCACAAGGCGCGCTGCTCGCTCGCGTCCGGCAGGCCGAGGCGCAGCTCCACGTGCTTCATCGTGCCGAGCAGCGCGAGCCGCGTCGGGTCGCGCGTGATGAGCACGAGCGGCGTCGCCGCGCGCGCCAGCACCCGCGTCAGCGCGACCTCACGCGCCGAGCTCGCCGGCTCGTCCAGACCGCGGCGCTCGAGCCAGCCGTCGAGCGGCAGCACCACCAAGACGCCGTCCAGGCGCGCGGCCAGCAGCGCTCGCTGCAGCTCGGCCGCCATACGCTCGGGCGTCAGCGCATCGAAGCCGCTCGGGTCGACGCGCAGGATCGGGCCGGCCATCCGCGCCACGGTCGTGCGCCCCGAGCCATCGGCGCCGATGAGCGCGATGAGGCGCTCGCGACGCGCGAGCGCGCGCTTGAGCTCGACGTGCACGCGCGCCTGCTCGCGTAGCGTCACTGCCGGCTGCAGCGACTCCAGGCGCTCGAGGGTGTCGGCGCCAGGGCTCGCGCTCGCGCGCGGCTCGAGGGCCACGCCAGTCCGCAGGAAGCGCAGCACCGTGTCGGGCACGCGCACGCGCAGGTGCAGCCGCGGCGTCTGGCCCTCGTCCTTGTGGCGCTGCCAGAGGATGACGAGCCCGCTGCGCACCAGCACGCCGTCGTCGTCGAGCGCGCGCGCGACCGCCGCCGGGGTGCCGTGGCCGTCGTCGAGCAGGTCCTCGAGGAAGCCGATGGTGGCGTGGTGCTCGGTGAAGTCGGCCCAGGCGAAGCGGTAGAGGCGCTCGAAGTCGAGGTTCCACTGGGCCGCCACGGCCGCGAGCAGCACG
>Ga0164241_10004486_pt1 | contig 13492 bp, 10 predicted proteins | sample OricomyardsoilBY_FD_108780 | JGI IMG/M metagenome (GOLD analysis project Ga0164241, IMG submission 108780) | Backyard soil microbial communities from Emeryville, California, USA - Original compost - Back yard soil (BY) | ecosystem: Environmental > Terrestrial > Soil > Unclassified | place: USA...
AGATTAATAGCAGAAACTCCCAAAATGCATAAATCAACTTTTAATTCTTTTATTCTTGATATAGCGTCAGGTCCAACCGTGATTTTAGAATCTTTCGAAATTTTATCTCCAATGGAAATTACATTTATATTCGGATGCAAAATGTATTCCGTCAATGCGGGAATGCTTCCTGAAATAAAGGTGGCGTGTAAATCCGGGGGTAACGTCCTGGCCATTTCAATAATGGTGGTACCACCCGTAGTCAAGACGAACATGCCATTTTTTATCAACTTAATAGCCTTTTGTGCGATCATTTTTTTTTGCTGGTAAGCATATACGTCATTTGATGATGCGTGATTATTATGAAATGATTGCGATAAAGCGCCCCCGTGAAATTTAATCACCTTACCTTCTTCGGCCAGTTGCTGAATGTCTCTGCGTATCGTATCGTCTGATACTTTCATTTGATTACTGAGGTCGGTTGATAACACTTTGTTATGCAGATTTACCTGGTGAAGAATAAATGATTGTCTCTCGATCTTAAGCATTCAATGTTTTGTTTTCAGTTAACAAACGTATAACAAAAACTTATTAAAAATGCAAATACCGCATATTTTTTTTCAATACGCGAAAAAAACGCATTTAATTATTGTTACAAACGCGATTGTCACACAACTTCTTGCGGGAAGCCGCTTCTATGGAGGTTAAGAAAAATGGATATTCAATGGACAAGAATGAATAATTTTTCAATGAAGAATATGGGATTATTTGTCTGCCTGCTGTCTCCATTTTAAGAGTGCTCACTTACGGGAACGACTGTTGGAAAACAGGCAGACTTCAATGTTTATGCTGATCGTCGTTCAAATCATTTTGATGTCACTTAAATCTTTTTAGAAAGTTTTTAATTTATTCCTTACTTTTCCAAATCTTTAAACTAAAACCATTTCATAAAAACCAATACCATTATGAGTTTGTTCGTTAGAAAGCCTTTAGATACCTTATTGGCTGAAGCTGCAGATACGGGAGGCCATACGTTGAAGCGTACCCTTGGGTCGTTGTCGCTTGTTGCTTTAGGAATCGGAGCCGTTATAGGCGCCGGACTATTTTCCATTACAGGTATGGCTGCTGCTAATTACGCCGGGCCCGGCATCATGATCTCTTTTATTATAGCTGCTACCGGTTGCGCTTTTGCAGGATTGTGTTATGCGGAATTTGCGTCAATGATTCCTGTTGCCGGAAGCGCTTATACTTATTCGTATGCTACGATGGGCGAGTTTATTGCATGGATCATCGGGTGGGACCTGGTGTTGGAATATGCGGTAGGCGCCGCCACCGTGGCCTCCAGTTGGGCTGGATATTTTGGTGAATTATTTAAATCATTTGGGGTGGCATTGCCCCCTGAATTGATGATGACACCTTTCGACTCGGTACAGGTGGCCGGGGGCGAAATGATTCACGGGGTTTTAAATCTTCCCGCTGTTTTTATCGTCGTCGTCATGTCATTGGTCCTGATCAGGGGCACAAGCGAATCAGCCTGGGTGAATGGAATTATTGTAATTCTTAAAGTATCCATTGTGATCATTTTTGTTCTTGTTGGCTTTAAATATATCCGCCCTGAAAATTTGAAACCTTTGATTCCAAAAAATACAGGGGCTTTTGGAAGTTTTGGCTGGTCGGGAATTATAAGAGCCGCTGCTGTAGTATTTTTTGCATACATCGGGTTTGATGCGGTATCCACGGCGGCGCAGGAAACAAAAGACCCCAAACGCGCCATGCCTATTGGCATCTTAGGATCTTTGGCTATTTGCACCGTACTTTATATTTTCTTTGCTTATGTAATGACGGGTGTGGCCAATTACAAAATGTTTAATGTAGGTGGAAGTTCTGATTTAGCTCCGGTTGCAATTGCGATAAAGCAAATGGGCCCCGTAGGTATTAATGGACTGGTGACGCCTGCTTATCCCTGGTTGAATACTATGATCATCATTGCAATTTTGTTGGGATATTCTTCTGTAATCCTTGTGATGCTATTAGGACAAAGCCGGGTTTTCTATTCAATGAGCACTGATGGGTTACTGCCAAAAGTATTTTCACAAATTCACAGCAAACACCGCACACCGTACAAATCCAATTTGTTATTTATGATTTTCGTGAGCGCATTTGCGGCCTTTGTACCGGGCAGGATTGTAGGGGAGATGACAAGTATCGGCACATTATTCGCCTTTATATTAGTTTGCCTTGGCGTATTGGTGATGAGAAAAAATATGAAAGATGCACCGCGCGCTTTCCGCGTGCCCTTCGTGCCATTGATCCCGATATTAGGTGTCTTGGTTTGTCTGGGAATGATGGTGTTCCTTCCTTTCGATACATGGATCCGTTTAATAGTTTGGATGCTCGTCGGCCTTGATATCTATGCTGCTTATGGAATAAAAAGAAGCAGCCTGAGCGATGGTAAATTCGATCCAAAGGGACAAAGAATTGTTGGTAATTGCGGATTAGTCCTTGGTGCATTATTGATAATCCTTGCTATTGCTCATCATGCAACCGCGGAAATACCGGACAACGCTCTTTACTATTTTTCACTCGTTTTTGCGATCATTCATTTAATATACTTTGCGTTTAAAGTTTTTCGAACAAAGAATAATATTTCTTAACACATCAACAAAATCAAAAGACCCGCTTCAAATTTTGAAGCGGGTCTTTTGTTATTAGAAAATAGGAATCACCAATTTTTCTCCGTCTGCTGATCAAGTGGTTTCGTTTACTGTTGCCAGTTAGATTCGTTCAAATTTGTTGTATCGCAATGCACCCGCTTGTTGCTACATTTTCAAATCAATATCATTCTAAAAAATAGGAATAGATATTGTTTGTCTGCTGTCAGCAAGATTGCTTAGTGCTCACAGAATACTTAAACTGTCGGAAAATTTAGCACGAAAGAAAAAGGATGATTTTATATCTTATCTGTTGTCTGAATGGGCTGATCGTACCACCGGATTTTGATGGTAATTTGTGGGCGGAGTATATCCGGAAGTCGGATAGTAACTTCTTTCAGCACTGATACTTCCGGAGATTGAAAAAGTTCTTGCGTCATTAATATACATCAATCCCAACGATGCCGACGGATGTATGTCAAAAGTATTCGACATATAGGGCGAATTGCCAAACCCTTTATTGAAATTATTGTTGAAACTTGTAAAGGCCGGAACAATGGATACATTGGCGAAGGCGTAAAGATTGTTATTTATTCTCCTGTTTAGCTGAAGGCCTAAAGGCGCTGCCAGGTAAGTTGCAGAGCCTCCTTTGAAAAAGGAAATGCCGGTAGAAATTCCGCTGTAAGTGCTCACAAACCATTTCTTTTTTGCAATGCTATCATGAGAATTATTAAAAGCAACGGGCGTTTGAGCATACATCGGAAAGATAGCGATGCCGGGTGTTTGCGACTTCGCTGCCATAAAAGAAAAAAGAAGTGCTATAAGAAAAATTTTGCGCATGTGTAAAAAATCAGACCATAAAAATAAGAATTCTCTTTAAAGACTCATTATTTTTTTTGATCCTGAGATGTTAAAACTAATTTCAGCACGTAATCAGTTGTGAGTGGTGAGTTGTGAGTGTCTGCCCGCATGGTAGCGGACAGGCAATGTCATTTAGTTAAGAAAATTTTAATCCATTCTCCCGGTCAATGGACTAAAGTCCATTGTTACAAAATCGGCCGCTCCCATGGAACTGGTCTCTTGTAGAGCCGTAGGCTCGGTTTATTTTGTAAGGATGGACTTTAGTCCGTCCCAAAACAATCCTTGACTAAATGACAGAACTGAAATTGAATTGGATTTCGAGACTATAAGCATTCACGACTTAAACGCCTAATTCTATAAATAAATTATGAAATAAAATTTTTAATGGATGAGCGGATCGTAAGCCGGCAGTAAACAAATAAAAAGAGAAAATTCTTGTTTCCTAAGTTCAATGAATCAACTGCTGTCCCTTAAGATAATTGATAAGCGCAGTATCCTTAACAGACAGCGGCGCTATCCACAATCCAATGCGCTCGCGATTCCACCAAAACTCTTGCGGATTTCCGGGTTGCGCAAAACGATAACGGTAAAGCACTGCACGGATATAACGGGGAGGCTTACCCTGAAACGGATTTTCTACAAAAAGTTCCACAGTCTTCGCGTCGTTATGAAGCAGTTTCCAAATGAGATTGTACGTCCATGGATAATCACCCGGTGAGTCCATTGCTGCAAACCACATTTGCCAATCCAAGTGCAACTGATAGGGTGCAATTTGCGGAGGCCGTTTGTTAAGCGCAACCGGAAGGCCTCTGTAAATATAAGGTTCCCAGATTGCGGTACTGTCCGGGTTTTCATTCATTGTTCCCTCAAATACCACATTCGTACGTTCCTTTCCCACGGATCCAAACGCGCCATAAGTATTTACCAGTTCCAAAGGATCATACGAGGTATTCATAATTTGGTTAGGCGACAGCATATTCAGAACCGGCTGAATGCTGAGAATGGTTACAAGGGCTGTAACGATCCACGCTGTAGTTAACATCGGGCGCGATGGAACCGCATTTTGGTTGGCAGCTTTAGCCTTATTTACCAGGGCGCGCGGAAGAATTTTCGACCAGAAACCGTCATCAAAGCAGGCAAGTGCAGGAACGATTGTGAGCCAGTTTAAAAAGGATAAATTACCGCTAAGGATCAGCGTTAGTTGAAATAATACGATTATTAATCCTGCAATATGACGGGCCGTGCGTGGCCAGAAAACGAACCACGGCGCTGCAAGCTCCGCCAGGAAATTGAACCACACACCGGCTTTAAACATCGATCGTGGCAAAAAATGAAACCATCTGCTCAATGGCCCGGGGATTGGTTGCGTTTCGAAATGATAATAGAGCGATGTACCGTTCCGCCACACTTCATCTCCCCGGATTTTGATTAATCCCGAACCAAGCATCATGCGAAAAATAAGCCAGCGGAATAAAACGATGATTGGGAATGGAGGAGCGCGTTTTGGAAAAGGCCTCATGTCGAGCAATGGACAAAGAAAAATAGCCAGAAAGCCGGTTTCAAGCAGTTGAATCTCCCACCCATAGCCATACCATTCCTGGCCGGCATGCACAATAGACATGTAAAGAAGCCAGAGTACGGTAAGCATTGTCGCATTAGCATAGCCTGCTATTACCACTAAAGAAAGAATAAACCCAATCCATGAAATGGTAAGCAGCGCCGCATCAGAATGGACAAACCAAAAGAGGGATGGAAGGCGCATAAATCCTGACCCTGTGGAACCGAGGGCATTCTTTATTTGTTGAAGAAAAATATTTACGGGAGTAAGGCCGTCGGAACCCATGAGCGGAACGAGCTCATTTATCGCGACAAGAAAAGCTACCGCATATACAATTCCCAATAAACGAAGAATCATAAAACGGGTAAGCCAATAAGTAGGTCTGTTCGTTAGCGCATTTGAAGATGATTGAGGATCTGTGAAATTTGTTTGTTCACTCATGGTGATGTTGCTGTTGTGATCCGTTGCCTTTGCCTTACCAATTAGGCCCAATAGTTCGCTTCCTGTAATGCGGGATAAAAATAAGCCATTTGTATATTTCCCTATAAGCTGCAAAAATAAATTCTACCGCCAGGATTGTTTCTGTTTTATTTCCTTTGCTAAATTAATTAAGTTGAACTTTAGTTGATAATAATTAATGACAAATGCGGATGCCCGAAAAAGGGACTGCATTACTTTGTTACAACCGAAAAAAACTGGCACTACAAACATTACACTTCACGGCTTACCGGCTCTTTCGCATGGTCTCCTGTTTTTCAGAAATTTATGATCTTCTATTAAATGGATTATTAAAAAAAGCATCGACCGTTTTATTGAATTCACCGGAGTGTTCACTGATCGTTCCATGGCCGGAATTAGGAACAATCCACAAATTTGCCTGTGGAATATTCTTGTAAATTAACGTGGTGTGTTCAACTGTTATTACATCATGATCACCAGCAATAATCAGGGAAGGACATTTCACGTTTTGCAAGGCAGAAAGAAGTATGTGAGGTTGAAACCAATCCAGCATAAATAATTTTTCTCTGTTTCGTTGGCCGCGCGTTCTTGCTACCCTGATATTGAGTAGTTTATATGTTTTATAATCTTTTTTCCAGGTATCAGTTTGTATAGCAGTAGAATCCGGCCATAGATTGGCTCCGCTTGCTGCCAGCCTAATTACTTTTTCAGGATGCCTCATTGCCAATAGAAGCCCGCTAATACCTCCGTCGCTCCAGCCAATTACATAGGCTGAATGTATGTGCAAAGTATCCAGCAAAGCAGCCGCGTCATCGGCCAACATTTCAAAGCTAATTGAATCATGACGATCTTTGGTTTTGCCCTGTGCACGACTGTCAGGCACGATTACTTTATACTCTTTTGAAAAATAAGGAATGTTGTCTTCAAAATTTTTTATACTTCCACCATTGCCGTGAAGCATTAGTAACGGCCTTCCACTGCCATAAATTTCGCAATAGATTTTAATACCCCTGATTTTATAATATTTTCCGGCAGCAGCGTTCTTACCATATTTGATTGGTTTGGCATTTTGGCAATAAGAAGCGTAGCTAAACACCTGGAGCAAGCAGCAAATAACCATGCTATTTTTCATATACTAAAAGTATCATTGTTGTCCGACTAAAATATCATAAGAATTGCTAAGATACTTGCGGGGCTTGCCTTTCCCCTTCTCCTTCGGAGAGGGGGTAGGGGTGAGGTCGAGACTAAGGCCTGAAAAGCGTTTCATTAAGTTTGTCGGACAATAGTGTAAAAGTATAAATAAATTTGATGTTATTGAACTCCCCAAAAGATATCTTTTCAATTCGATCAAAATAAAAATCCTTACAATTTACTTGCCGGTAGGCAAGGTTGCTTCTACTGTTTTTAATCTTATCTGATATATTGGCCAGCATTCGAGAAGCGTCGATAGCACAATATCAAACCACAGCTCTGGTGATTAGAATTTGCTAACCCAAAAAATCTTTTTGAACTTCTACATCATCAACCAGGCGGATTCGGAGTTTTAGTTTGTTACCGCGAAATACTAAAAAATGCTTCGATTGCAGTTGATGATGGCGCGGGCTTATTAACTTCGGGATAGGGTTTTAAATCAGTGAAGATGATTCTATAGCCATTAATGGTTGTATCATTGGTATAACCCGCAAAAGGGAATTTACCGAGCTCCATTTTTATAGGATATGCCTGGGTTCCATCGTGAAAACTAACCTTAATCTGTACCGTGCCTTGCCAAACACATTCGGCGCCTATTGGGCAGCGACTGTCCTGGATCAGGGAATCAAAACAGATGTACGGCTCAATTGTCTTTGACGTACAATTATAAAGTGTTGCCGAATTATTGGCTTCTTCAAGATTAATTTTTTTACAGCTAATTAAAAAAATTATTCCGATGATAATGACCAGGCAGTAAGAGAATTTATTTTTCATATTCCAGAACTTATTTTCTACATGACATCCCTGCGCTCAAAAACGTTGCATTTGAAAATTAATTTTTTTCAACAAAATTTCCGCTCGCTGATCGTTTTAATTTTACTAAAATGAAAATCTTCAAAATTTCCTGCTTTGCTATAATAATCAATCGCGCTCTTATGCATCCAATTGATGGGGGCCTTACAAATGCTGCTCTTTCCGGGATTCTCATGCAAATAAATAATCCTCTTGTTATACATTTCTTTAGTCTTCAAAATTATTGGTCAAGGTGTTAGTAACGGCCGGGCACAGGTCGGGGGACCTGCGCCAGTGTGGGAGCTATCCTGATTTTAAAAAGAGATAGGGGCCAGAAATACTCAAATAGTTTTAGATAAATAAGAATTAAAATTCAATTTGTAGGACCTTATACTTCTACAAACTGCCTTCCTTTTTCTCATTTTTTTTGGAGCAAACGAAATTTGCTGTTGGTTTGTGAATTATTTTCAAAGTAGTTATGAAATTTAAACCGTTCACTATCACCATGCATGCGTTAGTCTGGGTGTTGTTGTTGGTGATCCCTTACACCTCAACTGACCAGGTTTTTAATTTGTTAGACCCGGCAACTGACGTAAAATATCTTTTTATCTGTTTAATTTTAAGTGCACTATTGATAATAACATTTTACTTCAATTACTTTTTTCTCATTCCCCGATATTTGCTTACAAAAAGATACTGGCTTTATTGTTCATTTCTATTGCTTGCCATAGCAATCGTATTTACACTTTACGGTGGGATATTTTTCTTTTCCGATTTCAATCCCAACACATTAGCCAAAACAAATCCCATTGCAAAAAAAATTTTCCCGGTTATCATAATGAATGCCATTTTATTGTGGTTCTTGTCCATAGTATCATCTGTGTTATGGACAATTTACGATAGGCTAAAGCAGACTGAAAGCGAAAGGCTATCGGCACAAATTGCTTCTCTTAAATCACAAATTAACCCTCACTTCCTGTTCAATACTTTGAACAATATTTACGCTACCGCCATTGACACATCGCCACAAACGGCAGATATGGTTGATAAACTTTCGGAGATGATGCGCTACACTATGAAAGAAACACAACGGGATTTTGTTTTGCTGGAGGACGAAATAAATTACATCAATAATTTTATTGAATTACAAAAATTGCGTTTGGACAGAAGTGTGAAGCTGGAATATAACAGCCTGGAAAATATTCCTGCTTTGCAGATTGCTCCTATGTTGCTGATTCCCTTTATTGAAAATGCTTTTAAGCATGGAGTAAACTCCGAACAAAAAAGTTGCATCAGGATTGAAATAACAATGAGTAAGAAATCAATCCGGCTGAGTATCGTAAATAGTAAAGTCTATATTCAGAAAGATATTTCTGAAAGGAGTGGATTGGGAATTGAAAATACAAGGCATCGCCTGAATTTAATTTATCCTTCAAAACATTTGCTGGTTATTACTGATACTGAAAAGGAATTTTTTGTTTCTTTACATATCAACTTAGAATGATAGATGCCATTGCCATAGATGATGAACCGTTAGCGCTTACAGTCATTCAATCGCTATGCGATAAAAGTGAAAGTATCAATCTGCAAAAAACTTTTACCCAGCCCGGCGAAGCATTAAAGTATTTACGGAAATTTCCTGTCGATTTAGTTTTTTGCGACATACAAATGCCTTCCATGACAGGAATTAATTTAGTAAAGTCACTGCAGCAAAACTCCATGGTGATTTTTACCACAGCTTTCAGCGAATACGCAGCCGTTAGTTATGAGTTAAATGCTATTGATTATTTGCTCAAACCCATCAATCAGAAACGATTTACCCAAGCCGTTAACAAAGCGCTGGAATATTATAACTATACCAATAACAAAGCACCAACTACAGATAAAGAAATTTTTATTCGCTCCGATTTCAGCCTGGTTAAAATTCCTTTAGCAGATATTTTATATATTGAAGGATTAGCCGATTATCTCAGGATTCATATCAATGAACGTAATGCAGTTCTGACGAGAATGCCCATGAAAGACATGATGGAAAAGTTACCCTCTTCGGATTTCATTCGTGTGCATCGCAGTTTCATTTTGCCATTTAGAAAAATTGAGTCTGTGAGAGGGACAACTATTTTTATGGGCGACATGGAATTTCCTATTGGAAGAACATACGCCGATGAGTTTTTCAGCCGCTATTCTTCTTAACACTCCTGCGTTTGAAATGTCCCTGGTGTGTCTGTCAGCGTTGATTTATTTTCATTCTTCGCATAAATCTATCTCTTCTTCTCAAATGTTTTTTTCAAGCCTTTTTTAAATTTACGTTTGCGATGTTATTTTTAAACTCAACCAGTTATTATTGTATAATTCTACTTGTCAATTTTTTTTAATTATTCAATTTTTTTTATGACGAGTATCAAGTGGATTAGAAAACTGCTGATTTGTATCCTGGCCGGGAGTTTTTTTCCCCTGCTATCCCATTCTCAAAATTTAACGGTAAGCGGTACTGTAAAGCAAAAGTTGTCTGGCGAAACCCTTATCGGAGCAACGGTATCGGTAGTCGAAAAACCTGGTGTAGGTATAACTACAAATGATTACGGTTTTTATTCTCTTTCGCTCCCTAAAGGGGATTATACCATACGTGTTTCCTACGTTGGTTATAAGCAGGAATTAATTTCCGTGAAACTTGATTCAAATATTACCGTAGATATCAACCTGTCCGATGAAAGCAGTTTGCAAGAGGTAGTAATAAGTGCAAAAAGAGACAACGATAATCTTACCAAAGCCACCATGGGTACCGAAACGCTAAATATGAAAATGGCTGCAAAAATTCCGGTGTTATTTGGCGAGAAAGACCTGGTAAGAACCATTCAATTAATGCCGGGTGTGAAATCAAACGGCGAAGGAACCAATGGCTTTTCTGTCAGAGGCGGCGCTACCGACCAAAATCTGATAATACTCGATGAAGCGCCCGTGTATAATGCATCACATCTGTTAGGCATGTTTAGTACTTTTAATAGCGATGCCATTAAAGACGCCACCATTATCAAAGGCAACAGCCCGGCACAGTTTGGTGGCCGTCTTTCGTCGGTGCTGGATGTAAAGATGAAAGAAGGTAATAATAAGGACTATCATGTAAGCGGCGGCATTGGTTTGATTAGTAGCAGGGTGACAGTAGAAGGCCCTATTCAAAAGGAAAAATCATCTTTCATCATATCGGGCAGACGAACATACGCAGACCTTTTTCTAAAACTTTCACCCGACTTTAAGGACATGAGCTTATATTTCTACGACCTGAATGCTAAGGCCAATTTAGAAATCAATAGTAAGAACAGAATATTTTTCTCGGGCTATTTTGGCAAAGATGATTTTGCCGTTTCTAATTTGTTCGGAAGTAAATGGGGTAACTCAACCGGCACATTAAGATGGAATAGTTTATTGAGCAGCAAACTATTCTCCAATACTTCGTTCATTTATAGCAACTATGATTTCAATGTAGGCTTCAACAGCGATGGTAATGAAACAAATTACAATTCCCATATCAAGGACTTGAATCTGAAACAGGATTTCTCTCTTTATGCAAATTCCAAAAATACAATACGCTTTGGCTTCAATGTGATACACCACACCATCACCCCTACCATAGCAGAAGGAGTGGATATTGAGAGTGATAAAAAAAGCCGTAAAGGATTAGAAAATGCTGTCTATGTAAGCAACTCCTACAAAGCATCTTCTAAATTTACTCTCGACTACGGATTAAGATTTTCGTCCTACAGCATTCTTGGTGGCGATACATATAATATTTACGACAGCGGCCAGTTCGTTCAATCTATCGACCTGGAAAAAGGAGAAATCGGTAAGACCTATTTCAACCTTGAACCAAGAATATCCATGAATTATAGATTGAACAATACCACCAGTTTAAAAATAGGTTATGCGCGAAACATTCAAAACCTGCACCTGATGAGTAATTCTACAGGCGGAAGTCCTACTGACCAATGGATTGGCGACAGTTACAATATAAAACCGGAAATAGCCGACCAGGTAAGTTTGGGATTCAGTAAAAATTTCAACGACAATTCGTTTGAATTGAATGCAGAAACTTACTACAAATCTTTGCAACACCAAATAGATTATAAAGACGGAGCCGACATCAACACCGTTCCTGATATAGAAAGCGAACTTCTTTTTGGAAAAGGCAAGGCTTATGGTTTGGAAATCTTATTGAAAAAGAAAAAAGGAAACTTTACAGGATGGATTGGTTATACTCTTTCTAAAACGGAAAGAAAAATAGACGGCATCAACAACGGTCAATGGTATAACGCAAAGCAAGACCGCACGCACGACTTGTCCGTTGTAGGCGTTTATAATCTTACATCGCGATGGACTTTGTCAGGTACATTCATTTACTCTACCGGAAATGCGGTTACCTTCCCTACAGGAAAATATGTTTTGAACGGTATGCCTATTTACCAATATGGCAGCCGGAATGCAGACAGGATGCCTGCCACACATAGGTTGGACATCAGCGCTACTTACCAAAAGCCTTCCAAACGAAAATTTCAAAGCTCGTGGAATTTCGGGCTTTACAATGTATATGGCCGCGAAAATCCATACAGCATAAGTTTTAAACAAAACGCAGAGAATCCCCAGGTAATAGACGCAGTGCAAACCTCGCTCTTCCGCTGGGTACCCAGCATCACTTATAATTTTAAATTCTAAACATACTCATGAAAAATACTCTCACCATACTAATCATAGCCCTGGTTTTTACAAGTTGCGAGAAAGTAGTGGATTTAAATTACAAAAGCAATCAATCCAAAATCATTATAGAGGGCAACATCACTAACGAAGCGGGCCCTTATTTTGTAAAAATTACCAAATCAATTTCTTTAGAGGAAGCGGGACCTAATCCTGTAATTGACGATGCCTCGGTTTCCATTAGCGATAACGATGGAAACAGCGAAACCCTTATCCCACAAGGAAATGGAATGTATAGTACCGCTACATTATACGGAGTAGAAGGCAGAACATATACACTAACCGTAAAAGCAGAAAACCAAACATACACAGCACAAAGTACCATGCCGCAAGTGGTTCCGTTTGATTCTATTAAAGTAGAGGCAATCACTGTGTTTGGTGATACAGAATACAATTTAATACCAATATACATCGACCCTATTGAAAAAGGAAACAATTACCGGTTCGTGTTATCAGTAAACAATAAGCTTGTCGAACAGCAATTTGTTCAAAATGATGATGTGAAAAATGGCGTAGAAAATACTTCCTTCCTGAGCATAAATGATAACGACTTAAAGTTAGTAAAAGGGGATTTCGTGTCGATTACCATGCAGTGTATAGATTCAACGGTAGCATTGTATTATACCGCACTGGCACTAATGGCTGACAGTGGTCCGGGAGGAGGCACTACGCCCAACAATCCGCCGGGCAATATTTCTAATGGCGCATTGGGGCTATTTTCTGCTCACACAGTAGAGACGAAGACCGCTACAATACCTTAAATAAGAAATTTCCTGAATTTTATTATCCTTTGCTAAGCAAAGTCCGTTCTGGCGCAGGTCTCCTGACCTGCACATGAGCGTTACTTAACCTTCCTTCGATACAAACATCATGACCAATAACATAAGACAATCCTCAATCTGATCTTGCTAATTCCAATAAACCTTTTCCTTTTTCAGTAATAATAATCAATCGCGCCACTATGCTTCCTGGTAAATGGGGTGGATTACAAATCGGGCTCTTTCATGATTCGCATGCAAATAGATAAGCCTCTGGTTATTTCTTTAGTGCTGAGCAAAATAGGATGATTTTCATGATGCCGGAATTGATCCCGATAATTGTGGCCAACGTATTAGTAAGGACCGGGCACAGGCCGGGAGACCTGCGCCAGGGTGGAAAGCCAACCATATATTCGTCGCACCGACATATTGCCAAACTGCCTCCTATGTTGGGCGTTCCCCTATTGTCAAACGAGTTGCAAGTATTGCTTTTCGAT
>Ga0164241_10004487_pt1 | contig 13491 bp, 10 predicted proteins | sample OricomyardsoilBY_FD_108780 | JGI IMG/M metagenome (GOLD analysis project Ga0164241, IMG submission 108780) | Backyard soil microbial communities from Emeryville, California, USA - Original compost - Back yard soil (BY) | ecosystem: Environmental > Terrestrial > Soil > Unclassified | place: USA...
AGTGCCTGCCGGACACGCTGATGCCGCACGACATCGCACGCATGGTGCTGTTCCTGGCGTCGGACGACGCGGCGATGTGCCCCGCGCAGGAATTCAAGGTCGACGCCGGCTGGACCTGACTGACTCGGGCGGCCCTCAGTCGGGCGGCCAGCTGCGCCCGTAGAGCGACTGGCTGGCGCCGCGCAGCGCCGCCATCATCACCTTGGCGGCGGGCGACAGCAGGCGGTCGGTGCGGGTGATGATGCCGTACATGTCCATGTGGCAGGGCATCGCCAGCGGCAGCACGGCGACCATGCCGTGCGCGGCGTAGTAGCGCGCCACGTCGGCGGCGATCACCGCGATCATGTCGCTCTGCTGGAGCATGCGCGTGATGAACAGCAGCGCCGCGCTTTCCAGCACGTTGAGCGGCGGCGCCAGGCTTTCGTCCTGGAACATCAGTTCGAAGCGATGCCGCAGCACGCTGCCGGCCGGCGGCACGATCCAGCCGGCGCCGACCACGTCGCGCAAGCCCAGCCCCGCGGTCCCCAGCAGCGGGTGGCCGGGGCGCACCATGGCGCAGATCGGCTCCTCGGTGAGCGCCTCGTAGCGCAGGCGCGACTTGTCGTGCTCGGCGAACAGGCGCGCCACCAGGATGTCCAGCTTGCCCTGTTCCAGCCGCTCGATCAGCACCGGGCTGGTCTCGATGTCGACCGACACGCGCAGGTTGGGCTGCTCGCGCTTGACCTGCGCCACCGCCCCCGGCAGCAGCGACAGCCCCGGCGTGGTGATGGCACCGATGTTGACCTGGCCGAACAGCCCGGCCTTGAGTGCGGCCAGTTCGTCGTGCGCCTCGTTCAGGCTGGACAGCGCCATGCGTGCGTGACGGATCATGGACTCGCCGTAGCGCGTGGGCTGCATGCCACGCGGCAGGCGCTCGAACAGCGGCACTTCCATGACTTCTTCCAGGTCCTTGAGCAACTTGGAGGCCGCCGGCTGCGTCATGTTGAGCACCTGCGCGGCGCGGTGGATGTTGCCTTCTTCGGCCAGCGCCACCAATAACAGCAGCTGGCGGGTCTTCAGGCGCGCACGGATGAACCAGTGCGTGTATTGGGTCATGGGGGTTTACCTCGATGCTTCTTCTGGCATCGATTCAATCCAAATATTCATTGGAAAGATATTGGTGTGATTCCTACACTGCGGGTCGGACCAGACCACACCAAAACCACGACACGTTGCGCCCTTGGCGCGCCGCGTGAAGGAGACAAGAGGTTCCCAACTTGAAGCGCAGCCCGGTGCTCCAGCACAACGCACGCCTGCTCATCAACGGACGATGGGAGACAGGCGTCACCACCGGCGTCAGCACCAACCCTTCGGATGTGCACGAGACGGTGGCCGAGTACGCGCGTGCCGACCGCAACCAGACCGAGGACGCCATCCGCGCGGCTGCCGACGCCGGCCGTGGCTGGGCGCAGTCGGCGCCGCAACGCCGCGCCGATGCGCTCGATGCGATCGGCAGCGAGATCCTGGCGCGCAAGGACGAACTGGGCTTGCTGCTGGCGCGCGAGGAAGGCAAGACGCTGCCCGAAGCGGTGGCCGAGGCCGAGCGCGCCGGACGCATCTTCCGCTTCTTCGCCGGCGAGGCCCTGCGCCTGGCCGGCGAGACGCTGGCCTCGGTGCAGCCCGACGTACAGGTCGACATCACGCGCGAACCGGTGGGGGTGGTCGGCGTCATCGCACCGTGGAATTTCCCGCTCGCCATTCCGGCCTGGAAGATCGCGCCGGCGCTGGCCTACGGCAATACGGTGGTGTTCAAGCCGGCCGAACTGGTGCCGGCCTGCGGCTGGGCGCTGGCCGAGATCATTGCCCGCGCCCAGTTGCCCGCCGGCGCCTTCAACCTGGTGATGGGCAGAGGCCGCGAGGTCGGTCAGGCGCTGGTCGAGCACCCGCTGGTCGATGCCATCAGCTTCACCGGCTCGGTGGCCACCGGCGAGCGCTTGCTGCCCGTCGCCGCCGCGCGGCGCGCCAAGGTGCAACTGGAGATGGGCGGCAAGAACCCGCTGGTGGTGCTGGCCGATGCCAACCTGGAACTGGCGGTGGACTGCGCGCTGCAGGGCGCGTTCTACGCCACCGGGCAGCGTTGCACGGCGTCGAGCCGGCTGATTGTCGAGGCGCCGGTGCACGACGCTTTCGTGGCGCGCCTGCGCCAGCGCATGAAGTCGCTCAAGGTCGGCCATGCGCTCGAGCGCGGCATCGACATCGGTCCGGTGGTCGACGCCACGCAACTGGCGCAGAACCAGGCCTGGCTGGCCATCGCCCGCGAGGAAGGGGCCGAACACGTGTGGGGCGGCGATCTGCTGCAACGCGCCAGCGAGGGCCACTACATGAGCCCGGCGCTGTTCCTGGCACAGCCGCAGCATCGCGTGGCGCGCGAGGAAATCTTCGGCCCGGTGGCCTGCGTGCTGCGGGCCGACGACGCCGAGCACGCGCTGGCGCTGGCCAACGACACCCCGTTCGGCCTGTGCGCCGGCATCTGCACCACCTCGCTGCGCCACGCCACGCATTTCCGGCGGCACGCCAAGGTCGGCATGACGATGGTCAACCTGCCGACCGCCGGCGTCGATTTCCATGTGCCCTTCGGCGGGCGCAAGGGCTCGAGCTACGGGCCGCGCGAGCAGGGGCGCTACGCCGCCGAATTCTTCACCACCGTGAAGACCGGCTACCTGCGCGCGTGAACGGGTGCCAACTCAAAAAAAGGGGAGTCGTGATCCAGTGCTTTTTCAATCGACCAATCAGGAGACAGACACCATGAAGATCAATCGCCGTACCGTCACTACCGGCCTGGCGGCCGCATCGCTGTCCGCGCTGCTGCCCTCGATGGCGTTCGCCCAGAAGAAGATCGTGCTGGGCTTCGCCCAGGTCGGCGCCGAGAGCGAATGGCGCACCGCCAATACCAAGTCGATCAAGGAGTCGGCGCCCGCGGCCGGCATCGAGCTGAAATTCTCCGACGCCCAGCAAAAGCAGGAGAACCAGATCAAGGCGATCCGTTCGTACATCGCGCAGAAGGTCGACGTGATCGCCTTCTCGCCGGTGGTCCAGTCGGGCTGGGACACGGTGCTCAAGGAGGCCAAGGCGGCCAAGATCCCGGTGATCCTGACCGACCGCGCGGTGGACAGCAAGGACACCTCGCTGTATGTCACCTTCATCGGCTCGGACTTCGTCGAGGAAGGCCGCAAGGCCGGCCGCTGGCTGACCGACGCCAAGAAGGGCGACAAGGGCCCGGTGAATATCGTCGAGCTGCAGGGCACGGTGGGCTCGGCCCCGGCCATCGACCGCAAGAAGGGCTTCGAGGAAATCATCAAGGCCGACCCGAAGTTCAAGGTCATTCGCTCGCAGACCGGCGATTTCACGCGCGCCAAGGGCAAGGAGGTGATGGAAGCCTTCATCAAGGCCGAAGGCAAGAAGATCAACGTGGTGTTTGCGCACAACGACGACATGGCGATCGGCGCCATCCAGGCGCTCGAGGAAGCCGGCATGAAGCCGGGCACCGACGTCACCATCATCTCCATCGACGGCGTCAAGGGCGCCTTCGAGGCCATGATGGCCGGCAAGCTGAACGTCACGGTGGAATGCAACCCGCTGCTCGGCCCGCAGCTGATGGCGGCCGTCAAGGACGTGGTGGCCGGCAAGCCGGTGCCCAAGCGCATCGTCACCAAGGAAGGCATCTTCCCGATGGACGTGGCCAAGGCCGAATTCCCCAACAGAAAATATTGACGCCCCCCGTTTGGCCGGCTCACTGCGTGTAGCCGGCCCATACCCCCCACTGGGGGGCGCACCCGACGGCCTGGCGGAGCCAGTTCCGTGGGTGCCCTGGAAATGAGCGCTTTGCACCGCATTCCCTTTTTCAGGCACAGGCGTCAACATAGCCCGCGCAATTAATCCATCAAGCAACTCAGGAGACCCGTAGATGAATCGCAACCACTTTCTCAAGACGCTGATCGCCGGCGCCGCGCTGGCCGGCATGGCCAGCGTGCCCGCACTGGCGCAGGACAAGCCGCTGGTGGCGGTGGCCATGCCGACCAAGGCTTCGGCGCGCTGGATCGCCGACGGCGACAACATGGTCAAGCAACTCAAGGCCAAGGGCTACCGCACCGACCTGCAATACGCCGACGACGACATCCCCAACCAGCTGGCGCAGATCGAGAACATGGTGACCAAGGGCGCCAAGGTGCTGGTGATCGCCTCGATCGACGGCACCACGCTGTCGGACGTGCTGCAGAAGGCGGCCGACAAGGGCGTCAAGATCATTGCCTACGACCGCTTGATCAAGGGTTCGAAGAACGTCGACTACTACGCCACCTTCGACAACTTCCAGGTCGGCGTGCTGCAGGCGCAGTCGATCGAGAAGTCGCTCGGCCTGAAGGAAGGCAAGGGTCCGTTCAACATCGAGCTGTTCGGCGGCTCGCCCGACGACAACAACGCCTTCTTCTTCTACGACGGTGCGATGTCGGTGCTCAAGCCCTACATCGACAGCGGCAAGCTGGTGGTGCGCAGCAAGCAGATGGGCATGGACAAGGTCGGCACGCTGCGCTGGGACGGCGCGGTGGCGCAGGCGCGCATGGACAACCTGCTGTCGGCCTACTACACCTCGGGGCGCGTCGATGCGGTGCTCTCGCCCTACGACGGGCTGTCGATCGGCATCCTGTCCTCGCTCAAGGGCGTTGGCTACGGCTCGCCCAAGCAGCCCTATCCGATCGTCACCGGCCAGGACAGCGAGGTGCCTTCTGTCAAGTCGATCCTGCGCAAGGAACAGACCTCGACCATCTTCAAGGACACACGCGAGCTGGCCAAGGTGACGGTGGCGATGGTCGATGCGGTGCTGGCCGGCAAGACGCCGGAAGTCAACGACACCAAGACCTACAACAACGGCGTGAAGGTGGTGCCCTCCTACCTGCTCAAGCCGGTGCTGGTGGACATCAACAACTGGAAGAAGGTGCTGGTCGACAGCGGTTACTACAAGGAAAGCCAGATCAAGTAAGAAGCTGCGAATGAACCTGCTGCGTCCCCCGATCTCGCACCTGCGGTCCTCACCGTACGGGTGTACGGCGCCGGCCCTCGATGCGGCCTCGGGGCGCTCGCGACGGTTCCTTCACACCTTCTGAGGCCGGCGCCGTGGGCGCCGGTCCCGTCGCAACTAGGAGACCTGTTTGAGCGAAGCCATTCTGGAGATGCGCGGCATCACCAAGACCTTTCCGGGCGTGAATGCCCTGGACAACGTCAACCTGGCGGTACGGCCGGGCGAGATTCACGCCGTGGTCGGCGAGAACGGCGCCGGCAAATCGACGCTGATGAAGGTGCTCAGCGGCGTCTATCCCTGCGACTCCTATACCGGCGAGATCCATTTCGAAGGCCAGTTGCGGCGTTTTGCCGGCATTGCCGACAGCGAGCACCTGGGCATCATCATCATTCACCAGGAGCTGGCGCTGGTGCCGCTGCTGTCGATCGCCGAGAACATCTTCCTGGGCAACGAGACGGCGCAGCGCGGCATCATCGACTGGGCCGAGTCATTCGGGCGCACGCGCGAACTGCTGGCCAAGGTCGGCCTGAACGAGTCGCCGGCCACGCTGGTGACCGACCTGGGTGTCGGCAAGCAGCAGCTGGTGGAAATCGCCAAGGCGCTGTCCAAGCGCGTCAAGCTGCTGATCCTGGACGAGCCGACCGCCAGCCTCAACGAAAGCGACAGCGATGCGCTGCTCAAGCTGCTGCTGGAGCTCAAGGCGCAGGGCATCGCCTCGATCCTGATCTCGCACAAGCTCAACGAGATCGCCAAGGTGGCCGACGCCATCACCGTGCTGCGCGACGGCGCGACCGTCGAGACCATGGAGTGCCGTGCTGGCGAGCCGGTCAGCGAAGACCGCATCATCCGCGGCATGGTCGGGCGCGACATGGCGCACCGCTACCCGCAGCGCACACCGGACATCGGCGAGGTGGTGCTCGAAGTGCGCGACTGGCATGTGCACCATGCGCTGCACGCCGAGCGCGAACAGATCAAGGGCGTCAACCTCAGCGTGCGGCGCGGCGAGATCGTCGGCATTGCCGGGCTGATGGGCGCCGGGCGCACCGAATTCGCGATGAGCGTGTTCGGCCGTTCCTACGGCCAGCGCATCCGCGGCACGGTGCGCATGCACGGCAAGGAGGTCGACGTCAGCACCATCGGCAAGGCCATCGCCAACGGGCTGGCCTACGTCACCGAGGACCGCAAGGGCGCCGGCCTGCTGATGGAGGAAGACATCGTGCGCAACATCACGCTGGCCAACCTGCCGGCGGTGTCGAGCGCATCGGTGATCGACGAGGGGCGCGAGCACCAGGTCGCGGTGCAGTACCGCGACATGCTGCGCATCCGCAGCGCCGGCGTGTTCCAGCAGGTGGTCAATCTGTCGGGCGGCAACCAGCAGAAGGTGGTGCTGAGCAAGTGGCTGTTCTCGCAGCCCGAGCTGTTGATGCTCGACGAGCCCACGCGCGGCATCGACGTGGGCGCCAAGTTCGAGATCTACACCATCATCGGCCAGCTGGCCAGTCAGGGCAAGGGCATCCTGATGATCTCGTCGGAGATGCCCGAGCTGCTGGGCATGTGCGACCGTATCTACGTCATGAACGAAGGGCGTTTCGTTGCCGAGTACACGGCAGCGCAAGCCTCGCAGGAGCGCATCATGCGCGCGATCGTCAATTCAGGGGGAAGTGTCCATGTCCAGTGATCCCAAGGTGCTCGGCGCACCGATCGGCGAGGCGCCGCCGCCGCATGCGGCACAGCCGCGCCATGCCGGTTTTCTGAAGAACAACCTGCGCGACTACGGGATGCTGATCTCGCTGATCGCGATCATCGCGCTGTTCCAGTACCTGACCGACGGCACGCTGCTGCGGCCGCTCAACATCACCAACCTGGTGCTGCAGAACAGCTACATCGTGATCATGGCGCTGGGCATGCTGCTGGTCATCGTGGCCGGCCACATCGACCTGTCGGTGGGCTCGGTGTGCGGCTTCATCGGCGCGCTGGCGGCGATCCTGATGGTGCAGTTCGACTGGCATTTCGTGCCGACCTTCATCGTCTGCCTGGTCGCCGGCGGCCTCATCGGCGCGGCGCAGGGCTGGTTCATCGCCTACTGGCGGGTGCCGTCGTTCATCGTCACCCTGGCCGGCATGCTGGTCTTCAAGGGGCTGGCGCTGGCGGTGCTGGGCGGGCGCTCCGTGGGGCCCTTCCCCGAGGCGTTCCAGCGCCTGAGCTCGGGCTTCATTCCGGACCTGCTGGGCGGCGAATCGCTGCGCCTGACCTCGCTGCTGCTGGGCGTGCTGGGCGCGGCCGCGCTGCTGTTCTTCAAGACCCGCGCGCGGGCAAAGCTGTCGCGCCACGGCATGGAGACCGAGCCGTTCGCCTTCTTCCTGCTCAAGAACGCGGTGTTCGCCGCCATCATCGTGCTGTTGACCTGGCAGCTGTCGACCTACCGCGGCCTGCCCAACGTGCTGATCGTGATGGCGGTGCTGATCGTCGCCTACGACTTCGTCACCACCCGCACCACGCTCGGCCGGCGGGTCTACGCGCTGGGCGGCAACGAGAAGGCGGCCCGGTTGTCGGGCATCAAGACGCAGCGGCTGGCCTTCCTGACCTTCGTCAACATGGGCGTGCTGGCGGCGCTGGCCGGGCTGGTCTTCGCGGCGCGCCTGAACACCGCCACGCCCAAGGCCGGGCTGGGCTTCGAGCTCGACGTGATCGCCGCCTGCTTCATCGGCGGGGCCTCCGCCTCCGGCGGCGTCGGCAAGGTGATGGGTGCGGTGATCGGCGCCTTCATCATGGGCGTGATGAACAACGGCATGTCGATCATGGGCATCGGCATCGACTACCAGCAGGTCATCAAGGGGCTGGTGCTGCTGGCGGCGGTGTTCATCGACGTCTACAACAAGAAGAAGGCGGTGTGAACGCGCCGGCGCCGCCCCGGCACGGGGGCATGCCAATGGACCGCACGTCGCGCGATGCGGCAGGGCCGGCGCAGCCGGTGCTCGAGCTGACCGGCATCCGCAAGCAGTTCGCCGGCATCGACGTGCTGCGCGACGTGCAGCTGCGCCTGTACCCCGGCGAGATCCATGCGCTGATGGGCCAGAACGGGGCCGGCAAGTCGACCCTGATCAAGGTGCTGACCGGCGTGCTGGCCTCCAACGGCGGGCGCATGCAGCTGGACGGACAGGACATCGCGCCGGCCTCGCCGCTGGAGGCGCAGCGCCTGGGCATCAGCACCGTCTACCAGGAAGTCAACCTGTGCCCCAACCTGTCGGTGGCCGAGAACGTGTTCGCCGGGCGCTACCCGCGGCGCGGTGCGGCGCAGGGCTGGCGCATCGACTGGCAGGCGGTCAACGAGCGCGCGCGCGAACTGCTGGCCCGCATCGGCCTGGCGATCGACGTGACGCGGCTGCTGTCGAGCTATCCGGTGGCGGTCCAGCAACTGGTGGCGATTGCCCGCGCGCTGGGCGTGCAGGCCCGGGTGCTGATCCTCGACGAACCCACTTCGAGCCTGGACGACGACGAGGTGCGCAAGCTGTTCGAGGTGCTGCGCCGGCTGCGCGACGAAGGGCTGGCGATCGTCTTCGTGACGCACTTCCTGAACCAGGTGTACGCGGTGTCCGATCGCATCACGGTGCTGCGCAACGGCACCTGGATCGGCGATTGGCCGGTGGCCGAGCTGGGACCGCAGGCGTTGATCGCCGCCATGCTCGGGCGCGAACTGGCAGCGCGCGCCGAGAACATGGCCGCGCCGCCGCAGTTCGACGACAGCGCGCCGGCCCTGCTGCAGGCGCGCGGGCTGGGCCAGGCCGGCCAGCTCAACCCGATCGACCTGCGCGTGCGGCCGGGCGAGATCGTCGGCCTGGCCGGCCTGCTGGGGGCCGGGCGCACCGAACTTGCGCGCCTGCTGTTCGGGCTGGAGGCGCCTGACCGCGGCGTGCTGCAGATCGACGGCCAGGCGGTGCGCTTCACCAGTCCGGCCGATGCCATTCGCGCCGGCCTGGCGTTGTGTCCGGAAGAGCGCAAGACCGACGGCGTGGTGGCCGAGCTGTCGGTGCGCGAGAACATCGCGCTGGCGCTGCAGGCGCGCATGGGCACGCGGCATTTCCTGTCGCGCGCGCAGCAGGTCGAACTGGCCGAGCGCTTCGTCAAGCTGCTGGGCATCAAGACCACCAGCGTGGAAACGCCGATCGGCCTGCTCTCGGGCGGCAACCAGCAAAAAGCCATGATCGCGCGCTGGCTGGCCACGCAGCCGCGCCTGCTGATCCTGGACGAGCCGACGCGCGGCATCGACGTGGCGGCCAAGCAGGAAATCATGGAGCAGATCGAGCACCTCGCGGCCTCGGGGATGGCGGTGTTGTTCATTTCCTCCGAAATGAGCGAGGTGGTGCGCGTGGCGCACCGCATCGTGGTGCTGAAAGACCGCCGCCTGGTCGGTGAACTGCCCGGCGGCTGCAGCGAGGACGCGGTCTACGACCTGATCGCGGCAGACCATGAATGATGCAAACCCCTCCGGTTCCGACGTGATGGCCAACCTCTGGCGCCATCGCCTGACCTGGCCGCTGGTCACGCTGCTGCTGCTGCTGGCGCTCAACGCGGCCTTCAATCCCGGCTTCCTGCACGTCGAGGTGCGCGACGGGCATCTGTACGGCAGCCTGATCGACATCCTCAATCGCGCTGCGCCGCTGGTGCTGGTGTCGCTGGGCATGACGCTGGTGATCGCCACGCGCGGCATCGACATCTCGGTCGGTGCGGTGGTCGCCATCGCCGCGGCGATGGCGGCATGGATGATCGGCGGCGATGTCTCGGGCAACGTCAGCCGCTTTCCGCTGGCGCTGGCGCTGCTGGCGGCGGTCGGCCTGGCGCTGGCCTGCGGTCTGTGGAACGGCATGCTGGTGGCGCGCATCGGCATGCAGCCGATCATCGCCACGCTGATCCTGATGGTGGCCGGGCGCGGCATCGCGCAGCTGATCACCGACGGACAGATCGTCACGATCTACTACGAGCCCTATTTCTTCCTGGGCAGCGGCTACCTGCTGGGGCTGCCGTTCTCGCTGTTCGTGGTGGCGGCGGTGTTCGCCCTGCTGTATCTGGCCATCACGCGCACCGCGCTCGGGCTGTTCATCCAGGCGGTCGGCATCAACCCGACGGCGGCGCGCGTGGCCGGCGTCAAGGCGCGCCGGCTGGTGTTCGGGGTGTACGGTTTCTGCGGCGCCTGCGCCGGCCTCGCCGGGCTGCTCATCAGCTCCAACGTGAAGAGCGCCGACGGCAACAACGCCGGCCAGCTGATGGAGCTCGACGCCATCCTCGCCGTCACGCTGGGCGGCACCGCGCTCACCGGCGGGCGCTTCAGCCTGACCGGCAGCCTGATCGGGGCGCTGATCATCCAGACCTTGACCTACGCCATCTATTCCCTGGGCGTGCCGCCGGAGATCAACCTGGTGGTCAAGGCGGTGGTGGTGTTCGCGGTGATGCTGCTGCAGTCGCCGGAATTTCGCGCCACGGTCGGCATGTGGGTGCGTCGCCCGGGGCTGCAAGGAGCAGGGCGATGAGCGTGGTGCTGCCCAAGGCCGATGCGGCCGTGCGTGCCCTGGCCGACGCCGCCGCGGGCGCGTCCGGTGGCCGCTTCAACCCGAAGTACCTGCCGCTGACCGCCACCATCGCCCTGTTCGCGGTGATGGCCGGCTACGGCTCGGTGGCCTACACCGGCTTCTTCTCGGCGCAGGTGTTTCTCAACCTGCTGATCGACAACGCCTTCCTGATCGTCGTGGCCGTGGGCATGACCTTCGTCATCCTCTCGGGCGGCATCGACCTGTCGGTCGGCTCGGTGATCGCGCTGACGACCATGGTCTCGGCCGCGCTGGTGGAAAAGCAGGGCTGGCCGCCGCTGGCGGTGATCCCGCTGGTGCTGTTGATGGGCACCGCCTTTGGTTGGGTGATGGGCTTCCTCATCGAGCGCTTTCGCCTGCAGCCTTTCATCGTCACGCTGGCCGGCATGTTCCTGGCGCGCGGCCTTTGCTATGTCATCAGCATCGATTCGATCAGCATCACCAACGAAAGCTACGCCGCCATCTCGCAGTTTCGCATTCCGGTATGGGGCGACGCCACCATCTCGCTCGGCGGGGTGATCGCGCTGGGGGTGCTGGCGGCGGCGATCTTCGTCGCGCACTACACCGCCTTCGGGCGCACCGTCTACGCCATCGGCGGCAACGAGCAGTCGGCCTTGCTGATGGGCTTGCCGGTGCGCAAGACGCTGGTGCGCGTGTACGCGCTGTCGGGCTTCTGCTCGGCGCTGTCGGGCGTGCTGTTCACCTTCTACATGCTGTCGGGCTACGGCCTGCATGCGGTGGGGCTGGAGCTCGACGCCATCGCGGCGGTGGTGATCGGCGGCACGCTGCTCGCCGGCGGCGTCGGCTATGTGGCCGGCACGCTGTTCGGTGTGCTCACGCTGGGCGTGATCCAGACGCTGATCTCCTTCGACGGCACGCTCAGTTCGTGGTGGACGCGCATCGTGGTGGGCGTGCTGCTGCTGTTCTTCTGCCTGCTGCAGCGCTTCTTCACGTCACGCACGCCGCGCCGCTGAAGGCGCCACGCCTTTCTTCTTCTTCTTCTTCTCGTTCACCAGGATTCCGCCATGCCGGACACACCGCGCAAGAAACTCCGCTCCGCCCAATGGTTCGGCACCGCCGACAAGAACGGCTTCATGTACCGCAGCTGGATGAAGAACCAGGGCATCCCGGACCATGAATTCGACGGCCGGCCGATCGTCGGCATCTGCAACACCTGGTCGGAGCTCACGCCCTGCAACGCGCACTTTCGCAAGATCGCCGAGCACGTCAAGCGCGGCATCTACGAGGCCGGCGGTTTTCCGGTTGAGTTTCCGGTGTTCTCCAACGGCGAATCCAACCTGCGGCCGACGGCCATGCTGACGCGCAACCTGGCCAGCATGGACGTGGAGGAAGCCATTCGCGGCAACCCGATCGACGCGGTGGTGCTGCTGACCGGCTGCGACAAGACCACGCCGGCGCTGCTGATGGGTGCGGCCAGCTGCGACATCCCGGCGATCGTCGTCACCGGCGGGCCGATGCTCAACGGCAAGCTCGAGGGGCGCGACATCGGCTCGGGCACGGCGGTCTGGCAGCTGCACGAATCGCTCAAGGCCGGCGAGATCAACCTGCACCAGTTCCTGGCGGCCGAAGGCGGCATGTCGCGCTCGGCCGGCACCTGCAACACCATGGGCACCGCCTCCACCATGGCCTGCATGGCCGAGGCGCTGGGCACCTCGCTGCCGCACAACGCGGCCATTCCGGCGGTCGATGCGCGCCGCTATGTGCTGGCGCAGATGTCCGGCGCGCGCGCGGTGGCGATGGCCAACGAGGGCCTGACGCTGTCGAAGATCCTGACGCGCGAGGCCTTCGAGAACGCCATCCGCGTCAACGCCGCCATCGGCGGCTCGACCAACGCCGTGATCCACCTGAAGGCCATCGCCGGGCGCATCGGCGTGCCGCTGGAACTGGAAGACTGGACGCGCATCGGGCGTGGCACGCCGACCATCGTCGACCTGATGCCCTCGGGCCGTTTCCTGATGGAGGAGTTCTATTACGCCGGTGGCCTGCCGGCGGTGCTGCGCCGGCTCGACGAGGCCGGCCTGCTGCCGCACCCCGAGGCGCTGACCGTCAACGGCCACAGCATCCGCGACAACGTGCGCGATGCGCCCAGCTACAACGACGAGGTGATCCGCCCGCTGGACAAGCCGCTGATCGCCGATGGCGGCATCTGCATCCTGCGCGGCAACCTGTCGCCGCGCGGCGCGGTGCTCAAGCCGTCGGCGGCCACGCCAGAATTGCTCAGGCACCGCGGGCGGGCGGTGGTGTTCGAGGACTTCGACCACTACAAGGCGCGCATCAACGACGAGGCGCTGGAGGTCGATGCAACTTCCGTGCTGGTGATGAAGAACTGCGGCCCCAAGGGCTACCCGGGCATGGCCGAGGTCGGCAACATGGGGCTGCCGCCCAAGCTGCTGCGCCAAGGCATCAAGGACATGGTGCGCATTTCCGATGCGCGCATGAGCGGCACCGCGTACGGCACGGTGGTGCTGCACGTGGCGCCCGAGGCGGCCGACGGCGGCCCGCTGGCGGCAGTGCGCGACGGCGACTGGATCGAGATGGACTGCGAAGCCGGTCGCTTGCACCTGGACATCAGCGATGCTGAACTGGCGCAGCGGCTGGCGGGCTTCAAGCCGCCGGAGCCGACGACGGCGGCGGCACGCGGCGGCTACCAGCGGCTGTATGTCGAGCATGTGCTGCAGGCGGACGAGGGGTGCGATTTTGACTTCCTGGTCGGGATGCGCGGGTCTGAGGTGCCTCGGCATTCGCATTGATTTTTCGTGGCCGTCGCTCGCCTTTTTTCGGGGGGCGTGGCGAGGCCACCGGGCGATTCCCTCCGCGAATGTCCCCCGCCTTCGG
>Ga0164241_10004488_pt1 | contig 13489 bp, 11 predicted proteins | sample OricomyardsoilBY_FD_108780 | JGI IMG/M metagenome (GOLD analysis project Ga0164241, IMG submission 108780) | Backyard soil microbial communities from Emeryville, California, USA - Original compost - Back yard soil (BY) | ecosystem: Environmental > Terrestrial > Soil > Unclassified | place: USA...
CCAGTTACAGATTCACGCCCCCAAGCTGAGTTAGCTGTTGGCGGCGATATTGAGTCGCTTCCGCTTCGTGCAGTAAGTTCTGTACTCGGCTATTCCCCGACCTAACAAAATGCCAGCCGCAGACACTGCGAGCCGAAACTACGGGGCCAACTACCCTCGCCTCGTGAAGCTCAAGAAAAAATTCGATCCCGGGAACTTGTTCCGGCTCAATTCAAACGTTTCTCTGGCATAGCCGTCCGTCATTTCTTCGGTCGCGCACGAACCCCGGGCGGCGGCCCTGCGCAGTGAACCAGCAACTTTCGTATCGCGAGTTCCTGGCCAAACTGGACGGGCCGGGCCGAGCACGTAACTTCGCCGCTGTGGGGGACGTCGAGGATCGTTTCGTACTTCACGCCGTAGTTCGTCGCGCTGATGGGATCTTTTGCATCGAGCGTGCCGCTGTGGCTTTCACCGGTGGTGCAGCCCAGGTGGTGTTCGAACGAACCCGGCATGTTGGTCCGGTAGTTCGCCGTCACTCTGACTTTCGCGGGGCACGTCCCGCCGGGCAATTGCCGCATGATCACATTGGCGTCGATCACCCTGAACTTGGGTAACTCATCCGCGGGATTACCGCCCGGTCCCTGCCCGACGGTGACTCCGCCCGCCCCGGGGCCGGTACAAATGACGTTCTTGTCTTTCCACGGCGTTGACACACCCACGGGATAACCCGCCGCCTCGACCATGTATTGCTGGTAGGTAGTCTTGTCGAAGGTGTCGACGAAAACGTCCTCGTAGACGAAGCGCCCCTTGAACGGACCGCTGTCCTGATGCGAGATGAACTTGAGCCGATCGATGGATTCGCCTGGCTGACGCCAGATCTTGTAGCCGATCTGTCCGGCCTTGCTGGTCTCGATGCGCACCTTCACCTGCAGTTTCTTGCAACGCAGTCCGGGTGTGGGCGTCGTGTACTGGTTTTCGAACGTTGTCAGGAACAATTCGAGCTTGATCACCTTGAAATCGCGATCGCCCACGGCGAGCCCCTGGCCGGAAGGCTGAAGGGGCCCGTGCCAAGTCGGATCCTTGTCGCAAACCACATCGACCCGCACGAGTGCGTCATCGTGGGCAGTGCCCTCGGAGAACCAGGTTGCCGTCGTGTAGGCCTCGACGTATCCGTTGGCGGTGAACAATTTTTCGATCCGGTGTTCCTTGTTAGGCTTGCCACCGTTGCCGCGTATCGTCTTGCAGGTGTCGAGCGCGGTCTTCTTGATCTCGACGAGTTGGCTGCCCGGCTTTCGAAGCACCAGCGTGTCGCTGTGGGTTTCGGCGTAGTCGATATTGGTCGAGTTGAGTGGATCCTCGGCGTCCATGCCATCCAGCGTGAGACTAACCCTGGAGTTGGCCAACGCATGGCTGGCTTTCACCTTGACGCTATAGTGAAGGTTGACCTCCACACGATCGTCGGTCACCACGGTCCAGTTGTCGGCGGCGTGATCGAACTTCACGTGAATCGCGGGGTATTGGTTGCCGATGACCACTTGCTTGATTTCGAAGTCCTCGAGCTTCAGCGCGTGCGCACTGGGCGCCACCAGCATTGCTGCGATGGTCGAAAGCGCAGCCCACCACTTGAGATTCGATTTCATGTTCCGTTCCTCGTGCAGTGCCTGCGCATCGAAAGGACGCCATGCCCGTATTCGGGGTCCCGGCCGGCGGGGCCCGCGTCGATGGCGTGGGCTGTAATCCATTCGTCGAGCGAGCGTGGGTTCGCTGATGCGGATGCCAGCGCTGCCGTCACGAAGACGGTGGCGATGGAAGTTCCGTTGGCGTAATAGCCGCGACCCGCGCCATCGAGCGTCCACACCTCGACGCCCGGCGCGGCGATGGACACCTCGCGGCCCGTGTTCGCGCGCGGCCAGCGCCGCCCTTTCGCGTCCACGGCCGTTACCCCGACTACGCCGGGATAGGACGCGGGATAGGCCACTTGTTTGTGACCTTCATTGCCCGCGGCCGCCGCCACAGGGAAAGCCTGCGTGATCACTTCGAGAGCCCGCTGCATCTGCGCACTGCGCGGCCCGCCGAAACTGAGGTTTAACGCGCTGGGACGCGGCTCGAGGCCAAGCGCCCAGTCGAGGCCACGCAGCACCCATTCCGTGGTCGTATAGGGCCCATCGTCGTCGGACTCCATGACGACGCCCACGGCCAGGTCGACGTCCGGCAGCAGCCCGAGAGGCGAACCTGGACTGACGAGCACGGCAGCGAGTGCCGTACCATGGTGGTAGTTAGGCTCCGACTCGCCTGGCGAGATCTGCGTGACGCGGATGTTTCTATCCGCGAGTGATGGCAGCGCCGCGTTGACCGGGCCATCCAGCATGGCGATGCGCACCGGCCCGACGCACGGTTCCGGCCAGGCGATCAGCGCTCGCGCGTATTCGGCCGGCGCCGGCGTGCCACTCGCGGCAAGCGCGGCGAATCGCTGATTGATCTCCGGCTGGGCCGAGGGCCATTGCGCAACCAATTCGGCGATCAATGACGCTGGGGACGTGTCCGGTGGCAGTCGATAGACACTCAACACCCAGCCCAGGTGCGTAAGCGAGCGTCGCCGCAGCAGTTGCGCGCCGCGACTGCTGAGCCACGCACGCTGCTGATCCGCTTCTGCGACCTCGGTGGCAGCAATCAGCAGTTCGCGTCGCAAACGAGAGCCAGTGGTCGCGGAAGGACGCTGTGCGATCTGCGCGGCGCCCGGTATTCGCGGCGCGGGAGCCGTGACTGGAGAGCCAATGTCAGGCTTGCGTTCATCCGAAATCGCGTTGCCCGGGTCACGACGCTCTCCCTTTGGCCTGGCTTCACACGGCGGACCTCCGGCAGTACCGCAAGGCGGCGGAGGCGGCGGAGCCGCCGTAACGGTGCGGCTCGGTGATGGCCGTGCCGGAACACTGGACTGCGACAGCGCCGTCGACGCGAAGGACATCGACGCCAGCAACGCGAGCGCCATACGACTATTCACGGCGCCACCGAGATTTCGACCACGAGCGGCTCCACCTTCAGCGCATCGACCAGGGCTTGCGGCCCGGATGGCGAAGCCCGCTTGGGAATCGCAATGGTGTACAGGCCCAGCGCCGACGGTCCCGCGATCAGCTGCGCATCGTGACGGTCGAGCATTGCGCCGATGTCCGCCACCGTCGCGGTTTCCACGAAGCGCGCGCGAAACTGCCACTGGTCTGCGAGCGGGCTCTCCGCGAGCGGGCGATGCACGCCGGTTTCTTCGCGAAGGAGGATTGCGGTCTGCAGACCGGCGACGAGCAGCACGCTGGCGGCGGCTGCGATCTTCAGCCATGGAGTTTTCCGCGCGACCGGTAGTTTGGCGCGCAGCCTGCGCCAACCCACTTCATCGAAGGCAGGCACCGGCAGCGGATTTCGCGCATCGCTCCGTACCGCTCGCCACATCGCCAGTTCCGCTTCGCGCTCAGGCGCCGCGCGCAGCCAGCGCTCGACGCGTTCATGTTCGTCGTCCTCGAGCGTGCCGTTCAGATACCAGGGGAGCAACGCCGCCGGGTCCTCATCTCGTTCCGCCGTCATACGGGCCTCCCCGAGCCAAACCGAGCGGACAGACATTGCTGTAGCCGCACTTTCGCGTGCATGACACGCGTCTTGATGGTGCCGACGGGTACTTTCAGCGCTTCGGCAACTTCGGGATAGGACAGCTCTTCGAAGAACGCGAGATGCACCACGGCCTTCTGCCGTTCGGGCAATTGCTTGACGCACTCGCGAACGTGCCCGGCATCCTGGGCACCGCCGATCACGTCGGCGATGTGGCAGGAAGGCGAGTCGTCGACCACATCCTCGAAATCGTCGGAATGCAGCCGTCGTCGCCGCCGCAAAAGGTCGATGGCACGATGGTTGACGATGCCAAACAACCAGGTGCGAACTTTCGATTCACCCGCGTAGGCTGAAGCCGAGCGCCAGACCTCGAGCATGGATTCATTGGTGACCTCCGCCGCGTCCGCCGCATTGCCCACCAGTCGCAGTGCGAACTGCTGAACTTGCGCATGGAAATGGCGGTAGAAGGTCTCGAGCGCGCTCTGGCGCCCGGAGGCGATGTGCGCGATCCACTGGCGCGCTTGCGTTTCGACTTCGTCGTTCATGACGCTCTCATGGTCGAAACACGAAACGGGAAAGCTCACTGCGTCCGATGAGCTGGCCGTCAGCGTCGTGCGCGGTGACACGCCACAGATAGGCCTCGCCCTCCTCCAGGCGTGAGCGCAGCAGAGGCGACAGCGTCGTCTCGGCGATGCCGCCCGGCAGCAACGCGCCGGTAACGAAAGTCGGGTCGCGTTCACCCTCGCCCGGCGCGCCGCCAGGCGAAGGCGCCGTCGGCCGGAATATCTGCAGCTGGTACGTCACCGCTCCATCGACGGCCGGCCAGCGGAACACGCCGCCGGCGCCGATGGTCTGGTTGTTAGGGGTGGCCCCGCGCATCGCAGCGTAGGCGCCGCCACGCGTGACCTCGTAGAACGTCTGCACCACGGTTGCAGAGTTCGCGCAAGGCTGCGCCGCGTCATCCTCGACACAGAAGCGAAGCACGTGGCGACCGGTCGCCTGGGTGGGCAAGGCCGGCGAAGCCACCGTCGTTGCGCGGCCGCCGACGAGCGGTACACGCACGAGTTCGAGCACACGGAAAAATCCTCCGGAAGTGCCGCCGGGATCGGCCAGCTCCCAGCGCGCGCGCAAAGTCCCGCTGCCCGAATGGGCAATGGAGACCTCGGCCTTGAGCGGCTGTCCACGTTCGACGATGGCGATGCGCTCGCCTTTGCCGAACACGAGGTCCATGCGCTGCACGACGATCTCGCCATCCGTGGATTCGCGCGCGCCCTCGAGTCCCGATCCGCGGATCTGCAGTAACCATTGCGCGGTTACCGTGGGACTGCCAGGCGCGACGAAGGAACGCCGGTACCCCACCAGTCGAATGCCCTGCGCGCGCCACGCACTGACCTGCGCCGCAGAGATGGTCACGGATTCCGGAAATGTGAGCGGGCCTGTACCCGTCGGCGCGCCAATCGGAGTGGGATTGGGCGGAGCGACGGCCTGTCCCGTCGCCGCATTGACGAAGGTGCCTGCGGCGGATAACGCGCCGTCCGGATGGACAGGTGTGGTTTCGATGACCCACAGGATGGTGAAGACCTGCCCACCTTGCGCAACGCTGATCGTGTTGCGCGAAGGTGAGACGCGCGCCTCGGTGAGCGCCGCCCACCCCGGCGATGCCGCGAGCCACAGCGCCACTGCAAGAAACAAAGAATTCGCTTTCATTGGCCGCGCCCCCAGTTGAGCTCCACCGTGAGAGAGCCCTGCCATTCGTTGCCGCTGTCTTCGAACAGCGCCGATCGGATCTCGTTGCGGCCGTACAGGCCGCGCAGGTGCAAGCTGAAGATGCTCATGCGGTACGCGAGGTCGAAGTTTCCGTTGCTGCTGTTCTGTCGCTGAACGTCCTGCGGCAGTTCAAAAAAGTTTTGCTGATCGCTGGCTTCCGTCCAACCGAGCTGCGCGCTGAGCTTCTCGGGGATGAGATCCGCGGTGAGTTGCAGGGACCACATCTCGTTGTCGTTGGCGTCGCCCGACTCCTGGCGCACGTGCGAGCGTTGCCACTGCGGCGACACCACGAAACGTTCGTGCGGCTGCCACGTGAGGTTGACGCCGTAGACCGTCTCCTCCGAATCCGGCACCGGTTCGTAGATGACGAAGTCGTCGACGATCAGCGCCCGCGATCGATCATCGCGACGGATTCGTTCGTAGCTCAGACCCACGCTGAAGCGTTCGTACGCGGTGTCGATGCCCATCGACAGGGAGCGCTGCCGGTTGTCCAGGTCGTAGCCCATGAGCGTGGCGTCGGCGGCATTCTGCACGTTCTCCGTCGATTCGCCGCCAATTCGAAATGTCGGCAAACCTAACCACTTCCAGGCTCCTCTGCCCGGGTCGGCCACCTGCGGCGTGAAGCCCAGGTCGAGGCGTTGCTGTTCGCTGTCGATGCGCGGCGTGAGGGGCGCATCGTCCACGTCGGTGTGCTGGTCAAGCCATTGCGCCTGCAGCTCCACGCCGCGCCACAGTGCCGACGCGTGCAGCTGGTTGAGGTCGAGGTCGTTGGGCAGCAGCAGGTTGCCGATCGAGTAAAACTGCGCTCCAACTACCTGCCGCTCGAATCCGACCGACCACTGGTCGAGCACGGGGATTCGAACCGCGCCGCCCGAAGTCAGCTGCAGCACGAGACGAGACGAGTCGGCATCGCTCGCGGGATTGCCGACACCGATTCCATCGGAATCGAACTTCGACTTCGCGTATTCACCGTGGATCCACAACGCTTCGTCGAGCAGGAAGCTGTCCCATCCGAGTGTCCACGCTTCACCGCCGACGGCGAGTGGCGGATCGTCGGGGTCTTCGGCGACGAAGACTCCCGTCCCGCCCAGCGTGCTGTCGCCATCGAGCCAGCCGGCGAAAAGTCGCAGCGAACGCGGATGACGCGCCATCGGCGCGACGGATATCTGCGCGCCCACCGCACTGCTGTCATTGTCGAACGGCGGCACGTCTGCATCGAGGCTCGTGACGGGGTCGGGGTGGAGCGTGAAAGTCTCGGCGGCGATGCGGTCCTCGAGCGCGTGCGCCTCTAGGCGCAGCCCGCGGCGGTTGAAGCCGCTGGCGATGAGATTGCTGTCTTCGGCCTGGCGATCGCCAAACGCCAGCGCCACGTCGCCATGGGAAAATCGCCTCGCGACGCGCAAGTCCATGTCCGGCATCTGCCAGCGTTCGCCTTCGGGATTCGCTGCAACATCGCTGTCATACAACAGGTCCAACTTCGTGTCGGCTTTCCAGCTACTGCGGTCGATCTCGGCCGCCCATTGCAGCGCGCCGTTCTGGTGGGAGCGGGACTGACCGTCGTACTGCTCATCGGGATGTTCGGCGAATCGGTAGTCGTTGCTCAGCAGCACGTTCCATCGGCTCGAGGACGCGCGCACGCCCTCGCGGGCGAACACGTCCAGCGTGTGTTCGGCGAGGGTGTCGATGTCGCCGTTGTCGCGCGCGGTGAGAATGAGCAGGTGATGTTGGCCGGGCGCAAGCGTCAGGCTCTCGAGCGGAATCTCGACGCGGCCGTTGCCGACCTGGCTGATGGCGCCGATATCGTAGCCGTCGAGTTCAAGCAGGAGCGACTCGCCTTCCGTGGTTGCGCGCGGCAACGCGACCGAAACCGTGGCCTGCTGTCCGATGACGGGAATGACGTCGGCCACCGCGGTGGTCGACAACCCCGCGAGGCATATCGCCGTGATTCGCATGCGTACTCCCTGAGGCACCACGCCTCTCCCGCTTCGTCGTACGGCGCGAGGCAGCGGTTCATCCGCTTGCGAATAGTTTGGGATCGCCGCAGCCGGTGGCTGCACCCCTGCTCAAGGGTTGTTGTGCCGATCGCGCTGTGCTACGCGGGCCTCAGCGTTCCAGGAGACCGAGTCGCGACGCTTCGTAAATGGCTTCGCTGCGCGAGCCCACGGCCAACTTTTCGTAGATATGCTTCGTGTACGAGGCGACGGTGTTCGTGGACAGGCCCAGGAGCTGCGCAATTTCGGCATAGCTGAAGCCCTTGGTGGCCAGCGCCAGAACCTCGAGCTCGCGCGTCGTCAGCGTCTCGCGCGGAGCGGCAGGCAGCGGCTCGCCGTGCTCCTGGAAATGTCGGATCAGGTGACGCGCGATGGCGGGACTGATGGGCGAGCCGCCCTGCATCAGGAGCTCGATGGCCGCGCCGATTTCGTGCGTCGGGTCGTCCTTCAGTAGATAGCCGGCGGCGCCTGCCTGGATGGCGGCAATCACGCGCTTCTCGTTGCCGAACACCGTGATGACCATGATGGGCAGGTCCGGGTAACGACGCAGCGCGGCACGGATTACGTCGATGCCATTGCCATCGGGGAGGCCCAGGTCGACGAGTAGCACGTCGGGCCGGGCCGCGAGTGCTGCGACGCCCTCGGCGGCGGTGCCACTCGTCGCACCCACGCGCAGCCGCGGGTGCGCCTCGATGCGGGCGCGCAACGACTCGCGCGTTACGGCATCGTCCTCGACGATGAAGACATTGAGCTTCGTTGCCGGCTTCGCGTCCACGGCTAACCCTGCTCCTGCGCGATGCCACCGTGACCTACCCGGTCAGGGGCTTGTACCGCGCCTGAGTTTTTGTTAACCGCGGGATCGAGCGGCAGCCGCAGCAGCACGCGCGTGCCCGGCGCGGCCGTCGAGATCTCCAGCGACGCGCCCAATGACGCAGCGCGTCGACGCATGCTCGCGAGGCCGAGGCCGTTCGTGACAGGCGTAGTGAACCCGCGACCATCGTCTTCGACGAGGATCTCGATGCCGTCGGATGCCTGCATCCGTTGCGCACGCACGGTGATGCTTCTGCAGCCGGAATGCTTGATCGCGTTGGTGATGGCCTCCTGCACGACGCGGGTCACGTCGAGCACCTGTCGTGGGCCGAGGTCGGGAATGAGCGGCAGATCGTCGATCTGCCAACGGATGTCGACCCCCGCCAGCGCCAGTCGACGCGAGATGCGCGGTCTCAGTGAACCCAGCACGCTGGCGAGCTCGCCGTTGGCCGGCTCCAACGAATCGACCATGAGACGCAATTCGTCGAGGCAGGCGCGCAATGGCTCCTCGACGGGCTTGAGCGTCTCGCGCGAGGTGGCGATGGCCAGCGCCTGCACCAGGTGCCCGCCCAGTCCGTCGTGCATGTCCTGCAGGATGCGTTCACGCTCGGAGCTGAGCGCGCGCTCCCTTTCGAGATCCTTGACGCGCACAAGGTTGAGCGCCAGCTCCGCGGATTTCTGGCGGACGCGCTCGTCCAGTTCATCACGCGCGCGTTCCGCGGCGTGAAACGCAGCGGCGAATCGTTGAAGCAGCGCGGCGGCCACTGCGCACAACACGAAACCTACGGTGTACGAAAGATAGAGACGGCCATCGAGCCAATCGAGTTCGATCGCGGTGTCGCGTAGCGACACAACGAGCACCAGCCAGCCCGCGGCGCTGAGCACGGCGACCTCCGCCGTGATGCCACGCGCCAGCGAACGCAGCAACGTTGATACCGTGTACGCCGAAATCAGCGACAGCATCGGAATCCACACCAGGTAGCCGAAACGGGGGAAACGGTAGCCCAGCCACAAGGGATCGATCAGCAACACGGCGGCTCCGATCGCCCAGATGGCTATCAACACCCGCTCCACGCGCGGCTGTCGAAGTCCGGTGTACCGGTTGACGAACAGCGCCGAGGTGAGTGCGAAGACACCGATGGCAATGCCCTGCAGGTGCTGCCAGAGAACTTCGCTCTCGAAGGGCGGGCGCGGCGTCAGCATGATCTGGATGTGCGCTGCCCATGAGAACAGGCCCAGCGCAAACCATCCATAGGCCGCGTCCTGCCGTCGCAACGACCACAGCGCGCCAAACAAGGTGGCAAGTACTGCGAGAACCACGACCGAGACCTGCTTGGCCGTTACCGCGAAAGCCTGCGTGAATTCGTGGGCGGGTAGCAGCTGCGAACGCGGCGCTATCGCCGCCATCCCCAGTCGCGGCCGCTGATAGGCATGAACGCTGCGCAATTCGAGAAGATTGGCACCGGGCTTGAGTAGTTTGGCCGGGAAGCTCATCAGCAGCGGGCCGCGGTGCGTCGGGATCGGCCTCGTCATGGGTCCGCCGTCGCCGATCTTTTCGTCGTTGATGTAGACCACCACGTTGGAATACGGTCGCTGCAGATACACTGCCCAAGGTTCGTCACCGGCGCTGGTTACTGCAAATGGGACGCGAAACCATGCGCTCCCGGGGCGCGTTTCAACGACGGGAACAGCGCCTGGCAACCGGGTGTGTTGCCAGCCCGCCGCCGGAAGTTCGCGCGGTGCGACGACATCACTCTCGAGGAATTCAGCCTCGCGCAACAGATATTGCGGTGGCACCAGCGGCGCGTTGCGGAGCGCGTAGTCCAGCGTCGCGATGAGCAGGAACGGCAGCAACAGCGCGGTGAGCCAAAGCAGGATGCGATTGCCGGACGAACGTGCCATGTGCCGAGCGTCGCACATCCGCGTACGCCAGACTTGAACCGCGCCACGCGGGGCTCCGACAGAGGTTTCGAACCATCAATCCCTTGGAGACCACGCAATGAAGACCTATCTGAAGTCCGCACTGAGTCTGGCGACGCTTGCACTGCTGGCCAGTTCCGCCCACGCGGTCTTGCCGCAGGAAGTGAAGTGCGCCAACGGCAAAACCGTCCAGGTTCCCGACAGCGCTTCCCAATGGGAAGCCTGTCTCAAGATTGGCAGCCAGCCGGCCACCGGCAATTCACCGACGGGCCCGAAGCCCACCAAGGTGGCGTCGAAGCACGACGCGTCGTATCAGCGGAAAGCTGCCGAGTACCGCGCGCTGGCGGAGAAGTATCGACCGAAAGAAGAGAAGATGTTGCGCACCCTCCAGGCGTACATGAAGCTGCCGCCCTCGCGCCGGAACGCCTTCAAGGCAGATAACCCGAGCGTCCCCGCGAGCATCTGGGACTTCGGTCCGTACGCCGTGTGCTTCTACGCCTCGGTTGCCGGCGGCGCCGACGTGGTCGAAGCCGGAGACGAGTGTCACGAAGACTGGGTGGGTTGATCGTGCCGATGGCGCCGGCGGAACTGGGCCCGCCGGCGCCCTCTATTGGGGTTTGAACCATTTTCGCTGCCGCCTCGCCCCAGAGGCAGCCTCAGTCCTCATCGACACCCCGGAGACCGCTGCCATGCGAAATTCCAGTGAAACCCTCTGCAAGACCCTCACTTTCGGCCTGTTGAGCGCGTTGCTCGCGAGCAATGCGGCCCATGCCCAGCCGGCGGTTTACAGCAAGACGCTGACATTAACGCAGACGACCACCGCGCCCGCGCCAGGCGCGGCGCGCCATGGGTACTACTCTCCGGCGAACACCAAGTATTCATCTGTCCGACTGTCACGCGGTGGAACCGACGTGGCGATGGAATCGATCGAGATCGCGCACGAGGGCCTGCGTACTCCTTCGCCGAAGCCCGCGCGCGTCGCCCGTTAGTCCGTCCCCGTCGTCTCGCTACTTCACGTACGCGCGCACGATGGTATCGAGGAATTCGCGTCCTTCGTAAAGCGAATTTACTCATCGCGATGAATGCAAATCTGTTGAACATCGGCATTGGTCTCGCGCGAAAGGTGAGAAACGGAGCCGCGCACAATTCAGGCGACGGCGCGGTAACACGCGTTCGGTCGCGTCGCAAGCCCATGGCCGGGTGTGTGCCCGACGCCTCCGGCGTGCTCACATGCACATGCGTCTTTTGAACCGCCGCGACACCGGTTCCGACACAGGTGAAAGGAACCACACCGTGGGAGAACACTCATGTTGCGCACCGCACTCACAATCGTCCTGGCGATGTTCGCCGTCACCGAGGCGACGGCCTCTACCTGGGCGTACGTCCAGCAAACACCTGGCAAGGCATTCCCCACCATCCATGTCTACTCCGACAACGGCACCCAATGGGACCGGGTCGGTCAGCTCGACGCTGGGCTCGAGTTCAACATCGATGCACGCGGACGCTGCGAAGCGGACGCGAACACACAGAATGATTCATCGCTCGTGGTCAAATCCGGAGAGCAGGAGGTGGCGACGGCCAATCTTTCGATCAACGAGGGCAATCGCAGCTACGGACCGGATCACGGCCAGGGCTGGCGATCGCTCAGTTTCAAGGGCCACTACGTGAAACCGCGGCCCTCCATGAGTCCCGTCGACATGTGCAATACCTGGGCGGCGACGACGGCGGACGCTACGCCTGACCCATTCAAGCGTCGCCAGGAAATGCTGGCCGAAGGATTTTCGCGCGACCTCGACAATGCGTACACCGCGCGTTTCTGGCTCTCCTGCAAGCGAAAGGACGCGGCCGGCTTCATTCATGTTTCATTCGCGGAACAGACGACAACCGTACGCGCAAAGGTGGTTTGCCACGGCAATCCCGACGCGCTCAATGTGCCCGAGCCAGCTCCGCCACCTGCGCACCGCCAAAAGGTCGAACAGGGGATCCAGGAAATGCGCGTGTGGGTGAACCCTGCCAAGGACGCGAATTTCACCGGCTTCTGCCCCACCAAGCTGCACTTCGGCGGCGAGATCGACTACCTGCTACCGCCGTCAGGCAATACCGTGAACCTGAGCTACCACTACTTCGCCAAGATCGGCACACGCGTGATCAAGTCGGAGAAATTCACCACGGTGTTCAGCGCGAGCGGCAAGCGCAATCTTCACAGCTGGCCACTGACGTTCCCCCTCGCGCCGGAGGGTCCGTCGTACCAGGCGCCATCGCCGGCGAACCAGCCGGACGTGTTCAGCGGCTACGTCGCGCTCGAGTTCGTCGGTGCGGTGCAGATTCATGCGAATCTGAAACCTGCGCCGTTCAAGGTGACCTGCATCAAGGAGGCCGCTGTTGCCGTGCCGCTCGGCGGAGCTGGCCAGGTTGCGGCGCCGTCGAAGCCGGTGGAAATCTTCAAACCCGAGCCCGCCGCCAAACTACTGCCCGATCTCGTGATTTCCGTGGTGGGACCGAGCGACAATGCCAGCACGCTGCGCGTGAGAATCGAGAATCGCGGCGATGGCCCCGCCGGAGCGTTCAACGTGAAACTGTTTCGGGGCGGAAGGGCGCCCCCGGTCGGAACATCGGCAGGGCCCATCGCCGCGCACGGTATCCAGGACATCATCGTGCACTCCCCCACGCCGCTGACCGGCTTGCGAGAAGTGCAATTGCGCGCCGACGATCCCAACCGGATTACTGAGACCAACGAGACCAACAACAGCTACCGATATCACCTGACCTACGCATGGCCGTCGAAGTAGCAACCACGGAACCGACGCTGGGTGCGGACGGCCACAACTCGTCACTTCGCGCTTGTGCCGGCCGGTGCCGAACACCAGCGTTCCGTCCGCGAGACGCCCCAGACTTGTCAGAGGCCGCGGCCTGAAGCGACGGGCGGCATCGTGCATGATGCCGCCCGCCTTTCGCCGCCGCTAACTACTGGGTGTCCCAATCATGGATTGATCCTCGCGACCCCGTAGCCATCGAAGTTGTCTTTCGCAAACCCGCCGACCACGATCTTGCCGTCCGGCTGGACGACGGCACTCTCTGCGCCGTCGGTGAAGCCGAAGAAATCCACTGTCTGCTTTCCGGCATTTGCAAACGACGTATCGAGCGCGCCGCTCACCAGATAGCGGGTGACGGCAAAATCGGGGTTGGTCTGGAGCGAACTGATCCCCGCAACGACGATCTTGCCGTCTTGCTGAAGCGCGACTGCGAGGGCCTCATCGCCACGGCCCGAGATGTCCGTGACAACCGAACCGCTTGCACCGAACGTGTTGTCGGTCGAGCCATCCTCGTTCAGCCGCCGCACGAGGAACTGGCTGGCGGCGACCGGGGTGCCGGGGACGATGACGCTGCCGACGAGCACCAGTTTCCCGTCTGCCGAGACCGCCAGGCCA
>Ga0164241_10004490_pt1 | contig 13482 bp, 10 predicted proteins | sample OricomyardsoilBY_FD_108780 | JGI IMG/M metagenome (GOLD analysis project Ga0164241, IMG submission 108780) | Backyard soil microbial communities from Emeryville, California, USA - Original compost - Back yard soil (BY) | ecosystem: Environmental > Terrestrial > Soil > Unclassified | place: USA...
ACTCGTCGCTGACTTCAGAATCGCCGCCCACTGCATGAACGGCGGCCGAAGGCCGACGTTTTCCGACGTGGGCGTCAGCCCTGAGAGATAGCTCATCGCATGCGCGGGCGCGCCTCGCTCGACTCTGAGGCTAGAAACGCCCCCTTCACACACACAAAGAAACGAGGAACGCCCCCTTCAGCGGCGATAGCCTGAAGTAATCGGATAGCGCCAGTCGCGCCCGAAAGCGCGACGACTCACACGCACGCCCGGCGGCGCCTGCCGCCGCTTGTATTCATTGCGCTTCACGAGATCCAGCACACGGACCACCGTCGCACGCTCGAATCCCTTCGCGCAGATCTCGTCGACACCCAGGTCATCCTCGATGAACGCCTCGAGGATGGGATCGAGCACTTCGTATTCCGGCAGCGAGTCGCTGTCCTTCTGGTCGGGGCGCAGTTCCGCCGAAGGCGGGCGTGTGATCACGCGCTCCGGGATCACGGCAGACACGGTGTTCCGGTACGCCGCCAGCCGATACACCAGCAGCTTGCTGCAGTCCTTGATGGGCGCGAAACCGCCGGCCATGTCGCCGTACAACGTGGCATAGCCCACGGCCATCTCGCTCTTGTTGCCGGTGGTCAGCAGCATCTTGCCGGTTTTGTTGGAGATGCCCATGAGCAGCACCATGCGGCAGCGGCTCTGGATGTTCTCCTCCGCGGTATCAGGCTTGCGGCCGGCAAACTCCTCGCGCAGCGTGGCTTCGGCGGCCTTCATCATGTCGCCGATGGGCAGCAGGCTGTATTTCACGCCTAACAACTCGGCCTGGGTCTTCGCGTCGTCGAGCGACATCTGCGAGGTGTAGGGCGACGGCATCATGACCGCGTGCACTTTGTCCCTGCCCAGAGCGTCGACCGCGATGGCCAGCGTGAGCGCCGAGTCGATGCCGCCGGACAGCCCCAGCACCACGCCCGGGAAGCCGTGTTTCCCCACATAGTCACGAACGCCGAGTACCAGGGTGCGGTAAACACTCTCGGCATCCGGCAGTTCGGGCGCGACGCTGGTGGGCACGGGCCTCGCCACGCCGTCCACGCGCTCGAACTCCACCGTGTAGAGGCCTTCCTCGAACGGCGGCGCGCGCATCACCACCTTGCCAGCGCCGTCCATGACGAAGGAGTTGCCGTCGAACACCAGTTCGTCCTGGCCCCCCAGCATGTTCACGTACACCACCGGGAGGCCGAGATCGCGCACGCAGCGGGCGACGATGTCCTCCCGGTTGCGCTGCTTGTGGATTTCGAACGGCGAGGCGTTCAACACCACGAACATTTCCGCGCCGGCCTGCTTCGCGAGCTGCGCGGGCTCGGGCTCCCAGATGTCCTCGCAGACCAGGATGCCGATTCGATAGCCGCGGAAGTCCACCACCGTGGGCTGGCTTCCCGTCTGGAAGTAGCGCTTCTCGTCGAAGACCTTGTAGTTGGGCAGGCAGCTCTTGCGATGCGTGGCGCGGACCTGCCCGCCTTCGATGAGCGCGGCGGAGTTGAAGATCTGCGAGCCCGCGTATTCCGGGAAGCCCACGACGAAACCGCAACTGGACTTCGCGCCGCGAACGGTCTGCATTCCCTTCTCCACCGCCACGCGGAATCCGCGATGGAACAGCAGATCTTCGGGTGGATAGCCCGATAACGTGAGCTCGGGAAGCACCAGCAGGTCAGTGTCGAGATCGCTGCAGGCACGCTCGGCGGCCGCGACGATCTTCTGCGCATTGCCCGCAACGTCACCCACGAGCAAGTTGAGCTGCCCGAGGGCGAGTCGCAGTCGCTTGTGAGGTGCGTTCACCGCGTGGGCGCTACTTCTTGCGCTTGGCTGTCCCAGGACGAGCTTTCCCAGGTCGGGCTTTCCCAGGACGAGCCTTGGTGGATTTCTTCTTCGCCGCCCGTTTCGAGGTCGTCCTGGAAGTCTTCGTGGCAGTACGCGACAGCGTCCCCTTCTGCGACCGGGTCGACTTGAACGCCTTCGGTTCGATGATCAGCACGCTCGGGCCCACCGGCTTCTTCACCGGTTTGGCGCGCTGCTTGGCGAGCTGCTCGGCCATGGCCTTGCCGAGATCTGCGGGCGACTTGACCGTTCGGGCGCCGGCCTTGTCGAGCGCGCGGAACTTGTCGGCCGCCGTGCCTTTGCCACCGGCGATGACGGCGCCGGCATGGCCCATTCGCTTGCCCGGAGGCGCGGTGACGCCAGCAATGTATGCGACGACCGGTTTGGTGACGTACTTGCTGATGAAATCCGCCGCGGCTTCTTCATCCGTGCCGCCAATCTCGCCGACCATGATGATGCCTTCGGTCTGCGGATCGCGTTCGAACAATTCGAGCACGTCGACGAAGTTCATGCCGCGCACCGGGTCGCCGCCGATGCCGACGCAAGTGCTCTGGCCAAGACCCTTGTTCGTGGTCTGGAACACGGCTTCGTACGTGAGCGTGCCCGAGCGCGACACGATGCCGACGCGGCCCTTCTTGTGGATGAAGGCCGGCATGATGCCGATCTTGCACTCGCCCGGCGTGATGATGCCCGGGCAGTTGGGCCCGATGAGGCGCGTGCCGGTGCCGGCAAGCGTGGCTTTCACCTTCACCATGTCGTTGATCGGAATTCCCTCGGTGATACACACCACGAGTTCGATGCCGGCATCGGCCGCTTCGAGAATCGCATCGGCCGCGAACGCCGCGGGCACGTAGATGACGCTGGCGGTGGCGCCCGTGTCCTGGACCGCATCGGCCACCGTGTCGAACACCGGCAGGTTCAGGTGTTTCTCTCCACCACGCCCCGGCGTGACGCCACCGACGACTTTGGTGCCGTACTTGAGGCTCTGTTCGGTGTGGAAGGTGCCCTGCTGGCCAGTGAAGCCCTGCACGATCACCCGGGTGTTCTTGTTGACGAGAATGCTCATGTAATTACTTTCCGTTGGCGGCAAGCGAGACGGCCTTCTTGGCCGCGTCGGTGAGATCGGTGGCAGGCGTGATGGCGAGCGCGCTGTGCGCCAGCATCTCGCGTGCCTGTTCGGCATTCGTGCCTTCGAGGCGAACGATGACGGGAACCGACACACCCACCTGTTTGACCGCGATCATCACGCCTTCGGCGATGAGGTCGCAGCGCACGATGCCGCCGAAGATGTTCACCAGAATCGCGCGCACCTTCTTGTTGGCGAGGATCAGCTTGAACGCCGCGGTGACACGCTCGGCCGTCGCGCCGCCGCCCACGTCGAGGAAGTTCGCGGGGCTGCCGCCATGCAGCTTGATGAGATCCATGGTGGCCATGGCGAGGCCGGCGCCGTTCACCATGCAGGCGATGTCGCCGTCGAGCGAGACATAGTTGAGATCGTGCTCGGCAGCCTGGCGCTCCATGGGATCTTCCTGCGAAGGATCGCGCATGGCAGCCAGCGCCTTCTGCCGGAATACGGCATTGGCATCGACGTTGAACTTGGCATCGAGCGCCACGAGATCACCGCTCTTGGTGACGATGAGCGGGTTCACCTCCAACAACGACGCATCGCGCTCGAGATAAATGCGATAGAGCGCGGAAAGGATCGCCTGGAACTTGCCGACCTGCGGACCCTTGAAGCCGAGACCGAAGGCGAGCTTGCGGCACTGGTAGGGCTGGAGCCCCGCCGCCGGGTTGATGTCCACGCGCAGGATCTTCTCCGGCGTGTGCTCGGCGACATGTTCGATGTCCATGCCGCCGGCTTCGGAAGCGATGACCGCGATTCGTCCGCGCTCGCGGTTGAGCGTGAGCGACAGGTAGAGCTCACGTTCGATCTCCGAGCCCGACTCGACGTAGACCGTTTCGATCGGCAGACCTTCCGGCCCCGTTTGTTTGGTGACCAATCGCTGGCCCAGCATGTCGGCCGTGGCCGAGCGCACCGTGTCCAGGTCACGCGCCAGCTTGACGCCGCCCGCCTTGCCGCGACCGCCGGCATGCACCTGCGCCTTGATGACCCAGAGATTGCCGCCTAACGACTGGGCAGCCGCGACCGCCTCCTCCGCGCTCTTGGCGGCTTTGCCCGCCGGGACAGGAATTCCGTACTCGCGGAACACTTCTTTTGACTGGTACTCGTGGAGGTTCATCAGGCCCTGGGATAGGTGGCGAAAAAGGAGCGGTATTCTAGCCGCAACTCGTCCTGCGGGGGCCTTGCTGATACAGTCCCGGCCGATGCCGCTAGTCGCCGCCGTACCGCCCACACCCACCGATCTCGCCTGGCGCGTGATCGGGCTCGTCAATCTCTACCGGCTGCTGGTTCCGCCATCGGTTTACGCGCTTTTCGTTTTTTCGGGCTCGGATGCCTCCCTCGGAAGCGTGAATCCGGATCTGTTCCTCTGGATCTGCGTCATGTATTTCGCCACGGGCATCGCCATCGTGGCCGGTGGCCGGCGCCTGTTGCCCAACTTGCGTGCAACCACATTCGTGCATGCCATGGTGGACGCGGTTTCCATCAGCCTGCTCATGTACGCGAGCGGCGGTGTGTCGAGCGGGCTCGGCATTCTCTTCGTCGTTCCGGTGGGCGCCATGGCGTTGCTGGCCGACAGCCGTGATGCGTTCGTGCTGGCTGCGGTCGCCACCCTCGCGCTCTTCAGCCAACAGATTGCCAGTCACCTGCTGGGTCACGCCGGGCCATACGACTATCCGTCGACTGGTGTTCTCGGCGCCATCGTATTCCTGGTGGCGCTCCTCGCCTGGCCGGTGGCGCGCCGCCTGCGCGACACCGAGGCCACGGTGCGCCGTCAGCAGGTGGATCTCGCCAACCTGGCGCAGCTCTCGCAGTACATCGTGCAGAACCTGCGCGAGAGCATCGTGGTCGTCGACCATGAAAACCGCATTCGGCTCATCAACGAGTCGGCGGCGACCCTGCTGGGCGACCGCAGCGCCTATCCCGGAGCGCTGCTGGGCGAAGCCTCGCCACAACTCCTCTACCTACTCGAGACCTGGCGGCAACGCACCGCAAGCCCCGCCACACCCGCGCAGACGTTCGTGGCGGCTGATGGCGGACACGTGATACAGCCGCATTTCGCGTCGCTTGGCGGCAGCGAGCCGGCGCCCGTCATCGCATTCCTCGAAGACACCGAATTGCTCGCCGCCAAGATCCAGCAATCCAAGCTCGCCGGACTCGGCCGGCTGTCCGCCAGCATCGCCCACGAGATCCGCAATCCGGTCGGCGCCATGAGCCATGCAGCCCAGTTGCTGGCGGAGTCGGCGAATCTTTCCGACGAGGACAAGCGACTGACCGAGATCGTGCGCACCAACGGCGATCGCGTACGGCAGATCATCGAAAACGTGATGTCCATGGCGCGCCGCGAAAACTCGCGACCCGAACGCCTGATGCTCGCCTCCTGGCTCGCGAGTTTCCGCGAAGAGTTCAGCGCGACCATGCAGATCAAGCCCGAGCGGCTGGCAATTTCCGCGTTGCTTGCCGACGTGGAAATCCAGGTGGACCCATCGCAGCTGCGGCAGATCGTCTGGAACCTGTGCGAAAACGCCGTGAAGTACGGGACCCATGAACCGTACTCCGAGGTCATCGAGCTGCGGGTGGGTCGCATGGCTTCGACGGCGCGGCCGTTTCTCGAGGTGGCCGACCGGGGGCCGGGCATCGCCGTTCAGCATCGCGAAAAGATTTTCGAGCCATTCTTCACGGGGAATGAGCGCGGCACCGGCCTGGGTCTTTTCCTGGCGCGCGAGCTTGCGCAGACCAACGGCGCCACTCTCTTATATGAGCCACGCACCAGCGGCGGCAGCCTTTTCAGACTCGTGTTTCGCGACCCCGAACGCTGGGTGGCCTGAGTTACGCAGGGCCTGCGCATGGCGCCACCATTAGTCCTCGTTGTCGATGATGAGCCCGACCTCGTCGAGCTGGTCACGCTCACGTTGTCGCGCATGCAGCTCGCCACGCAGTCCGCCGGTGATGTCGCGAGCGCAAAGAAACTCCTCAAGGCGCAAAAATTCGATCTGTGCCTGACCGACATGCGGCTTCCCGACGGCGACGGCCTCGATTTACTGGAGTGGATGGGCACGAATTGCCCGGGCGTGCCCTGTGCGGTCATCACGGCACATGGGAACGTGGAGTCCGCGGTACGGGCGTTGAAACTCGGCGCCTTCGACTTCGTTTCAAAACCGCTGGACCTCGGCGTCCTCCGCCGCATCGTGTCGACGGCGTTGAAGCTTTCCCAATCCGTGGAAACGTCGATGTCGACGCGCACGGGTACCCAGCTCATTGGCGCAGCACCCGCCATGGATCGACTGCGCGAGATGATCCTGCGCGTCTCCCGCAGCCAGGCGCCGGTGCACATCTATGGAGAGTCGGGCACAGGCAAGGAGCTGGTCGCCCGGATGATCCACGCGTCCGGGCCGCGAGCCGAAGGGCCCTTCGTGCCGGTCAACTGTGGCGCGATTCCCTCCGAACTCATGGAGAGCGAATTCTTCGGGCACAAGCGCGGCAGCTTCACTGGCGCGGTCACCGACAAGGTGGGGCTCATTCCTTCGGCGGAAGGCGGCACGCTGTTCCTCGACGAAGTTGCGGATCTGCCGCTGCACATGCAGGTGAAACTCCTGCGCGTCATCCAGGAAAAGAGCGTCCGCCCGATCGGCGAGCAACGCGAATCGCCCATCGACGTACGCATCCTGTCGGCCACGCACAAGAACCTCGCCGAACTCGTGGCAAACGCGAAGTTCCGGGAAGATCTCTTCTATCGCATCAATGTCATCGAACTGCGCGTGCCGCCATTGCGCGAGCGCGCCGAGGACATTCCCCACCTGGCCGATGCCATCGTGCGCAGGCTGTCGCGCCGGCTGGGCACTGAACCGCCCGCCATCAGCCCGGAGGCGCTCGACATGCTGCAGAGCTTCGCGTTTCCCGGCAACGTGCGTGAGCTGGAAAACGTGCTGGAGCGCGCGCTGGCCTTGTGCAACGACGGACGCATCGAGGCAGGCGATTTGCAGCTGCGCGCCGTGCCTCGTGAAAACACGCCACAACTTTCAGCGACAGACTTCACGGCGATGCGAAACGCGTCGGCCGCGAGCAAGACCACCGAGGAATCAAAACCGCCGAGCGCGCTCGGCGACCAGCTGGAGGACGTGGAACGTGCCGCCATCGTCAAGGCACTGGAAGCGGCTCGCTATAACAAGACTGCGGCGGCCAAGGCGCTGGGCATGACCTTTCGTGCGCTGCGCTATCGCATCAAGAAGCTGGGTATCGAGTGACAGTAAGTGACCCTTCGCGTCACTTTGTGACGTTGAGCGGCGGCCGACGTGCGATTTGGCCGACAGGACTAGGTCAAATCGGCATTGAGCCGGCAAATATCCCCCTGCGAATCAGTCAGTTGCTCTGATAGCGTCTCCGTTGGCACACAGCTTGCTCCTTTCCACCCCAACTGGCGTCCATCGGCGCCATGCGCCGAAAGAATTCGATTCGTTTTTTCTATCAGGAGTTTTTCATGACCAAGAACGTGCAAAAGGGTTTCACGCTCATCGAACTGATGATCGTGGTCGCCATCATCGGCATTCTCGCCGCCATCGCCATTCCTGCGTATTCGGACTACACGAAGCGCGCGAAGGTGACGGAACTCGTGACCGCCGGCTCGGCCTGCAAGGCCTCGGTGTCGGAGTACTTCCAGGCGCAGGGCGCTTTCCCGGCTGACATCAACGAAGCCGGTTGCTCCTCCACCACGACGGACAAGATCTCGGGTCTCACCCTGGCCGGCTCTGGCGTAATCACGGTCACGTCGCGTATCGCGGCTGTCGACGGTAACTACGTGCTGACGCCGAACGAAAGCACTGCGAACAGCGGCGTGCTCGAGTGGTCGTGCAGCAATTCGACCATCCCGGCGAAGTACCTCCCGGCGAACTGCCGTTAAGCTTCAATGCCTCTGAAGGCTCGCAAGAGCCGCAGAAAGCCCCTCTCACGAGGGGCTTTCTGTTTTTGGGGCTTCTCCTTTTGCGAGAGGGGTCACGCGAGTTGTCCACCGCCTATGCGACCATTGGACCCAGATTTAACAATTGCCTGCCTGCGGTCCCTGAGTAGACTAGGCCGCAGCGGGTCTGGTCGCTCGCACGTAACCACATGAACGACAACGCATCTCTCGCACTCGGCGGTAATCGATCGGGGCTCGGCGGCCTGCCGCAGCGCCTCGTGCAGGATGGCGTGGTCGAAGAAGCCGCCATGCTCACGGCCCTGCAGGCCGCCAAGGACCGCAAGGCCAGCTTCGTCACGCAGCTCATCGCGGCAGGGGCCGCCAAGGCGCGAGATATCGCGGTCGCCGCCTCTGCGGAATTCGGCGTGCCGCTGTACGACCTCGACTCTCACAACGTCGACCTGGACATCGTCAAGCTCGTCCAGGACAAGTTGCTGCAGAAGCATCGCTGCCTGCCACTGTATCGCCGCGGCAAGCGACTGTTCCTCGGCGTCGCGGATCCCACGAATCTTCACGCCATCGACGAGATCAAGTTCCAGACCGGCATGGGCATCGAGGCGGTGGTCGTCGAAGACGACAAGCTGCAGAAGGCCATCGACAAGGCGGTCGAGCAGGCCGACGCGGCTACGCCGCTCATGGCCGATGATGAAACCGGTTTCGACCTCGAGAATCTCGAAACGACGGGTGGCGACGATGAGATGGAAGGCGCGGGAGTCTCCCGCGACGACATCGAAGACGCGCCCATCGTGCGCTTCGTCAACAAGCTCCTGCTCGATGCCATTCGCCGCAACGCGTCGGACATCCATTTCGAGCCGTACGAAAAGATGTACCGGATCCGTCTCCGCATCGACGGCATCCTGAAAGAAGTCGCGCAGCCGCCAGTGCAGCTCGCCATGAAGCTCTCGGCGCGCCTCAAGGTCATGTCGCGTCTCGACATCGCCGAGCGTCGCGTGCCGCAGGACGGCCGAATCAAGATGAAGCTGTCGAAGACGCGCGCCATCGACTTCCGCGTCAGCACCTGCCCCACGCTCTTCGGCGAGAAAATCGTCTGCCGTATTCTCGATCCGTCGTCGGCGATGCTCGGCATCGACTCGCTGGGCTACGAACCATTCCAGCGCGAGATCTATCTCAAGAACCTCGCGAAGCCGCAGGGCATGATCCTCGTCACCGGGCCCACGGGCTCGGGCAAGACCGTATCGCTGTACACCGGCCTCAACATCCTCAACCGTGAAGACACCAACATCTCTACGGCGGAAGACCCGGCCGAAATCAATTTGCCTGGCGTCAACCAGGTGAACGTCAACGCGAAGGTTGGCCTCACCTTCGCCGCGGCGCTTCGCGCCTTTCTTCGCCAGGATCCTGACGTGGTCATGGTCGGCGAAATTCGTGACCTCGAGACAGCGGAGATCGCCATCAAGGCCGCTCAGACTGGTCACTTGGTGTTATCCACGCTGCATACCAACGACGCACCGCAGACCATGACGCGCCTCGTGGATATGGGCGTGAAGCCGTACGCCATCGCGACCTCGGTCAGCCTCATCATTGCGCAGCGCCTCGCGCGCCGTCTGTGCTCGCAGTGCAAGGCCATCGTCGAGATTCCGGCCGAAGCGCTGCTCAAGGAAGGTTTCCAGGAAGCCGACGTCCGCGCCGGCATGAAGATCTACGGGCCCAAGGGGTGCTCCAACTGCAGCGACGGCTACAAGGGCCGTTGCGGCATCTACCAGGTCATGCCGGTCACCGATGCCATCGGCCGCATCATCATGGAAGGCGGCAATGCCATCGACATTTCGGACCAGGCCGCGAAGGAAGGTGTCTGGGATCTGCGGCGCGCCGGCCTCGAAAAGGTCAAGCAAGGCTTGACCAGCATCGAAGAAGTCAACAGCGTGACGATCGAATAAGGACTCCGTACACATGGCAACTGCTGTAGCAAATAGCGGCGCAAAAGGCGTCAAGCGTGATGTTCCGTACTCCTGGACGGGGATGGACAAGAAAGGCAACCGGGTTTCCGGCAAGAGCCTTGCGCCCGACGAAACCGCATTACGTGCCGACCTGCGTCGCCAGGGAATCGCCGTCAGTCGCATCAAGAAGCAGGCCCAGGCGTTCAAGTCGGGTGGCAAGGTCACGCCCGAGGACATCGCCGTGTTCAGCCGTCAGCTCGCCACCATGCTGGCGTCCGGCATTCCGTTGGTGCAGTCATTCGAAATCGTCGGCAACGGTAACGAAAAGCCGGCGATGCAGCGTCTCATCCTTGACATCAAGGCTGACGTCGAAGGCGGCACCTCGCTGCACGAGGCGCTCGGCAAACATCCGCTGCATTTCGACGACCTCTTCGTCAATCTGGTGGAAGCCGGCGAGCAGGCGGGCGCGTTGGAGACGCTGCTCGACAAGATCGCGACCTACAAGGAAAAAACCGAGGCGTTGAAGAAGAAGGTGAAGAAGGCGCTTTTCTATCCCACCGCCGTGCTGGTGGTGGCTGTCATCGTTACCATCATCCTGCTCATCTTCGTGATCCCGCAGTTCGAAGCGTTGTTCAAGGACTTCGGCGCCGACCTGCCCGCATTCACGCAGTTCGTCATCGGCCTGTCGAACGGGCTTCAGGCCAACGGTATCTATATCGCCGCGGTGGCCGGCGGCGCGGCCTACGCGTTCACCTACTTCCACAAACGGTCGAGGGCGATGCGCGAATTCCTCGACCGCTACCTACTCAAGGTGCCGGTCGTCGGGCCCATCATGTACAAGTCCGCCATCGCGCGCTTCGCGCGAACGCTGTCGACCATGTTCGCCGCCGGCGTTCCGCTGGTCGAAGCGCTCGAGTCGGTCGCCGGCGCCACGGGCAACATCGTGTTCGAAAACGCCGTGCTGAAGATGCGCGACGAAGTCGCCACCGGTCAGCGGCTCCAGCGTTCCATGGAAAACACCGGGTTGTTTCCCAACATGGTCATCCAGATGATCGCGGTGGGTGAAGAAGCGGGTGCACTCGACGCCATGTCAGGCAAGGTGGCCACTTTTTACGAAGCGGAAGTGGACAACGCGGTCGACAGCATGTCGTCGCTGCTCGAACCACTCATCATGGCCATCCTGGGCGTGCTCGTCGGTGGCCTCGTCATTGCCATGTACCTGCCCATCTTCAAACTGGGCCAGGTGGTGTAACGCACCTCCCGTCCGAAGACTTCGGTTCAGGACCACGGTCGACAAACGCCGCGTCCCTTAACAGGCGCGGCGTTTTTCTTAACAGGCAAGAAGAATCATGGACATCCTCGCAGCCATCGCCGAGAGCCCGGCGCTGTTCATCACCTGCACCGTGCTGATCGGGCTCCTGGTGGGCAGTTTTCTAAACGTGGTCATCTACCGGGTGCCGGTGATGATGGACAACGCGCTGCGCGCCGAATGCGCCGCGCTGGCCAACGCAGACGCGCCACCACCGCCCACCTTCAATCTCGTCACACCGCGCTCGGCCTGCCCCAACTGCAAGGCGCCCATCACGGCGCTGCAGAACATTCCCGTCATCAGCTGGCTTGCGCTCGGACGCAAATGCGCCAACTGCAAGGCACCGATCAGCGCGCGTTACCCCCTCGTGGAGCTCCTCACTGGTGTGGCTTCCGGTCTGATCGCCTGGCGCTTTGGATATGGAACGCTGGCGCTGGCTGCGTTGTTCTTCACGTGGTCGTTGATCGCCCTGACGATGATCGACTTCGACACGCAGCTGTTGCCCGATGACCTCACCTATCCGCTGCTGTGGGTCGGCCTCCTGCTCAGCACTACAAATCCGGTGTGGGCGCCGGGAGCGGCGCCAGTCACGCCGGCAGACAGCATCGTGGGCGCCGTGTGCGGCTACCTGTCGCTGTGGACGGTTTACTGGGTCTTCAAACTGCTCACGAAGAAGGAAGGCATGGGCTACGGCGACTTCAAGCTGTTCGCCGCCTTCGGTGCCTGGTTCGGCTGGCGCATGTTGCTGCCCATCATCCTGTTCGCTTCGCTCGTCGGGTCCGTGGTCGGCATCTACATCCTGTATCGCCAGCGCAAGGGGCTGGAGACGCCGATGGCCTTCGGGCCGTTCCTGGCGGCCGCCGGCTGGCTCGTCCTGCTGGTCGGCCACCAGGCTGTCGACCGGTATCTCGCGCTGTACACACACCCACGCTGAGTGCAGCGATGCGTGGACCTCTTCGCATCGGACTCACCGGCGGCATCGCCAGCGGTAAAACCACCGTCGCAAATCTTTTCGGCGCGCTGGGCGTGACCATCGTCGATACCGACCTGCTGTCTCGCGAAGTGGTGGCGCCTGGATCGACGCTGCTGCCGCAGATCACCGAACGCTTCGGCAAGATGGTGCTGGGAAGCGACGGAAGTCTGGACCGCCAGGAGCTGCGCAAACGCATTTTTGCGGACCCGGAGCAGCGCCAATGGCTCGAAGCCCTGCTGCATCCCGCGATCCGCGCACTCACCGATGAGCGCAGTGCCACGGCCAAAGGGCCGTACGTGATTGTAGCCATCCCGCTGCTGGTCGAGACCGGCGGCGCATCGCGGTTCGATCGCGTACTGGTGGTCGACTGCGACCCCGAAATGCAGCTCGCGCGACTCATGGCACGCGACGGCACCACGCGCGAGGAGGCGCAACGCATGCTGGCAGCGCAGGCCTCGCGCGCAGCGCGGCTCGCCGTGGCCAACGATGTCATTCACAACGACAGTGACGTCGCGCACCTGCGGGACCAGGTCGAAAATCTGCACCGCCAATATGTCATGGCGGCCGAAACTCGAGCCCGAACGCAATCGGACAAGGCCGGCACGTGAATTCCGAGGACAGTGAGCCGACCTCAACGCGGTTTACGGCGGGCGCCACGGTCGCGCAGAATAGCCCCGTGTCCGAGGAAGCCCAAAGAGCGAGCGATCCACCGCATTCAAGCGCGGAAGCGGCGCCGTTGATATTCGAGCAGCCGCTCAACGAGCGCATGCGCACGTTCCTGCGCCTCGATTTCCTCTACAGCCAGGCGCTGTACCACAACGAAATGCAGAGCCAGTGGGGCAGCCGCGCCGCCATGGGGAGCCTGCTCGACATCCTCGCCATCGCCGCGCGTGGAGACGTGCGCGCCGACGTCCAGAAGGAACTCGAGCGGCATCTGGCGCAGCTCAACGTGTTCCAGAGCAAGCCGGGCGTGGACTCCGCGCGGCTGCGCACCGTGATGAGCAACCTGTTACGCCTGCGCGCCGATCTCGTGGCCTGCGGGTCTAACTACCTCGCCGGGCTCAAGGACTCCGAGTTCCTGTCCGCCATCAAACACCGCAGCGCGATCCCGGGCGGCACCTGCGAGTTCGACCTTCCCGACTTCTTCTTCTGGCTGAACCAGGCCACCGACGCGCGAGCCCGCTCGTTCAATGACTGGCTGGCCACGTTGCGTCCACTCTGCGATGCCATCGCCGAGCTGCTGTGGATCACGCGCCAGCACGGCAAGCCGCGCCAGGAAATTGCGCGCGCGGGCGTCTACCACATCACCTTCGAGCGAGACACGCCGATCCAGCTCGTGCGCATCGCGTTGCCGGCGAACTGCGGCTTGTATCCCGA
>Ga0164241_10004491_pt1 | contig 13479 bp, 10 predicted proteins | sample OricomyardsoilBY_FD_108780 | JGI IMG/M metagenome (GOLD analysis project Ga0164241, IMG submission 108780) | Backyard soil microbial communities from Emeryville, California, USA - Original compost - Back yard soil (BY) | ecosystem: Environmental > Terrestrial > Soil > Unclassified | place: USA...
CACGCCTCCTCCCGGCGCCCCCGGCGGCCCCGTCGCAGCGCAGCCCCCCGGCGCGCCGCCCGGTGGCGCCCCTGCGCCCGCGAAAAAGGGCGGCATGGGGATGATCCTCGCCATCGTCGGCGGGCTCGTGCTCGTCATCGGTGGCGCCGCAGCAGCTTACTTCCTCTGGCTTCGCTCGACGGGCCCGGAGCTCGCGAAGTACGCGCCGAAGGACACCACGATGTACTTCGAGGTGCCTTCGCTCACGAAGGCGCTCGTCTCGTTCGCCGGAATCGATTTCGTGAACGTCGAAGAGCTCGACGCGGAAGGAAAGAAGGACGAGTACGCGGACGCCTTCGCCAGCTCGTTCGACGTCGACAAGGAAGACGCGAGCGACCTCATGAAGAGCATCAGCTCGATCGGCGTGGCCTTCCGCGAGGAAAGCAAGCACGACAAGAAGGGCGCGGTGATGATCGCGTTCTCGTCGGCCGGCCCGATGGAGAAGCTCCTCGAGAGCACGCGCTTCAAGGAGAAGGACGAGCTCGCGGGCGGCAAGTCCTACAAGATCACCAAGAAAGAGGTCGACGACGACAAGAAAGAGAAGCTCTCGTCGGCCGAGAAGCTCTTCAACGACATGGGCGCCTCGAAGGACGCCGACAAAGACGAAGAAAAGAAGACCGCTTGCGTCTGGTTCTCCAGCAAGAAGCTCTTCGTCTGCGGCGACACGGATTTCGTCGAGGACACCGGCAAGGTGATCTCGGGCGACAAAGAGGGCCTCGCCGCGACGAGCGACACCTTTAAGAAGGCGAAGTGGCCGTCAGGCTCGACGATGCTCTTCTGGGCCGACCCCGACGCGATCGACAAGGACGCGAAGAAGGACTTCTTCGACGGCACTGGTCCCATCACCGTCTCGTCGCGCTTCACGGACGCCGGAATGATGATCACCGCGCAAGCCGAGCTGAAGGGCAAGAAGCTCCCGAGCGAGAACCTGTTCGACGCGCCGGGCAAGCTCGAGCTGAATCAGAAGCTCCCCGCGACGACCTTCGCATATTTCGAGCTCTCGACGAAGACGAGCCTCGAAGGCAAAGAGCTCCACAAGAAGCTCGTCAAGGCGTTCAACTCGGCCGACGAAAACAGCGGCGACGACGCTGACAAGCAGCTCGAGAAGATGAAGGACGAGATCGGTTTCGATCTCGACACCGTGCTCGACGCGGTCGGCGACGAGATGATCATCGGCGTCACGGCGACCGACAAGATCAAGTTCGACGCCATCAAGACGAAGGACAAGGACGCGCTCAAGGAGCTCGGTCTCGTCTTCATCGCCCACCTCCGCGACAAGGAGAAGGCCGAGAAGATCCTGAAGAGCCTGAAGGACGTCGCCGAGGACAAGGGCAAGGACGCGATCGAGGTCACGAAGGAGGACGACAGCTACACCTTCGAGCCGAAAGAAGCGCTCAAGGCCATGGGCATCCCCACGGTCAAGGCGTCCATCATGGACGACAAGTACCTCTTGGTCGCGGTCGGCTCGAAGAGCCGCATCGAAGAGATCGAGACGGCGTTCGGCGGTGAGAACACGTTGAAGGACGACAAGGCCCACACGAAGGCGCTCAAGTCCTTCGACCAAAAGCCACAGGCCATCCTCTGGGTCGACGCGGGCCGCATCGCGGCCGTCGCGCTCGACGACGACGACCTGAAGAAGATGGTCGAGAAGGGTCTCAAGGAGTCGGGCTTCAAGATCGACACCTTCAACTTCGAGGGCGACGACCGCATGACGGCCGCGATGTCGTTCGCTTACAGCGTCGACAAGGATGGCATGTGGAGCGTCGAGAGCGAGGCGCTCAACGCCTTCGCGTTCAGCGCAGCCGGGCTCGCGTCGTTCGCGGCACGCGCGACCCCGCCCGAGGAGGCGCACACGGACGACTCGGACGGCGGCTCCGGCGGCGGCGACACGCCCGTCATCGGCATCGCGAACTGTGATTCCTACTTCAAGAAGATGAACCAGTGCGCGAACAAGATGGGCGGCGCCGGCGGCGACGCGATGCGAAACGCGATGAAGCAAGCGGCGGACAGCATGAAGCAAGCGGCGGCCAACGCGGCGGCACGCAGCGCGCTCGACAGCAGCTGCCAGCAAATGCTGGACGCGCTGGCGAAGAACCCCGCCTGTAACTGAGCGGGAAACCGACTGAGCGCGCGGCGACGCCGCACGCAGGTCTCCGAAGGCTCTTCGCCACAGCGAAGAGCCTTCATTCTTTTGTGGGCTGGCGCCCCCGTCTCAGAGCGAGAAGAGGCGCTTGATGCGCCCGAGCAAGACGCCGGAGCGCTCGTCGACCTCGCTCGCGCGCTCTGCTTCTGAGCGACGCGCCAGGTGCTCGTCGAGCTCGATCTGACGCTCCGCGAGGATCTTCGACAAACCGAGGACGACCTCTGGGCTCTGATGAAGCACGCCCTCGAAGGCGCCTCGATCGATGACGAGCAGCTCGGAGTCGCGGACCACGCGCACCGTCGCACGCCGAGGCTCGCCCGTGACGAGCGCCATCTCGCCGAAGAATGCGCCGACGTCCAGGTGGCTGATCTCCGTCTCGCCGCCGGCATCTTCCAGGACGACGACGACCTCGCCCCGGAGGACGAGGTAGAGCTCGGTGCTCGTGTCGCCCTGGCGAACGACGGTCTCGCCGGACGAGAACAGGCGCGTGTGCGCGCGCGCCGCGAGCTTGCGGAGCTGGTCGTCCTCGAGGATGCGAAGGAAGTCGACCTTCGAGAGGGCGCTGGCCTTCGCGTCGACCTTGGCGCGCTCGGCCCTCTCGAGCGACTCGTCGGATTGACTCGTCGTGTGGACCACGCGCTGAGGAAACGGGATCTCGATGTTTGCCCGCTGAAACGCGTACCAGATGCGATCCCGGACGGCGCTGTCGACGACGTCGCGCTTCGGAAACTGGTCGGTGTAGTACCGAACCCAATAGTCGATGCCGCTGTCGGCGAAGTTGCTCGTGAGGACGCTCGGTGTGGGCTTCTTCAGGACGCCCGGCGTGTCGGCGATGGCTTGCAAGATGGTGCGGTGCACCTTCCGCGGCGGGACCTCGTACGCGGCGCTCACGTAGACGTTGCGCCTCGCCACGCCGGTCGGTTTCGTGAAGTTCTTGAGCGGCGCCTTCGAGAGCATGCCGTTCGGGACGATGATCTCGCATTCGTCCAGGGTGAGCAGCGTCGTCGCTCGCCAGTTCGTCTCGATGACGCGGCCGATGTTCTTCGGGTTGTCGTCGTACTGGACCCAGTCACCGAGATCGAACGGTCGCTGAATCTGCACGGAGAGACCCGCGATGACGTTGCCGAGCGTGTCTTGCAGCGCCAGGCCGATGACAGCCGTGAGGAGCGCGCTCGTCGTGAGCAGCTGATCGGGCTCGAACCCGACCTGCCGCAAGATCGCCAGGAACAGGACGAAGTAGACGACGCCCTGGATGATGTCGCGGATGATCTTCGGCAGCGGTCGCGTGCACCGACGTCCGAGGAGGATGTCGACCACGAGGAGCACGGTGCCGCGGCCGATCGCGACGAGGATCGCGATGAGCCCGACGAGGCTGATGATGCGCTTCGCCGTGCTCGCGTCGGTGAGCAAGTAGTCGATTCCTCGCGTGACGAGGAAGACCAAGATGAAGCCGATGGGTTGTCGAAGGATCCGGCGCTCGGCCGGCGGCGCGAGGACGGCGATCGCGGCGACGAGAATGACGGCGACCCACAGCCCGAGGCTGCTCGCCGAGACGCTCGCGAGGCTTTCGACGATGCCGTGCACGCGGGCGGAGAATACACGCGACGCGACGGAGCACGCCGCGTCGTTCCTGCAGGGGACGCGTCAGGCGACGGCGGCGACGCGCTCGCGCACGGGCAGCTCGAGAGGTCGCATGCCCCCCCAGAGCGCCGCGACGAGGTCGCGAACATACTCGCCGCTGTCGATGGGGCGGCCGCCGGTTCGTCCCACGAGGATCTCGCTGAAGACATGCGCCGAGAGCGCCCCTGTGAAGGCACGCGCGATTGTCCGCGGCGTGATGCCGCGGATGCGCCCGAGCCGAATCTCGGCCTCGAGATAGGCGGCGACCAGTCCCTGTGCGCGGAGCGGCGGCGGCTCGTCTCCGCTGAGTATGTCGGGCAAACACCCAGGCATTTTGGGGTTCGACCAGGACATCATCATGAACGGAAAGAGGCCCTGGAAGACCTTGATCGTGGCAAGGCCTGCCTCGACGAGGTTGTCCTCGACTTGTCCGAGGCCGGCCCGCTCGCGGAGGCGAGCCATGACCGCGATGAGCTCTTCGGGGTCGACCCCCATCGCCGCGCGAAAGAGCTCACCCTTCGTCTTGAAGCGCTTGAAAAGTGAGCCCTCGCTCACCCCGGCGCGCAGCGCCACCTCGGCCGAGGTCGCCGTGATGCCCTTCTCCAAGAAAACCGCGCGCGCGGCGTCGAGGATCGTCTCGGTCTTGATGACTGTCGGCCTGGCCATGGAAGGTAAATGAGCACTCACTCACGAGGGCGGCAACTAGAAAGTGAGTGGTTACTCACTGATGCGCGTCACACGACGCGCCTCCGAGCGACGCGTCAGCTCCGACGGTCTGACCCTGACGCGCGCCGAAACTTCCGGAGTAACCTCGCCGGGTGAACCGCACTCTCGATGTCGTAACCTCCACGCTCGTCTCTGGGCTCACGGCCGCGCAGGGCTATTACGTCTTCCATCACGCGCGCCAGCCCGAACAGATGCTCGAGCTCTACGAGTTCGAGGCGTGCCCGTTCTGTAGGAAGGTCCGCGAGGGGCTCAGCGCGCTCGACCTCGACGCGAAGATTTACCCCTGTCCTCCGAACGGCACGCGCTATCGCCCCGAGGCGATCGCGCTCGGCGGACAGAAGCAGTTCCCCCTCTTGGTCGATCCGAACACGAATCGTCGCCTCTACGAGTCCGAGCAGATCCTTCGTTACCTCGCGACGACGTACGGCGACGGCCGCCTTCCGCTGGCGCTCCGACTCGGACCGCTCTCGACGCTGCGCAGCGCGGCGGGTGGCATCGCTCGACCGAGTCGCTTTCGCGCGACGCCTTCGAAGGCGCCGAAGGCCGCGCTCGAGCTCTGGAGCTTCGAAGCGTCCCCGTTCTGCCGCATCGTGCGCGAATCGCTCTCGAGGCTCGAGCTCCCCTACGTCCTTCACAACGTGGCGAAGAAGAGCCAGAAGCGCGACGCGTTCGTCGCCAAGAGCGGCAAGATGATGGTGCCGTTCCTGGTCGATCCGAACACGGACACCGCGATGTTCGAGTCGGCCGACATCGTTCGATACCTCGAGCGCACCTACGGCGCGTGAAGCTCGCGGCGCTCTACGTCTACCCGGTGAAGTCGGCGCGCGGCGTCGCCGTCGAAGAGCGCGACGTGACGGCGACGGGACTATCGGGCGATCGCGCGTTCATGGTCGTCGACGAGCACGGAGCGTTCATCACACAGCGCGAGCACCCCGAGCTCGCTCGCCTGTCCGCGCACTTCCTTGGCGACGCGCTCGTCATCGAGGGCGACGATCGCCGTCCGCTCGTCATCGAACCAGACCTCGACGGTCCGCGCGTCGAGGTCGTCGTGTGGAACGATCGCGTCGAAGCGGTGGACTGCGGTGGACTCGCAGCGGGGCTCCTCACGAACCTGACCGGTCGGCTCGCGAGGCTCGTCCGCCTCACCGGACGTCGCGCCGTCGATCAAAAATACGCCGCCCCCGACGACATCGTCTCGTTCGCCGACGGCTTCCCGATCCTCGTCGCGACGACCGCGTCGATGGCGGCCATCGGAGAGCGCACGGCACGCGGAAACGACGCGAGGAGGTACCGACCGAACCTGGTCATCGAGCACGACGTGCCCTTCGCAGAGGACGCGTGGACCGAGCTCGAGATCGGCACGGTCCGTCTCGCGCTGGTGAAACCCTGCTCGCGATGCTCGATGCTCGACGTCGATCCCGACGACGGCAAGCGCGACCCGGGCGTGCTCGCCGCCGTCGCGCGCCTGCGAACCGACGCGGACCAGCACCGCGTCTACTTCGGCGTGAACGCGATCCCGCGCGCGCTCGGTCGCGTGGCGGTGGGCGACGACGTCCGGGCGCGATAGACGGCGCGCGCCGCTCGCACCAGCTCGAGCGGCGACTGGCGCGCTCCCGCGAAGAGACGCGTCCCGACGTCGGCGATTGACGGATCGACGAGCAACGGCTCGAGCCGGCTGCGTCGCGCAGGATCGAAATAAGCCCGCGCGGCGCGCGCACGAAGCGCGAGATCTGCGGCGACGAAGCTCGCGTGGCAGACGCTCGTCCAGCGCTCGGGACGCACTCTTGCTCCGGAGACGTGCGAAAGGAACGCTCCGGCTCGTGCGCCCATCTCGAGAGCCTGGGCGATCCCCTCGCCTGTCGCCGGATCGATGCCAAGCGCCTCGCCCGCGAGGAGGAGTCGTCCTCGCGCGGCCGCCTCGCGCCGATCGAAGCCACGCTCGGCGAAGCGCTTCACGCGCCCCCACCGAGCCTCTGCGCTCGGCGCGATCGCTTCGAGGAGCATGCCCACGTCGCGTGAATCTCCGTAGTCGACGAGCTGATAGACGCCGCGACATGCCGCGACGTCGCCATCGATCGGAGTCGGAAACGACCACGCGTAGCCGGGCAGCTCGATGTCGGAGAGATCGAACGAGAGCACATCGCTCGCGGCGCGCTCGGCGTCCGACGAGTGAACGTCGACCTCTGCGACCTGCGCGCGCATTCGGCCGCGACCGAGCCCCATCGCGCGCCGGACGACGCTGCCGACGCCGTCCGCGCCCAAGACGACGTCTGCTTCGAGCTCGCCGCGCTCGGTCGTGACGACGACGCTGTCGCCGCGATCTTCGACGCCGACGACGCGCGCGTCCTCGGTGATCTCGACGCCCCGTCGCATGACCGCGCGAGCCAGCGCGTCGTCGAACGCCGAGCGTCGAACGACGACGCCGATCCCCTCGTCGAGTCGCACGCGCGCCTCGCCAGCGCGCGTCCTGACGCGGACCTCGCGCACGACGACGCGAGGAACGTCGAGCGGCACACCGAGCCTCTCGAGCACGCGGAGACCGCGCGCGCTGACCGCGCCCGCACAGGGCTTCTCGCGTGGATACGTCGCCTTCTCGAGGACGATGACGTCCGCGGCGTGCCCGCGTGACGCCATGGCGAGCGCCGCAGCCAGGCCCGCCGGACCTCCGCCGACGATGACGATCTTCACGCGTCGCACGATGGACCTCTCGATCGACCCGCCGAATTTCAGCTAGATCGCGCCGCCGTCGATCGCGGCGACGGACGCGGCCGACAAGAGCCGCACGCCCATGATCATGGCGGCGAAGCGCTCGTCCTTCGTCAGGCCCTTCACGTAGCGCGCGTAAATCTGCTGCGCCACGACGGCGTTCTTGAAGAGCGAGAACGCGTAGTAGAAACCGAGATGATCCATCGGGATGGAAGGCCGCGCCTTTGCGTAGCGCTCGACGATCGCGCTCCGCGTCGGGCTCCCGGGGAGGTTCGTCGGGCCGAACGTGAAGCTCTGTAGGGGCGCGGCGTCGGTCGGTTCGATCCACCAAGCGAGCGCGGTCCCGAGATCCATGAGCGGGTCGCCGATGGTCGACATCTCCCAGTCGAGGACGCCGACGATCCGCGTCGTGTCGGCGGGATCGAGCAGCAGGTTGTCGTACTTGAAGTCGTTGTGAATGAGCGATGGCGGCGGCGACGCGGGGATGTGATCCGCGAGCCACGTCGCGGCGCGCTCGACGTCGGGAAGATCGTCGGTCTTCGATGCCTCGTAGCGCTTCGTCCAACCACTCACCTGCCGTGCGACGTAGCCCTCGGGCTTGCCCAGCTCGCCCAAGCCAATCGCAGAGAAGTCGAGCTCGTGCAGCTCTACCAGCGTGTCGACGAACGCCTCGCCCAGTGAGGACAGCGTCGCTTCGTCGACGGTGACGCCCGGAGGAAGCTTCCTTCGCAAGACGACGCCCGCGATGCGCTCCATCACGTAAAACGGCGCGCCGATGATGCTCGTGTCTTCGGAGTAGGCGATCGGGCGCGGCGCCTTCGGCCACACCGGCGACAGCGCCGACAGGATGCGATGCTCGCGGCCCATGTCGTGCGCCGTCTTCACGACATTGCCGAACGGCGGCCGACGAAGGACCAGCTCGACGGGCGCGCCATCCGGCCTCGCGCCCCGCACGAGGTACGTGAGGTTCGAGTGGCCCGCCGGAAACTGCGTGATCTCGAGCGGCCCCTTCACCACGTCCGGAGCGTGCTCGGCGAAGAACGCCTCGAGCCTTTCCGCGTCGAGCTCTTCTCCGGCTCGAGCCGCGCGCGCTTGATCGAGCGGCGCGCTCACGCGCGCACTCCGTACCCGCGGAGGATGCGCTTCGCGAGGCTCGCCTTGTGGACCTCGTCGGCGCCGTCGTAGATGTGCGCCGCGCGCTCGTGCCGGTAAAACCACGCGAGGATCGTGTCGTCGGTCACGCCGAGCGCGCCGTGCGTCTGCACTGCGCGGTCGAGCACCCGCGAGAGCACGTCGGCGACGAAGAACTTGATGCCGCTGACCGCGTCGCGCGCCTCGTGTTGGCCCTCTGTCTCGATGCGCCAGGCCGTGTGCAGCACGTACACGCGCGCGGCGTCGATCTCGGCGCGACTCTCGGCGATCCACGTCTGGATGATCTGCTTTTCGCCGAGCATTTTCCCCGGAGCGATCTCGCGCTTCGCGGCGCGCGAGCACATCATTTCGAACGCTCTCTCTGCGATACCGAGCCAGCGCATCGCGTGGTGGATGCGCCCAGGACCAAGCCGCTCTTGCGCGATGAAGAAGCCCGCGCCGCGCTCGCCGAGGATCGACTCCTTCGGGACGCGGCAGCCGTCGTAGTGAACCTCGGCGTGGCTCGCCCAGTCTTCGCCGGCTTCGCCCATCACGGAGATGTTGCGGACGAGTCGAAAGCCCGGCGTGTCGGTCGGCACGATGATCATGCTCGCGCGAGCGTGCGGCGCCGCGTCGGGCTCGGTGACGGCCATGACGATCGCGAACGCAGCTCCGTCGGCCGCCGTCGTGAACCACTTCCTGCCGCGGACGACCCAGTGCTCACCGTCGAGCGTCGCGGTCGTACCGAGCCAGGTCGGGTTCGAGCCCGGCAAGTCAGGCTCGGTCATCGAGAAGCAGCTGCGAAGCTTTCCCGCCGCGAGCGGCGCGAGCCACTGCTCTTTCTGGGCGGGCGTCCCGTAGAGCGCCAAGATCTCCATGTTGCCCGCGTCCGGCGCCTGGCAGCCGAACACGTAGTGGCCGAGCGGACTGCGCCCCAAGATCTCGGACAGGCGCGCGTGCTCGGTGAGTGACAGGCCCGCTCCTCCGTGAGCTTTGCCGAGCTGCGGCGCAAAGAGCCCGACCTGACGGACGGCTTCGCGCGCGGCAGAGAGCTCCGGGAGGATCGCCTTGAAGCTCTTCCTCTCGAGCAGCAAGCCCTCGAGCGGGTAGACGTCGCGAGTCATGATCGCTCGCGCTTGGTCGAGCACCTCTCGTTCGCGTGTCGTCAGGCCGAAGTCCATTCGCGGTCTATACCGCGGCGGTCACGGCGCAGGTACGGGCGCGGGCGCGGCGCCCTCGACGTTCTTGCAGCACCGAAAACCGAGGTGGTAGTTCGCGTGGCCGTCGTAGCTGTCGAGCTTCGTCGCGTGCCAATCCGGGGCGCGCCAGCGGCAGTCGTCCTCGTGCGCGGCGTACCGCTGAAAGATGAACCAGCTGCCCTTCATCTCGGTCTCGCCCTTGCCGCCGCGGCTCGCGAGCTCCTCGAGCTTCATGGGCATGTTCATGTGCTCGGCGACATTGCCGTGCTGGTCGTAGACGCCGAAGCTCGATTTGCACTCCGGAAATGACCCGTCTGGGTACGTGTTCGAGCCGCACTTCTTCCAACCGCTGTTCTCGCACGTCTTGCTCTTCTTCGAGCCCGTCCCGCACTTCTTCAGATCCTGCTCGGCGCCATAAGCCCAGATGCGTTCGCGATCGGAGTTGTGTGCGTTCTTCATTTCCTTCCGCGGCTTGCCGAAGGCGTACTCCTTCTCGGGCGGAAGCACCGCGCCGGCGCACGCGCCCTCCCACTCGTGCGCGTCGCAGATGCGCTTGCCGATCGCCTCGCAGAGCGCCGCGGCGTCGCGTGGAGACACCCACGTCACCGGGTAGTCGCACGGAACGCCGGGAAACTCGTAGCGATCGATGCACGCCTTCGCGTCCTTCTCGGTCTCGCCCGCGCTCGGATTCCAGAGAGGCGCCATCAGCGGCGCGCCGCAGATCGGATCGTCGACGTCGACGACGTGCGCGGCCTCTCGCCGCTCGCGGCACTCTTTGCGCGTCATCGCGTACGTCACGATCGCGGGGTTTCCCTGCCCCATGATCTCGCTCTTATCCATGATGGCCTTCACGGCGGCGATCTTCGCGTCGTCGAGCTCGAGCATGACACGCATGCGCTTCAGCATCTCGGCGCGCTGCTCGTCGAGAGTCTTCGGATAGACGTCCTCGTCGGGCAGCGCCGGGCGCGGCTTCGGGGGCGGCGCAGAAGCCGACGCGCTCTCCGATGCGGTCGCCGACGCGGAGACGATCGCGGACAGAGCGCCCGACGCCGACGGCCCAGCCGCGGATCCAGCCGACGCCGAAGCCGCCCCACTGCTCTTCGAGTCACCGCAGCCCGAGCTTGCGAGCGCGGCGGCGGCCGCTCCGAGGATCAGCGACGCCCGCGCGTGGCGAGCGAGCGTCTTCGGTTCGAATGCGCTTCGTGACGACGATCCTGGCCGCGACTCTGGTGCGCTCCGCGATGCCGAAGCTGACGACTCAGGTGCACTTCGTGATGAAGCCGACCTTCTTGCAGTTCTTGCCACCGGTCTTGTTGCCCGTGTTTCCCGTCTTGGTGCCGGTCGGCACCGTCTTCGCGGTCGGAATCGGGGTCGCCGCTTGCTCGGCCTTGAGCGTGAACGTCTTGGCGACGCTCGGGGCTCCGTCCTTGACCTCGAGCTTGCCATCCTGGCTCTCGTAGCCCGACTTCGACACCTCGATGTCGTAGCTGCCCGGCGCGAGCTCGAGCTTCTCTGGCTCGATCTTCTCGCCCGCCACCTTGATCTCGTCGCAGCCGGGGATGCACGTGATCTTGATCGGGATCTTTTTTTCTTCCGCGCTCGCGCTCGCCGACGCCGTCCCTGTCGGAGGCGGCGATGCGGTCTCGTCGGCGGTCTGCGTCGCGGTTGCCGTCGCGGTGGCCGTCGGGACGACCGGCGGGCCCTCTGCTGCGGGCGCCGTGCTCTTCTTCCACTGCAGGACGAACACGGTCGCGATGACCCCGAGCAGCGCGACGGCGGTGAACCCGATGACGACCGGAACGATCTTGCTCGAGCGACCGGGTACCGGGGTCTGCGGCGCGCCCATCCCGTTCGGCTGCGGCGGAGGCGGATAGCCCTGGTCGCGCCCGGGACCGTAGCCGCCCATGCCCTGACTCGAGTCGTTGCCCCAACCGCCATTGGGCTGAGAAGGCGTCGGCGCGGGCATGTTGCCGTAGCCCATCTGCTGGCCGCCCATCTGCTGGCCGCCCATCTGCATCTGCTGGCCGCCCATCTGCTGCATCTGCTGGCCGCCCATCTGCTGGCCGCCCATCTGCTGCATCTGGCCGCCCATCCCGCCCATCGCTTGCGGAGGGATGCCACCCGGGAGGATCGCCTCGAGCGGGAGCGCCATGGTCGCGCCCGTCGTCGTCACCGGAAGGGGCGCATGCCCGCGCTCGGGGTTGCGCATGTTCGCGGGCAACGGGGACGGCGCGTCACCGATCATCGGCAGCGCCATCGTCGCGGCCTGGCCGACCTGCTGCTTCGTGAGCGCATTTTCCATCTCGCTCGCGAACTCTCCGATCGAGCGGTAGCGATCGTTCGGGTCGGACGCGAGCGCCTTGCACAAGGCGATGTCGAGCGTCGGGCTGAGCGGCACACCGAGCTCTGCGGCGCGGAGCGACGGTGGCACTCGGGTCGAACCGAGCTCTTGTTGCCAACCCGCGAGATCGAACTGCGGCTGGCCGCCAGGCGTCACGGCCGTCTGCTGACACGATCGCCAATAGCTTCGGCCGGTGAGCGCATAGAACGCGACGAGCGCGACCGAGAAGACGTCGGCCGCAGGCGTGACGCTGCCGCTCTGCGCCTGCTCCGGCGCAATCCACGGAGCCGACCCGACGTAGCCTTCTTGAGTCGGCGCCGCAGCCTTCGGGAGGTTCGCGGCGAAGTCGGTCACGACGACCGGGTTCATGCTCGGGCCGATGAAGACGTTCGTCGGCTTGATCGCACCGTGCACGACCTGCCGAACGTGCGCGAGATCGAGCGATCGAGCGAGCCCTTTCAACAGCGTCACGACCTCTTCGGGGCTGAAGCGACGCTGCTGAGAGTGCACCGACGGAAGCCGCAGGACCTCTGTCACGCTGAACGGCGCGAGCGTCGGCTGATCGTAGCCCGCGTCGATGATCGGCGCGGACGAGCCCGCAGGCAGCGCGTTCGTGGCGGCGTACGCCTGCTCGAGCGACTTCATCACGGTCGCGTTCGACGCTACGGCCGGATCGTAGACCTTGACCGCGACCTCTTGCCCCGACTGGCTGACGCACTGGTAGGTGATCACGGCGCCGCCGTTGCCCATCATCGAGCGAACGGTGTACTTGCCCGCGATGATGCCGCCGCCAGACAGTCGAGGTGCCGTCACTGGTAGCTCCCTGGCCCCAGCGTCTCGAGCGATTTGCTGATCGCTTCGGCCGCCTTCTCGTCGTCCTTCGGAGCGAACGCCACACCCATCACGCGCTTTCCTGCGGGATCAGACGCGAGCATCACCAAGAGATACCCGCTCTTTCCACCACGCTTTGCATCATCGGCTTGCCAAAGCTTGACCTCGATGTCGCCGGTCTTCTTCGTGTCGTCGGCCTTTGCCCAGTTCGGGACGAACTTCTTCTTGAAGTGCTCGGGCAGTGTGACATCGGCGACGCCCGCAAGCTTCTCGTAAGTTCCGTCGCGAAGCTTCGCCTCGTCGGCGCCCCCGTCGAAGCTCGTCATGGCCAGCGCGCCAGTCTCGGCGCCCTTGGTCAGCGTGATCTCTTCGCCCTGCACGTAGATCCACGACTCTGGCGGAATGAAGACCAGGTCGGTGCCGGCGATTTTGGCCTGGGTATCGGGCGTGGCGACGCAGTTTTCCTCAGGCGTCTCGCACTTGGGCTTGGGCTTCTCCTTCTTCTTCGGAGGCGGCGTCGGCTCTGCGGACGCCACCGCGGGTTCGGGGGATGCCCCGCCGCAGGCGGTCAGGGCCACGAAAAGGGATAGGACGGCCGGCCCACGGAGGGCTCGAACGCACGGTCGAAGGCGCATGCTGGGCATAGGGTCTCAGGACTTCTCGACTCTCGCAAGTCCTCGCCACGCCCCAGGTTGGGGCTGGACAGCCGGACCCCCAGCGTGCCCCCTCTGTGACTAGGATCC
>Ga0164241_10004492_pt1 | contig 13479 bp, 7 predicted proteins | sample OricomyardsoilBY_FD_108780 | JGI IMG/M metagenome (GOLD analysis project Ga0164241, IMG submission 108780) | Backyard soil microbial communities from Emeryville, California, USA - Original compost - Back yard soil (BY) | ecosystem: Environmental > Terrestrial > Soil > Unclassified | place: USA...
CAGGATTGCCATGCGCCTGCAGGAATCTGTCGATCGCGCCCACGGAGTCGTCGTCATACGAGAACGTGACGGCCATGACGCGCAGCGTGTCGTCGGCCAGTTCGCGGTTGGCGCGCGGCAGCTTGTCGAGCGGCACCAGCTTGTGCGTGGTCTTGGTCAGCATGGTGCGGTCGAGCACGCCGGCGAACGACGGCAGGCTGTCGTCGTTCAGGCCCTGCTTGAACAGCGACCAGCCATGTTTGTACAGGCTCTGCGTGAGGAATGCGGACTTGTCGCCCTTGTTCACCACGTAGCCGTAGGCGTCCTGCGCGGGACGGTACTGCTTGGCCGAGAACAGCAGCTCGCCGCGGCGGAACTGCACCTCGTCCATCTGCGTCGACTTCGGATATTTCCGCAGGATGTCGTCGAGCGTGGCCAGCGCCTTTTCGGGCTGGCCGGTGGTCTCGTAGGCACGCGCCAGCTGGTAGAGCACCTGGTCGTTGCGCGGGTAGTCGGGATAACTCTTGAGCAGGCTGGTGTACAGCTTGATGGCTTCGCCGCCCTGCGCGTCGATGGCGCCGGCCTCGGTGGCCATGCGCTCGCCCTCGCCGGCTTCCATGTTGAGGTCGGCGAGACGGCGCAGCGCCTCGGCGCGCAACTGCGGATCGGTCTTCTGCAACTCGAGGAAGCGGCGGTAGTTCTCCATGGCGCGCTGGCTGGAGGCCTCCACTTTCTGCTCGGGCTGCACGACCACCGGGCGCGACGTGAGGTCGCCGATGGTCTTTTCTTTCTTCTTGGACGCCGCGGACGCGTCGAACGCCAGCCCCGCGCACAACGCGGCAATGACGATCACCAGTGGCTTGCGAGTCCAGTTCATTTCGGCGCCTCCGTTTCCGGGGGAGCCTGCGAAGTGTCGGCGGGGGATGTGGCGGAATCTGTAGGCGAAGTGGAAGTCGACGTATCCGGCGGCGGCGCCGCGCCGTCCATGGGCGCGGGCGCCTGCTCGGACGAATCGGCCGGCACGTTTTCGAGCTCGCCCTGCGATTCCTGCGGCGCGGCCTTGGGCGCGGTGGGCGGCGCGGCGGCGCGATCGTAGATCGAGGCAAGCGCGAAGCGCGCCTGGATCTGGTAAGTGCCGATGCGCTCTTTCTGCTGTTCGAGCTCGGTGCGCGCCAGCACTTCGAGCAGCGCATTCTGCTGTTTCGCCACGCCGGCCAGGCGCGACTGCGCGCCTTCGAGGCGCGCGCGCAGGCTCGCGACCCGCGTCGCGAATTCACCGGTGTTGTTGGGCATCGAGCCGCGCGCCTTCTGCACGCGAACCCAGCGGTTCTGTGCCTCGCGCAGCGCCTGGTCGAGATCCTTCAGCGTGCGGCGTTCATTCCACACGCGCGCCTTGAAATTCTCCGCGAGGCGCCAGTACAACACGCCCTTGGCGAGCCGCGTCTTCTCGCGAATGGCATTGGTCTCGTCGTCGTTGGGGGCGGTCAGCAACGCCGACTCGAGCCGCACGATGCGCGCCCACTGGTCGCGCTCCTCCGGCGTACCGAGCGCGGCCACGTCCTGGGCCGATTCCACCTGGTCGAGCTGTCCGCCGGCGCTGGCGCGCTCGGCGGTGTACTTGTCGAGCCGGCCGGATGCCAGCACCGCGTCGGCCTGCGGCACGCGCTCGGCATAGGCCTTCTCACGCGTGTCGAGCATGTCGTCGAAGGCCACGATGTCGTCCTGCCAGCGCGACAGCGTGTGGCCGAGGAAGGCGAGATCGCGATAGTTCTTCAGGCCTTCCTGGAAATCATGGCCGGCCAGCAGGTGGTAGAGATACCGCGACTCGGGGGCGTTCGGCAGCTCGCGCAACTGCCAGAACCAGCCGTAGTGCTCGTTCTCGTCGCGCTTGAGCAGCTTGTCGAGCATGGTGCCGTCGTTGATCTCGGCGATCGACACATCGATGTTCGTGGTCTCGGAGTCGAAGGACTTGATCGCGGTCTCGTAGTTCTCGGCGGCCTGCGCGTTGGCGTTGAGCTTGGCGAAGGCGTACGGGATGGCGAGGTAGGCTTCCTGCACGGCGGAATCGAGCAGGTTGCGATCGCGCAGCTCCATCCATGGCGTCAGCGCTTCCTGGAACTGGCCCTCGGCCGCGTCGGCCCAGCCGACGCCTAACAAGGCCTTGTTGGAGAACGGGCCGTCGAGGCGCACCCGCTCCAGCGCCGGCTTGGCCAGCGCCGGCTGGTTGTTCTGCAGGTAGGCGTAACCCAGCGCGAGGTTGGCGCGGTCCCGCAGCGATCGCAATTCGCGCCGGCCGGATTCCAGCGAACCCACGCTGGTGAGGAACGGATCCGCCTCGGACACCAGGCCCTTGCGCACCAGCGCCACGCCCAGGTTGTACTGCGCGTAGGCCAGCCAGTCGGACTGGTCCTTGCGGCCCTTCCAGTTGTTCAGCAACGTGATGGCTTCGTCGAAGCGCTGCTGGCGCATGAGGATGTTGCTGAGCAGGTGCAGCCGCTCGGCCTCGAGGTCCGGCGTCAGCCTGCCCTGCACTTCCTTGATGGCGCGTTCGGCGCGATCGAGATAACCACGCGCGTACCAGACCTTGCCGAGATAGAACCAGGCGCGGTTGCGCACGCCCTCGGGCACCGACTGCGTGAGCAGCGTTTCGAAGCGCTCGCCGGCCTCGTTGTGCAGGCCCAGTGATAGATAGAGGCCGCCAAGCAGCAGGTTGGTCTCGGCGTCGTGGTGCGGCATGCGGCCCCACTGCTGGTAGGCCAGCAGGCGCGTGGTCGCGTCGAGATCCTTGCCCTGGTAGTAATAAAAGAGTGCGTCGCCGAAGTGCAGGTCACGCACCACGGTCGGCGACAGCTTGTCGACTTCGGGCTTCGCAGCCAGTGCCGGCCCCAACGCCAACGCGGCGCCGATGCCCAATGCGATGCGCGCAAACGTATTCACGCGGATTCTTATTCCCAGTCCTTGATCGCGAATTCCGGCTGGCCCTTGCGTTGCCGATCGGTGATCTTGAGCTCGAGGTACTTGGCGCCCACGCCCTTCTCGAACTTCAGGTTCGCGCCGCGCTTGTAATCGCGGGTGTTGGGACCCTTGCCCTCGAACAACGCCACCAGCTGGTGCTCACCCACCTTGAGGTTGCCGAGGTAGACGCGGTGCACGCCGCCCTTGAGCAGCGCCTCCGCCTCACGCGGCGTGTACAGGTAGTTGGCCACTTCCTTGTTGTCGATCTTGAGCGTCAGCGAATCGAGCGCGAAGAACTCGCCGATGTCCATCGAGACGAACACCGCCACCTGGGTGTTGGCCGGGAACAGCAGCTCTTCCTCGAGGACGAACAGTTCCTTGTTCAGGTCGACCACGTCCTTCTTGAGATCCTGCACGGTCTCGTCGAGAGCGCGCGTGTCGGCGGGCGGTTCGCCTTCGGCCGGCGGTGCCGCCGTGGTGCCATCGGCGGGCGGCGCGATCAGCGTGCCGACCGGCGCATCCGAGATTGATGCGGGACTGTCAGCCGGCGGCGGCGCATCGGGCGCGGGGGCGGCGGCGCCCTGCGGCGTGGCGGGTTGCGGGTCCTGCGCGAACAGCGGCGCCGCGAACAGCGCGGACACCAGGACGGCAAGAAGGATGCGGTGGGTAAACATGTTTTGTCTCGTTACTCGTTCAGCAAGGTGCGCAATTCGCGCACGTACTTGGCTTCGTCACTGGCCTTGAATTCACGGTGCGCGGCGCGCAGCACACCTTCGCGATCGACGAACACCATCATCGGCAGGCGATCGACCTGGAAATCACGCCCGGTGTTCTCGGGCGCCGCGATCAGCAGCGGGAACTGCACGTCCTGGGCACGCGCGAATTTCTCGGCGCGCGCCTGGTCGTCGTCGAGATTGACGCCGATGACGGTGAGCCCGGCGCTGGCATAGGTCTTCGCGATGCGGTCCAACGCGTTGAGCTGCGCGCGGCAGGTATTGCAGCTGCCGCTCCAGAAGCTGACCACCACGACCTCGCCGCGGTGCTCGGAGATGCGCACGTTCTCGCCGCTCAGGCCACGCGCCACCAGGTCCGGGGCCGGCTTGCCGACCAGGTCGTATTTGTCCGCCGCGAACGCCGCGATCGACCACAAAAACAACGCGCAGCCGCTCGCAAGCGCAGCAAATCGCGCGCGGGTCAGGGCCACGTTCCTGTCTAACAAACAAACGCTCACGAGTGTTTCAACTTCAAGGGGTTACCGGACAAGCGAAACCGGAATTCCACGCCAACAAACGCCGGAAACCCTCGCATAGCCCACTTAACAATGTCAACGAAGCGGACCGCGGTTCTGACGCGTGATTCGTCAAAGTTTTCGGGTCGCTGAAAAGGACGAGGGAGCGTCGGCAACACGCGACAGCTCCCTCGTGAGTACTCGAACGGTAAGAAGGCGTCAGACCGGATTGGTCACCGTGCCGTTGCAGACCGGGGCGAGCATGAGAAGCGAGTCACGCGCGCCGCCCAGGCCGTTAGCCGGGAACTTGGTCTGGAACTGCCCTTCTTCCTGGTGCAGGGACATGTAATTGAGAATGACGGTCTCGACCAGCAGGTTGACCGCGTTGGCACCCGCGAACGAGGTCGTGACCACGTCGGCGCTGGCGCTGAGCGAGCCCAGCTGCGACCGGCTCACGTCGCGCAATGCAGGGCGGCCCGTGGGCTTGTAGACCAGCACGAAAGACGAGGCGGTCGACTGGTTGTCGCTGGCCCAGTCGAACTTGCCGCGGCCTTCGGCCGACATGTTGGCCACGCCGTTCGCCGACAGCGAACCGTCGCTGAACACGTAGATCATGAGCGGCTTGCCCATGCGCGCCGCGTATTCGAGGCAGGCGCCGATGCAGCGGCCGGCGCGGAAGTTGCGCGTCTCACCGGTGTTGCGGCCCTGGCCGTGGTAGTCGTAGCCACCCATGGTCACGGTGCCGGCGCCGGCCAGGCCGTTGACCACCATCTTCATGATGGCCGCGGTCTTGCGGAATTCGTTGTCGCCGCTGTATTCGGCCTGCGTGAAGATGCCGCCGGTACCCACGATCTGCGGATCGAGATCCGGGTTGAGGTCAGCGGGTTTGCGGAAGCGATCCGCCAGGTAGGTGGACTTGAGGTAACCGCACTTCACCAGCTTGCGCAGCGCCGCTTCGTCCTGCCCCGACATCTGCCCGGCCAGCGGCAACGCGGCGTTGCTCACCTGGACCTTGTCGGCCTTCAGGTGCGACAGGCGCGTCATCGATTCGAGCACGGCGATGGCGTCATCCGAGTTGGTGAACAAGGTACCGAGTTCGCCTGTGTCGACCAGGCCGGTGACGTCGCTGGCGCGGTCCACCTTGGTGGGGCGCGCCGCGGGATTGATCATCGAGGCCGGCGCCATGGAGTTGCCGCCGGAGTCGGTGTTCTGCGAGCCGATGAGGGTCAACAGCTGGCCGTCCGCGCCCACCTTGTTGATGCCGTGGTTTGGGTTGTGGGGATTTGTGGTCGTGTCGTTTTCCGAACGCGCCGCGATCGGAAAGCCGTTCACGTTGGCGCGCGTCGCGACCTGGGTCGAGGCCTGCATGCCGCGCAGGATGGCGCCGTCCGAGTGCCACGCGGTACCGAACTCCTTGTTCACGAAGTCGTTGGTGGCGCTGGCCGCGTTGGGCGAATTCGGCGTCATGTTGCCCGGCAGGCCGACCTTGGCGTAACCCTGGGTCGAGAGGAAGTTGGTCTGGTTACCGGCAGTACCCAGCAGGATTTCCGAGCCCTGCAGGTTCGCGCCGCCAGCGAGATCGAAGCAGATGAACGGCACTTTGCCGGCACCCGCCTGGATGTTGCACTGGGTGCCGCCGAGCATGGCTTCGAGGTCGGGCGAGAGCGGGTTGCCCTTGGCGATCTCCGAGCGCACCAGCATCGTCAGCAGCGTGGGCGCTGCGACCATGGCGGGGCCGGTCAGGAAACCCTGCGAGATGAAATCGCGGCGGGTCACCGGGCGCTTGTGGCTTTCGTGCTTGATCGGCTCGTTCAGGCCGAGTCCGCGCGGGCTTTTCTTGAGTAAGTACATGCTCTCGTCTCCCTTACTGGAACAGCGTCGTGCCGCTGCCGAGGACGGCGCCGCAAGTCGCTTTCATCACCGTGCCCGCACCACCGCTGGCGCTGCCGGTCGGACCGGAGAGCAGCTTGGTGATGAGGTTGTCCACTTCGTCATGAATCTGGTCGTCATCCGGATCCCACTCGAGGCCGGTGTTCTTGCCCTTGGTGAGCAGGTCGCCGATCAGGCCCTCGCGCGCACCCGAACCCGAGGCACCGAACACACTGCCCGGGCTGGTCGGCGCAATGCCGCCGCTGAAGAACGCGGTACGCAGGTTCGGCGTATCCACCATCTGGGCGCAGTACTGGATGGCAAGCTGCGCCAGGCCGGTCTGCTGCGCCGGGCCGAAGGTGCCGAACTTCTCGATGGCGGGCAGCGCCTGCTTCACGAGCTCGTAGGTCGCGGCGACGCGCGCATTGGTCTGCGGCACACCGGTGATCTGCGACAACGTGGCGTTGAGCTCGTCGAAGGTGCGCAGACCCACGTTCGACTCGGCCGGCTGGTCGGCCGGGGTCGGTGCGTCCGGCACGGCCGGCGGCGGATAGTCGTGCGTCTTGTCGCCGATCTTCTCGAAGGACAGGAAGAACATGTCGTCCGTCACGCCCTTCTCGAGGCCGATGACGCCGCCGAACGGCGTCAGCTGCTCGCCAGTCGCGGCGGTGTAGTTAGCACCCACGGTGGCGTCCAGCGGCTGGAACACCTGGCCGTTGATGTGATCCGTGCCGTTGCGGCCGATGCGCACGCCCGCGATCGGCAGGTTGCTGACCGTGGCGCCCGAATCCAGGCTGATGAAGGTCGGCTTGCTGAACTGCAGGCCGTAGCTGTCGAGCTGCTGGGCCTCGAGCATCACGTAGGCATCCGGCACGCTGACCAGGTGGCTGACGTTGAACAGCATGAAGTACTTCTCGCCGACGCCGGCTTCGAAGTTCTGCATGATCTGCGCGGGCGTCAGCACGCGGTTGTGGATCGCCACCAGGCGCAGCACGCCTTCCCACTGGCGGTTGGTCGAGGTCTCGTTGCCGAGCACCAGCGCGAAGGTATCGTCCCACTCGGCCAGGCTGCCGCCGCCCTGGGCGTCGGTATCGCCGGTGTACACGCCGTTCACGTAAAAGCGGCGGCCTTCGATGGGGCTATAGGTCATGACCACGTGCTGCAGGGCCGCCTGCGCGTCCATGTCGGCGGCACGCGTGAGCAGCACCGGGTTGCCGTTGGCGCTGGTCTTGTCGCTGCGCGTGTAGCCCTCGTACTGGTACATGCGCTGCGCCACGGTGAAGTTGCGGTTCATGGCGCCACCGGAGTAGCTGACCAGCCACGCATCTTCCTGCGCCACGTTGGCGTTGTTGGCCCAGATCTCGACGGAGAATTCACCCGTCGACTTGATCAGGTCGGTGAGTTTCTTGGACGCGGCGGCGGTGCCCTGGGCCTTGCCGCCCATCTTCACGTTGATGCCCCAGCCACCGACCCAGTCGATGGCGCCGGCCGGGCCGGACATCGTCAGGTTGAGGGCGGGCTCGTGGCCGCTGGTGTCATAGATCAGCGAACCCATGCCGGTCTTGAACTCGTACTTGGCGATGGTGGCCGCTTCGTAGCGATTGCCGCCGGCCGCGACCGTACCGTCATACAGGGTCAGGCCCTTGGAGATCAGCAGGTCCGGATCGACGTTGGTGATCGGAATGACGCCGGCGAACGCGTTGATGGCGTCCAGCATGGTCTGCGCGTTGGCCGCGCAACCCGCACCGCCCCAGCAGTTGTGGTTCTCATCGCGCAGGCGCACGACCAGGCGCGACTGGTCGGGGCTGTCGAGATTGATCTTCGCGCGGATCGCCTGGTAGGCGGTTTCCGCGGCCGCGGCCTGGGCGGCGGCATTGCCGCTCGAGGACTCGGCGAAGAACGGCTGCTGCGGCGTGGCGGCACTCGAGGAGTGGCAGCGCACGCAGTTGGCCGTGCCGGTGTTGCGCACCAGCGCGTACAACGCGGAGGTGGCGAAGGTCATCGGGTTGGAATCCGACACCGCCGTGTCGGCGGTGGCCGGGAAGCTCTTGCTGCCGCCCACCTCTTTAATAGTGGGAGCCTGCAGCTGGATCTGCGTTCCGCCGCTGGCGGCCGAGCCGGCCCAGTTGCGGATCCACACGGTCAGCGTGTCGGCGCAGGCCGAAGGCGCCGGCAACCAGCAGTTGTGACCGCCGCCCACCTTCTGGACCATGCGCGACTGGTCGGGCTGCGACAGGTTGACCACCGTGTTCGCCGCCTCGTAGGCCAGGTTCACGTTGTCGTTGCGGGCGAACTGCGGCGTCTGGCCGGGCGTCGCCGCATTGTGGCAGCCACCGCAGCGGTTGTTGGCCTTGATGTTCTCCCACAGGTAGATGCGGAAGGACTGCACGTCGGGGTTGGCCGAGGCCGGGCCGACGTAGTCATTCACCGGCGGCGCGGAGGTGATCGGATTCTCGACCGTGGGCGCACCGCCGCTGGAGCAGCCGGCGAGGATGGCAGCCGCGGTAGCGGCCGAAAGCCAACGGGCGAAAATCATTAACTTCGTGGAAGTCATTTTGTTGGTCTCCCTCACTGGCCCAGGCACACGTCTGAGGTGGCCACCCGCTCGAACACTTCCTTGAGCGAGTAGTTCGCCTTGAACGCCGCCGTCACGTTGGTGACGACCTGGCGATCGGCCGCGTTACCGGGTGCACGGAAGCACACCGTCTTGAATACCTTCTCGACCTGGCACTGCGCGAATGCGTCGCTGTTGCCGAGCTCCTGGCCCAGCGTCTTGGCGCCGACGCCCTTGCCAGGCAGGCCCGTGTTCCAACCCAGCCGCGAGTTCTGGCCCATGCGCCAGCGGTTCTCCCAGTGATCGTCCGGCGTACGGAAGCCGGGCGCGAAATTGGTGTCGTTGTTGAAGTACTTCGGCTGCACCGTGCCGGGCGTGTAAACCAGGCGCATCGTGCCCGGCGCTTCCGCCGTGCCGTTGTCGAAGTCGTAGAACGCGAAGGCACGGGCCATCGGGTCCATGCCGCTGTGACAGCCGATGCAGTTGTTCAGGAAGATGCGGCTGTCACCACCCGGCGAACGGCTCACGTCCTGGCGGATCATGTCCGGCGGCAGCGAGGTGTCGTGCACCTGTTCGAGGTCACGGCACAGGTGGTTCATCAGCGTGAAGCGGAACATCGCGCGGTTGGTGCCGTCGATGAAGAACGCCTCCGACGAGGCGCGCGAGGTGATGAAGCCCGCGGTGGCGTCGGCCGGGATGCCGAGCACCGAGGACTGCGTGGTCAAGTGCAGCGCAGTCTTCAGGTTGATCGCGCTGGACTCCGCGTTGGCGTAATGATCGTTGTTGGTCGGCGAAGCGGCCGGCGTCGCGCCGTCCACCGTGTAGGTCAGGTCTCCGGACAGCGCCGTGTTGAACGGCACGTTGTCGCGCACCATGCCGATGAACGTGGCGACGTAGTCGTTGAGTGGCGCGAACACCGTCTGGTCGCGGTTGGTCCACGGCACCGCCATGTTCTTGAGCGTGACGTTGTAGAACGAGGCGTTCTCCGTGGCGATGCGGGCCGCGCCCATGGCGTCGCCGTTGGCGACCAGCGTCTCCATGTCGTCGAGCACCTGCTCCGTCGGTGGCACGCCCGCGATGCGGTCGTGGATGCGCTTCGCCTTGTCGCGATCGTTGGCCGACGCCGTGGCTGTGACCACGCCGGCAACCAGGATGGCAAGAGCGACCTTCTTCAGTTTCGAGACCTGTTGGGTATCCATTTGAGTCATCCACGTCCCATTTGACGGGTGCAGTATCACGCCGTCTCCTACAAAGCTTGTCTGTCTCCGCTCTGGTACGTCTCCAAGCGGCGACAGCACCATTTATTACGTACGCCCGGTAACCTTCGCGCCAAGGACTGCGAACCGCATCACGGCGCATGCCGCCCCTGGTCTCTAACTACAACAGTCGGCAAGAAAACCGCGTTGGCGGCCGGCTTGCTGTGACGTCGTCGGCAGATCGCCGCGGGTACAAGCGGGAAGATTGCATTACGTCACATGTCCGTGCGGCAATACGGCATGCTGGCAGTGGAGGATGTTGTGGATCGAACCAACGAAAACGCGAACCGGTTCACGTTCGGGGCCTGCGCCCGGGGCGTGCTGATCGGCGTGGTCACGCTGTTAGCCGCCTGCACGCAGGGCCCGGGCGGCGGCGGCATCGGCCTCGGCAGCGGCCAGGACCCCGATCCGGCCACGGTCGATTTCCCGATCTTCTACATCCGCCACCAGGTTCCCGAGGAACAGGACGACGTCACGCGGCTGCGGCCGTTCGTCGAAGACGACGATTACAGCGCCACGTTGTGGAAGCGCGATCGCGCCAGCCCCGGCGCCGCCGAGGTCGAGATCACCGCGCGGCTGCGCCTGGATCCGCTCGGCAGCGAGGACGACCGCTACGACCTCAAGGATCTCGCGGTCTCGGCCGACGGCCTCAAGGTGGCCTTCGCGATGCGCGGCCCGCTCGACGACGCCGACGACGAGGACGAGCCGCCGACCTGGAACATCTGGGAATACGACATCCCGACCGACACCCTGCGCCGGGTGATCAGCTCCGACATCCTCGCCGAGGAAGGCCAGGACGTTTCGCCGTCCTATCTACCCGACGGGCGCATCATGTTCTCCTCGACGCGCCAGCGGCAGTCGAAGGCCATCCTGCTCGACGAGAACAAGGCGCAGTTCGAAGCCGCCAACGAAGCGCGCGGCGAATCGGCGTTCGTGCTGCACGTCATGAACGCGGACGGCACCGACGTCCACCAGATCTCCTTCAACCCGTCGAGCGACATGGACGCCACGGTGCTGCAGAACGGCCGCGTGTTGTTCACGCGCTGGGACAACGCGCCCGGCCGCAACGGGCTGCACCTCTACACCAGCAATCCCGACGGCACCGACACGCAGCTCCACTACGGCGCGTTGTCGCACGACACCGGGACCGTGGTCGCCGGCGTCGCCACGCCGATCGAGTTCATGCGCGCGCGAGAGATGAGCGACGGGCGCCTGATGGTGCTGACGCGCCAGCGCACCGACGTCGATTTCGGCGGCAACCTGACCATCATCAATGCCAGGGATTTCGTCGAGAACGCGCAGCCGCTGGCGGCCAGCGCGGGTCTGCCCGGCCCCGCGCAGACGTCCGCCACGCTCAACGACGTGCGCACGGTTCCGGGCCCCTCGCCCGGCGGCCGCTTCGAGTCGGGCTTCCCGCTGTGGGACGGTTCGGGCCGCATCCTGGTGAGCTGGACGCAGTGCCGGCTGCTCGACGTGGGCGGCGCGGATCCGACGCGCATCATTCCCTGCGACGCGACCCACCTCGCCGATCCGGCTGCGCAGGTCGCGCGCCCGCTGTACAGCATCTGGATGTTCACGCCCGCGCAGAACACCATCCTGCCGGTGATGGCGCCGGTCGAAGGCGTCATGGTCACCGAGGCCATCGCGGCCCAGCCGCGCAATCCCCTGCCGGCGGTGATCCTCGACAAGAAGCCGCCGCTGGATGCGAACCCCGACTGGGTTTCCGAAGGGGTGGGCGTGCTGTCTATCCGCAGCGTGTACGACATCATGGGCGTCGACCAGGCGCGCACCGCCACTGGCACGGCCACGTCGATCGCCAACGTTTCGAATCCGACCAACGCGCAGTACGCGCAGCGCCAGGTACGCTTCGTGCGCATCGAGAAGCCGGTCTCGCAGCCGGACGACGATGACATCGCCGACCCGGACAACTCCGCCTTCGGCCCCACCGGCGTGATGCGCGAGATCGTCGCCTACGCGCCGGTCGAACCAGACGGCTCGGTACGCATGAAGGTGCCGGCCAACATCGCGTTCACGATCTCGCTGCTCGACGCCAACGGCCGCCGGGTGAACAACGCCAACCCGCATCGCGCCTGGCTGTCGCTGCGCCCCGGTGAATTGATGGAGTGCAATGGCTGCCACGTACGCACCACGGCCAATGGCGCCACGGCGCGTTCGCATGGTCGCAAGGGTTCGTTCGCCGCCGCCTACGCGGGTGCCACGGCCACCGGTGCCGCATTCCCCGGCGCGGTGAACACGATTTCGCCCGAGGTCGGCGACACCATGGCGCAGGCACGTTCGCGCGGCGGTTCGTCGTGCATCGACGCCGACACCAGCACCGAACATTGCGGGCCGCCCTCGCTCAACCCGAGTGCCGACGTGGTCTACAACGAGATATGGAAGCCGAATCCGCTGCCGACGGAGTCGTTCGTCTACAGTCACCTCGCCTTGTCGACCGCACGACCGACCAACGCGTCCTGCTATCCCATCTGGCAGGCGACCTGCCGCATCACCATCCACTACGCCACGATCGGCGGGCGCGCGGGCCACATTCACCCGCTGTGGTCGGTGCCGCGTCCGGCCGCGGGCGTGCCAGATCCGGTCACTGGCGAACCCACGTTCCCCGATACGTGCACCATGTGTCACAGCCGGGTGAGCGCGGCCGATCCTGCCGTACAACAGCTGCCGGAAGCGTCGCTCGAGCTGACGGATGAAGTGTCGGACGAAGACGCCCTGCAACTACGTGCCTATCGCCAGTTGCTGTTCGCGCGCCCCGAGCTGGAGCTGGTGAACGGCGCGGTCCAGCCGCGCCAGGTGCCGCAGCTGGACGCCAACGGCGACCCGGTACTCGATGACGCCGGCAACCCGGTCTTCACGACCCCGCAGCTGCCGGCATCGATGGTGGCGACCAATGCGCGCGGCTCACGGTTCTTTGCCGTGATGAACAATGGGACGCATGCAGGTATGCTCACGACCGCTGAACTGCGCTTGCTTTCGGAGTGGCTGGATATTGGAGCCCAGTATTACAACGACCCGTTCCCGCCGACTCCGCCGAACTAGCCTCGCGCTCGCATTCTTCTTCGCGTGTTCCCTCTCCGCCCCAGGCCTAGCAAAGGAGACCGAGGCGGAAAAGGCCGTCAAGGAGCAGGCGGCCCAGGAAAAGCTTCTGCAGGTGTTCATCAGCGAACCCTATCTGGAGTTGTCGACCGGACCCGGACGCGGCTACCCCGTGTTCCACGTGGTGGAGCGCGATGCCTCGGTGGACGTGCTGTTCCGCCGGACCGACTGGTTCAAGGTGCGCGACGAGCGCGGCACCGAGGGCTGGGCGCGCGCGCGCGACATGCGCCGTACCAAGCTGGCGGACGGCTCGCCCTTCGTGTTCAACCTGGGCGACCGCGACGGCTTCACCTCGCACGACTGGGAACTGGGCATCGGTGGCGGCGACTATGGCGGCGCCAACCTGATCAATGCCTACGGCGCGTATTCGCTCACCGACAACATGAAGGTCGAGCTCACGCTGTCGCAGTTCCTCGGCAACTCGTCGAATGGCTACAAGGCCGAGGCCGGCCTCACCCACGTGATCGTTCCGGAATGGCGGCTGTCGCCGTTCCTCGAAATCGGCACCGGCATCGTGTACGTCG
>Ga0164241_10004493_pt1 | contig 13475 bp, 12 predicted proteins | sample OricomyardsoilBY_FD_108780 | JGI IMG/M metagenome (GOLD analysis project Ga0164241, IMG submission 108780) | Backyard soil microbial communities from Emeryville, California, USA - Original compost - Back yard soil (BY) | ecosystem: Environmental > Terrestrial > Soil > Unclassified | place: USA...
CCCTTTCGCACCCAACAGCCCCTTCCGATTCCGACATCAGTGTCCCTCAGTGCCCATCAGTGGTCAAAAACTCCGCTTCCCCATCCCTCCGAAATGAGCGCCCCTCAGCGTCCATTAGCGGTTAAAAAAATTCCGCTTCCGTCGCCTCCCACCTCCCACCTCCCGCATCCCACCTCCCGCCTTCCTCCGTCCCACTCTTCTTCCTCGTGCCCACGCCTGCCATCCTTCTCTACGCCGCCTCCGCCCATAACGCCGACATGCTCTACTTCGGCCGCGTCAATGTTCCCGACGCGTTCATCGCGATCGCCCACGGCAAAAAGAAAATCGCCATCGTCAACGCTCTCGAATTCGGCCGCGTTAAAAAAGACTCCGCCTTTAACACCGTTCTTCCGCTAGAAAAATACCTCACCCAAGCCCGCGAAAAAAATCCCGGCCAGAAAGTCGGCGCCGCCGAGGTCATCGCCCTCGTCGCCCGCGAATTCGGCATAAAAACCTTCGTCATTCCCGACGATTTTCCCGCCGGTCTCGCCAACCGCCTCACCTTCCTTGACGTCACCCTCGAAGTCGCCGACGGCCCCATCTTCCCGGCCCGCGAGATCAAAACTCCCGCCGAAGCCGCCGCCATCCGCGAGGGCAATCGCTGCTCCGCCCTCGGCATCGCCGCCGCCGCCAGCGTTCTCCGCGCCAGCAAAATCGTGTCGGGGAAAATCCACTACCGCGGTGCCCCGCTCACCTCCGAACGCCTCAAGTTCGCCATCGAAACCGCCTGCCTCGAAGCCGGCGCCCTCTCGATCGACACCATCGCCGCCGGCGGCGATCAAGCCTGCGATCCCCACGAGCGCGGCACCGGCCCGCTCCGCGCCCACGAGCTCATCATCGTCGATGTTTTCCCGCGCGTTCAGGCCACCGGCTACCACGGCGACATGACCCGCACCTTCCTCAAAGGCCGCGCCACCGACGCCCAGCGCAAGCTCGTCGCCACCGTCCGCGAAGCCCAGAAAGCCGCACTCAAAAAAATCCGCTCCGGCGTCAACGGCCGCGCCGTCCACCAACAGTGCCTCGATGTATTCAAAAAACGGGGTTACGAAACCAAAAGCACCCCCGAGGGCTCCATCGGTTTCTTCCACGGCACCGGCCACGGCCTCGGCCTCGACATCCACGAAGCCCCGCGCGTCAGCATCGCGGACAATAAACTCAAAGCCGGTTCCGTCGTCACCGTCGAACCCGGCCTCTACTATCCCGGCCTCGGCGGCTGCCGCATCGAGGACGTCGTCCAAGTCACCGCGACCGGCGCGAAACTCCTCTCATCCGCCCCCTACGACTGGGAAATCAAATAACCTCCCGCCTTCCCGCTCACCACTCCGACATCAGTGTCCCTCAGTGCTCATCAGTGGTTAAAAAATCCGCCTCTTTTCCCTCCGACATTCGCGTCCCTTAACGCCCATTCGCGGTTAAAAAACGCCGTCTCCCCCTCTCCGTCTTCCACCCTTCCTGAATTCCCCATTTTCCCTCTCCACCTTTCGCCTTCCGCCGTTCCCCCTTCGCCCTTCGCCTCTCGCCCATTCAATGATCTCCGTCCCCGCCGCCCGCGCCCTCCTGCAAAAAATCGCCGCTGTCCGCGTCCTCGTCATCGGTGACATCATGCTCGATCACTACATCTGGGGCGATGCCACGCGCATTTCCCCCGAAGCACCCGTCCCCGTCGTGGACATCGCGCGCGACACTCACACCGCCGGCGGCGCCGCCAATGTCGCCCTCAACATCGCCGCCCTCGGCGCCCGCTGCACCGTCGCCGGCCGCTTCGCCGACGACGACGCCGGCCATCAGCTCGCCGCCATCCTCGCGGAGAAAAAAATCGCCACGCTCTCCACCCCCGGCACCGGCGACACCATCCGCAAAACCCGCGTCATCGTCCAAAACCAGCAGCTCTGCCGCCTCGACCGCGAGTCCCCTCCCGACGCTTATCGCATCCCTCCCGCCGCCGTCGAAAAACTCTTCGCCAAAGCCATCGCCGCGCACGACGCCGTCATCCTTTCCGACTACGCCAAAGGTCTTCTCACCGACGACCTCGTAGCGACCGTCACCCGCCTCGCCCGCGCCGCCGGCAAATTCATCTCCCTCGATCCGAAACCCAAACGCGCCCTCTCGTTCACCGGCCTCGATCTCATGACGCCGAACCGCAAGGAAGCCCTCCAACTCGCCGGCATCGAGCCCGATCCGCATCAACCCTTTCCCGCCGCCGAGGTCTGTGCCCGTCTTCACGAAAAATATCGCACCCACCACCTCGTCATCACCCTGAGCGAGGACGGCATGCTGCTCTCGACCGACGGCAAAATCGCCAGGATCATCCCCACCGCCGCCCGCGAAGTCTTCGACGTCTCCGGCGCCGGTGACACCGCCCTCGCCTCGCTCGTCGTCGCCCTCACCGCCGGCGCGAAAATCGAAACCGCCGCCCACTTCTCCAACGCCGCTTCCGGCGTCGTCGTCGGCAAAATCGGCACCGCCACCGTCACACCCGCCGAGTTGCTCGCTTACATTAAAAAGTAAACGGTCCGCGTTCCCTTTTCTCCCACCTCATCCTTACGTCATGAAACGCCTCCTCCCCGTTCTCACTCTAGCCGCCTTCCTCATCGCCGGCTGCGCCACGCCCCAGTCCACCAAAAGCATCGATCGCCTGGTCACCCCCGCGCCCACCGTCGCCAACAGCACCGGCTGGACGCCCACCGCCGGGGAAATCGCCACGGTCGAAGCCAGCGTCGCCAACCTCCTCGCCAATCCCGACCAGCGCGTCTTCGGCCTCGGCCAGAATCTCCCGCCGCATCCATTCTCCAAATACCTCGTGCGCCTCTCCGCCGCCGGCCCGCTCGATAATAAATTCATCATGGGCCTCGCCGCCATGCCCGGCACCGTTCCCACCGATGAATTCCTCGCCCCAACCACCACCGACGCCCAGGCCGTCGCCCTCGCGAAGTCGCCGGAAAATTTTCAGTTCATCTATAACCTGAAGCAAAACCGCCTCGTCGAGATCCGCTTCACCCCTTCCGCCGCGACCGCCAAACCCTGATCCGCGCCAGCTTCATGAGCAAAGCGCTCTTCCTCGATCGCGACGGCACCCTCATCGTCGACAAACATTATCTCGCCGATCCCGACGGCGTCGAACTTCTCCCCGGTGTAGTGGAAGGGCTGCGACACGCCCGCGAACTCGGTTACCGGCTGTTTCTTTTCTCCAACCAGTCCGGCGTCGGCCGCGGTTACTACACCCTCGACGACGCCCTGCGTGTCAACGAGCGCATGGAAAAAATGATCGGCCTCCCCGCGCCGCTTTTTGACGGCGTGTGCATGGCGACCGAAACGCCCGAGCAACCTCTGACCTACCGGAAACCGTCCCCCCGCTTCATCACCGAGACGCTCGCCCACCACACGCTCGATCCGCGGCAATGCTTCATGGTCGGCGACCGCGAGACCGACATCGAAGCCGGCCTCGCCGCCGGCATCGGCACCGCCGCCCTCGCCAACGGCAAACTCGACCACGCCGCCTGGGCCAGATTCAATTTCCCCGGCCTCGCGCTCTACAACGACTTCGCCGCCTTCGCCGCCACCCTGCAGTAACTGCAGGTCTCAAGCTCGCTCGTCGGCCCCGACGTAGGGCTCGCGCCCACGCGATGCCTCCGACTCCCCTTCTCTTCGCGTCCGACCTTTGCGCCTTCGCCTCTTTGCGCCTTCGCCTCTTCGCGCTTCACTCGTTCCCATGCCCGAACTCGCCGAGGTCGCCTTCTTCCGAAAACGCTGGGATCCCGGCCTCAACCATCGCGTCGATCGCGTCTTCCTTCATCCCCGCGCCCGCATCTTCAAAACCTGCTCGCCCGCGTTGATCGAAACCACCTTGCGCGGCGCGCGACTCCTCGCCTCCGAAACCGCCGCCAAACAAATGCTCTTCCGCTTCAGCGGCGACGCCTGGCTCGGTATCCACCTCGGCATGACCGGAGAACTCTCCGCCCAGCCCGCCGCGTTCGCCCCGCGCAAACACGATCACCTCGTCCTCGCGCAAAAAGACCGCGCGCTCGTCTTCAGCGACCACCGCATGTTCGGCCGCGTCCTTTTCCACGTTGGCTCCGACGCGCCCGTTTGGTGGGCGTCCATCGCCCCCGCGATCGCCTCCCCCGCGTTCACCGTTTCCGCTGTAACCGAATTCCTGAGACGCCGCGCCCGCACACCGATCAAAGCCGTCCTCCTCATGCAGGAACGCTTCCCCGGCATCGGCAACTGGATGGCCGACGAAATCCTCTGGCGCGCCGAAATCCATCCCCGCCGCCTCGCCGGCTCGCTCGACGAAAACGAAATCCGCGCCCTCCACCGCGAAACCCGTTTCGTCGCCCGTCGCGCGCTCGAGATTATCGGCGACGCGCCCGGCCCCGAGCTCCCCGACCCACCCAAAACCTGGCTCTTCCCTCACCGCTGGGCCGACGGCGGCCGCTGTCCGAAAACCGGCGCGCTCCTCATCCGCGAAGAAATCGCCGGCCGCACCACCTGCTGGTCCCCCGGCCGGCAAAAGCTCTGAGCCGGTTTATTTTTTGCGACTCTCCGCCGCGCTCAGATCGACGATCGCCGCCTCCAACCCGCGCACCGCCGCGGCCAGCCGGACGTAGTCGAGCTTCTCCGCTGTATCCGTTCCGCGGTGATAGTGAGGATTCCGAAATGGTGCCGTGTCCGTGATCATCACCGCGGGATATCCCTCCTGCCAGAACGCCCAGTGATCCGACCACCCCACCCCTTGAAGTTTCCCCGGCAGCGACGCTCGCTCCACCGGCAACGCCTTCGTCGCACGCATCACTTTGGCGACGCGTGTGACCAGCGCTTTCGATTCCCGATTGCCCACCACCGCGATGAAGTTGCCCCGCGACGGATAAAATAAACTCAGCGGAAACGGGTACTTCTGGCTCTTCTTCTCGTCCGAAAAATACCCCATCGATTCCAAGCTCAGCATTGCCACGATTTTGTCGCCGCGCGCCTTGCACATTTTCGCGTAAACGCGGCTGCCCATCAGCTCCGTTTGAAAATAGATCGGCTCTTCATTCGCGAACGCCACGAACCGCACCGTCCTTTCCGGTGCAGCCTTCGCCCAACTTTCAGCCAGCGCCAGCAACGCCGCCACTCCGCTCGCGTTGTCATCGGCTCCTGGTGTTTGCGGCACCGAATCGTAGTGCGCGCCAACCACCACGATCTCTTCCGGCTTCAAGATTCCTCGCAACTCCACCTCCAGATTCGCGCAAACCACGCCGCCCACCCGATACTCATTTCTCGTCACCGAAAACCCCAGCTCCTCGAAACGTTTCGTCACATACGCCGCCGCGCGCGCCAGCGAGTCCCCTTGGAAAACCGATCGCGGCCCGATGTCTTCCGATAGCGCCACGACATCCACTCTCAGCGCCTCTGCATCGTCCGCATGTGAGGCGGCGCACGCCCACCCGACGCTCGCGTGGAAGAGCAATCCAGCCATCGCCGCCTTCAAAACACGCTGTGCGTTCATGCTCCAGCCGTTGCCGCCCACCGTCACTCGCTCAAGATAAATGCCGCCGCCTCCCTCTTTCCGAACTTTGCCTCCTCGCGTCTTTGCGATTCAACTACGCCGCAATGCCCGCCGCCAAACAACGCCTCGACGAACTCCTCGTCGCCCGCGGTCTCGCCACCACTCGCTCGCAGGCGAAGGCGCTCATCATGTCCGGCCGCGTCCTCCACGGCACCGAACGCCTCGACAAGCCGGGAAAAGATTTCCCCGTCGATCTCGACCTCACCGTCGAACAACCGCCGCGCTTCGTCAGCCGCGGCGGCGAAAAACTCGCCGGCTTCCTCGAAAAATTTCCGCTCGAGCTCAGCGGCGCGCACATCCTCGACGTCGGCGCGTCCACCGGCGGCTTCACCGATTGCGCCCTTCAAGCCGGCGCCGCCTCCGCCGTCTGCGTCGATGTAGGCCGCGCGCAACTACACGCCAGACTCGTCGCCGACCCGCGCGTCACCAACCTCGAAAAGGTCAACGCCCGCAGTCTCCAGCCCGCCGATCTGCCCCGCGCCGAGTTCGACCTCGTCGTCATGGATCTTTCGTTCATCTCCCTCAAATCCGTCCTCCCCGCGGTCTGGCCGTTCGTCCGCTCCGGCGGCGCACTCGTCGCCCTCGTGAAGCCGCAATTCGAAGCCGGCCGCACCGCCGTCGCCAAAGGCCGCGGCGTCATCCGCGACCGCGCCGTTCAAGACGCCGTGCTCGCGGACATCTCCACCTTTGCCTTCGCCAAACTCGCCGGCGCGACGCCTATCGGCACGATGGACTCCCCCATCACCGGCACCGACGGCAACCGCGAATTTCTCCTCGGCCTCCGCAAAGCCTGACCCCGTGTGGCGTGCGGCGCCTCGCCGCGCTTTCCCCAGCGAGCCTCGGCTCGTCTCGCGCTCGTCACACGCACTCCGATTCCTCCTTCACGCCGCCTCCGACCTTTAGCGTGCATTAGCGTCCATTAGCGGTTCCACTTCCGTCACCTCTCAACCTCTTCGCGCAACGATGCAGCCCAAGCCCATTCGCTCCCTCGCCTTTGTCGTCAACGACCAGAAAGCCGGCGCCCCGCAGATCGCCGAAGCGCTGATCGAAATCGCGAACGCCAGCGGCGTGGCCGCGCGGAAAACCAGCGAGTTTCCCCTGCCGGTCGACTGGCTCCAGGGATGCGACGCCTGCTGCGTCATCGGCGGCGACGGCACTCTTTTGGGCGTAGTCCGCGAATGCGCGCGCCTCCAGATTCCGATCATCGGCGTCAACCGCGGCAGTCTCGGTTTTCTCACGACCTATTCCGCCGAGGAAATATGCAGCCAGTTCCCCGCCTTGCTCGCCGGCAATTACCACACCACGAGCCGCTCCTTGCTCAGCTGCTCCACCGCCCCCGGGCAGGACGACCTCGCGCTCAACGACGTCCTCATCAAAGACGAGCGCAACTCACGCCTCGTGCGCCTCGAGGTATACGCCAACGACGAACTCGTCACCGATTACTACAGCGACGGCCTCATCTTTTCCACGCCCACCGGCTCGACCGCGTACAACCTTTCCGCGGGCGGCCCCATCATTCACCCAGGCGCCGAAGTCATCGCGATGACGCCGATCTGCCCGCACACGTTGAGCAACCGATCGATCATTTTTCAGCACGACGTGAAACTCCGCGTGTACAACCGCGCCGAAAACTCCTCGCTCCTCGTCGGCATCGATGGTCAGCGCACGCTTGTCACCCGCGGCGAAACGCCGGTCGAAATTTCGCTCTCATCCGTGCGCCTTCCACTCATCCAGCGCCGGGGCTACGAACATTTTTCCGTCGTCCGCACGAAGCTTAAATGGAGTGGCGGCGCCGCCAGCGACGCGCAGAAATAACTCGTAACCCCGCCCCGTAGCCACGAGCGCCAGCGAGTGCTCCGACCAGCGAGTCGTCCGAAATCCGAGGTGGAGCGCGCAGTCCCAGCGCGCTGTTCGACGCCGCCCATTCACAAGCCCTACCGCCCTCAGGCACCTCCTTCGGCCTTCGTCATTCGGCCTTCCATCCGCCTCACCCACCGGCAAAAACCGGCCGGAACCCCGCTTCGACCAAGATCCGCGCCACCTCATCGCGCTTGTCTCCCTGGATCTCGATGCGTCCGTCTTTGACCGTTCCGCCCACGCCGCAGGCTTTCTGCATTTTCTTCGCGAGCTGCTCTTTTTCAGGCAGGCCAATACCCGTAAACCCGGCCGCCACCGTCACCGTTTTCCCTCCGCGACCCGCCTTCTCCCGCAAAACATCCACCCGTCCTCGATTCTTTTCCGGTTTCGCCACGCCGCTTCCGGTCGCGAACTTAGCCGAAACCTGAGCCGGCGAACCCGTGCCTTTCGGCGCCTCCGGCAGCGTCAGATCGCTGAGCGATCCGAAAGGATTTTGCCCCAGCGCCGAGCCTCCGCCGACCGACACTTTGCCCGCACTTTTATTCGTATTCATGACGTGGATTTCCTCGCCGCCCGCCCGCCGCAAATGCCGGCGGGGATGTCATTTGCCCCGCCCAGAAATAGCTTGGCTTTTGCATAGCTGCGCTTCTCTAAAAAATGCACCAGCTGCGGATGCAAGGTGTCGCGCCCGGCGTCCAAAAACTCGTCGAGCTTTCGCATTTCCCGGGCGATGACAGCTCCATCAGACGTTTTTATTCCAGCGAGGAGTGCGATTAGGGATTCTTTGATCTGAGCTTCCATGATGATTCGACGACCCAACTAGTTACTTTGCTTCAATTGCTTATGCCTCAAAAGCAATTTATGAATGTCCCCGCGTCGTGCCGGCTTTCCTCTTGAGAAAGCCACCCGCCAGCATACTTATCAGCACCAAAGTTTCCCTATAAATTGTCTTAATGTTGCTCACTGTTTGATACCTTCGATCACGTTCCGATCGTTCGTTTCTACCTTCTTACATGAACTCGCTGACACTTCCAACTCGGGCCAACGCCGACCTCATCGAGGCCGCCTATCGTTCGTGGCTCGATAATCCAGAGTCCGTCGATCCGACGTGGCGAGCCTTCTTTCAAGGCTTTGCCCTCGGCAACGGTAGCGGCGGTTCTCTCAGCGCGGCGGTCGGCGCCAGCACCGCGAGCGGCGAACGCGTCAACATCATCGACAGCCTCAAGCAGTCCCAAGTCCACAGCCTCATCCACCACTACCGCGCCCTCGGCCATCTTCAGGCGCATCTCGATCCGCTCAGTCCCCCGCCCGCCCCCACGCCTCGTCTCGAACTCTCCGCCTTCGGCCTCAGCGAAGCCGATCTCGATGAATCCTTCGACGTCGGCCACTACCTCGAAGGCGGCCAGATGCGCCTGCGCGACATCATCGCCAATCTCACCAAAACGTACTGCGGCCGCATCGGCGTGGAATACATCCACATTCAGGATACAGAAGTCCGCCGCTGGCTTCAGGCGCGGATGGAGTCCACCAATCTCCAGCCTGCTTTCACGGTTAAACAAAAGCGCCGCATTCTCCGACGGCTTCACAAGGCGGAGCTGTTCGAGAAATTCCTCCACACTAAATTCGTCGGCCAGAAACGTTTCTCCCTGGAGGGCGGCGAGACGTTCATCGCCGCCGTCGACGCCATCCTCGAAGCCAGCCCCGATCTGGGCGTCGAAGAGATCGTCATGGGCATGGCCCACCGCGGCCGCCTCAGCATCCTCACCAACATCCTGCGCAAGCCGTTCGACGTTCTTTTCGAGCAGTTTTCCGAAAACTACATCCCGCACACCGTCGGCGGCGACGGCGACGTGAAGTACCATCTCGGATACGAATCCAGCCTCCAAACCTCCGAAGGCAAAACGGTCGAGGTCCGCCTCACCGCCAATCCGTCGCACCTCGAGGCCGTCAACCCCGTCGTCGAGGGCAGAACCCGCGCCCGCCAGCGCATCCGCAACGACACCGAACGCCGCAAGGTTCTCCCTTTTCTCGTTCATGGTGACGCCGCTTTCGCCGGTCAGGGCATCATCGCCGAGGCGCTCAATTTCTCCCAGCTCGCCGGCTACCGCACCGGCGGCACGCTCCATTTCGTCATCAATAACCAGATCGGTTTCACCACGCTCCCGAGCGATTCCCGCTCGTCGCGCTACTGCACCGATGTCGCCAAGATGATCGAAGCGCCCGTCTTCCACGTGAACGGCGACGACCCCGAGGCCGTGTGCCTCGTGACGCTGCTCGCGCTCGAATTCCGCCTGAAATTTCAGCGCGATGCCGTCGTGGACATGTATTGCTACCGCAAGCACGGCCATAACGAGTCTGACGAACCCGCTTTCACCCAGCCCACGCTCTACAAGAAGATCGCCGCCCAGCCCCAGATCTCGACGATCTACACCGAGAAGCTGATCGCCGAAGGCTCTCAGACCCAAGCGGACTCCGACGCCATCAAGACCGAGTACACCGCCGCGATGGAAGCCTCTTTCGCCAAGGCGAAAGCCGCCGAGGCCGAGGCGTTGAAAAACGATCCCGCGGAAAAATTCAAGGGGTCCACCGCCGTCTTCCAGCCCGCCTATAATCACACGCCCGTTCCCACCGGCACCACACCTGCCATCCTGGAAAAAGCCGTGCTCGGCCTCACGCGTGTTCCCGACGACTTCAAAATAAACCCCAAGATCAAACGGCTCCTCGACCACCGGCTCGAGGCCTTCAAAAACGGCGGCCCCGTCGATTGGGGTTTCGGCGAAGCCCTCGCCTTCGGCACGTTGCTTCTCGAGGGCAGTCCCGTGCGCCTCAGCGGACAGGATTGCGAGCGCGGCACGTTCAGCCATCGCCACGCCGTCCTCTACGATTTCGAAACGCGCGAGAAATACGTGCCACTCCTTAACCTCGACGAGCAGCAGGAAAAATTCTGCGTCTATAATTCGCTCCTCTCCGAAAACGCCGTCCTCGGTTTCGACTACGGCTACTCGCTCGATTACCCCAAGATGCTTTGCATCTGGGAGGCGCAATTCGGCGATTTCGCCAACGGCGCTCAGGTCATCATCGACCAGTTCATCGTCTCCGCCGAATCGAAGTGGCAGCGCAACAGCGGCATCGTGCTGCTCCTGCCGCACGGCTACGAAGGCCAGGGTCCCGAGCACTCCTCCGCCCGCCTCGAACGGTTTCTCCAAAGCTGCGCCGAGGATAACATCCAAGTGATCAACCCCACCACGCCCGCGCAGATCTTTCATGCGCTGCGCCGGCAGATGAAACGCGATTTTCGCAAGCCGCTCATCGTGATGTCGCCGAAATCCCTCCTGCGCGCCCCCGCCGCCGTCTCGCGTATCGACGAATTCACGACAGGCTCCTTCCAGGAAATCATCGACGACGACGAGGCGCCAAAAAAGCCCGCGCGCATCATCCTTTGCTCGGGCAAGGTTTACTACGACCTCGCCGCCTACCGCGCCAAGAACAAGGCCGCCGACACCGTCATCATCCGCGTCGAGCAACTTTACCCGCTCCACAAAAACCGCCTCGCCGAGCTCTTCGACAAATACGGCCGCAGCGCCCGCCTCATCTGGTGCCAGGAAGAACCTCAAAACATGGGCGCCTGGTCGCACATCGCTCCCGAACTTGAAGAGATCTTCGGTCGCAAACCCAAATACGCCGGTCGCGACGCCGCGTCCTCACCCGCCGTCGGCGCGCTCGCCGTCCACAAACTCGAACTCACCGCTCTTCTCCACGACGCGTTTAACCTGTGAGATAAAAAGTAGCGAGTAGCGGTCCTCCAGGCCGCCAGATTCGCGCGCCCACCGCATCGCTCATCGATCGTATCTCAAGTTCCCGCCTCCGCCTTCACACGCCTCCGCCTCCGTCCTACTTGCTACTCACTACCCACTACTCGCTACTTTCCCATCATGCCTCTTCTCGAAGTCAAAATCCCGCCCATGGGCGAATCCATCAGCTCCGGCGTCCTCTCCAAATGGCACGTCAAAGACGGCGATCTCGTTAAAAAAGATCAGCCGCTGTTCGAGTTGGAAACGGATAAGATCACTTCAGAAGGCACCGCCGAAGCCGCCGGCAAAATCTCCATCAAAGCCCCCGAAGGCACCGAGGTGAAAATCGGCGAAGTCGTCGCCTCCATCGACCCCGCAACAACCAGCGCCCCCGTGACGGCGAGCGCCAGCGAGCCGATCCCCCCGCCCGCCGAAAACAAATCCGCCGCCAAATCCGCCGAACAATCCCCCGCCGTCCGCCGCATCGCCGCCGAAACCGGCATCGATCCCGCCACCGTCTCCGGCTCCGGCAAAGCCGGCCGCGTCACCAAAGGCGACCTCCTCGCCGCCGCCGAAAACAAGTCCGCCGCCCCCGTAGCGGCGAGCGCCAGCGAGCCGAAGTCCGCATCTCCCGCCGCGCTTAAATCCGCCGCAGCCGCTCCCGCCGCATCGTCCACCGAACGCCAGACGCGCAAAAAGATGACGTCCCTGCGCCAGAAAATCGCGCAGCGTCTCGTCCAAGCCCAGCACCAGGCCGCCATGCTCACGACCTTCAACGAGGTCGATATGTCCGCCGTCATGGACCTCCGCAAAAAATACCAGGACGACTTCGTCAAAAAGAACGGCTTCAAACTCGGCTTCATGTCCTTCTTCACAAAGGCCGTCGTCAACGCCCTCCAGGAAATCCCCGGCATCAACGCCCAGATCGACGGCGACACCATCGTTCACAACCACTACTTCGACATCGGTGTCGCTGTATCCACGGAAAAAGGACTGATGGTCCCCGTCATCCGCGACTGCGACAAACTCGGCATGGCCGGCATCGAGAAGAACATCGCTGACATCGCCAAAAAAGCCCGCGACGGCAAAATCACCCTCGCCGATCTTGACGGCGGCGTCTTCACGATCACCAACGGCGGCACCTTCGGCTCGATGCTCTCGACCCCGATCATCAACGCCCCGCAAAGCGCCATCCTCGGTCTCCACGCGATCAACGATCGCCCCGTCGCCATCAACGGCCAGGTCGTCATCCGACCGATGATGTATCTGGCGCTCAGCTACGACCACCGCCTCGTGGACGGCAAAGAAGCCGTCACCTTCCTCGTCAAAGTAAAGCAAGCCATCGAGGACCCCGCCCGCCTCCTCCTCAGCGTCTAAACCTTCCAATCATTCGCCACAGAGAACACGGAGCGCGGACACAGAGTTCACAGAGAAAACCCTCGAGCGTCCGTCTGCTCGAAATCTCTCCCCTCATTCCGATCTCCGTCCTCTGTGAACTCTGTGTCCGGGCTCTGTGCCCTCTGTGACTAAAATGCCTTCTCCTTCCTCTTCCGCCGCTCCCACGCCCTCTTCAACGCAGAGCTTTGATCTCATCGTCATCGGCGCCGGCCCCGGCGGCTACGTCTGCGCCTTCCGCGCCGCTCAACTCGGCCTCAAGGTCGCCCTCATCGAAAAACGCGCCGCCCTCGGCGGCACCTGCCTCAACGTCGGCTGCATCCCCAGCAAGGCCCTGCTCCACTCCACCGAGCAGTTCGTCTTCGCCAAATCCCACGCCGCCGAACACGGCATCAAACTCGGATCCGTCGAACTCGACCTCGCCACGCTCCTCAAGAAAAAGGACGCCGTCGTCACCAAGCTCACCGGCGGCGTCGCCGCCCTCGCCAAGGCACGCAAAATCACCGTCATCACCGGCGCCGCCTCCTTCGTCTCCGCCAACACCATCACCGTAGCGGGGAGCGCCAGCGACCCGTCCGGGCGCGACCCGTCCGCGCCCCAACAGCTCACCGCCAAAAACATCGTCATCGCCACCGGCTCCGCCCCGGTCGAACTCCCGTTCATGAAGTTCGACGGCAAATCCGTCGTCTCCAGCGACCACGCCATCGCCTTCGATCAAGTCCCGAAAAAACTCATCGTCGTTGGCGGCGGAGTCATCGGCCTCGAACTCGGCTCCGTCTGGGCCCGCCTCGGCGCCGACGTCACCGTCGTGGAATTTCTCCCCAAAATCGCGGCAACCTACGACG
>Ga0164241_10004494_pt1 | contig 13468 bp, 8 predicted proteins | sample OricomyardsoilBY_FD_108780 | JGI IMG/M metagenome (GOLD analysis project Ga0164241, IMG submission 108780) | Backyard soil microbial communities from Emeryville, California, USA - Original compost - Back yard soil (BY) | ecosystem: Environmental > Terrestrial > Soil > Unclassified | place: USA...
CAAGCTTCCGTATCGCATCGGCTCCGTGATGGCCATGCCTTCGGCTTTGCCGATGCGGTCCATGAACTCGGCGAGCTGGCTCGTGTCGCTCATTTTCAGGATCAGCTCGGCTGCGACCCAGCGGACCTTCCAGGCCGGGCTAGAAAAGAGGCCGTAAAGCCGCTCGACCACGACCGGGCGCGGGAATTCGGCGACCCGCTGGAGGGCGGCCTCGCGGACTTGGTCCGGCGTGTCGGGAGCGCCCGCGACGGCCAGGATGGCTTCCGCGTGCGGAGCGCTCGAGCGGTCGAGGTTGCCCTGCAGGGCGGCGATGGCTCCCGCGCGGCTCTTCGCGCTCTGGTTTTTGTCCTGCGCGAAGCGGAGCAGGAAATCCACGACGGGCGCCTGCCCGATGCGCTTCATCGAGGCGAAGACGCGGAGCAGCTCCTCCTCTTGGTACTGCGCCATCTGCGCCTTGAACTGCTCGGGCGTGGGCGCAAGCTTCTGCGCCTTGTTCGCGGCGTCGACGCCGGGGCTCTTCTGGTTGATCCACGCCGGGGAGGCGACGTCGGTCGCGACGGCGACGAGGCGCTGGCTTGCCGCGAGTCTCGTCGCAGGGTCGCCCTGATCGGAGATGAGCTCGGCGAGCGCGTCGATCTTCGGGGCGCCTGGTTGAATCAGATTCGGCAGGCCCTTCACCGAGTCCGCTTTGAGCTCGCCGACCATCTGCTTGACGGAGTACGTCTGCGAGGAGTCGTCGAAACGCTGGGCGAAACTCACGCCGATCCAGCTGGAAATCGCGGCACGCAGGCGCGCGCGCAGCGCGGCGTCCCCGACGAGGCGCCCGCCGTCGGTCGTGAGCAGCGCGAAGGCCGCGTCCTTGTAAGGCACGGACGGATCGGGCGCGACTTGTCCGCCTTGCGCCGTAGGCGGCGCCTTCTGAATCTCCGCCTCGAGCGCGGGCACGAGCCGCGCGACGATCGCGCTGCGCGTCGCCGGCGGCAGCTGAGTGAGCGCTGCCATGAGACCCGGCTGGTCGTCGGAGCCGTCGATGCCGATACGTCGGCCGTTGCGCGGCTTCATGCGGATGAGCGCGAGAGCGGCTTCGACGCGGAGCTCCACCGGATACTTGTCGTGCGTGAGCACGGCGACGAGCTTCTTCGGGCCTTGAACGGTCTTGGCCCAGTGCTCGACGTTGTCGCTGCTCGTGCGGCAAGCCTCGGTCCCGAGCGCCAGGCAGAGCGTCATGCTCACTAGGCTGGCTCGGCGGAGCCAAACGCCGGATACCCGTGGAGTCTTGATGGTTTGCCCCTTAGTGTCGCTCACTTGGCCCTCGGTTTCCGGCCGCGGTAACGCCCGCGAGGGACGGAGTCTACATGCCGGCTCCCTCGCAGCTCAAGAAGTGGTCTCAGATGGGTCTGGCCACGTCCCGACGGGCCCCTGGTGCCGGCCCGTGGCCAAAGTTGCTTCGGCGGGTAGGACAATGTAAGTGTAGGTAGTCAAATGGGTGCTCGCCTTTTCGTGCCCAGAGCCGCCACGTTCGGGGCTCAACCTGCTCCCTCGGTCGAACCGCGGCGCGCTGGCCGGCCTTCGGGCCGCCCCAGGGAAATTGCCGCTCTGCTGCTGGTTGCGGGGGGCCTCTTCCTCGTGTTGGCGCTGCTCAGCTGCCGCGTCGTGCCCGGGCAGCCGGACGAGGGAAGCTGGGTCGGCCCGACAGGCGCGCTCGTGGCGCGCATCCTCGTGCAGGGGTTCGGGATCGCCGCCTGGCTCGCGCCGCTCGAGCTGTCGCTCGTCGCCATTCCGCTTTTTCGCGGGCGCGCCGTCGGCGACCTGTGGCTGCGGCTCGCCGGGGATCTGACGCTCGCCGTGGTCGCGGCGGCGCTCGTCCAGGTCGCGCTGCCGGGCGCCGTGGCCTTCGGTCACGCGCCCGCGGCGGGGAATGTCGGCATGCTGTTCGGCGAGCTCATGCGCGAGTTTTTCTCGTCCGCTGGCTCGTTCCTCGTGGGCTCGACGGCCGTCGGGCTCATCCTGATCGGGCGGAGCTCGTTCTCGTTCATCGAGGCGTGCCACCGCCTGCTCGCGCTGCTCGAAGCCGTGGCGCTGCGGCTTTCGGCGTGGTCGCGCCGCTTCGGCGGCGCCTGGCTCGAGGCGCGCGCGCTGCGCCACGCCGAACGCGACCGTGCGCCGCGCATCGAAGCGCGTGATCCGGACGAAGCCATCCTCATGCACCTGCAGGAGGACGACAGCGACTGGATCCCGATCGAGCACACGGGTGCGCCGCCGCTCGCCCTGTCGCAGGCGCTGAAGAACGCGCGTGCGCCGGAGCTCGACGGCCTCGTGTTCGCGACGCCGGAAGCGCCGCTCGTCGCGCGGCTCGCGGGTGAGCCCGACTCGGCGGCGCTCGCGAGCCCGGTGCCGGCGAAGGGGAAGAACGGCGCGAAACGCCGCGCGAAAGACGCGAAAGCGCCGCCCGAGCCGAGCAAGGACAAAGACGCCCCCGAGCGCCGCAAGAGCCGCGCGAAGAGCCAACCCGACGACGCGCCCGAGGTCGAAGAGGAAAGCGACGAGGACGACGACGACGACGACGCGGCCGAGCTCGTCGCGACCGCGGCCGCGTCGACGCCCGCACCCGCAACGCCCGCGGCGAAGGGCCCAGCGACGGCGGGGTCCGACGCCGGCAAGGGCCTGCGCATCGTGGACACGCAGCCCGAGCGCGCCGTGGAACGCCCCGCGCCGGCGCGGACGGCGCCGAAGCGCGGCGAGTTCCAGCTCCCGAGCACCACGCTCTTCGACCCGCCCAGCGAGACGACCGTCGAGGTCGACCGCGAGGTGATCCTCGAGAACGCGCGCCGTCTGGAAAAGACGCTCGCCGACTACGGCGTGCTCGGCAAGGTCGAGGAAGTTCGCCCCGGCCCCACCGTCACGATGTACGAGGTGGCGTTCGAGGCCGGCACGCGCGTGAGCAAGGTAGCAAGCCTCGCCGACGATCTCGCGCTCGGTCTCTCGCGCAAGGTGCGCATCATCGCGCCGATCCCCGGCAAGAGCCTGATCGGCTTCGAGCTCCCGAACGACGAGCGTCAGCCCGTCTGCTTGCGCGAGCTCGTCGAGGACCAGCGCTTCGAAAAGCTCGCCGAGCGGGCGCCGCTGCCGGTGGTGCTCGGGCGCGACATCGTGGGCGCGCCGTTCTACGCCGACCTCGCGTCGATGCCGCACGTCATCGTCGCGGGCGCGACGGGCGCCGGCAAGAGCGTCGGCCTGAACGTGATGCTGTCGAGCTTGCTCCTGAAGCGCACGCCCGAGGACCTGCGCCTGCTCATGATCGACCCGAAGGTGGTCGAGCTTGCGCCGTTCGAGGGCATCCCGCACCTGCTCTTGCCCGTCGTCACCGACATGAAGCAGGCCGCGACGGCGCTGCGCTGGGCGGTCGAGGAGATGGAGCGCCGCTACCAGCTCTTCGCCGACGCCGGCACGAAGAACATCACGACCTACAACGCCTGGGTGAAACGCGTGCAGGCAGGCGAAATCGCCCCTCCGCCGCTCAAGGAGGTCGAAGCGCTCACCGCCGAGGGCGCGCTCGTCACCGTGCCCGCCGCGAAGGAGGGTGGGGACGGCCGTCCGCTCCCCGGCAAGCTCCCGTCGATCGTCATCGTCGTCGACGAGTTCGCCGACCTCATGATGCAGCAGGGCAAGGACGTCGAGACCGCGGTCGCTCGTCTCGCTCAGAAGGCGCGCGCCGCCGGCATGCACGTCATCCTCGCGACGCAGCGGCCGAGCGTCGACGTCATCACGGGCACCATCAAGGCAAACTTCCCCTCGCGCATCGCCTTCCGCGTCGCGCAGCGCGTCGACAGCAAGACCATCCTCGACGAGCAGGGCGCCGAGCTGCTCCTCGGCCGTGGCGACATGCTCGTCAAGCTCAACGGCTCGACCGACACCCTCCGCGCCCAGTGCCCCTTCGTGAGCGAGGAGGAGGTGACGAGGCTCACCGACCACCTCCGAAAGCAGGGCGCACCCCAGTACCACGACGCCATCCTGCTCGCCTCGGACGAGGAGAGCGCCGACGAGGCCGACGAGGACGTGGACGCGCGCTTCGAGGAGGCCGTCCGTATCGTCTCGGAGACGCAACGCTGCTCCACCTCGTGGCTCCAGCGCAAGATGACGATCGGCTACAACCGGGCGGCCAAAATCGTGGAGACCATGGAGCGCCGCGGCTTCGTGGGTCCGCCGAACGGTTCCCGGGATCGGGACGTCCTCATACCACCGCCGTAACGCGTCGTGCTAAGAGCCAACGGGCCATGAGCGCGGAGCCGCCGGCCTTTCCGAGCGCCCTCGACGACGACGACGACGACGTGGCGTGGCCGCTCCAAACTGCAGCGGTGCAGTGGGAGCGCGGCGGCGCGGCGGATGCGATCGTGTGGCTCAGGCGCGCCGCCGAAGCGGCCGCCGAGTCGGGAAAGTACAGCCGTTCGGCCGACCTCCAGCGACGCGCGAACGAGCTCGACCGCTGGCTCGCCCAGGGGCCGGCCTTTTCTCTCGACAACGACGGCGACGACGGGGTCGATTCGCTCCTCGCCGCGGAGGCGCCCGAGATCGAGACGGAGCTCGGGGTGGCCTCGCCGAGCCTCGTCGACGCGCTCGAGGCGGAGGCGCGCGGCGAGCTCGACAGCGACACGCTGCTGCGCCAGGACCGCCACGCGCCCGTTCGCGACCTCGGCGATCTCGAGGACGTCGAGGACATCGACGCCGTCGACCTCGACGAGCTCGAGGCACGCGAGCTCGTCGAGTACGAGGACCAGCCGCTCGAGGAGGTCACGCAGGCGCGCTCGTCGCTCTCGAGCATCCCCGACCAGACGCCGTACGCGCCCGCGTCGTCGCGAGCTCCCGCGTCCGCGCGTGCGCCCGGCTCCGCACGTGCGCCCGGCTCCGTGCGCGCTCCTGCGTCCGCGCGCGCCCCGGGGTCCTCACGGTCGCCCAAGTCGTCGCGAGCTCCGTCCTCGGCGCGCGCCGCCGTGCCGCTCACCCGCAAGGTGGCGCCCGGCCGCGAGCAGGGGTCCTCGGCCCCGCGCACGGCCCTGCTCCAGCCGAGCAGCCGTCCTCAGCCGCCCGACTACCAGTTGCCGCCCCCGCCGGTGCCGCCCGGCCAGCGCCTGCCGCTGCCGTTGCCCCAGCCGAGCACGCCTCCCCCGGCGCGAACGCTGTCACGCAACCCGTTCCCTTCGGAGCCCCTCACGCGCCCCCGGTCGGAGCCGCCGCCCGCGCCCGAAGCAGCCGACTCGCTCGAGGACGACCCGACGGCGACCCCCATCATCGTGCCGTCGCGCCTGCGCGCCGAAGCGCGGGCCATGGCCGAGGCCGCCGAGTTCGACGCGCCGACGCTCGGACCGCCTGCGCGCGCCCCCTCCTTCGTTCCCGCGCGCGATGCGTCGGTCGCGCCGCCCGTCTCGTCCGCGGCGCCCGCCGAGCTCGAAGCCGCCGTGCAGGCGCTCTCGGAAACGCCGCCGCCCGTTGCCGTCGCGGTCCCCGTCACGCCCGCGCTCGACGTAGCGCTCGTCGCGGCGTGCCGCGGCCTCGAGGATCTGCCGCCTGAAACCCAGGCGGAGCTCGCGGCGAAGGCGCGCGTCGAGCACCTCGCGCCCGAGCAAGAGGTGAGCGACTTCGGGCTCGCGCTCGTCGTGCGGGGCAGCGTGCTCGTGATGCCGACGATCGCGGAGGGCGCGTGCGGCCGCGCCGCGCAGGGCGAACCGGTGTTCTCACGCGGCACGCTGGAAGAAGGCGTGTCGCTGCGTGTCGTCGCCGAAGCGCAAGGCGCCGACGTGGCCGTGTTCCGCCCGGAAGATTTCGAGCACGTGCTCACGACCTGCCCCTGGGTCGCCGACGAGCTCCGCGCCGTCGCGGATCGTTACCAGGCGCTCGCGGGCGCCGCGATGGGACCGCTCGGCGAGCGCCTCGACGACACGATGCGCGCCATGCTCACCGACCGCTGCGCACTCAAGGTGCTGCTCCCGGGTGAGGTGCTGATCGAAGAAGGCAAGCCGCCGTCGGGCCTGTACATCGTCGGCGGCGGGCAGCTCGAAATCGTGTCGGGCGGCGTCGTGCGGCAGGTGGTGGGCCCCGGGGATTTACCGTTCGCGAGCTCGGTGCTCACGCACGAAAAGACGTCGGGCACGCTGCGCGCCGCGGGCTCGGGTGCGCTCGTGCTGCACGCCGATCGCATGACGACCCACGAGCTCATCGTGAGCTTGCCGCCGCTGCTCGAGCTGCTCTCGATGGTGTGACGCGGGCGCCGGCGCCGCTCAGCCGCGTTCGACGAGCCACACGACTTCTTGATTGCCCTGCGGTCCCGCGAAGCGAAGGCCGAACCAGCGCGCCGCGCCCGGGATGGTCGGGCGGCCGTCGGCGCCCACGCGCGGAAACGAGATGCGAAACGCGTTGCGCCAGGGCGACGTGTACGGAAAGTAGGTGACCTCGATCGCGCCGGGCTTGCGAATCGACTGGATTTGCGAGGGCGCCGTCTCGGCCCCCGTGTCGTCGATCAGCCGTACGATCCACGCGGGTTGCTCCGCGGTGAGGTCGCTCCACCTGAACTTCTCTGCCTCGAGCGCCACGTAAAACTCGTGCTTGTCGTGCGTCTCGGCCAGCGATCGCTCGAGCAAGGCGTGGCGCTGATCGACCGTGAGCCGGTAATCTTCGGAGTAGCGGACGGCGTAGGCCCAGCGAAAATCCCACGACTCGTAGGTGGCCGTCACGGTGAGGACGTTGTTCATCGCGTCCAGGCTCGTGAGCTGCGCCGAGCGCGTCCACTGCCGGAGCACGCCGGCGTAGTCGCTCGCGACGTACTCGCGCGTCCCTTCGTTCAGGCGCACGGTCTGCTGCGAGCAGCCCGCGCTGCCGACGAGCGCGATGCATAGAACCAACGACGCCGAGCGCGACACGCGGGCAAGCCTACCATGCTACCGTCGGCGTCGATGCAAGCCTCGGCGCGGCGTTTCGACGCACGCGGAGCCGCCGGGCGTCTCGCGCTCGTCGTGGCGGCTTTGCTCTTCGTCGCGCTGCCGGCGCGCGCGGACGGGCTCGACTCCTTGCGGGCCCGCGGGGAGCTACGCTGGGGCGGCGATTTGCAGGGCGGAGCCCCTTACGTTTACGAGGACGAAGCGGCGCCCGGCAAGCTGCGCGGCTTCGAAGTCGACATCGCGGCCGCGCTCGCGCGACGGCTCGGCGTGCAGGCGCGCTTCGTTCAGAACGACTGGTCGAACCTCGTGCCGGCGCTCGAGCGCGGCGACTTCGACCTCGTCCTGAACGGCCTCGAGGACACGCCAAAAAGGCGCGCGCGCCTGCTGCTCACGGTGCCTTACTTCGTGTACGGGGAGACGCTCGCCGTACGCGCGGACTCGAGCGCGCGGAGCCTCGCCGATCTCGGCGGCAAGCGCGTCGGTACCTTGAACCAGACGGTCGCGCACGATTTACTCCTCGCGCGGCCGCTCGAGGCGGTCCTCTACGAAGGCCAGCAGGAGCCCTACTTCGATCTCGTGAACGGCCGCCTCGACGCCGTGCTCCTCGATCACGTGATCGCCGACATTTACGGCTGCGTGCTGAAAAACGTGCGCTGCTTGCCGGGCGACGTCGCGCGCGGCGTGTACGTCGGCGGCGTGCGCAAGGACCAGCCGGAGCTCAAGCGAGCGCTCGACGCGGCGCTCGGCGCGATGAGCGCCGACGGCGAGCTCCGCCGTATCCTGACCGGCTACCAGCTGTGGGAGCCGCGCCAGGAAGAGCTCGCCGCACGCAGCCGAACGCTCGGCGCCGCCGCCGGGACGCCTGGCGTGCCGGCCGCGCCAGGCGTCACGCCGGGGGACGCCCCGCGCCGTCGCTTCGACGCCGCCCAGCTCGCGCTATTTTTGCACGGCGCGCTCCTCACGCTCGCGATCGCGGTGGCATCGTTCGCGATCGCGTTGCCGGTCGGTCTGCTGCTCGCCATCGCACGCGGCTACGCGTCCCGTCCCGTGGCGCTCGCGGCGGCGAGCTACGTCGAGCTCTTCCGCGGCACGCCCGTCTTGCTCCAGCTTTACGTGCTCTATTTCGGCCTCGCGCAGCTCGTACGCCTCGGGCCGTTCGAGGCGGCCGTGCTCGGTCTGGGCCTCAACTACGCGGCCTACGAAGCGGAGGTGCACCGTGGCGCGCTGCTCGCCGTGCCGCTCGGCCAGCACGAAGCGGCGCGTTCGCTCGGCCTCGGCGTCTGGCAGACTTTGCGGCACGTGCTGCTCCCGCAAGCGTTCAAGAACGCGCTCCCCGCGCTCACCAACGACTTCGTCGCGCTGCTCAAGGACACCTCGCTCGTCAGCGTCATCACCGTCGTCGAGCTCACCAAGCGCATGACGATCGCCGCCGTCGATCTGCGTGACTGGGTCGTGCCCGGCGTCGCCTGCGCGGCCCTTTATTTTGCGATGAGCTTCCCGCTCTCGCGCCTCTCGCTCCGCCTCGAGCGGCGCCTCGGCCATGATCCGCATCCGCGGCTTGCATAAAGGGTTCGGCGCTGCGCCGGTCCTCGCGGACGTCAACGCCGAGGCGCCCGCGGGGGCGATCGTCGCGCTGCTCGGCCCTTCCGGCTGCGGCAAATCGACGTTACTCCGCTGCCTGAACGGCATCACGAACTTCGACGCCGGCGAGGTGGAGATCGCCGGGTTTCGTTTGCGAGGAGGCACGGCGCCCGCGTCGAGCGAGCTCTTGGGTTTGCGCGCGGCGGTCGGCATGGTCTTTCAAGACCTGCACCTCTTTCCGCATCTCTCCGCGCTCGACAACGTCACGCTCGCCCCGCGCGTCGTCGGCAAAACCTCGCGCGCCGAAGCCGAACGTCGCGCTCGCGTCTTGTTGGAGGAGCTCGGCGTCGCCGACCGCGCGAACGCTCGTCCCGCCGAGCTCTCGGGTGGTCAAAAGCAACGTGTCGCGCTCGCCCGCTCGCTGGCGCAGGGCGCGCGCGTCCTTCTCCTCGACGAACCGACGAGCGCCCTCGACCCGAGTCTGCGACAAGACGTCGCGACCCTGCTCACACGCGTCGCCCGCGGCGAAATCTCAGAAAAAGCCCAGCCTCTGACGCTCGTCGTCGTGACCCACGACCCAAGCTTCGCCCAAAAAATCGCCACCGTGACCTGGCGTCTCGAGGCCGGGAAAATCGTGTGAATGGGCCAGCTTCCGCACAAAACCCCCACTCCTAATTACTTCTAATATCCACCACGTCGAAAACGCTCACGACGGCAATCAAAGCCAGCAGCATCACGAGCCCGAAGAAATGCACGCGCGCTTCGACCTTGGCGTTCGGCCTTCGGCGCGTGATCGCTTCGTACCCGAGGAACGCAAGCCGGCCGCCGTCGAGCGCGGGGAAGGGGAGCAAGTTGAAGCCGCCGAGGTACGCGCTCAGGATGCCGAGCCACGTGAGGTATTCGGTCCAGCTCCGTTGCGCCATCTTCGAGGTTTGCTTGACGATGCCGACGGGCCCCGAAAGCTGCGGCTTCTCGCGACCCGTCGCGATGCGTGAGAGGCCGATGACGAGGCTCTGCACGACGGTCGCCGGATCGATGAGCGACTGCACCGTCGCTTCCTTGAACGAGACGGGTACCTGCCTATAAACGGGCGAGACGCCGATGCGACTCTGGCCGTCTTGCGTCGCGGGCGTCACCTCGACGTTCAGCGGCTTGCCGTGGCGCACGACGCCGAGGGTGAGCGGCTTGTTGCCGCTCGCGAGCACGCGCTTCCTGAGGTCGTCCCAGTCGGCGACCTTCTGGCCGTCGATCGTCTGGACGATGTCGCCGTCCTGCATCTTCGCGGCCTTCGCGGGACCGTCGAGCACCTGCACGCCCGTCGTGGGCACGCCCTTGCCGCCGATCATCAGCGCCGCGAAGAAGAACACCGAAGCGAACAGGTAGTTCGCGAGCGGGCCGGCGAAGATCGCGGAGATACGCCCCACGAGCGACGCATTCGCGTAGCTCGTCTTGTCTTCCGGATCGACCTCTTCGAACGGGTTCATGCCCGCGATTTGCACGTAGGCGAGGAACGGAATCAGCGCGATCTGGTACTCGGTCTGGCTGCCGCGGCTCTTGTGCCGGTAAAGAGCGGGTCCAAATCCGATGCTGAAGCGCAAGACGCGCATGCCGAAGGCGCGCGCCGCGAGCAGGTGCCCCGTCTCGTGCACCACCATCAGCAACGCCAAACCCAAGATTCCCGCGATGACGTAGCTGATGCTCACGTGCTGAATATAGCGTCGCGCTCGCGAGCCCGCCACGCGCCGGAATCCGCGGTATTGCCGGGGGAAGCCGCCACTGCTAAACGAACCGCCAAGTTGGCCCAAGACACCGCACCGAAACCCCCCGTCGGAACCCCGAACCTTTCACTCCAGGGGGGCGCGGCCATCGTCGCGCCGGTCAGCGCCTTTCCGGGCGGCGTGCCGGGCAACGCCCTGATCGTGCTCCCGCTCGCGAAGCCGGACGACCAGCTCCTCGAGGCGATGAAGAACGGACCCGTCGCGCTCGAGCTCGAGTCGATGTGGAAGATGCTCGGCTTCAACGGCCCCGCCGTGCAGGTGCAAGACGCGGAAGGCCGCCCGATCGCGATCGGGCTCGACGATCTGATCTCCGGTCTCGAAAAGCATTGGGGCGAGGACTCGAGCGATCTCAACCGCGGGCGCGTGCTCGCGCAGGAGCTCATCAAGTACCGCCGCTTCGAGAAGGCCGAGAAGGTGCTGGCCAAGGTGGTCGCGCTCGGCGGCACCGGTGAGGACTGGCTCGGGCTCGGCATCACGCAGGTCGAGCAGGAGAAATGGGAGAAGGCCGAGGCGACGCTCAAGGGCGCGCTGAACCTGCTGCCGCAGAACCCGCTGCCGTTCCTGCACCTTTCGCGCGTCTACGAAGGCACGGGCAACGTCGCGGCCGAGCGCGACGCCATCCACCAGTCGATCGTCGTCGCTCCGAACAACGTCGACGGTTGGGCGCAGCTCTTCGCGCACGTGCGCCGCGTCGAGAACGAGGACGCGGCCGTGAAGGCCGTCGAGGACCTCGCGAACGCCGACGCGAACAAGAAGACGGCGGCGCCGTTCGTCGCGCTCCAGGGCCTCTACGCCGGCGAAGACGAGACGCGCGACAAGGCGGTCGGCTTCGCGAAGAAGGCGGTCGAGCGCAACGAGAACGACCCGCTCGCGCTCATCTCGCTCTCGGCGCTTTACGGGCACAAGGGCGATCTCGCCGGCGTCGTGGCGCTGCTCTCGAAGCACGAAGCCAAGATGGCGACCGACGTGCGCCTCGCGAACAACTACTTCGAGGCGCTGTTCCAGACGCGCCAGCTCGATCGCGTCACGAAGCTCCTGAACGCGCTCGCCGGCTCCTCGAACCGGGAGGTCAAGCAGTTCGCCATCGAGCGCTCGCGCGCCGTGGCTCAGTTCCTCCAGCAGCAGCAACAGAAACTCCCGGGCGCCGTCCCAGGACGCGCCTGAAAACCCACGCGGAGTCTTTGCCGAGCACGAGGGGATCGTCAGCGAGGCCGGCATGGTGACGCTCGTCATCACCGTGCTGTTTTCGCTCACGGTCTCGTTCTTCTGCTCGACGGCCGAGGCCGTCATCCTGACGATCTCGCACGCGCAGGTGCAGGGGCTCGGCAAATCGCGCGCGAAGGAGATCCTGCGCGGCTTCAAGCGCGAGATCGACATTCCGATCGCGGCGATCGTCGCGTTCCACACGGTGGCGCACACCGTGGGCGCGTCCGTGTGCGGCGCCATCTACGTCGACGTGATCGGCGCCGATACGCTCTGGGTCTTCTCGCTCGTCTTCACGATCCTCGTGCTCGTCTTCTCGGAGATCGTGCCGAAGACGCTGGGTGTCACCTACGCGAAGGAATTCGCCGCGCCCGTCGCGTACAGCGTGTCGGCGCTCGCGTTCGCGCTCAAGCCGCTGCTTTGGGCCACGAACGTGCTCGCGCGCGTCATTCGCGGCCCGAACCAATCGCCGGCCACCTCGATCGAAGAGATTCGCATGCTCGTCGCGTTCGGCCGCTCCGAGGGGGCGCTCGGCAAGCGCGTGGCCGACATGATGGAGGGTGCGGCGCGCCTGCGTGAGCTCAGCGCCTACGACGTGATGGTGCCGCGCGCGCGCGTCGTCGTCCTCTCCGGCGAGTCGAGCCTCGACCAAAATCTCGAGACCATCCGCAGCTCCGGCCACAGCCGCTTTCCGTTCACGCCGAACGGCGAGCTCGACGCCGTGAAGGGCGTCGTGCTGGTCAAGGACCTCTTGTTCCGTTTGCGCGAGCAAGGCTCGGTGGATCTCGAAGAGCTCGCTTCGCCAGTGCTGGTCGTCCCGGCGGCGGCGCCGCTCGAACGCGTCCTGCGCACCTTCCAGGAGGAGCGCCGCCACCTCGCCATCGTCGTCGACGAGTACGGCGGCATCGAGGGCATCATCACGCTCGAAGACGTCCTCGAAGAGATCGTGGGGGAAATCGAGGACGAGAGCGATCGCGTCGATCCGAGCATCATCCGCCGTTCGAACGACATCCTCGTCTGCCGCGGCCTCGCCGAAACGCGAAAGGTCTTCAGCCTGCTCGGTATCGAAGACGACGCCTCGAGCGAAAGCGTCACCGTCGCAGGTTTCGTCGCCGAGCTCGTCGGCCGCATCCCCCGCGTCGGGGACGCCGTCGAGCACAACGGATTCAGGTTCATCGTCCTCCGGGCCAGCGCGCGCCGCGCCGAACGCATCGAAATCCGCAGGCTAGCCGTGGTTGAAGAGTAGTTTTTAGTTTGGGCCTGACCCACGCGGTATGGCGACCCTGGCGGCCTCGGCCGCAAGGCGCCGGTTTCGCCGGTTTGTCATGCGGGTTGGGTTTGCAGTGCCCCGTTGATCGGTTCTTCCAAGACCGCTGGGTCGTGTCGGGCCGGCTTTGCCGGCCGTCACAACGTTGTCGACGGGGGCGCGTTCGGACCCCACGGTTTCTCTAACGCCAGGTCTGATTTTGGAGGCGCTCGGTGGCTCGAATCGAAATGCGTTCGACCGCGGCGTTCCACTTCCAGTTCACCCCGAAATCGCCCAGCGACTGCTACCGCCCAGCGACTTGCTACCGCCCAGGACTATTGGGCGGTCCTCGTCGAAAACAGTTTGTCGGCCGGCGAAGCCGGCCGGACACGAGCTGTTAGTCTTGGAAGAACAGATCGACGAGGAACTGCGGCACTAACGGGTACGACAAACCGGCGAGACCGGCGGATCCGCGCTCTAACGCAGTTCTTGTCGTTGCAACCCTCCCAGTCGTCAGACGAACCCAAACAGCTCCAAGCGCAGTACTTGTCGTTGCAACCCTTCCGGTCGACCGGCGAAAAACAATCCAGACGAAAACCAATCACGAGACCGGCGGATCGCGTTCAAAGCGCGGTCCTTGTCGGCGCAACCCCTCCGGTCGACACGCCCAAACAAAAACTACCTAGGCCGCGCCTTCAGCAAACTCTCAGCCGCCCCCAACACCCACTCCG
>Ga0164241_10004495_pt1 | contig 13466 bp, 11 predicted proteins | sample OricomyardsoilBY_FD_108780 | JGI IMG/M metagenome (GOLD analysis project Ga0164241, IMG submission 108780) | Backyard soil microbial communities from Emeryville, California, USA - Original compost - Back yard soil (BY) | ecosystem: Environmental > Terrestrial > Soil > Unclassified | place: USA...
CACAGCGTCATCAGTGCGACGCCGGTGACGGGCTTGGTCATCGAGAAGATGTTGACCAGCGTATCGCGGGCCATCGGCCGGTTGGCCTCGCGATCGGCGAAGCCCTGCGCGCCGAAATAGCCCTCCTGGCCGCCCTGCCAGACCAAAGCCGACACGCCGACCGCCCGTCCACTGGTGAGCATCGCGCCCAGCGACGTATCGATCCGCTTCTTGTTGACGGCGAAGCTGCTGGTGCCGGCAACGTTGTCAGCCTGCGCGGCCGGCGAGACGGCAAGGGGCGTCAGGATCGTGGCGGCGAGCGCCAGGCGAAGGGCTGCGTGCATGAGTGACCTCTCCCGGTTTTGTTACGGGGCAGGATGCGGCGAACGGGGGCAGGGGGCAAGTCCCATGGCCCGCACAAACGCAAAGCGCGCGAGCTTTCGCCCGCGCGCCGCACCCCGGGCGATGTCGAGTCGCTCAGGTGGTTTCGAGTGTCGTGGCCGTGGCCGGGGGCAGCCCGCCGGCCTCCTCCTGCGCCATCAATTCTTCCTTCCGCGCCAGCATCGCATCGCGCAGCGCGACCAGATCGACATCGGTCTTGCGCGCCTGGGCGAACATGCCCGTGGACGGGGCTTCCTCTTCCTTGACGTGGTGCTCGATCTCTTCGGAGAGCACCTTCACCTTGGAATCGTAAAATTCGTCCTCGGGCGATCCCGCTTCGATCTCGTTGACCAGCACCTTGGCGCCGTCATGTTCGACATAGGCTTCCTTGAGCAGATCCTCTTCGATCTTCCCCTCCAGCGCAGGGTAGAAGATTTCTTCCTCGATCATGGTGTGGATCTTGAGTTCCACGCAGATCTGGTGCGCGATTTTCTGCTTGGTCGCGGCGCCGCTCGCGCCTTCGAATTTCTCGAATAGGTCCTCCACCTTGCGGTGATCTGCCTTCAGCAGCGCGATCGCGTCGGTATATTCTTGTTCCGCCATGGTAAATCCTCCTGATTTTCCCCTCCAAAGCGTCGGAAAGGTCAGGAGTTCCAGTTGAGAATCGCTTGCATCACGCCGTACCGGCAGGGACGGAGGCGTATCGATGACGCGGCCCGCCGGGCGAACGCTTCACATCGATGGAGTGATGGTCGGGAAGAGAGGATTCGAACCTCCGGCCCCTGCCTCCCGAAGACAGTGCTCTACCAGGCTGAGCTACTCCCCGACGGAGTTCCGGATCAGCGGCCTTTCGGGGGCCTACCGGTGCTTGGAGGCGCGCCTATAACCACGCGAAGGGAGTCGCGCAAGCGCTGTCGATCACGCGCCCCGCGCGCCCAGCATCCCTTCGATGCTGGTGAATTTCTCGCGCGGGCTTCCCTCGCGCGCGGCGGCGTTCTCCGCGGCTTCGATCTTCTGCCAGTCGCGGAAGGTGACGACCTCCACGCCGCGCGATTCGAACAGCGCTTCCAGTCCCGGCCGGCCCTGCTTGCCCGCGCCGTCGCCGATATCCTCGGCGATCCGGTCGGTGATGGCGATCCCGTCCGGGCGGTTGGTGCCGATCGTCCCCGTCGGCCCGCGCCGCGCCCAGCCGACCGCGTAGAGACCCGGCAACACGCGCCCTTCGTCATTGGCGAAGCGGCCCGCGCGGTCGTCATAGGGGATGCCTTCGATCGGCGGGGTGCGATAGCCGATGCAACTGACCACCAGGCTGGCGGGGATCGCATAGGTCTCGCCGGTGCCCACCGCCGCGCCATTGGGCTCGAGCCTTGTCTTCTCGACGATGATCCGCTCGGCCCGGCCATCGCCTTCGATCGCGACCGGCATCGCGAAGAAATCGAAGACCACGCGGACGGGCCTGGACGGATCGTCCTCGCGCCCGGCGAAATCGCGCAGGTGCATCACCGATTTGCGCTGGCCGGGTTCGAGCAAGGCATCATCGAATTCGGGGGGCAGGTCGGCGGGCATGACCACCGGCTGGGCACGGCCGAGATGGCCCAGTTCGCCCAGCTCCTTGGGGGTCATCGCGATCTGGTGCGGCCCGCGCCTGCCCAGCAGGGTGATCGTTGTGATGCGCGAGTTCCGCAACTGGCCCAGCGCGTGCGCGACGATATCCGAACCGTCGAACTCCCCCTCGGTCTTGGCGAGGATGCGGGCGACGTCGAGCGCGACATTCCCGTTGCCGATCACCACCGCGCCGGGCCCGTGCAGCGCCGGGCCCAGCCCGGCAAAATCGGGATGCCCGTTATACCAGCCGACAAATGCGGCCGATCCGACCACGCCGGGCAAATCGGCTCCCGGAATATCGAGCGGTCGATCCAGCGGCGCACCCGTCGCCAGCACCACCGCGTCATACAGCTCGCGCAATTCCGCGATCGAGACGTCGCGCCCGACCGAGACATTCCCCACGAACCGCACATTATCGGTCAGGGCCACTGCCTCGTAGCGCCGCGAGACGCCCTTGATCGACTGGTGATCGGGCGCGACGCCGGTGCGGATCAGGCCATAGGGGACGGGCAGCCGATCGATGATGTCGACGCGCACATCGTCGCCAAAGCGCTTCTGGCACGCCTCCGCAGTGTAATAGCCCGCCGGCCCCGAACCGATCACCGCGATATGGCGCATATGTCCTCCCCGCTACTTTGGGGCGCAGACTAGCGGCGGAGGCGGGGAGGGCAAGCTGGTTAGGGACACTGTCCCACTCATTCCCGCCGTCATCCTGAACTTGTTTCAGGATCCATGTCTCCACCGGCGATGCCGTCGCCTGTTGCACGATGGATGCTGAAACAAGTTCAGCATGACGGAGCTAGGGCGCTTGGCCTCTCCGAAAACCACGCTAAGCAAGCTGCGTGGAAATGAGCCCTCTCGAAGTCGCCGCCGTCCTGTTCGGGCTCGTCAATGTCACGCTGGTCGTTCGGCGGAGCATCTGGAACTATCCGTTCGGACTCGCGATGGTCGCGCTCTATGGCTGGCTGTTCCTGGGCGAGAAGCTCTACAGCGACGCGCTGCTCCAGATCTTCTTCTTCGCGGTGCAGCTCTATGGCTGGCTGAACTGGTTGAAGTCGCGCGCTGATGCGGGGGAGGTGCGCGTGGTGCTGCTGTCGAAGGGGGCGTGGCGCGCCGCGTTGATCGCCTGCGTCATCGCCAGCGGGCTATGGGGCCTGCTGATGCACAGCGTCACCGATGCGCATTATCCATGGTGGGACGGATCGGTCGCGATGATTAGCGTCGCCGCGCAGCTGCTCCAGTCGCGGCGCTATCTGCAAAGCTGGTATCTGTGGATCGCGGCGGACGTCATTGCGATCCCGCTGTTCGCGCTCAAGGGAATCTGGGCCACCGCCGGGCTTTATGGCGTCTTCCTGATCCTGTGCCTGTTCGGGCTCGCTGAATGGCGCAAGGCGCTGCGCTAGTACCTGAGCATCGCCTCGAACGCCAGCGCATCCTGCGCCGCGCGGCCGCTGGCGGTGTTGTCGAAGATCACCCAGTTTTCCGTCGTCGGCGCGAGCTTCTCGGACCAATCGCGCAGGGCGGGCGCGTCGTAGCCCGACCAATAGGGGCGCGGCGATCCGTGGAGCCGGAAATAGGCGAGGCCGGGCCAGCCGCCCGGGGCAGCCGCCAGCGGCACGCGGGCGGGATCGGCGGCGACGCGGGCGATTTGCTGTTCAGCGAGGAGCGCATCGGCCTGTGCCTCGAACCAGCTCGCGTGGCGCGGTTCGCACACGACCGGGCCCAGCATTGCGCGCGCCTGGGCGAAGAAGGTCCGCGCAATCTCCGCATCGAATTCGAGTTTCGGCGGCAGTTGGACGAGAGTCGCCCCGCGCTTGTCGCCCAGCCCGCCGCTTTCCTCGGCGAAGCGCGCGAGCAGCGGCTCGCAATCCTTCAACCGCGCATCATGCGTAATCGCCTTGGGCAGCTTCACGGCGAAGCGAAAGCCGTCGGGCACGCTCGCCGCCCAGCGCTCCCAAGTCGCGCGGCGGTGCGGCCGGTAGAAGCTGGTGTTGATCTCGGCGGCGTTGAACCGCGCCGCATAGCGCTCGAGCCCGGTACCGCTTGCGGGAAATTCCCCGGCCACCGCGCGCGGGATCGACCAGCCGGCGGTGCCGATGCGAAGCGTATGGGCATTCATCCCCCGGCAATCCGCGGGTCAAGGGGCGGGTTCCGCCGGAACCCGCCCCGAACGCGATCAGACCCCGCCGAGCTGCTGGACCAGCTTGATGTACGCATCGAGATAGGCGAGCACGATCACCTGGCCGATCTCGGTATTCTGGTAGCCGGTGCCGCCCGCCGCCGCGATGCCGCCCCACCAGCCCACGCCCGCGCCGGCGCTGAAGCCGATATCGGTTTTCCGGTAATAGCCCTCGACCGCATATTCCTCGGTGGTGCGGGTATCGACCATCGAGAGCGTGACGTTGGCCTCTTTCTTCTTGATGTTGATCCCGCCGATCGCCGCGCCGACGCGCCCGCCGACCAGACCGCCGACAAGGCCGCCCACGCCGCCGCCGCCCGAATTGCGGTTCGCGCTGACGATGTCGGGCTCGAGCAGGAAGTCCGCCGCGCGGACCTGACCCTTGCCCATGTTCGAACCGCGCTGCAGCTCCCCCGAATCCTCCAGCGCGCGCTCCATGTTGCGGCTGCGCATCGTCCGCTCGCCGCGGTTCACCAGAGTGAAGCAGCCCGATTGCTGGACGAAGACCTTCAGGATCGCTTCGGGTGAGCCCAGGTTATAATCGCGCCACCACTGCGTATCGGGCGGGACCATCGCGATCGTGCCGAGCGGGCGGGCGCAATGCGGCATTTCCTGCATGCCGCGCGCCTGCGCCTTGCGGCCCGAGGACTGCGCCTCCGCCGGAACGGCCGCGACCGACAATGCGGTGACGGCGGCTGCGGCGGCGAGGATCAGTTTGCGCATATCGTTCTTCTCCCATGACGTGCGAGCATGGCGCGGGCTTTGTCTAAGGAGGTTCCGTACCGCCCCTTCGCCACGAACCTGCACAATGTAGCAGAGAGGGAAGGGCGGTTCCAGCGCGTCAGGGCAATCGGTCGCGGGCCGTCTGTCCGCGGCCCACGGTCCAGACGTCGCCAAAGTCGGGATGCGCCAGCGGCGCGGGGCGAGTGCCGCCGAGTTGCTCGACGATATCGGGCACGGTGTTGCTGTGGCCGACGACCAGCACCGGGCCGGGCTCGGCCTTGAGCATCGCGACCAGCGCGGGAGTGTCGCGCGGGTCGTAGACCTTCATCGTGATCCCGCGATCGGCGGCGAGCGGCCCCGCGGTCTGGCGGGTGCGCTTGTAATCGCTGACATAGATGGCGGTCAGCGACTTGCCATAGAACCACTGGACCAGCGCCCGCGCCCGCGCGGTGCCGCCCGGGGTCAGGTCCGGATCGCGCTCGCCCTCGGGCGTGTCGAGATGCCGCATGACATAGACAATGGGCGTCGCGGGCAGCGCCGCGAACGCGACCGCGCCGGCAAGCGTGACGGCCAGCGCCGCCATCAGCAACCTCATCATGCGCATCATGCCGCGACGGTCTCCGCTTCCATTTCCTTGGGCCGCCGCACGCGCGTTTCGCGCACCACGGCTTCGGCGCCGCCCCGCGTCTCCTGGAACAGGCCGAGGCTTTCCAGCTCGTCCTCACCCGGGGGACTGATCGCCACGTCCATATAGTTCCAGCGATCGGGCGCGTTCAGCACCTTCTTGAGCAGCTTCTTCTCTTCGTAGAAGCCGTACAGATAATTCGCGATCTTGCGCACGCTCTCGAACCAGTAGCGCGGATAGAAGACCAGAGGGTGCTCGATCTTCACGCCCGGCCGCCGTGAGCGCCGCCGCTTGCGCCGGATCACGCCGCCTTCGAGCACATGGCACTTCTCGTTGCGGTAGAGCATGCGGAACTCGTTCATGTACTGGAGCGATCGCCGCGGGCTGCCATTCTCCCGCCGCGCGTGCCGCTTCGCCACCGTCTCCATATGGTCGAGCGTGAAATAGGCGTCCCACGCGGCCTGATAGACATCCTCCCACTCGTCGTTCGACATCGTGTCGTGAGTCGCGACGCGGTGGTGGAGGTCGTATTTGTTGAGGTCCGGGTCCATCCACTCGCCCGCATAGAGCTTCTTGCGATGGTCCTCCGATCCCGGCAGCGGCGTCAGGAAGAAGAATTCGAGCATGTCGATCGGCAGCTCGCGCTTGACGATCTCCACGTCGCGCAGGATCGATTCCTTGGTGTCGCCGGGGAAACCGAGGATATAGCCGGCGATCAGGAAGCAGCCGCGCTCGTGCCACATCTGCATCATGTGGCGATATTCGGTGATCTTGTTCTGGCGCTTGTTGGCCGCGATCAGATTGGCGGGGTTGATGTTCTCCAGCCCCAGGAACACGCGCCATGCGCCCGCCTTGGCCGCCTTGTCGATGAAGCCGGGGATGCGGTGGCACATCGTATCGACCTGAATCGTCAGGTGGACCTTCATCCCTTCCTCTTCCTTCAGGCGGATCAGCGTGTCGAAGAACGCTTCCCAATCCTTGTTGCGGGCGAGGTTGTCGTCGGTGACGAAATAGGCCTTGATCCCCTGCGCGTAATTCTCGCGGATCATCTGTTCGAGGTCTTCGGGCGAGCGGAAGCGGCTCTTGCGGCCCTGGACGTTGATGATCGTGCAGAAGCTGCACTGGAACGGGCAGCCGCGCCCCAGATCGAAGCTCGACCACGGCGCCGAGGTCTTGATCGATTCCGCCGGCAGCCACGGGGTAGGGGCCCCGGCAAGGTTCGGCAGGTCGTTCATGTAATTGTACATCGGCTTGAGCGTATCGTTCCACGCATCGCGGAACACTTCGTCGAGCCGGCCCTCCTCGGCCTCGCCCGCGAAGATCGAGCAGCCGATGTCGAGCGCTTCCTGGATTTCCGGCTGCATCTCCTTGAGCATCGACAGGCAACCCGAGACGTGGAAGCCTCCGATCACCACGGGCAGCCCCTCCGCGCGGAACGCCTTCGCCAGGTCGAGCGCATGCGGATACTGGTTCGACTGGACCCCGACGAGCCCGATCAGCGCCTTCGACCCCCGCCGCCGGATGTCGCGCGCCATCTTCTTGACGTCGATATGCGTGTTGCACTCGTCGATCGGCGTCAGATTGATCTTGACGCCTGGGCCCAGCACGTCGCGCCGCGCACCGTCGCGCCCAAGCCCATTGAGCGCCGCCAGCGAATTGGAGGGGAGAACCGTCCGCCACCACACGATCGGATAGCCGTCATCGTCATAATGCGTCGGCTTGATCATGATGAAATCGAATTCGGTGGGCTTGCTCATGCGATCCCCTTCGGCCCCCGCCGGATGAACATTGTATCGTAATTCTACGGAGGCAGGAAGCAAGCCCCCGTTTGCAGTCGATTTCTCCCGAACTACATGGGCTTAACTTGGATCAAGCCGACCTTTCCTGATTGAGCCGGAACAGCCGGGCAAGGATTTCGTCGTCGGTCAGCGGCCCCGCGCGCCAGTCCTCGCCCCAGCCATAGGCATCGGCCACCGCCGCATCGAGCGTGGCGTGCGCGTTGGCCAGCCATTGCGGACGCGCATTGTAGAGGTTGGTCAGCGTGCGCTTCTTCAGCTCCTTCGCCGCTTCCTCGTCCTTCGGCAGGATACGGTCGGGATAGCCCGCCACCACTTCGGGCTCGCGCATAATCAGGTCGGCGGGATTGAGCCAGTTCTCGCGCAATTCGTTCAGCCGCGCGGCGGCGGTGGCAATCGCCTGCGCGCGCGGATCGGCGGCATAGTCGGCGGCGGGAATGTCGGGGGTCAGGCCTTCGGGGAAGGGAAAGGTCTCGAAGGTGGTGGACGGGGTGTAAGCAGGGCGATCTTCAAGCGTTGAACCGCGATGCAATCCCCAGACCTCGTGAACACGAGACTGCAAGATCCCGAACACCGTATCATCCTCTCGACAGACAACAACTAAGGCGCCGTCAGGCAATATTCGGCTGTCGAACCATCGAAATATATGGTGTTTCGCCACGCTTGGCCGGGCCAAATAACGCTCGACCGTCTTCAAGCGCTTTCGCATTTCTGGACGGGGCCAGTAGAAAATCCACCACATTTCGTTCGCGCGGGCTTCCCGTTTGCCCTTGCGCTCGGGCCGAACCACGCGCTCGACGTGCGCAAATGGTAACTCATACAGCGCCGCGTCATCGTGTGGTGTGTCCCACCCGAAATCAACGATCCAATAGTCCTGAGGCCGCCTGACAACGTCAAACCCGCTGGCCCACGGGCGAAGTACGTCGGCATTCTTTCGGCCGTTTGGATTCGTAGGAGCGCGTAGCCAATCAACCGCAATGGATCTTGCAATCTCAAACTGCCCGACGCGTTTGATCCCTTGGAAGGCGATGCCGCGATTCTGCGGCAATGCCGACGCATCGACGTTCCCAGCCGTCCCAGTTAGGCTCGAAGTTATCTGCTCAACTGCGTCGCCATCCAATTGCGCGGAGGATGGAGTCGCTCCATCTGCGAAGCAGATTATAGAGACGCGAACTGCTGCACCATCCACCACCCAAGGTTCGTCTGACCAAGCCTCAAAGATCGGCGCCAATTTTGTAAGTCGATCCAAAACCCCACGATTACTTTGCTGACGAATCGAGTTGGTAGCAACGAGGCCGGCCCTTTTGAGTTTGCCCGTCTTCATGTGCCGCAAGCACTGCTCGAACCAATAGCAGACCAGATCGCTTCTTCCCGCGAGCAGGTCCGCATAGGCTTCGCGCATCCGTAGCGTGTACTCGCGTCCCAAAGAGGTGAACATTTTTTTGTCCCCTAAGAACGGCGGATTTCCGATCACTGCATCCACTGTCGGCCACTTCGCCCGAGTACCATCGTCATTGAGCACGGCGTCCCGGCACTCGATCGTCTCCAGCGGCCGCAGGATCGGGTTTTTCGCCGCGTCGAAGCCGTTGCGCCGCATCCACTGGATTTCGCCGATCCACACCGAAACCCGCGCCAGCTCCGCCGCATAGGGGTTCAGCTCGATCCCCAGCACGCATTCGGGCCCCACGCGCGGGAAGCCGCGCGGCAGGCCCAGCGCTTCGGCGTCGAGGTTCGCGCGATGCTCGATATCCTTGAGCGAACGCAGCGCCACATAAAGGAAATTGCCCGATCCGCAGGCGGGATCGAGCACGCGAAACCCCGCCAGCCGCTCGATAAGTCGATCGCGGTGAAGCCGACCGTGCCGCCAGGCTGCGCCATCGCACCAAACAGCATCGCGGCGTGCGCCGTGAACCGGTCGGGGTCGCTGCGGCTGACCTCCAGCATCTTCGTGAACAGATTGTCGGGCAACAGGCCGACATCCTCGGCAAACATGCAGAAGACGAGCTGGTTGACGAAATGCGCGACCCTGTGCGCCTCGTGGCCCCGATCGCGCAGCCGCTGGGCCAGCCCGGCGAACTCGCCCGCGGTTTCCTCGGTCAGTTCCTGCCGCGATTTCTGCGGCTTGAAGCTTTCGGGGTCGGTGAAGGCCGCCTTCAGCCGGTCGCGCACCGCGCCGTCGGTCAAATCGTCCAGCGCGAATTCGTGCTTCTCCTGCACGCTGTTGGTCCAGTTGGTCCGGATCACGATCCGGTCCATGTCGGACACGATCAGCAGCGGCGGATTCTCCAGCGCGACCGAATATTGCAGCAACTGGTTATAGGCGCGGTCCAGATTGGCGTGGCGGCCCTTATACTCCCAGCCAAAGCATTCGCGGCGCCACACATCGGCCCAACCTTCGCCGCCGCTCGTCTTGCTCGCACCCTTCTCGAAGGTGAACCATTCGCCCCTGGGGTCCGCCGAGATCGGATCGACCACGCCCAGCAACGCGCAGAGATCGTTGAAATGGCTCTGCGATGCGGAGCGTTCCTTCAGCTCGTTGGCGCGCCACTTGGTCAGGAATTCGTGCGGAGTCATCAACGGCCTTTGGTCAGCGTTCGGAGGGAAGGCTAGTGGCGGGAAGGCGCTTCGGCAATCGCGCGCTCGCCCCTTGCAATGTTGGGCGCATATCCCCTTGCGCCAAGGGCGGCTACCGGTGGTATAGGGAGTCATGGGGAACCGGAAGCGGATTGTGTGGGCCGGAGCTATCCTTGGGGTGGTCAACTTCGGCTGGTCAATCATCAGCACCGTCATCAGTGTCGCGAATTTGCCAGCGGACGCGAGCGACGCTTGGAAAGCCATCGTGAGCGTTCCTGAGTTGATCCCCTATGGGCTGACGGTTGCGTGCCTATGCGCCTTGGCGTGGGCGATATTCTGGCCCGTCCAGGTTCAATCGTCGGTTGAGGAAGCAAAAGCCGATACCGACAAGCTCTTTCGGGACGAAGTCGCGCGATTGACCGCGCTCAAAAGGGCCGAGGCCATTGTCGGCAACCGCCACGGTATCGCGACTGTCTTAGGGGGCAACATCGCCGATGCGCTCGCCGAGGCGGAGAAGGATCGGAAGGCCGAGGCTGAGGCTCGCCGCCAGCGCTTAATCCACGGGGCCGCCGCTGAGGCCGCAGAAACACAGCGACGGCGCGATCTGATCGCCAAGGGCCGCGACCTAGCGCACGATTACGCCGAGCGAGAGCAGGAAGAGACCTTCCGGGAGTTCCTTGAATCGCAAAGGGTGTATGCTGATATCCGCCCTCACCTAAGCGTCGGCTATCGCAAAAAACTGGAAGCGGTGCGGGTGGCATATGCCGACGCCGATGGGTCGAAATACCCTTCGCTTGTCGCTTGGTTTCTAGACGATCTGGCGCGCCTCGAAAAGAAATGGGGTCTAAAATGACCGACGATCCGAAAGCCCGCTTCGACGCCCTGCTAGCCCGGATGCTCGGCGTCCAGCCCCCTAGCGGGGAAACGAGTACATCAGACGATCAAGCATCAGGTGAGGAGTCGCCCGCATGTTCCAGCGATACTCATGCTCCGCCAGATACTTCGGAAGATGCTGGGGGCTGACGTGGATATGCGTGCCGTTGATCGACCGCTTGAGCGCGCCCCAGAAGCCTTCAAGGGCGTTCACGGTCGCGCCAGTGCGGCGGCAAACATACTCGCCAGCGCGGTGGTTCACGGCCTCATGGGTGTAGGCCATACCCGGCATGTTCCCGACCGTCATATAGGTCCGGTATTCGTCGGTATGGACCTGCGAGCGCGGCGCAACCGACGCCTTGATAAGCGGGAAAAGCGTGCTGCGCGTGCGGTTCGGAACAACGTGCGTCACGACTTCGCCGCCGCATTCCAGCATCCCGAACACGATGGCTTTGCCCTCCGCCGGATCGCCGCCCCGATGACCACGAGCCATGCGACCGCCGATGAAGGTTTCGTCGATCTGGACCGTCTTGCCCCCGCCGCCGAGCGGCCCGTTGCCATCAACGGTGCCCATATACTCGCGGATCATGTGGCACATGCGCCAAGCCGTCTTGTAGGTGACGCCGAGATCGCGCTCGATTTTCTTCGCCGCGACGCCGTTCCGCGTGGTGCAGAACTGAAACATCACGAAAAACCAATCGCGCAGCGGAGTCCTCGTGTTTTCAAACGGCGTTCCCGCGCACGGATAGACCTGTCCGCCGCAGAACTCGCAAGCATAGGAGCGGCGCTTTGAAACCCGATGGAACTTTGCGAGGCGCCCGCACTTTGCGCAATCGTGCTGCATCCCGAAGCGAGTACGCATCAGGTGGTCAAGGCAGACTTCCTCGGTCGGAAAGTCATCTAGAAAATCGCGGAGCGTGGGGGATTTCGTCTTCATACATATTGTATGCGCTCAAACGACCCTTGGCGCAAGGGGATAAATGCCCAATGTTGGATTTCGCCTGCTTGACTCACCTCGCCGGCAGCACCCGGCCGCTCTTTGACATCGCCGCAACCCAGCCAAAGTTGAAAATTTCGCGCGGCCACTCGCGATCCTTGCCAACGCACCACCCGCCAGCCTTGCGCGTTGGGCTGACTTTTACTGACTTTCCGTTTCGCACTGTCGCGGACGCCACCCCTTCGCATCCCGCCGCCACCCTGCTAAGCGCCCGGCCACCATGGCCACCGAACTTTCCAAAATCCGCAACTTCTCGATCATCGCGCACATCGATCACGGCAAGTCGACGCTCGCCGACCGGCTGATCCAGACCACCGGCGGGCTCGCCGCGCGGGAGATGAGCGCGCAGGTGCTCGACAACATGGATATCGAGAAGGAGCGGGGGATCACCATCAAGGCGCAGACCGTGCGCCTCGACTGGAAGGGCCATGTCCTCAACCTGATGGACACGCCGGGGCATGTCGACTTCGCCTATGAAGTCTCGCGCAGCCTCGCCGCGTGCGAAGGCGCGCTGCTCGTGGTCGATGCCGCGCAGGGCGTCGAGGCGCAGACGCTGGCCAATGTCTATCAGTCGATCGAGCATGACCATGAGATCATCCCGGTCATCAACAAGATCGATTTGCCCAGCGCCGATGTCGACAAGGTCAAGAACGAGATCGAGGAGATCATCGGCCTCGACGCATCGAACGCGGTGCTGACCAGCGCCAAATCGGGGATCGGCATCGAGGAAGTGCTCGACGCGATCGTCGAGCGCATCCCGGCGCCGACCGGCGACCCCGACGCGCCGCTCAAGGCGATGCTGATCGACAGCTGGTACGATCCCTATCTGGGCGTCGTGATCCTGGTGCGGGTCGTCGCGGGGACGCTGAAGAAGGGCCAGCAGATCAAGTTCATGCAGGCGGGCACCACCCATTTGATCGACCGCGTCGGCTGCTTCCGCCCCAAGATCGAGCAGCTCGCCGATCTGGGCCCCGGCGAGATCGGCTTCATCACCGCGCAGATCAAGGAAGTCGCCCAGGCCCGTGTCGGCGACACGCTGACCGACGCCAAGAAGCCCGCCGCCGAGGCGCTGCCGGGGTTCAAGGAAGTCCAGCCGGTGGTGTTCTGCGGCCTGTTCCCGGTCGACGCCAACGACTTCGAGAAGCTGCGCGAGAGCATTTCCAGGCTCCGCCTCAACGATGCCAGCTTCAGCTTCGAGATGGAGACCAGCGCGGCGCTCGGCTTCGGCTTCCGCTGCGGTTTCCTCGGGCTGCTCCATCTGGAGATCATCCAGGAGCGGCTGACCCGCGAGTATGACCTCGACCTGATCACCACCGCGCCGTCGGTGGTCTACAAGATCAAGCTGACTCATGGCGGCGGCGACATCGAGCTCCACAATCCGGCCGACATGCCCGATCCCAGCCGGATCGAGCAGATCGAGGAGCCATGGATCAAGGCCGTGATCTACGTCCCCGACGAATATCTCGGCTCGATCCTCAAGCTCTGCCAGGATCGTCGCGGTATCCAGGTCAACCTCACCTATGTCGGCGGCCGCGCCCAGGTGACCTACGAACTGCCGCTCAACGAAGTCGTGTTCGACTTTTACGACCGGCTGAAGAGCATCAGCCGCGGCTATGCCAGCTTCGACTACGAACAGATCGGCCACCGCCCGGGCGACCTCGTCAAGATGGGCATCCTCGTCAACAACGAGCCGGTCGATGCGCTGAGCATGATCGTCCATCGCGGCACCGCCGA
>Ga0164241_10004496_pt1 | contig 13464 bp, 11 predicted proteins | sample OricomyardsoilBY_FD_108780 | JGI IMG/M metagenome (GOLD analysis project Ga0164241, IMG submission 108780) | Backyard soil microbial communities from Emeryville, California, USA - Original compost - Back yard soil (BY) | ecosystem: Environmental > Terrestrial > Soil > Unclassified | place: USA...
ATCGCCACCTCGGTCAGCCTGATCATCGCGCAACGTCTGGCGCGCAAATTGTGCCAGGCCTGCCGTCAGCCCATCGACGTGCCGCGTGAGGCGCTGTTGAAGGAAGGATTTCCGGAAGAGGAAATCGCCAAGGGGTTTCAACTGTTCGGCCCGCGTGGCTGTCCTGCCTGCACCGACGGCTACAAGGGTCGACTGGGCATCTATCAGGTGATGCCGGTCACTGAAGACATCGGCCGCCTCATCATGGCCGGCGGCAATGCCATCGATATCAGCGATGCCGCCAGGAAGAACGGCGTGTGGGATCTGCGCCGCGCCGGGCTGGCCAAGGCCGCTTCAGGCCTGACGAGTCTCGAAGAAATCAACAGCGTGACGATCGACTAAGGGAAGACCATGGCTCAATCCTCCACCGCGATCCGTTCGGCACAGCGCGACACGCCCTTTTTGTGGGAAGGCAAGGACAAGCGCGGCAAGGTCGTCAAGGGGCGTTCTCTGGCGAAGGACGAATTATCTCTGCGCGCCGAATTACGGCGGCAGGGCGTCGCACCGAGTCGCATCAAGAAACAATCGGGCAAGGTAGCCGGCGGCAAGATTACCCCAGGCGACATCGCCGTATTCAGCCGCCAATTGGCCACCATGCTGGCCGCGGGCATCCCGCTTGTGCAGTCTTTCGAGATCGTAGGCGCAGGCCATGAAAAGCCTGCCATGCAGAAGCTCATCCTCGACGTCAAAGCCGATGTCGAGGGAGGTATCTCGCTGCATGAAGCGCTCGGCAAACGCCCCCTTTATTTCGATGACCTGTACGTGAATCTGGTCGAGGCCGGCGAGCAAGCAGGAGCGCTCGAGAGCCTGCTGGATAAAGTGGCCACCTACAAGGAAAAGACCGAAGCGCTGAAGAAGAAGATCAAAAAGGCGCTGTTCTACCCTGCTGCTGTAATGGTTGCCGCGGTGATCGTCACGGTCATCCTGCTGGTGTTCGTAATTCCCACCTTCGAGGATCTCTTCAAAGACTTCGGCGCCAATCTGCCGGCGTTCACGCAGATGGTGATCGGGCTGTCGCAGGCCATACGCACCAAGGGCATATTCCTCGCGATAATCGTGGGTGGCGCTGTCTATACATTCCTCTATTTCAAGAAGCGCTCTCGCAAGATGCGCGAGACACTGGACCGCTGGGCGCTGAAGTTTCCTATCATCGGCCCCATCCTCAACAAGGCTGCCATTGCACGATTCGCGCGTACGCTGTCGACCATGTTCGCGGCGGGTGTGCCGCTGGTCGAAGCCATGGAATCCGTCGCCGGCGCCACCGGCAACATCGTGTACGAGAACGCCACCCTTGCCATGCGCGATGAAGTCGCCACTGGCACACGTCTGCAACGCGCCATGGAAAACACCGGCCTGTTCCCCAACATGGTCGTGCAGATGATCGCCGTCGGCGAAGAAGCCGGCGCATTGGACGAAATGTCCGGCAAAGTGGCCACGTTCTACGAAGCCGAGGTCGACAACGCCGTCGATGCCATGTCGAGCCTGCTCGAGCCACTGATCATGGGCGTCCTCGGCGTGCTCGTCGGTGGCCTCGTCATCGCCATGTACCTGCCGATCTTCAAGCTCGGCCAGGTCGTGTAACGACAAAACTGGACAGGGAGCGTCTGTGAGCGCCGAGGCCGTATTCGGCTCGCCACCGCTGTTCATCGCGCTGGTGTCTTTGCTGGGGCTGCTCGTCGGCAGCTTCCTGAACGTGGTCATCCATCGCGTGCCCATCATGCTGGAGCGCAACTGGCGGCGCGAATGCCTGGCGCTCGACGGCAAGGAGCCGCCCGCCGAAGAGCCCTACAACCTGATCCGGCCGCGCTCGGCGTGCCCGGGATGCAAAGCGCCCATCGGCGCGCTGCAGAACATTCCCGTGGTGAGCTGGCTCGCGCTGCGCGGGCGCTGCGCCAATTGCAGCCGCCCCATCGGATCGCGCTATCCCGTTGTGGAACTCGCCACAGCGGTGCTGTCGGCCCTCGTCGCCTGGCGTTTCGGCGCCACCTGGAGCACGGCCGCGGCTCTCGTCCTGACCTGGTTCCTCGTCGCGCTCGCCGTCATCGATATCGACACGCAGCTGCTGCCTGACAGCATGACGCTGCCGCTGTTATGGCTGGGGTTGCTGCTGCCACTGCTGTTGCCCACGGACGGTGGACGCCTGCCGGTGGATCTGCGCACTGCCGTGATCGGCGCAGTGGCCGGTTACCTCAGCCTCTGGGCCGTCTACCATCTTTTCAAATTGCTCACCGGCAAGGAAGGCATGGGTTACGGCGACTTCAAGCTGCTGGCGGCGCTCGGCGCCTGGCTGGGCTGGCGGATGCTGCTGCCGCTGATCATCGGCGCGGCCGGCGTTGGCGCCCTCGTCGGGCTTGCATCGATTCTGCTGGGCAAGCGCGGCAAAGGCGTGCCCATGGCGTTCGGACCCTACCTGGCCGCAGCGGGCTGGCTGATGCTCATGTGGGGCCCGGAACTCGTCGATCGCTACCTGTCCTTGTACGGGCCGCGGTAAATGGCGCGCGATGCGCGCAACTCGACAGGGCCCCGCATCGCGCTGACAGGTGGCGTGGCCAGTGGCAAGAGCACCGTGGCCCGCCTCTTCGAGACGCTGGGCGCCAGGCTCATCGATACCGACCAGATCGCCCGCGATGTGGTCGCTGCGCCCTCGCCTGTCCTGGACCGTCTGACTCTCCGCTTCGGCAGCGGGATACTGACCCCCGACGGCACCTTGAATCGCGCGCAGTTGCGGCAGCTCATCTTCAGCGACCAGGCCGCGCGCAAGGATCTGGAAACCATCATGCATCCGGCTATCCGCGCCGCGACGACGGCGCAATCGCGGGCAGCCGGAGGCCCCTACCAGCTGATCGCCGTGCCACTGCTGCTGGAGACCGGCACGCAGGGTGATTACGACCGTGTGCTGGTGATCGACTGCGATCCGGCCGTGCAGCTCAAGCGGCTGCTGTTGCGCGACGAAATGGGCACTGAAACCGCACGCGGCATCCTGGCCGCGCAGGCAGATCGCGCCTCGCGCCTCACCATCGCGCACGACGTGATCCGCAACGACGGCGACGTCGCCGCGCTGGCGCCGCAGGTCGAGGCGCTGCATCGACAGTATCTGGCGCTGTCCCGGGGCCTGTCCGTATCCGCCGACAGAACGCCCTGAGACTTACGTCGGCCGCCGGAGTTATGCACAATAGCCCGATGGCCCCGGAATCCTCGTCCGCCGCGCAGCTCGCACCCGCTCCAGCGACGGCGCCGCTGATTTTCGAGCAGCCGCTGAACGAGCGGATGCGCACCTTCCTGCGCCTGGACTACCTCTACAACCAGGCCCTGTATCACAACGAGAAGGCCAGCCAGTGGGGCAGCCGCGCGGCCGTGGGCAGCCTGATCGACATCCTGGCCATCACCACGCGCAGCGACGTGCGCTCGGATGTGCTGAAGGAAATCGAGCGGCACCTGGGGCAGCTCTCGGACTACGAGAACAAATCCGGTGTGGATGGCGGGCGCCTGCGCGCGCTGATCAACAATCTCACGCGGCTGCGCACGGCGCTGTCGGCCGCGGGCGCCTCATACCTGCAGCCGCTGCGCGATTCGGAATTCCTGGCCGCGATCAAACACCGCAGCGCCATTCCCGGCGGCACCTGCGAATTTGATCTGCCCGATTATTTCTTCTGGCTGAACCAGGACGCCGCCAGCCGCACGCAGGCCTTCAACGAATGGCTGGCGCTGCTGCGTCCGTTGTGCGATGCCGTGGCCGAGGTGCTGTGGCTGACGCGACAGAACGGCCGCAGCCGCAACGAGGTCGCCGCCGGCGGCACGTTCGCGATCAACTTCGATCGCGACACGCCGCTGCAGCTGCTGCGTATCTGCGTGCCGGCCAGCGCGGGCATCTATCCCGAGATCAGCGGCAGCCATCATCGCTGCAGCGTGCGCTTCCTCACCTGGAATGGCCTGGCCGCGCGGCCCTCGCAGGCACCGGGCGACATTCCCTTCCAGCTCGTCACCTGCTGAGGTTCTCATGGGCGCGCCGCGCGTCCGCTGCCCCACCTGTCAGCGCGAAGTGATCTGGGTGGCCGAATCGAAGTGGCGGCCATTCTGCAGCGAGCGCTGCCGCATGGTCGATCTGGGCGCCTGGTTTGCCGGCGAACGTTCGATTGCTGGCGACTCGCAGGAGCCGCCACCGGAAGAGTCTCCAGACAAGCCGTAAGGCCAGACCGACTCAGCGCGGCGCGGGAGCCGCGGCCATCGCCTGGTGCGCGCGCTGCGTGATGTAGGCGCGCACGGCCTCGGCGTCCTCGGCTCCGAACCTTTCCCTGAATGACACCATGCCGCGCGACTGCAGCACGCCATCCAGCACCACGGAACGGAAGGCCTGCGCCGTGTTGATCATCGGCGAGTAGCGCAGATCCGGGAACAGGCCGCGATTGCCGTAGGCGGTGTCATGGCACATGGTGCAGTTGTCGTTGTACACCCTGGCGCCACGCTCGATCAGCTCGGCGCTGCCGAACTGCGCCGGCGGATTGAGCTGACGCGGCGGCGGCGGCGCGCCGGGCGGCGGCAACGATGCCTTGCCATCCAGCTTGTACACCAGCAGCCGCGAATTGTTGCCGGCGTAGTAGTCGCGCGTGCCATAGCCTGCCAGGGTGGCGACGTACTGCTCGCCATCCACTGTATACGTGACTGGTGCGGCAACCACACCCGTCTGCGGATCAGTGGACCAGAGCTTCTTGCCGTCGGTATCGCGATAAGCCGTCAGCTCGCCGCGCTGCGCCCCCTGGAACACCAGCCCGCCCGCGGTCGTCAGCACGCCCGAAGCCACGGTGCCCCGAAGGTCCGACCGCCACACTTCGCGCGTGGCCACCGGGTCCCAGGCGATCAGGAACGCCCGTGAAGTGCGCGGCACATCGGCATGCACGCCTTCGTAGACATTGGCGGGGGCGCGACCCGTGGCTGCGTTGGGCGCGTTCTGGCGCGGTGTGTAGTTCGGATCGGGCGCGAATCCCTGGCTCGTCTCCACCACGGGCGTATAAAGCAGCCCCGTGCGACGGCTGAAAGACATGGGATGCCAGCTGTGGGCGCCCTGCCCGCCGGGCTGCACCACCACCGCCTTGCCCGTCTTGCCGAAACGCGCCGCGGGCACTTCGATGGGCCTGCCCGTCTGCATGTCGATGCCCGTCGCCCAGCTGACGGCGGTGTAATTCTTCGCGCGCAGCAGCTTGCCGGTGGCCGCATCCAGCGCATAGAAGAAGCCATTCTTCGACACCTGCATCACCACGCGATGCGGCGCGCCGTCGATGGTGAGATCTGCCAGGGCGAGCGGGCTCGTGGCGTCGAAGTCCCAGGTTTCCGCCGGTGTCACCTGGTAATGCCAGGCGTATTTGCCCGTATCGGCATCGACCGCAACGATGCTGTTGGTGAAGAGATTGTCGCCGCCCTGCGGGCTGCGCGCCTCCGCCACCCACGGCGTGCCATTGGCCGTGCCGAAATACACCAGGTTGGTCTTTGGCTCGTAGGCGATGCCGTCCCACACCGTGCCGCCGCCCAGCTTCCAGTACAGATCGCCGGTCCAGGTGGCCGCAGCCTGGCGCAACTGCTCAGTCTCGTAAGGCTTCGAGGGATCGCCAGGGATGGTGTAGAAGCGCCACAACAGCTTGCCGTTGCGCGCGTCGAAGGCCGAGATATAGCCCCGCACGCCAATCTCGGACCCGGCGTTGCCGATGATGACCTTGCCATTGGCGATGCGCGGCGCGCCGGTGATGGTGTAGTACTTCGCAGGATCGGTGGTCTGCACCGACCAGGCCTCCTTGCCGGTTTTCGCATCCAGTGCGATCAGCCGGCCGTCGTACGCACCCAGGTAGATGCGCCCGTTCCAGGCCGCCACCCCGCGATTCACCACATCGCAGCAACCCTTGATGCCGATCTGTCCGGGCACCCTGGGATCGTATTTCCACAGCAATTTGCCCGTCTTTGCATTGAAGGCGTAAAGCTTGCTCCACGCGCTGGTCACATACAGCACGCCGTCGATGACGATGGGCGAGGCTTCCTGCCCGCGATTGGTATCCAGGTCGTAGTACCAGGCCAACGCCAGTCGCGACACATTGTCGGCATTGATCTGCGTCAACGGGCTGTAGCGCTGCTCGTCATAGGTGCGGCCCACAGACAGCCACTGCCCCGGTTCGCGGTCGGCGTTCAGCAGGCGCGCGGCATCCACATTGGCGGCGCCTCGCTCGGCCGCATGCCCAGACACCGCAATGAGCGCGCAGACGGCGCCGGCAAGCAAGACTCGCATCATTCCCCCGAACTTTCTCGTCGACCGCGCGGGCCGGTCAGAAATACAGCAGCTCCGGCACGATGGCGCGGATCTGCGGCACGTTCAATGGCGGCCAGGCGGGTGGATTGGTGTTCTCCACCCTCGCCCCGAGTTTGCGCAGCCAGCTGGCCATTTCCTGATTGGGCGTGGGCTTGGGCTGCAAAAAACCATAGCGCTCGCGGCCCATGGCGTAGTCGAGAGCGGTCATGCCGTCCTCGTCTTTCGCATCGATGTCGACGCCCCACTCCACCAGCTGCTGCGCCACCTGTTTCCAGTCGCGCACCGCCGCCATCATCAGCGGCGTGGAGCCCGGCACGCGCGCGTGATCCGGTGTGTGCAGGTGGATGATATGCAGCACGCGCCAGCCTTGGCCCACGGCCTTGCGTGGATCGGCGCCGGCGGCCTTGAGCACGCGCATCGCGGCCAGTGCCTGCTCTTCAGTCTTGTTGCGTGCGCGCGGCGCGGCCTGGATCACTGTTGCGAACAATGGCGTGGTGCCATCGGCGATGGGCAGGTCGATCAGCGCACCGGCCTTGATCAGCACTTCCAGCGCTGCCACATCACATCCCACGGCCGCACGCATCAGTGGCGTGGCGCCGGTGGTCAGTACACGGAAGTCGCCATTGCGATCCCCGGGCATCGAGCGACCGGGAAGCCGCAGCTTGAGCTGCACGTTCACATTGGCGCCACGCGCGATCAGCAGCTGGATGATATCCATCGCCGTGGTCTTGTCGGTCGAAGCCACATCCGGTCGTGCGCCCGTGGGCACAAGGTGGGTATCCACCGCGGCATACAGCGGCGTCTGGCCCACGAAATCCCACAGATTGATGTCGGCGCCCTCATCGATCAGCGCCCTGGCGGTGTCGTAGTTCAGGTTCATCAACGCCATGATCAGCGGCGTGGTGCCCTGGCCATCGGCGATGTCGATGTCGGCGCGACCTTTCACCAATGCGGTGACGCAGGCCACGCAGCCCTCGCGCGCCGCGTAGTGCAGCGCCGCGAACCCGCCGCGGTCCATGGACTTCTCGCGCGGTTCGGCCGTCACCTTGCGCGGCCATTCACGCACCGTGCTGAGCAGGTCCGGCTTCGCGCCATGCTTCAACAGCAAGGCAATCATCGCCGGCTGTTGGGTCGCGGCGGCCCACATCAATGGCGTCTGCTGTCCCCAGTTCTCGCGTGCATTCACATCGGCACCGGCGCGGAGCAGCTCGCTTGCCGCCTCGAGGTTGCCGGTGCGCGCCACCACCATCAGCGCGGTCTGGCCTTCACTGCTGGCGCTGTTGGGGTCGGCACCGGCCTTCAGCAGGGCGCGCAGAATGGCCGGATCGCCGGTCTCGGCCGCCAGCGACAGCGCCGTGGCGCCGTAGTTGTTCCTGGCGCGCACGTCCGCACCGGCCTTCAGCAGCCGCTGTACTTCCGCCAGATTGCCGTCGTAGATGGCCCATTGCAGCGCCGTGCTGCCATCAGGCTGCCGCGCATTCGGATCCTTCGCGAAGGCCGCACTATTGTCGGCGTCGGGCGCAAGAAAGGCGGGAGTGCTGCCAGCACGCGCGACGACAGAACCGCCGGCCATGGCCGCGCCAACCAGGCCCAACGCGCACCACCACAGCGCCCGCAGCATCACACTTCCGCCAGCAGGCTCGAGCTGTTGCCCAGCTTCTCGTAAGGCAGGCCGGCACGCTGCAGCAGCGTCAGCAGCAGGTTGGCGTGCGGCGTGTCCTGCGGATATTTCAGGTGCTGGCCGCCCTTGATGCGGCCATAGCCCCGACCCAGCACCGCCGACGGCAGCGGATCGTTGTTGTGCAGGTCGCTGTTCGACATGTTGCTGCCATACAAAATGATGGAGTGATCGAGCATCGAACCATCGCCATCCTTCATGTCGGCCAGCCGCTTCACGAACTTCGCGAAACGCTGCGTGTGGTAGTTCTGGATCATCACCAGCTTGTCGAGCTTGGCCGAGTCATTCTGATGATGCGAGAGCGGGTGGAAGGCATCCGAAATGCCCAGGTTGTTGTAGGTGCGCATGGTGGATTCCTTCGCGATCATGAAGGACACCACGCGCGTCTGGTTGCTCTGGAAGGCCAGCGCCATCAGCTCGAAGTGCACGTCCAGCAGCTCGGTGAAATCCTGGGGAATGCCCAGCGGCGCATTGGGCAACTCCAGGCCCGAGCGCGCGCTCACCGACAGCTTCTGCACGCGCTGCTCCACCTCGCGCACCGAATCCAGATAATCCGCCAGCTTGCCGCGATCCGCCGCGCCCAGCGTGCCATTGAGTTGCGCGGCGGATTCGCGCACGTAATCCAGCACGCTGCCGCTGTCATCGAGAATGGCGATGCGCTCGCTCTTCGTGTCGCCGCGGCCGAACATCTGGTAGAACACCTTGCGCGGATTGTTCTCCATGGGCAGCGACTGGAACGGCGTGCGAAAAGCCGTGCTGCCACCGAAGCCGCAACCAACGGCGCCGGTGCCGCAGGCGGTCGACCCACCCTCACCGCTGATTTCCAGCGATGGCAGCGGCGTGTCCTTGCCGAAGTGGCGCGCGGCGAGCTGATCGGCCGTCACACCCAGGTCGCTGTCGGCATTGCGGTCCTTGGTGCCATAGCACGACAGCCAGGTGCCGGCCATGATGCCGTGCGGATCGCCGCTTTCGCCGCCCTTGTTGCGCAGGCCGCTGACGATGGTCAGCTGCCTGCGGTATTTGTCGAGCGGCGCCAGGATGGGCGAGATCTTGAAATCAGTGCCGGTTTCCTTCGGCGACCAGCGATCCATCACCGCGCCATGCGGGAAATAGATGAAGGCCATGCGCGGCATGGGCGCGGCCGGCGTCGCGGCCAGTACCGTGGCCGCCGGCACCATGGCATCCAGCAGCGGCAGCGTTACGGCGGCGCCGGCACCTTTCAGCACCGCGCGGCGGGACAGGGATTTGCGCGTCAGGAACATATTAACGATCCTCTTGCGACTCGGTCTGCGTGGTCAGCAGGCGTGGCGCATTGCCCGCGCCGCCTGCATCGGTCTTGCTGAAGGCATCGCTGGTGACGATGCCCATCACAATGGACGAAAAACGGTAATTGTCGGCGGCGGCGCGGCGCACGATGGCGCGCACGGCCGGCATGTCGCCGTACTCCACCGAACGGCCCAGACCATAGGTCATCAGCTTTTCGGTGAAGGTCTGCGCGAACTGACCAGGATTCTTCAGCAGCGCCGCGCGCAGGTCGTTCACGTCGTGCACCTGAGTGCCATCGGGCAGCACGCCACTGGCATCGATGGCCTCGCGCGCCTCGCGATCCATGGTGCGGTACTGCCCGACGGCATCGAAGTTTTCCAGCGCAAAGCCCAGCGGATCCATCACGCCGTGGCAGCTGTTGCAGTTCGGATTGCGCCGATGCATCTGCATCAGCTCGCGTACGGTCTTCGGCTTCGGGCCATGATCTTCTTTCAACGATTCCACCATGGGCGGCGGCGGGGCCGGCGGCGTGCCCAGGATACGTTCCAGCACCCACTGGCCACGCAGCACCGGCGCGGTGCGGTTGGGATAGGAGGTGAGCATCAGCACCGCGCCCTTGCCCAGCAGTCCATAGCGCGCCGTCTGGTCGAGCTTCACTTCGCGGAACTGCCCGCCCTTCACATCGTGAATGCCGTAGTGCACGGCCAGGCGTTCATTGAGGAAGGTGTGATCCGCGGTCAGCAGGTCGAGCACGCTGCGGTCGCGCTGCAGTATGCTGCCGATGAACAGCCGCAGTTCCTCGCGGAAATCCGGCCGTGGATCCGAACTGCCCGCGGCGTACGGAAACAGCCGCGGATCGGCGTCGATTTCATCCAGGCGACCCAGATTCAGCCACTGGAAGGCGAAATTCGTCACCAGGGAGCCTGCACGCTGATCGGCCAGCATGCGCTGGATCTGCTGCGACAACACCGCCGTCTCATGCAGCGTTCCACGCTGTGCCAGGCCCAGCAGTTCATCGTCGGGCAGGCTGCTCCACAGGAAGAAAGACAGTCGTGAAGCCAGCGCCAGGTCATCGACCAGATTCACACCTTTGGCCGCCGCCGCATTGCTCAGGTCGGTGCGGAACAGGAACCACGGACTGGCCAGCACGCCGGTCACCGCGCGCTTCATGCCGGCTTCGAAGCCGCTGCCCTGCGCGGCGCTGTCGTACAGCTTCAGCAGCGAGTCCGTATCGGCCACCGTCAGCGGGCGCCGGAAGGCGCGAGCCGCAAGGCTTGCGATGATCTGCTGCGCGCAGGCGCGCTGCGCCATGGCGTTCGCATCGGCCGCCGGATAGCAGCTGAAGACGCGCGCGCGGCTGGGCGACATCGAGACGCCGTCGATCTTGAAGGGTCCGCGGATCTCGAAGGAATTCACGCGCAGGATGCGATCCTGTCCGCCCAGCGGGTCGATGCTGTGCAACCGGCTGTCGGTTTCGGCCAGCGTGCGCTCGAGAAATGTGACCGTGACCTTGCGCTGCCCGGCGGTGGCGTGGAAGCGCACGTCCTTGAGCCGCTTGTTGACGGCATCGACGGCCGGATCCTGCTTCTGGTCGATGGTCTTGTTGTCCTGCTCGCCGCCGATGGTGGTGCGGAAGAATTCCTTGCCGTCGAGCAGGGCCACCAGCGTGTTCTCGTGCTCCACGCCGCTGGCTGCCAGGCCACGCGCCAGATCGCTCACCGTCAGCGCGTATTCGCCATCGGCCGGAAAGAAATGCTCGACCACGAAGCCACCGCGCGTGCCGAAAGGCAGGCCATCGCGATGCCGCCGCTGCGGACCGGAGCTGCCGGCGAAGTAATTCGTTCCCACCGCCAGCGCGGTGCGATTGCCCAGCGCCAGCGTGGCCACGATCTGCGCGGCCGCCACGTACTGATCCATGAACGAAGGCGACACCTGCAGGCTGGCGGCGATGTTGTCGAAGCCATCGCGCTCATCGTCACGCGGCAGCAGCGTGGCGGCGTCGACATCCACGTCCAGCAGATCGCGCACGGCATTGGCGTATTCGCGCCGGTTGAGACGATGCAGCCCGACGCGGCCTGGCGCCACGTGCTGGCCGGCAGCGGCATCCAGACTGGTCTCGAGCCAGTTGATGAGCCCCTGTGCTTCGGCCTCGCTGGGGCGATCCTTGCCGGGCGGCGGCATGAGGCGCCCGCGCATCTTGCGGATGGTGGCTTCCCACGACTTTGCATCGGCGGGCAGGTCGTTATGCGACAGCGCCTCGAACGCCAGGCCACCGGCCCAGTCATCGGTGTTGTGGCAACCGAAGCAGTATTTCTGCAGCGTGTCCCAGTGCGCGGCGGGCACGGCCTGGGCACTGGCCACGCCCGCACCGGCCATCAACAGCGCCGAGGCGATGGCGAACCGTCTGACCACCCTGCCCCCGTTACGCATGCGGTTACAGTTTGATGCGGCCGCCCCCACCGGGGCCACCCATTCCGCCCAGGCCGCCGCCCGCTTCCGGCACGACGATGCGCGACTGCGCTTCACGGCGCATCTCGCGCGCCTCTTCAATGGCCTGGTTCAGTGCCTCCTGTACCGCGGCCGGGAATTTGGCGATGGCCTCTTCGAGGCTGGGGGCTTCGATCTCGAAGCCCAGGGGCAGCACGCCGCCCGGAGTCAGCAGCTGGGTCTGCCCGCTGAACAACACGGGCCGCGACGCATCGCGCTCGCCACTGACCAGCACCGGTACCAGCCGCCGGATGGTGCCGGCGGTACGGTCGGTGAATACCTCTTCCTGGTAGAGGCTGGCCGCGTCGAAGCGGATTTCCGGCAGTTGGGATTCGTTACTCATGTGGCTAGTTTACCTGCCATCCCAGCGCCTGGCGCAGCGATGGCAGCATGGGCAGATCGGCCTCCAGCAGGTCGTAGCCGCCGAGGCTGTCCAGCTCGACCCAGCGCACCGCCTGCCCGTCCAGGCCCTGTGGCGCACCGTCGTAGGCCACCACCAGCCACAGCTCGATTTCGACCCGGCGGTCGGCGTAGTCATGGCGGAACAGGCCAAGGGGCCGCGCCGCCCGCACGGTCACGCCCAGCTCTTCCCGCAATTCGCGCAGCACGGCATCGGCCGAAGTCTCGCTGGCTTCGATTTTGCCGCCGGGAAATTCCCAGCGGCCAGCCTGCCATTTGCCGGCCGGACGCTGCGCGATCAGCACTTCGGGCGCAACGCCCGGTGCGTGGCGGACCAGGACGGCGGCGACTACGCGGACAGGGACCCGTGACACTGCTTGTACTTGCGCCCGGAACCGCAGGGACAGGGCTCGTTGCGACCCACCTTGCGATCGCCGCGCACAAACGGCGCCGCGAGTGTGCCATCGGCCGGCGTGCCCAGACCGGGCAAACCGCCGCCGGCCTGCGGTTCGGGCGCGGGTTCCGGCTCCTGGAATACCGATTGCGCCTCGGCGTGCTGCGCCTGCAGCTGACGCATCAGGCGCTCGCGCTGCTCGTTCTGCTCACGCTCGACCTGCGCCTCGTCACGCACTTCGACCCGGCACAACACCGAGGCCGAATCGTGCTTCACGCGATCGAGCATGCTGCTGAACAGGCCAAAGGCCTCGCGCTTGAATTCGTAGCGGTAGTCTTTCTGCGCATAGCCGCGCAGGTGAATGCCCTGCCGCAGGTAATCCATCGCGGCCAGGTGTTCGCGCCAGTGCTGGTCCAGGTTGCGCAGCACCACTTCGCGTTCGATCTGCCGCATCAGTTCCGCGCCGATGCGCGCCACTTTCTGCTCGTATTGCGCATCGACCGCGGCCACGGCGCGCGTCCGGAAGCTGTTGTCGTCGAGTTCCGGCTCCGCGGCGATCCAGCCCTTGGCATCGATGGCCGTGGTGAAGTCACGCTGCAGCGCCTCGGTCAGACCATCGAGATCCCAATCGGCCGGCGCCGACTGCGGCGGTACGAATTGATCGATCAGCGCCTTGACCGCGTCCTCGCGCATGGCGGCCACGGCATTGGACAGATCGGTGGCGCCGAGAATGCCGGTGCGCTGCTGGTACACCACCTTGCGCTGGTCGTTGGCGACGTCATCGAACAGCAGCAGCTGCTTGCGGATGTCGAAGTTGTGGGCCTCGACCTTGCGCTGCGCCTTCTCGATCTGGCGCGTCAGCATGTTGGATTCGATGACCTCGCCTTCCTTCATGCCGGCGAACTGCAGCAG
>Ga0164241_10004497_pt1 | contig 13463 bp, 11 predicted proteins | sample OricomyardsoilBY_FD_108780 | JGI IMG/M metagenome (GOLD analysis project Ga0164241, IMG submission 108780) | Backyard soil microbial communities from Emeryville, California, USA - Original compost - Back yard soil (BY) | ecosystem: Environmental > Terrestrial > Soil > Unclassified | place: USA...
CGCCCTCGGTGATCAGGAAGCCCTTGCCCGCCAGCGTCGTCGGGTGGTACTGGATCATCTCCATGTCCATCAGCTTGGCGCCGACGCGGTAGGCCATCGCGATGCCGTCGCCGGTGCAGATCAAGGCGTTGGTGGTCGGCTTCCAAACCTGGCCGTTGCCGCCGCAGGCGAGGATCACCGACTTGGCGCGGAAGAGCTCCATCGAGCCGTCGGCGATGTTGCGGGTGACGACGCCGCAGCACTCGCCCTGCTCGTCCATCGCCAGCGCCGTGCTGAACCACTCCTCGTAGCGGGTGACCGAGTCGGAGTGCTTCATCAGCTGCTCGTAGAGGACGTGCATGATCGCCTGGCCGGTGATGTCGGCGACGTAGTAGGTGCGGGCGGCGGAGGCGCCGCCGAAGGCGCGGGTGCCGAGCTTGCCCTCCTCGTTGCGGTGGAAGGTGACGCCGAGGTGCTCGAGGTGGAGGATCTCCTCCGGCGCCTCGCGGCACATGATCTCGACCGCGTCCTGGTCGCTCAGGTAATCGGAGCCCTTGATCGTGTCGAAGGCGTGCGACTCCCAGGAATCACCGGGGTTGAGCGCCGCGTTGATGCCGCCCTGGGCCGCGTTGGAGTGCGAGCGCACGGGGTGGACCTTGCTGACGATCCCGACCGAGACACCTTCCTCGGCGGCCGCCAGCGCTGCTCGCTGTCCGGCCAGGCCGGCGCCGATCACCAGTACGTCATGAGTAGGCACGAGCGCGGACTCTATAGACCCCAAATCCGACCCCGCAGTCGGATTTGGTCCCCGCTGCCGACGGGCCGCAAACGTGACATATCGACACGTTTGCGGCCCGTCGGCCCCCGGGTTACAGCCAGCGCTCGCCCAGGCGCCTGATCGCGGCCTCGGTGAGGCGGACCCCGTCGGCGACGCTGCCGTAGTCGACATTCGCGGCGATGTCGTTGGGCCAGTGGTAGTTGGCCGGGTTCTTGAGGTCGGTGCAGCCGCAGAGCGAAGCGGTCTCGTAGCCGGCCGCCAGCGGCTCGAGGCCGTCGGTGCCGTTGTGCAGGCGCAGGTTGGGGTAGAGCCAGATCCCCAGCTCCTCGGCGAGGCCGTCGATCAGCTCCAGCGAGCGACGCGGGTACTCGCGCATCTTCAGGAAGCCCTCGCCGCGCAGCACCAGCAGGTGGGGGGAGCCGATCGAGTCGACCGAGAGGAAGAAGGTGCTCTCGTGGGGCAGCTGCCCGAAGTGGCGCTCGCCGAAGGCCTTGATGCCCTCGCTGAAGGACTCCTCGGCGCCGGTCGAGAGCAGGATCACCCTGAGATTCTCGGGTGGCTTCTCGGCCAAGTGGCGGGCGAGCGCCAGCAGGGCGACGACACCGGTGCCGTTGTCGTTGGCCCCAGGGACGGTCTTGCGCCGGCCGATATCCGCCATCGCCGCGGCCGTGCCGAGGCCGAGGAAGATGCCGATCTTGGCGAGCAGGCGACGGCCGCTGAGGGCGCCGAGCGCGGCGAGGATCGGGCCGCCGATCACCGGTGCCATCAGCACCGGGCTGGTGTCCTGGCCCTCGATCAGCCCCAGGCGGTCGGCGATCTTGGGCAGCTCGGGATGGAAGATCAGCCCCGAGTGGGCGGCGTCGTGGTGGGCGACGACCACGATCGTGCGCTCGGCGTCGGCAGGGCCCAACTCGCAGACGACGTTGTAGGCGGTCCGCGTCGGCAGTGGCCTGCGCAGGCGGCGCTGGCCGGGCGGGAAGTCGTCGGCGATCCCGGCGGCGCCAATCGCGCCGAGCAGAGTGCCGAGCAGGCGGCGGCCGCGCAGGGCCGCCAGCCCGCCGAGGGCGCCCAGCACGGCGCCGAGGCCGAGTGGCCACCAGTAGGTGCCGTGCGCCGGCTCCGCCTCGATGCGGGCCTCGGCGCCCTCTTCGGCAAAGCGCTTGACGATCCACTCGGCGGCCTCGCGCTCGCCTTCGGAGGCCGAGGGGCGGTAGAACTGCTCGAACTCCTCCAGCTGCTCGCGCAGCCGGTCCTGGTCGGGGGTGCCGATCTGCTCGCTGAGCGACGATTCGGCTGTCTGGGAGGACGTCATCGAGACTTGACCTTATCCCGCCCGCTTACCATGGGGGAATGCTGGGTGGCCGCTCGATAACGCTTTTCCACGTGCGCGGGATCCGCATCGCGGTCGACTGGTCCTGGTTCCTCTTCCTCTTCCTCGTCATCCTCTGGGCCTCGGACTTCTACGGCACCGTGCTCGGTGAGAGCAGCGCCTCCTCGACACCCTTCGCCCTCGCCGTCGTCAGCGCTCTCGGCTTCTTCGGCTCGATCGTCCTGCACGAGCTCGGCCACGCTTTCGCGGCCATGCGCAACGGGATCGGCATCACCAGCATCCAGCTCTGGATCTTCGGCGGCATGGCGCGCATGGACCGCGAATCCGACAGCGCCGCGACCGAGTTCAAGGTGGCGGTCGCCGGGCCATTGGTGACCCTGGCGATCGTCGTGGCGCTCACCGCGGTCGGCTTCGCCGCCGTCGGCCCGGCCGAGTTTTGGCGGGCGGTCCTGATCGAGAGCAACTCCGGCGTCTCCGGCGTGATGGCGATGATCGGCTGGCTCGCCTCGGTCAACGCGCTGATCCTCGTCTTCAACCTCTTGCCCGCCTTCCCGATGGACGGCGGCAGGATCGCCCGGGCAATCGCTTGGTGGCGCACCGGCGATCGCAACTCGGCCACGCGCTTCGCCGCTCGTCTCGGCCGGGTCTTCGCCTACATCTTCATCGGTGGCGGCCTGCTGCTGATCCTCGACGGCGCCACGTTCAGCGGTGTCTGGCTGGCCCTGATCGGCATCGTCATCAACAGCTCCGCCCGCGCCGCCTCGATGCAGACCGCGATCACCGGCAAGATCAGCGAGCTGCGAGTGGCGGACGTGATGGACCGCGAACCGGTCGCCATCCCCGACGAGCTGAGCGTCGAGCAGGCCCTCGACGAGTACTTCCTCCGCTACCGCTGGCCTTGGTTCCCGGTAGTCGACGCAGCCCATCGCTTCCTGGGTCTAGTCGTCCGCGACAAAGCCGACGAGGTTCCCGAGACCTCTCGTGCCACCTCACACGTCTCCGACCTACTCGAGCACGACGATGGCACCTTCCAGGTCCGCGACGACGCCCCACTTGACTCCCTGCTTGCCAACCGCGCTTTGCGACGCTTTGGAGCGGTGATGGCCGTGGACATCGATGGCCGCCTCTCGGGCGTAATCACCGCAGAGCAAGTTGGCCGGGCGCTGCGCGACGCTACGAAGTAGGCGGATCCCCTACGGCTGGTGGCGCTCGATGATGCGACCGAAGTCCGCGCCGGCGGGGAGGGTGCCGAAGGCATGCCCCCAGTCGCCGGAGAGGCGCGAAGCGCAGAAGGCGTCGGCGACAGCGGGGTCGCCGTAGCGGACCAAGAGCGAGGCTTGTAGGGCCAAAGCCATTCGCTCGACGATGCTGCGGGCGCGGGTCTGAACGGTCTCGATGTCGCCTGGGATCTCGTCGCGGAGCTTTGAGACGTAAGAGTCAAGGCGGGGCTCGGCTCCGGCGCCCTCGAGCACTTCGGCGAAGAAGGCCTCGAGCGAGGCTGGGTTCTTGACCATTCCGCGCAGCACGTCGAGGCACTGGACGTTGCCGGAGCCCTCCCAGATCGAGGCCAGTGGGGCCTCCCGGTAAAGACGGGGCATCCCCGACTCCTCGACGTAGCCGTTGCCGCCGAAACACTCGAGGCACTCGACCGCGTGGGACGGGGCCCGCTTGCAGAGCCAGTACTTGAGCACGGCGTTGGTGAGCCGGCGGAACTCGACCGCATCGTTGTCGCCGGCGGCGACCTCGTCGTAGGAGCGGGCGAGGCGCATCGCCGCCACGGTGGCCGCCTCGGACTCGACGCAGAGGTCGGCGAGGACGTTTCGCATCAAGGGCTGGTCGATCAGGTTTGCTCCGAAGGCCGAACGATGGGCTGTGTGGTTGAGCGCCTGCACGACCCCGGCCCGGTAGCCGGTGGCGGCGCCGATCACGCAGTCGAGCCGGGTGTGGTTGACCATCTCGATGATCGTCGGCACGCCGCGGCCCTCCTCACCGACCATGCGCGCCCAGGCACCGCGGAACTCGACCTCGCTGGAGGCGTTGGAGCGGTTGCCGAGCTTGTCCTTGAGCCGCTGAATGTGGAAGGCGTTGCGCTCGCCGTCCGGAGTCCAGCGCGGCATCAGGAAGCAGGAAATCCCCGACTCGGTCTGGGCGAGGACGAGGAAGGCGTCGCACATCGGCGCCGAGCAGAACCACTTGTGGCCGACGATCTCGTACTCGGCGCCGGGCCCGCCGCCGTTCAGCGGCGTCGCGGTGGTCGTGTTGGCGCGTACGTCGGAGCCGCCCTGCTTCTCGGTCATTGCCATCCCGCAGAGAGCGCCGCTCTTGCGCTCGGCCGGCAACGAGCGCTCGTCGTAGTCGAGCGAAAGGAAGCGCTCCTCCCACTCGGCCGCCAGCTCGGGCTGCTTACGCAGCGCCGGGATCGCCGAGTAGGTCATCGAGATCGGGCAGCCAACGCCGCTCTCGGCCTGCATTAGCAGCATGAACGAGGCCGCGCGGGCGACGTGGGCGCCGGGGCCGGGTTCGCGCCAGGGCATCGCGTGCAGCCCGTTGCCGATCCCAATTCGCATCAGCTCGTGCCAGGAGCTGTCGAACTCGACCTCGTCGATGCGGTTGCCGTAGCGGTCGTGGGTACGCAGCTCGGGCTTGCGCTCGTTGGCCTCGTTGCCCCAGCGGATCGTCTGCCGCGAGCCGGCGATCGCGCCCAGCTCACGGGTCCGGTCCTCGGCCCACTCGGCGCCCTCGCGTCGCAGCGCCTCGGTCAGTGGGCGATCGGCGTCGAAGGGGTTGTAGTCCTCCAGCGGCGGCGGCTGGTTGAAGACCTCGTGAGTGGCGGATGAGCGGCGCTCGACGGTGGCCATTGACCTGATTGTGCCAGCCCATCGGTAGCATCGCCCGCCGCGTGTCCAAGATCTCTGTCAAGAACCCGGTCGTCGAGCTCGACGGCGACGAGATGACCCGGATCATCTGGGCCTTCATCAAAGAGCAGCTGATCCTGCCCTACCTCGATCTCGAGCTCGACTACTTCGACCTAAGCATCGAGAGCCGCGACGCCAGCCGCGACCAGATCACCGTCGACGCCGCCAACGCGATCAAGCAGCACGGCGTCGGCGTCAAGTGCGCGACGATCACTCCCGACGAGGCGCGGGTCGAGGAGTTCGGCCTCGAGGAGATGTACCGCTCGCCGAACGGGACGATCCGCAACATCCTCGGTGGCGTCATCTTTCGCGAGCCGATTGTGATCTCGAACATCCCCCGGCTCGTGCCCGGCTGGACGAAGCCGATCGTGATCGGCCGCCACGCCTTCGGCGACCAGTACCGCGCCACCGACATGGTCGTCCCCGGCGAGGGGACGCTGACGCTCACATACACACCGAAAGACGGCTCCGAGCCGGTCGAGCTCGACGTCTACGACTTCCCTGGCGGCGGCATCGCGATGGCGATGTACAACCTCGACGACTCGATCCGCGATTTCGCCCGGGCCTCGATGCGCTACGGCCTCGACCGCGGCTACCCGGTCTACCTCTCGACCAAGAACACAATCCTGAAGCGCTACGACGGCCGCTTCAAGGACCTCTTCGCCGAGGTCTACGAGAGCGAGTTCAAGGCCGACTTCGAGGCTGCCGGGATCAGCTACGAACACCGCTTGATCGACGACATGGTGGCGGCGGCGCTGAAGTGGGAGGGCGGCTACGTCTGGGCCTGCAAGAACTACGACGGCGATGTGCAGTCCGACACCGTTGCTCAGGGCTTCGGCTCACTGGGATTGATGACCAGCGTGCTGATGAGCCCCGACGGCAAGACAGTCGAGGCCGAGGCGGCGCATGGCACCGTCACGCGTCACTATCGCCAACACCAGCAGGGCAAGCCGACCTCGACCAACCCGATCGCCTCGATTTTCGCTTGGACCCGCGGCCTTGCTGCCCGCGGACGCCTCGATGACACTCCTGAGGTCTCGCGCTTCGCCGAGACGCTCGAGCGGGTCTGCATCGAGACGGTGGAAGGCGGCAAGATGACCAAGGACCTCGCGCTCCTCGTCGGTCCCGACCAGGAGTTCCAGACCACGCAGGAGTTCCTCGCCTCGATCGACGAGGCCCTCAAAGCAAAGGAGATTTTGTGAGCACCCCTGTGAAAGTCACCGTCACCGGCGCTGCCGGGCAGATCGGCTACGCGCTGCTCTTCCGTATCGCCAGTGGTCAGATGCTCGGTTCCGACACCCCGGTCGAGCTGAGCCTGCTCGAGATCCCAGACGCCGTCAAGGCGGCTGAGGGCACCGCGATGGAGCTCGACGACTGCGCCTTCCCGCTGTTGCGCAAGATCGACATCTTCGACGATCCCAAGGCGGCATTCGACGGCTGCAACGTCGGCCTCCTGGTCGGCGCACGCCCGCGCGGTCCCGGCATGGAGCGCGCTGATCTGCTCGAGGCCAACGGCGGCATTTTCAAGCCACAGGGCGAAGCGATTGCTGCCGGCGCCGCTGATGACGTGCGTGTGCTGGTGGTCGGCAACCCGGCCAACACCAACTGCCTGATCGCGATGTCGAACGCCGATGGAGTTCCCCGCGAGCGGTTCACGGCAATGATGCGACTCGATCACAACCGGGCGATCGCACAGCTCGCCAACAAGCTGGGCAAGCAGATCCCCGATGTCACCCGGATGACGGTTTGGGGAAATCACTCGACCACCCAGTACCCGGATCTGGTCAACGCACAGGTTGGTGGGCAGAGCGCATGGGACGCGGTGGACGATGAGGCCTGGATCGCCGATGAGTTCATCCCGCAGGTGGCGAAACGCGGCGCCGCGATCATCGAGGCCCGTGGCGCTTCCAGCGCCGCCTCAGCGGCGAACGCGGCAATCGACCACGTGCACGACTGGGTGCTGGGAACTCCAGACGGCGATTGGGTCTCGATGGGCGTTCCCGCCGATGGTTCCTACGGCGTCGAGGAGGGCATCGTCGCCGGCTTCCCCTGCAAGTGCAGCGGTGGAGAGTGGTCGATCGTCGAGGGCGCTGAGGTGCCGGAGTTCTCGCGTGTCCGTATCGACGCCAGCGCCGCCGAGCTGCGCGAGGAGCGCGACGCGGTCAGCAAGCTCGGCTTGGTTTAGGCCGAGCCCCCTACTTCAGGCATAGAAAAAGCCGGCCCTTGAGGCCGGCTTTTTCATGCGCAAAAGAGGCTTGCCTACTTGGCGTGGTACTCGCGCCCTTTCTTCGTCACCCTTCCCTCTTTCTCCAGTTCACCGAGGACCCGGTAGAGGTAGTTGGGCTTGATTTTCATCGTCTTGGCGATTTCAGAGGCGCTGATGCCTGGGCTCGACTGAACGAGGGCGACCGCCTGATCGGCACGGGTGCCACCACGACGACGGCGACGACGTTTTGGCGCGGCGGTCGAAGTTGATGCAGCCGCATTTTTCCGGGGTCGTCCTGGTCCGCGACCGGAGCCAGGGGGTCGGCCAGGGCGGCCGGGGCGGCGAGTAACAGTGCCACCAAGCTCGGTTAGTGCACGCTCGAGGCGCGTCCGCTCCTCGTCAATCTCTGCGAGCCGCTTCTTGACCAGGTCAAGAGCCTCGTCGAGTACGTTGCTGGTGCTGGGCATTTCCATCCTTTCATCCCGTGAGCTTGTTCTCCCGGGTCGTCAGCTACTGGGAGTGTGGCACAGTCACAGTGACAGTGACTATTCATATAGTCAAATTCAACATTGTCACTCTGGCCATTTGGATGGCCAAGCAAAAAACTCGCGCCTACTGCGTAGCTCTCTGAGCCTGACGCTCGGGTGAGATACGCACTACGTTGCGGGCAAGGCCGAGCGTCTCCATCGCTTTGATTATCAGTGCGGAGGGGTCAATCTCCCACTTGCGCAAACCGTGTACCGCCGAGCGTGGGAAGGCATGATGGTTGTGATGCCACGACTCCCCAAGTGACGGCAGTGCCAGCCAGAAGACATTGGTGGAACGGTCATCAGTGTCGAAGCGGCGCGTACCGAAGAAGTGGCACACGGAGTTGACGCTCCAGGTGATGTGGTGGACGAAGAAGATTCGCACCAGCCCACCCCAGAGCAGGCCCGTCGCCGCCCCCGCCAGGGTGCCACTCACGACGTAACCGGCAAGCGCCGGCAGGGCGAGGCTGATGAGCACGAGCGGTACGAACTGCCGGGAGATCGTGCGCATGCCAGGGTCCTCGTAGAGGTCGGGCGCGTAACGCTTCCAGTCAGCCCGTCCCTGGGTGGACATCAACCAGCCTGAGTGCGCGTGCCACAACCCGGCGAGGACGCCCCGCACGCCGCCGCCGTCATGACCTACGTGAGGGCTGTGGGGATCACCCTCCTCGTCGGTGTGGGCATGGTGCTTGCGGTGGTCGGCGACCCAGGAGATCACCGGTCCCTGGACCGCCATCGAGCCGAGCACCGCGAAGGTGTACTCGAGCGGCTTCGAGGTCTGGAAGGAACGGTGGGTGAGCAGCCGGTGGAAGCCGACGGTGATGCTGACCGCGGTCAGCAGGTACATCACCGCGGCGATCGCCAGGTCGCCGATGCCAACCACGCTGTTCCAGAGCAGCACGATCGCCGTCAGCGTGGCGAGGAATGGAATCACGACCGCGCCCAGGTTGGCGACCTTCTCGACTCTGGTCATCTCGCCCATTGAGACAAAGATATGCTGCCCGCTACAACAAAGACTAGACTCAAAGTCAATTTATGGAATCAGTTCTTATAAGTTAGATGACAAAATCTGTCGAGTTGGAGCCCTGGCGAGGTTTGCCGCCCGCAGTCGCCGACCTGATCGAGCCCGAGCTGGAGGCGGTGACGGCGGAGATCCTCGCGACGATCGCCCGTGAGGTGCCCGAGTACGCGAAACCGCTGGAGGGAAACTTCGGACGCGGTATCCGCACCGGGGTCGGCGAGGCGCTGAAGCAGTTCGTCGCCCTGATTCGCGATCCCGAGGCCGGGCGGGATCTGGGGCGCGAGGTATACGTCGGTCTCGGCCGTGGTGAGCTGCGCCAGGGGCGCACGCTCGACTCTTTGCAGGCGGCGTACCGAATCGGTGCTCGGGTCGCCTGGCGCAGGCTTGCCCGTGCCGGACGGCGGGCGGAGCTTGACTCAGAGGTCCTCAGCCTCCTCGCCGAGGCGATCTTCGCCTACATCGACGAGCTCTCCGCCGACTCGGTGGAGGGTTACGCCGAGGCCCAGTCCGAGAGCGAGGATCAGCGCCGCCACCGGCGGCGCGAGTTGGCCTTGCTGCTGATCCGCGAGCCGGCCGCGGAAGCTGGTGACCTGCGCGCAGCCGCCCAAGCTGCCGGCTGGAGGATCCCGGGCAGGGTCGCTGCGCTCGCTTGCGCCGAGGCCGAGCTGACCCAATTGGCCCGCCGCCTGCCAGCCGACGTGCTCGCCACGCAGATCGATGAGGTCGGTTGTGTGCTGGTGCCCGACCCCGACGGGCCAGGTCGCATGGCGAGCGTCGAACGGGCTGCCTCCGGCATGTTGGCGGCGCTCGGGTCCAGCGGCGCATCGGCGCAGGTGCGCGAGTCCTGGGAGTTGGCGAAGGTCGCGCTACGTGCCCTTGAGGCCGGTGCGCTGTCCGGGGATGGCCTTACCCGCGCCGAGGATCACCTCGCCGACCTACTGCTCTTTGAGAGCAGTGCCCTGGTCGGCAAGATCGCCGCCCGCAGGCTCGCCCCCCTCAACCCGCTCACCGAGAAGGCTCGCGCGCGGATGCGAGAGACGGCCCTCGCCTACGTTCGCCACCAGGGCAACTCGGTGGCGATGGCGGCCGCGCTGCACGTCCACCCGCAGACAGCGCGCTACCGCGTCGCCCGTCTGCGCGAGCTGCTGGGCGACCAACTCGATGATCCCGATGCCCGCTTCGAGCTCGAGATCGCCCTGCGGCCGACCGCGACGCGGCAAGACGGCTGACTTCATGGCACTTGTGGGGGAGGAGACTGGGCGCCCTCCAGGCGAATTGATGTCGCACGCACGCGTTCCGCGCGCTTAGCGACGATGTCGGAGCGCGGCTAACGCCGCGCAATAGACAGATTGCATATCGCCGCTTCGCGACATTCGCCTGGAGGGCGCCCAGTCTCCTCCCTCGACACGTCCCCCGAAAATGGCCGAGGCTGCGAGTGCGGCCCCAGGGTTCTCAAGCTTGAGAGGAAGCTTCAAGCCGAGGCGACGCTTTGTAGAGCTTGCTTTCGATGCTCGGTGTGCTTTCGAAGGGGGTGGCGGGTGCGCCTCTGCGGGAATGTCGCGAAGAGGCGGAAATGCAATCCGATGTTTGCGCGGCGTCAGCCGCGCACCGACATAGTCGCCAAGCGAGCGAAGCTCGCGTGCGACATCAATTCCCGCAGAGGCGCACCCGCCATCCCCACCAACCCGCCCTGGAAAGGACGAGCACGCCGCGGAGTCAGCCGGCTAGCTCTGCCGCTTGCGCGGCAGGGTGCGGAAGACGACGTCCCAGATCGGCGAGGAGACGCCGTAGCCGTAGCGGTGGTCCTGGAAGTGGTGGCGCATGTGCTGCTCGCGCAGGCGCTTGCCGAGATCGGACTTGGGCACGAAGTGGTGCACGTAGTAGTGCGTGTAGTCGTAGAAGAGGTAGCCGGCGATGAAGCCGGCGAAGAGCGGGTAGGCCGCGGGTGCGCCGAAAAGCAGGCTGAAGGCTGCGAAGAAGAGCGCCGCGAGCGGGATCGCCACCGCCGGGGGCATGACGAGGCGCAGCTTGTCGTTGGGATGGTCGTGGTGGATGCCGTGGATGATGAAGTGCATGCGCCGACCGAAGGCGTTGTCGGGTTGCCAATGGAAGACGAGTCGGTGCAGCCAGTACTCGGTCAGCGTCCAGATGCCGATGCCAGCGAGGCTGAGCAGGATCAGCTGCCAGACGGCGTAGCCGCCGTCGGCGCCGAGCCACTCCATGACGATGACCACCGGCACGAAGACGATCGCCGGGATGGAGGGATGCACCCGCGAGAAGAAATTGAGGAAGTTGCTCTCGAACAGCTGCGGAGAGGCCGCGAGCTTGTCAGTCCGGCTGGAGGAGTCCATCCAAAGCCAATGCTACCGACGGCAGGTCCCGGCTTCCGCAAGACGCGGGGAACCTGTAACGAGACTGTGTCAAAGACGTTGCGCTTTGCGGGAATGACGCTCACGAAAGTGTCGCGGCGATGCAAATATCCGCGCCGATGCCGCGCAAGCCAAAGCCGCCGAGTTGCGACGACTGCTACTTCCGCAAGAACCTGCTCTGCGCGCTCGAGCTCGATGAGCCCTGTACGACCTTCCGGCCGAATCGGCCCGAGGGGCTGGTGCCGCCGAAGCAGCCCGTGCTGCTCATGCGGCCGCCTCGCTGGGCGTCCCAGGCACAGGCACAGACGGTGTAGGCGCGGCGGGTCCTGTCGCCGCAGGGGACCCACCACCCCCTGCGGTAGCTAAAGCTTCCTCGGGGGTGGTCCCCCCTGCGACGCCACCCACCGCGAGAAGCGGGGCTGGCTAGCTATGTTTCCCCGAATGCCTGAGCGTGACCTATATGCCTGGGCCCGGACTACGTACGTCAGTCGTAGGAGCAGAGGCTTTACCCCGAACGTCGACGTGTACTACTGCGGAGATCCGCAGCGGGCGGTGGTCAAAGTGGACCTCGCCGGGGTCAGCTTGGACGAGGTCGGGATCGAGGTTTCTGGGCGGCAGCTGGCGATCGTTGGGGAACGGCCGGTGCAGGAGACCGAGGGACGGGTCTACCAGCAGGTCGAGATTCCCTCTGGACCGTTCCGTCGCGTCGTCGAGTTGCAGGTCGACGTCGATGCCGAGCGGGCGAAGGCGACCTACGAGGATGGGGTGCTGAGGATCGAGCTGCCGCTGCGCGACCCGGCCGAGACGACGCGCCGGGTCCCGATCGGGAGGGACTAGTGCCGGCTCCCGAGAGGCGGCACTGATGGAGGGCAGCCCGGTCCTCGAGGTGGTCGACTCGCTCGACGCCGAAGACGCGATCCGTGCCAACGAGCCGCTGCCCGATGCGCTGCCGGTCCTGCCGCTACGAGAGACCGTCACTTTTCCCGAGACCCTGACCCCCCTGGCGGTGGGCCAGGAGCGCTCGATAAAACTGGTCAACGACGTGCTGGGCGCCAACCGCATGCTGGCGATGGTCGCCGCTCGCGACCCCGAGAACGAGGAGCCCGGGCCCAAGGACCTCTACGAGGTCGGCGTGGTCGGCGTCGTCGCTCGCATGCTCAAGATCCCCGATGGCTCGCTGCGCATCCTCGTCCAGGGAACCCAGCGGGTTCGTCTCGGGCCCTACGTCGCCGAGCAGCCCTACTTGGTCGCGCGGATCGCCGAGCTGCCCGACGTAACCGAGGACGGGCCAGAGCTGGAGGCGCTGACCCGCAACGTGCAGCGCACCTTCTCGGAGATCATCGAGCAGATCCCCTATCTGCCCGAGGAGTTGCAGATGGCGGTCGCCAACATCGACGACCCGGCAGCGCTCGCCCACCTGATCGGCGGCGCCCTACGCATCTCCACTGAGGAGAAGCAGAGGCTGCTCGAGGAGGTCGAGGTCGTCGGTCGCCTCCGTCACCTCTCCCAGATCCTCGCTCGCGAGCTCGAGGTCGTCCAGCTCGGCACGCAGATCCAGTCGCAGGTCGAGTCGGAGATCGACAAAGGCCAGCGCGAGTTCTTCCTGCGCCAGCAGATGAAAGCGATCCAGGACGAGCTGGGGGAGGGCGACGAGCAGCAGGCCGAAGCGAACGAACTGCGCGAGCGGATCGAGGCGGCGAACTTGCCCGAGCACGCCCAGAAAGCGGCGGACCGCGAGCTTGCACGGCTGGAGAAACTGCCCCCCGCGGCGGCCGAGCACGGCGTCATCCGCACCTACCTGGAGTGGATGGTCGAGCTGCCCTGGTCGGCTGAGACCGAGGACAACCTCGACATCGCCCACGCCCGCAAGGTGCTCGACGCCGACCACTACGACCTCGAGAAAGTCAAGGACCGCATCCTCGAGTACCTGGCGGTGCGCAAGCTGAAGCCGGACTCGCCGGGCCCGATCCTCTGCTTCGTCGGCCCACCCGGCGTCGGCAAGACCAGCCTCGGCCGCTCGATCGCGCGGGCGCTGGGGCGTGAGTTCGAGCGGATCTCGGTCGGCGGCGTCCGCGACGAGGCGGAGATCCGCGGCCACCGGCGCACCTACATCGGCGCGATGCCGGGAACGATCGTGCGCGCTCTGCGCGACGCCGGCTCGCGCAACCCCGTCTTCATGATCGACGAGATTGACAAGATGGGCGCCGATTACCGCGGCGATCCGGCCTCGGCGATGCTCGAGGTGCTCGACCCGGCGCAGAACGACTCCTTCCGCGATCACTACCTCGACCTCGAGTTCGACCTCTCCGAGGTGATGTTCATCGCCACCGCCAACGTC
>Ga0164241_10004498_pt1 | contig 13463 bp, 11 predicted proteins | sample OricomyardsoilBY_FD_108780 | JGI IMG/M metagenome (GOLD analysis project Ga0164241, IMG submission 108780) | Backyard soil microbial communities from Emeryville, California, USA - Original compost - Back yard soil (BY) | ecosystem: Environmental > Terrestrial > Soil > Unclassified | place: USA...
GACGCTCACGCTCGACGTCGCCAATACCGGCGACCGCCCCATCCAGGTCGGCTCGCACTACCACTTCTTCGAGACCAACAGCGCCCTCGACTTCGACCGCGCCGCGGCCCGCGGTTTCCGCCTGAATATTCCGGCCGGCACCGCCGTTCGCTTCGAAGCCGGCGACACCAAGCGCGTCGAACTCGTGGCCCTCGCCGGTCTGCGCGAAGTGTACGGCCTGCGGGCCAAGATAAACGGCAGGCTGGATAGAAAGCCCACCAAGCCAAAGAATTTGAAACTCAGGAAATCAGGGAAGAAACGCTGAGGTCTGGCTTGTTCCTGAGTCCCTGATTTCCAGATAAGATCCTTTATGCCCCTCAAGCTTACCCGCCGCCAATACGCCGAGATGTACGGGCCCACCGTGGGCGACAAGGTTCGCCTCGCCGACACGGAGCTGTTCGTGGAGGTCGAGCGCGACCTGATCGCCGAGGCCGCCGGCTACGGCAACGAAGTGAAGTTCGGCGGCGGCAAGGTCATCCGTGACGGCATGGGCCAGTCGCCGACCGCACTCGACAAGGAGTCGCTCGATCTCGTCATCACCAACGCGACAATCCTCGATCCCATGCTCGGCGTCATCAAGGCCGACATCGGCATCAAGCACGGCCTGATCGTCGGGATCGGTCACGCCGGCAACCCGGGCATCCAGAACGGCATCGGCTCGGTCTTCGTCGACCCGCGGACGAAGAAAAAGAACCCGATGATCGTCGGCGCGGCCACTGAAGTCATCGCCGGAGAGGGGAGCATCATCACCGCGGGCGGCATCGACACGCACATCCATTTCATCTGCCCGCAACAGATCGACGAGGCCATCAGCTCCGGCATCACGACGATGCTCGGCGGCGGCACGGGCCCGGCGCACGGCACCTTCGCGACAACCTGCACGCCGGGCATCTGGAACATCCACCGCATGCTGGAGGCAGCAGAGGCCTTTCCGATGAATCTCGGCTTCCTCGGCAAGGGCAACTGCGGCACCGCCGCGCCGCTGCGTGAACAAATTCTCGCTGGAGCCATCGGCCTCAAGCTGCACGAAGACTGGGGCACAACCCCGGGCGCGATCGACACCTGCCTCGGCGTGGCCGACGAACTCGACGTCCAGGTGGCGATCCACACCGACACGCTGAACGAGTCCGGTTACGTCGACGATACGATCCGCGCGTTCAAAGGCCGCACGATTCATACCTTTCACTCTGAAGGCGCCGGCGGCGGCCACGCGCCCGACATCATCCGCGTTTGCGGCGAGCCCAACGTGCTCCCGTCGTCGACGAACCCGACCCGACCTTTTACCGTCAACACCATCGACGAGCATCTCGACATGCTGATGGTTTGCCATCACCTCGATGCCAAGATCCCCGAGGACGTTGCCTTCGCCGAATCCCGGATTCGTCCCGAAACGATCGCGGCCGAGGATCGACTCCACGATCTCGGTGCGATTTCGATGATGTCGTCCGACTCGCAGGCCATGGGGCGCATCGGCGAAGTGATTATCCGCACCTGGCAGACCGCGCACAAGATGAAGGTCCAGTTCGGCGCGCTAAAGGGCAAATCTCACCCGGCCGCGGACAATTTCCGGGCACTGCGCTACATCGCCAAGTACACAATCAATCCCGCGATCGCCCATGGCATCTCGCATCTCGTCGGCTCGATTGAAGTGGGGAAGCTGGCGGACCTCGTGATCTTCAAACCCGCGCTCTTCGGCGTGAAGCCTGAGGTCGTGCTCAAGGGCGGCTTCATCGCCTGGGCCAATATGGGCGATCCTAACGCCTCGATCCCCACGCCCCAACCGACGTTCTATCGTCCGCAATGGGGCGCCGCCGGCAAAGCCTTGGCCTCGACCAACATTACTTTCGTCAGCGCGGCCTCGCTCCGCAGCAAAACCGGCCCGAAGCAACTCGGCCTTTCGCGCCGGCTCGAGCCGGTAAAGTCCTGTCGCAACATCGGCAAGAAGGACATGGTGCTCAACGACGCCATGCCGGAGATCGAGGTCGATCCCGAGACCTACACCGTGAAGGCGGATGGCGAGCATCTGACCTGCGAGCCCGCCAAAGTGCTGCCGATGGCGCAGCGGTATTTCCTGTTTTGAGGCCTGCAGCTCTGGATTAACACACGGGGTAAGCGCAGGTGTCTTCCATGTGAATGGCTAAGGTCCGGTCGATCGCGGTGGGCGGATCACTGCGTGGAGCTGCCCCATGGGGGACAAGTTCCCCCGGGGGCGGCCAAAATTGTTTGGATCTCGGAAAAGTTTCTGAAACTTCCGCCCGGCGTTTCCTGAGATACCTGTGGCCACCTTCGTCCCGGTTCGGGCGAAGTCGAGGCCACTTCTTCACTCGCAACCATACCCTCATGAAAAAAGCTCTTACCGCTCTTACGCTGGGCGCGTCCACGTTCTTCACTGCCGCCCATGCGATCACCATAAATTACGAAGCCGGGGTTGTGCACGAAACGGGCGGGTTCGCCGCCTTCAGTACGACCGGGGCCGAGATGGCCGGCATGGGGGTGCACGTCGTGTATGCAGACGGGGGCACTTATGATGCCACGTGGCAGCAGTTCGGCGTGGGATCGGGCGGCATCAACAACAGCAATTTCTACATCCAAGCCGGACAAACGGGCACGAGTTCCTATGCTTGGGCGCTCTTCAATCCCACGGCGCGCAGCATCCGCTCGGTCAGCTTGGACGGACAGCCGGGCAACACCGTGTTCGATGGTTCGTTCCCTTTTGGCGAGTTTGCCGGATTCGGGTTTGTCGGCACTACGGGAACCTCGGGCGGGCGTGAATTTGATCTACGCAGCCTCTACGCTATCTACGATGGCCTGTCCGTCACCTACAGTGATGCGGTGGCCCTGACCGGCGCGGATCCTGTGGGTGATATTTTTCGCCGCATGACGATCGAGTTCGCATCAGATCGGCTGCTGGGCTCCCAAGGCTACCTGGAATTCGGTCAGGACACGGATAGCCTCGCGTTCGGCAGTGTATTGGCACCAGTCGCTCCGAGTTCCGTTCCGGAAAGAGGCGTGACTTTGGCAATGCTGTGCGCGGGCTTGGCAGGCATCACGGCAATCAAGCGGCGCCGCATACGCTCTACCAGTTGAGTTGGCGGGCGGAGAGTTCGCGCCGAATCTCGGTCAGGTCCCAATAGAGGACCCGGTGGCCCGGGCAGAGCACGTAGAGGCGATCGCCCGCCGGGGACCAAGCGAAATGGTTCACCCACTACTTCTGAGGCAGTTCAAGCTGCAGCAGCGGCTGGTAGGTGGCTGTTTCCCGAAGCTCAAGGACGCCCTTTTCCTGGGCCACCGCGACGAGAGATCCATCCGGGGAAAAGTCAGCGCGGGGATAGGCGCCGCCATCGATCTTGGCGGGCCAGAGAGGTCCGGGCTGCCACGTCCCGGTCTGCCATAGCGCATACTCGCGTCCGGTGCCGGTGATCACCGAAGCACCGTCAGGAGTGAAAGCGGCGAAAAGCGTTTTGCCGGTCGGCAAGCGGGCGATTTCGCGCGCCCCGGCGGTTTCGAGCACAGCGACGCCTTCGTGCGGAAATTGACGCACCAGCAACAACCCACCGTCTGGACTCAACAGCGGCCCATCGAGCCCTGGTTTGGTCAACACGGGTTGTTCCTGCTCCGCCCGTCCTTGGGGCCAGCGGACAAGTTCGCCGGTGGGGAATCGGAGAATCCACCATTCGCCGGTTGCCGGATGGATGCGGGTCAGATCCGCGGGTCCCGGGTGCCCGACTGCCTCCGGCGGTCCGAGTTTAGGCGCGCCGTCGGAACGCAAGACGGGCCAGCGCCGCAAGCCGGAGAAGCGCCGGCTCTGGATCAGCGCATCTCCGGTCGGCGTGTAGGCAACCGCCGACCACTCCTTCGCCGTTTCCGCATGGCGTAAAATGAGCTTTCCGGTGTCCGCGTTCCACACGCGTAATTCGCTGAAATCCGTCGTGGCGAGGCTCTCCCCATCCGGGCTGACGGCCAGGCGGCAGGGCACTCCATCGGTCATCAATTCATCGCCCAGTTCGCGCAGGCAGGAGACCGGCGCAAGCGTAGCCGTCACGGCTTCGACGTGGCTTGAACTGAACGCGAGCTGCCGGCCATCCGTGGAAAAACGCAGCGTGCGTACCCACGCTTCGCGCTGCAGCACGACTTCGCCGCCGAGGGCATCAAGCAACACGAGACTGCCGTCCCAGCCTACCGAAGCCAGCAGCCGACCTCCGGGCTGGAAGGCCAACAACCGGCCGTCGTCGCTATGAACCGCAAACAGACGCTCCGTCGCGCCGGTGCCGCAGTCGATCATCGCGATGTCATCGCGCCCGGTGAGGCCCACGGCGACCCGGCGGCCGTTGCTGCTCCAAGCCGGACGAGCTGGGCTCATTGGTCCGGTGAATGTCCATAGCAGCTGCCGTTCGGGCCAGGACCAGGCCGCCGCGCGGTCACGATGGACGACCAGGAGAATGGTCCCGGCCGGGTTGAACGACAGCAGGCGCACCTCACCTGAGGCCTGAATGGCCGGCGTCTCTTCGCCCGTGTTCAGATTGGTCACCACAAGGCCATCGTCGGTGCCGACCTTGAGCACCTCATTTCCTGCAGGATGCAAGGCGAGGGGGGAGGGTTGCGCATCGCCGCCGTAAATTTCGCCTCCGGACCAAAGCGGAGCGGTACCAGACACAGGCCAGATTGTGGTGGCCCCATTCCGATCAGCGACGATCACCGTATTTCCGTCGGGACCGTAGGCGAGATACCACACGGCGCTCGCATCACGGGCGTGGAACTTCCGGAGCACGGTGCGCGTGGCGGTGTCGCGCTCGACGATTCCTTCCATTGGGTCCACCTCGAGGTAACGCGCGAGGTCCGGCGAGAAATCAATCGTGTCGTCGGAACGGGCAGTCGCTCCGGGCAGCCGCCGGTCGATCGTCAGGTCGTTGCTGGCCAGGGCGGCGATGTATTCCGAGCGCAGTCTTTCGCCTGTCCCGAGCGCGGCCGCGTCGTCCAGCAGCGCGAGGGCACTCGTTCGCTGGCCGACCCGGCCGGTGCGGCGCGTAGTCCGCGCCTCGCTGATCAGCGATGCCTGAAGCTGTTCGCGGGCGGCGCGCTCAGATTCAACGGCCCGCTGGTTGCTGCGCGTGAGCTGGACGTTGCGATCGATCAGCCCGACTCCACCTAGCACCAAGCTGACGAGGAAAAGCGCGGAGATGGCGGCCAGCGCGGGGTTGCGCCGCGCCCAGTGCCACAGCCGTTCTGTCGGACCGACGGGTCGGGACCGAATCGGGCGGCCCGCGAGCCAGCGCCGCAACTCTTCCGCTACCTCCGCGGCCGAGGTGATTCGGTGCGCCGGGTTCTTCGCGAGGCAGCGCCGGGCGATGACGTCCAGGTCCCGCGGCACCGCTGCGGCGAGGCCGCCCGGAGCTTGAGGCACGGGTGAGTCGGTGATCTGGCGCAGCAGGGTGGGCAGCGATTCCGCCACGAACGGCGCGCGGCCGCACAAAAGTTCGTACAGAATGGCGCCCAATCCGTAAACGTCCGTCGCCGTACTCGCCGCGGCGCCGCCCTGTTCAATGATCTCCGGGGCCAGGTAAGCGGGCGTCCCGAGTGGCGCGCGGGTGCGGGTCCCCTCGGCCCCAGCCGTCACGTACTGTGCGAGCCCGAAGTCGCTCACGTAAGGATGGTCGGCGGAGTCGAAGAGAACGTTGCCGGGCTTGAGATCACGGTGAATGACACCGCGCGTATGCGCATAGTGCACCGCGTCGGCCAGCGTCGCGACCAGCTCGGCGATCTCGCGCCATGCGCCCCAGAGCGCCACCCCGCGGTCGGTCAGGGTGCCGCCGGTGGCCAGCCTCATGGTGAAATACGGCATGCCGCGGTATTCGCCGACGACATGGACCGGCAGGATCGCGCGGTGATCGAGCGTCGCGACGACCTCGGTTTCGAAACGAAATCTCGCGCGCATCTCCTCGGATCCGGTTTCGTGGGGCGCCAGCATCTTCAACGCCACGTCCCGCCGGGGTTCGCGTTGCCGCGCGCGATAGACGATGCCGCCACCGCCGCGGCCGATTTCCTCCACTACATCGTGCCCGTCGACGCTGAAAAGGGCGTCCGGCGCAGCATCCTCAGGTTCCGTCGCTGCTTCGGCAGTAAGCACTCGCCACAAGCATGCGGGACAAAAATCCCGGGCATCCTCGTGGGCGAGCGGGGCGCCGCATTCCGGACAGATCTGGCTGGTGCTTGAAGTCATGACTGCGGTGTACCGGGCAGATTCCGGTTCATCGCGGGAGCAGAGCGCCAGGCAGGGTCATGGCGTGGACGATTGCAGCACCCGGCCGAGATACGCGACTTCGTCGTCGATCTCTTCCGGCGACGATACCGTGCTCGCGATCTCGCGGCGCAGCAGTTCTCGGAGCCGGGCCCGGAGCCGGTGCACCTCCGTTTTGAACGCGCCCAGCCCCAATCCGAGGCGCGCCGCGGATTCCTCGTAGCTGGGCACTGGCGGCATTGAACCGGGCAGATAGGCGCGCAGTACCACAAAGTCGGCATCGCGCCCGCGCTGGCGGAATTCGCCCGTTACGCTGTCGAGCGCGCGTTGCAGCAGCTCCATCGCCCAATCCCGATCATAGGCGAGCAGTTCTGCCGGGCCCACCGCCAGTTCGGCGGTTCCGTCGGCCATGGTATCAAGGCTGACCGGCGTGACGCCGCCGCCGCGTTTGGCGGCGTCGCGCTGCACCCGGTCCTGGACGAGATGGCGCACCAGCGCGCCGAGCAGAAACGAGCGAAAGCGCCCCCGCGTCGCATCCGCCCGTCGGAGCGTGGCTTTTTCCATGAGATGCACGAAAAATCCTTGGGCCAGGTCCTCGGCGTCATGCGGCGGCAGCCCCCGGCGGTGCAGAAAGGCGACGATTGGCTTCCGGTATTTTCGATGGAATTCCCCGAGCGCCTGTCGGCCTGCCGGGTCGTTGTTCAGCGTTGCGCGCGCGAGCAGCGACCAGTGGGTGGTCGGGAAATTCATTCGAGTTCGGACAAAATCGGCCCTCCGCTCGGGAGTCAAACCGCGAGCGGTAGTGACAGTGGCGGACGCGGGTTGGACGGCCTTTGCGATCGCGCAGGAAAAGGGTGGGTGGAGATCGAGCTGCTTTGGCTTGGTTACGGCCCTGCGCAGAAACCCTTCTCAGCCGGCAGGGTGCGCCGCGTGTGGCGGGACCAGTCTGTCGCGTGGCGGTGCGCGGCGCGCACCTGAGCGGACTGACACTTAATGGCCAGCTGACGCGACTCGGTGAATAATGGTTGGAGCGACGGAGAACGCGCCACAGCGCCGTTTGTACGCGCTGCCGGACCCGACCAGCCCGACTACGGTGTTAGCTCGCCGACGTCGTGAGCTTCAGTCCGGCGATCGATATGATCAGTAGCCCGAGAAAGAACCCGCGCATGAGCGTCATGGTTTCACCCAGGAAGAGGACGGCTACGAACGCGGTGCCCGCCGCGCCCACACCGACCCACACGGCGTAGGCGGTGCCGACTGGCAAGTGCTTCACGGCGATGCTGAGCAGCACCATGCTACCGGCGAGGGTTACGACGAAGAAGACCGTCGGCCAGAGACGGGTGAAGCCGGCGGTCGCTTTAAGGCTGCTCGCCCAGCAAACTTCAAGCAGGCCGGCGACAATGAGGATGAGCCACGAATTCATAGGTGGAATGAGTTGAGGCGTCGTCTTTGCAATACCGGGTACGGCGCGTCTCGTCCGGGTGGCGAACCACGTGCAGTGGGGACCCAACCTCGCCCGGGCGCGCGCGGCAACTCCGATTTCACGGTAGCAAGCTTGCATGGCTGGCACGCCGGGAGCTTTGATGGCGGTTCGCCCATGCAGTTGATCCATTCCCCGATTGCCGCTCCGAACGCCTCACTGCCCGAGGTGGCGTTGTCGGTGGAACGACTGATCGTCGCGAAGCGCCTCTGGCGCGGGGTGGCCGCAGATGGCACGGAGTTTGGCTTCGAGTTGGAACGTCCGCTGCGCAACGGCGAAACCTTTTGGCAGACGCGGACCCAACGTTACGTAATCGCCCAGCAGCCCGAGTCCGTGATCGAGATCGATCTTTCCATCGCGCCATCCGCGGCGGCTGGCATTGGCTGGGCGGTCGGTAATTTGCATCTGGAGCTTTGCGCCGAGCCGACGCGCTTGCTGGCGCTCAATGAACCGGCCGTGCGTCAATTGCTCGAGCGACTGCAGGTCCCGTTTAAATCGACGACCGCCATTTTTCGTCCGGGGCGTTTTGCTCGCGGCGCTGCCACCCATGAACTCGGGCCGAGTCATCGGCATTGAAGGGCTGAAGACTGAATAACTGAAGGACTGAAGAACTGAATGGCCGAAACCCTCCAGAAACGAAACAAGCGGATGATGGCGCCGGCCGCATCCGAGGTTCAGCCATCCAGCCATTCAGCCATTCAGTCCTTTTCGTGGATCGTTGGCCTGTTGCAGGCGGGCGACTCATTCTATCCGACGGGCAGCTACGCGCACTCGTTCGGACTCGAGGGACTGGTGCAGGAAGGCGTGGTGCACGACCGTGCGACCTTGAAGGCGTTCTTTCAGCTATCGGTGCTGCCCGCGCTGCGGCAGGCCGAGTTGCCGCTGGCGGCGCACGGCTGGCGGGCGTTCGGTGCCGAAGACTGGAAGCTCGTGGGTCAGCTGAGCCAATTGTCATCGGCGATGAAAACGGCAGCGGAAGCCCGCAAGGCAGCCGAGAATATCGGACGCCAGCGCGCGGAACTGATGGCGACACTGCGGGCGCATCCGCTGGCCGCGGAATACCTGAAACGTGCCGCAAAGAATGATTGGCCTTTTTCACCGGCAATTTCCGCTGCGCTCGAGGGCCGTGTGCTCGGCGCGCCGCTGCCGGCTATGTTGGGCGGGGTGTACTACGCGGCGGTGGCCTCGTTGCTCTCGGCCGCAATGAAGCTCCTGCGCCTCGGCCAGAACGCCAGCCAGTCGCTCCTCACCGAAACGCTCGCGGATGCGCCGAAGATGATCGCCACTGCCGAACAGGTGCCGGTGGCGGACATCGGCTGGTTTAACCCGTGGCTCGATATTGCGGCCGCCCGCCACGCGACGGCCGATAGCCGTATGTTTATTTCATAAGTCCTATTGGTCCTATAGGTCTTATGGGACCTATGGGAAACGTTCCGCATCCTCTCTCAATGTGCTCCTCCCCACACCGCGCCCCTCGCATCGGCATCGGCGGTCCCGTCGGCTCCGGCAAGACCATGCTTTGCCTCAAGCTTTGCCAACAGATGCGGCAACGCTGGTCGATGGCGGTCGTCACGAACGACATCTATTGTTCGGAAGATGCCCAGTTCCTCATCAAGCACAGCGCGCTGCCCGCCGAGCGCATTGCCGGGGTCGAGACGGGGGGCTGCCCGCACACGGCAATCCGCGACGACACCACTATGAACGAACAGGCGTGCCGTGCGCTGGAAGCGAAGTTTCCCGACTTGCAGCTCCTGCTTGTCGAGAGCGGTGGCGACAACCTGACGGCGACGTTCTCGCCGGAGCTGGTGGACGCGTTCATCTACGTCATCGACGTGGCGGAGGGAGACAAAATTCCGCGCAAAGGCGGACCGGCGATTCGCTTCAGCGACTTGATGATCATCAACAAAATCGACCTGGCACCGCTGGTCGGCGCCGACCTCGGGGTGATGGATCGCGATGCGAAGGTGCAGCGGGGGAAGCGTCCGTTCCTATTTTGCGATTTGAAACGCGAGCACAACCTTGGGGCGGTGATCGAATGGATCGAGCGCGAGGTGTTGTTCGGAAAGAAACCCCGGAGTTGAATGGCCACAAAAGGCACAGAAGGCGCAAAAATGATTCGAATCCGCCATCCTGAGCCGTGCAGCTCCACGAATCCATTGGAGGGTCGGGCTCCCGCCCGACCGGTCTGGCGGGAGCCCAACCCTCCAGCAGACGAGCGGTCCTTCGCACGGCTCAGGATGGCGGGTTGGGGGACTTTGGACGGAGGTCGGGCATGAGCAGCTTCTCAGGACATCTCCGTCTTAAGGCCGAGGCCCGAGCGCACGGACGCACCGTCCTTGGTGAACAATCCTTCCGTGCTCCCTATCACCTGAGCAAGCCATACTGGGATGCCGACACGGAAACGTTGTTGGTGCAGGTCGTGAATCCCACGGCAGGGATTCTCGAGGGCGATTTCCTGGAATCCGTCATCTCGGTGGAGCGTGGCGCGTCCTTGCTGGTCACCACTCCCAGTGCCAGTCGCGTCTTCAAGATGAGCAATGGCTCCGCGGAGTCCCGGCAGCATTTCGAAGTCGCGAAGGGTGGCTGGCTCGAGGTGCTGCCCGAACCGGTTGTGCCGCATCGCGGGTCCCGGTATCGGCAGATCACGACCCTGGAAGTCGAGCCGGGCGGAAGTTTGTTCTATGTCGATTTGCTGATGCCGGGGCGCATCGCTCATGGCGAAGCCTGGGTATGGGAGAAACTTTGCCTGGAGACCGAGGTGCGGTGGGGCGGCGAACTCGTGTTGCGTGAGCGTTTCGAGCAGAACGGAGCGGAGTTGAAGGCGCTCTCTGCGTTGTCGGGCTCAGGCGCCAGCGCCTGTTTCGGCAATGCGCTCCTGATTAGCGAGGGCGATGCGTCGTGGTTGCTCGAGGTCGTCAACCTTCACGGTGACGGTGTATGGCTCGGCGTGAGTCCGCTGCGCAAAGGCGGGTGGAGCTTCAAGTTTGTCGCGCCGGACAGCATCCGATTGCGCCAGACGCTGAAAGCGCTCCGGGAGATTCTGACGTCGCGCTATCCGAAGTTGGGCTGCTCGACGCGAAAGCTGTGAGCTGTAGCCGGGGGCTCAGCGACGGTTGGTCGATGAAGGCTTCTTGCCTTCGGCCTTGGGCGACTTGAGTGAGCGCCAGAGCAGCCAGCCGGCGACGCCTGCGATGGCGACGTACGCCAGGGTTGCGATCGGATGGGTGGCAAGGTGTTCGAAATCCCAGACAAACTCGTGATCGCCATCGTGTCCCGGGTGCGCGTGCGCGAGCGCAGGGAAAGCGAGAAGACCGGCGAGCAGGGCGAAACGCAGGCGGGGGGATTTCATGCGGCGATCTGAGCAGATTGCGGGCCAAGCTCCAGCGCGAAGGCTGTCACTTTAAGACGTCCGATGGTGGAACCCGACGTCCTGGCGGGTTGGACAACGCTGGCAAGCAAACCCGCCCGGAGGTCGGGTTCCACCTTACTTCTTTTGCTGCGTTGGGATGAATTCCTCGCGGACGGATTTGGCGAGGAGGTGTGGCGGGAGCATGCCCTGGCCGATGACGAAGTCGTTGAAGGCCTGTCGGTCGAACTTGGGCCCGAGCGTGATCTCGGTGGCGGTGCGAAGCTCCATGAGCTTGATGTAACCATAGAAGTACGCGCAAGCCTGGCCGGGGGAGCGGAAGGTGTAGCGGTCGACTTCCTGATTGGCCATGCCTTCGGAAAGACAGACGTCTTGCATCAGCACCTCGAGGGCGCGTTCACGCGTGATCAGCCCGAGGTTCAGCATGGGATCGAGGAAAGCGCGGGCGGCGCGCATCAGGCGGTGTTGGAGCGCGATCAGCTGGCCATCGATGGGTTCAAACGGCTTGGCTTCGGCCTCGGCGTACAGGGCCCAGCCTTCGACATTGACGCTGTTGAAAGCGAAGAGGCTGCGCGCGAGCGAGACGCCGCGCTCGACCATGGCGGCGAACTGCAGGTCGTGGCCCGGACGCCCTTCGTGCGCGGTGAGAGTCCAGGCGCCGGCCTTGTAGGTGAAATCGTCGAAGCCGGCGGGTTTGCCGTTGGCATCGGTGTCACCGGTGGTGAGCACGAACACGCCCTGCTCGCCTTGGCCGCCGATGAGCGGCGGCGGCTGATAGTGTGGCGCGGGCTGGGCGGCGTTTTCCGCCTCGGACGCGACGCGCATCAGCATCGGGCGGTCCGGCAGCGTGAGGATCTTTTCCCGGCGAATGATGGTTTCGAGCTCGCCGATGACGGAGCGATAGAGCGGTTCGACTTCCTCCTTCGTGATCTGTTGCCGCTTCAAGGCGCGGATGACGGCGCGGTAGTCGGAATCGGGGAAACCGTGCTGCTTCGCGACGAGCGGTGCGAGGGTGCGCATCTCGTTGCGAATCTCGGTGAACGCGAGCTGCGCGCGCTGCATCAGCTCCTGCGGCGGGATGTCGAGGCCGATATTCTTCAGGTTGTCAGCGTAGAGTTCGGCCGGGAGGCGGTAATCCGTGCGGGCGGTCGGAAGAATCGTGGTGCGGAGCCAGTCGGTGTAATCTTTGAGCTGCGCATCGAGGGCGTCGAGCGCGGCCGGGGCGCCGTCGAGTTTGTCGATGCCATACTTTGCGAAGAGCTGGCGGATGCCGGAACCGTAGCGGGGGATCGCGGCGAGGTGTTTCTCCACTTCGCCCTCGTACGGCGGCAAGAGGCCCGCGGTGGCGGTCTTTTCGAGGTAGCGGTCCTTGGCCAGCTCGGTGATCGGCTTCGTGTCGGGAGCGAGGCCGGTGTACAGTTTCAAACGGGCCAGCGCGGCGGGACGGCGGGATTCATCCACCTGGTCGTCGAGCAGGCTGAAGATGCCGAAGAAGATCAGTTGCCCGACATTGTTGTAGGGGAGGATCAGGCGCTCGTTCAGGGCGTTGGTGTTGAGCTGATTGGTCGCGGACTCGACAAGGATCTCGAGATCCTGGCGCACGAGCGGGTCGGTCTCGGAGAGCACGCGCCTGGCGAGCTCGTCGCGCGAGGCGGTGAACATGAGGCGGGTGCGTTCGTCGACACCGGCGGTGAGATCGGCAATCTTGTCATCGTAGCCCGAGACACCCATTCGGCCGGCGAACTCGGGGCTGACCTTGGCCAGGTCGTTGACGAGGAGCTGCGCGTTCTCGTTGCTCTTGGCAATCCAGGCCGGCGTGTCGGTGCCCGCGGCGGAAAGAGGCTGCTGGAGCAGCACGCCGGTGCAGATGAAAAGGCAGAAGCGGAGGCGGCTAAAATTCATGGGAGAAGGATAGGGATGGAGCGGCCCGCCCGGAGGGTTCCGCGCGGACTCAGGTGATGTTGTGCTTGAGCAGGAAGGCGCGCTGCACCGCGGCGAGTTCGTCCAAGCCGGTTTTCGCAAGCGCAAGCAGTTGCTGCAGCTGCTCGTGGGAGAAGGTGGACTCCTCCCCGCTGCTCTGGACTTCGACGAATTGGCCGCGGCCGGTCATGACGACGTTGGCGTCAACTTCCGCGTCCTTGTCCTCGACGTAGTTGAGATCGAGCAGCGGTTCGCCGCGATAGAGGCCGACACTGATCGCCGCCACGGAATCGGCGAAAGGGTTCTCGGGAATTTTCTTCGCGTCGAGGAGTTTCTGGACGGCGAGGCGTGCGGCGAGATAGGCGCCGGTGATCGACGCGGTGCGGGTGCCGCCGTCGGCCTGAAGCACGTCGCAGTCGATC
>Ga0164241_10004499_pt1 | contig 13459 bp, 14 predicted proteins | sample OricomyardsoilBY_FD_108780 | JGI IMG/M metagenome (GOLD analysis project Ga0164241, IMG submission 108780) | Backyard soil microbial communities from Emeryville, California, USA - Original compost - Back yard soil (BY) | ecosystem: Environmental > Terrestrial > Soil > Unclassified | place: USA...
ACTTCTCGTGATCGTGAATGGAGCCTACGGCGAACGCATCGTGACAATGGCGGCCCGTCATGGCATTCCCGCCGTGGTGTTGCGTCAGGACGAAGATCAGTTGCCGTCAGTGGACGCCCTCGAGGCCGCGCTTAAAAATGATGCTCAGATCACCCACGTCGCGGCGGTGCATTGCGAAACCACGACGGGCGTTCTCAACCCCATCGAAACCATCGGCGGCGTGGTGAAGCGATATGGCCGTGAATTCATCGTGGACGCCATGAGCAGTTTCGGCGCGATCCCGCTGAATTTGGCAGATGCGGATATTGATTATCTTATTTCCTCCGCCAACAAGTGCATTGAAGGCGTGCCCGGATTCGCCTTCGTGCTGGCGCGGCGTGAATCGCTGGTGAAAACCGAAGGCCGTGCCCGCACGTTGAGCCTTGATTTGCTCGCGCAATGGAAAGGTTTGGAAAAAGACGGCCAGTTTCGTTTCACGCCGCCGACGCACGCGCTGCTCGCGTTCGCGCAAGCTTTGAAGGAACTTGCGGACGAAGGCGGCGTTCCCGGTCGCGGGGCGCGTTATCGCGCCAACCACGTCGCCTTGCTCGCCGGCATGAAGGCGCTGGGATTCCGGCCTTATCTCGCGCCGGAAATCCAAGGCATCATCATCACGACGTTCCATTATCCGGCGGATTCAAAATTTATTTTCACCGAATTTTACCGGCGCCTTTTCGACAAGGGATTTGTCATTTATCCCGGCAAGCTCACCAAGCTCGACTGTTTCCGCATCGGCAACATCGGCCGGCTTTATCCCAAAGACATCCAGTCATTGCTGGCCGGGATTGAAACGGTTTTGAAAGAAATGGGCCTGGTCGCGCCGCTGAAAAACCAGGGCCGAGCGGAAGCAAAAAAACAGCCTTGATTCGCTGGATGGCAAACCAAGGCGGCACGCTTAATTAACTTGAGGTTCGCTTTATTCCTTCGCCAGCACTTTTTCGAGCAGCGAATTCAGCCGCGTCAGCATCGCGCGCGGATCTTCCAGCACGCCGGCGGCGACGCGGGAATTATCCAGGATTTGCTCGGCCACGCTCGCGGCGAGCGCGGCGTCCTTTTGCCGCATGGCGTCGAGTTGCGCCATGATCGGATGCGCCGGGTTGATCTCAAAATCATGCTTCGCGGCGGGCAAATCCGGGCCGTCCTGCTTCATCGCCTTCATCATGCGCCTCATGCTCGCGGTCATGAATTTGTCCGCGTCCACCACGACGGCGGGGCTTTCCACGAGCCGTTGCGAGGCGCGCACTTCGCCAACCTTGTCGCCGAGCGTTTCCTTGAGCCACTTGGCGAGTTCTTTCGCGGCGTCTTCGGACAACGCGCCTTCCTTCTTCTCGCTCAAATTTAAGTCCGCCTTTTCCGCGAGCTTCAACGATTTGCCGTCGAAGGTGTGCAAATGTTCCATCACGAACTCGTCCCACGGATCGTAGAGGAACAGCACTTCCCATTTGCGTTCGCGGAACACCTCGAAATACGGACTCGCTTCCGCCGCCGCGCGGTTCACGGCGAGCAGACAATAAATTTCTTTTTGCTCCGAACCCATGCGTTTCACGTAATCCGCCAGCGAAGTCATTTTGCCTTTGTCCGTCGTGGACGACTCAAAGCGCAGCAGTTTGCCGAGCGCCTCTTTGTGCGTAAAATCCGTGACGACGCCTTCCTTGAGAAAGCGCTGATATTCCGTATAAAATTTTTCGTAAGCCTCGGCCTCCTTCTCGGATTGCTCATCGAGAAATTTCAGAAAGCGGCTCGTCAGCACCTTGTTCAATTTCTGCATGAGCGAGGTGTCCTGCATCGTCTCGCGCGAAATGTTGAGCGGCAAATCTTCGCTGTCCACCACGCCTTTGAGAAAACGCAGCCAGTCGGGGAAAAGACCTTTCGCCTTCGCCTGGATTAAAACTTTGCGGCAATACAAGTTCACTTCGGAATCCATCCGGCCCATGCCCATCGTTTCAAAATTGCGCGACGGCACGAACAGCAGCGCCTGAATCGCCAGCGGCGCGTCCGCCGAGAAATGCAGGCGGAACAACGGCTGGTCGTGATCGTGGCCGACGAACGTATAAAACTCGTTGTATTCCTCCTCTTTGATTTCGCTTTTGTTCCGCGCCCAAATCGCCTGCACCGTGTTCAGCCGTTTGGTGTTCAATTCAATCGGAAACGGCACAAAACTCGAATAGCGTTCGATGATCCGTTCCACCGTGCTTTCCTGCGCGAAATCTTTCGCGTCGTCCTTGAGTTCCAGCGTGATTTTTGTGCCGCGCGGCAGATCGCTCGCGGGAGAAATTTCATAGCCGCCCATGCCTTCGCTGAGCCATTGCCAGCCTTGTTCATCCGGCGCGAACGAGCGGCTCACGACGGTGACTTTTTTCGCCACCATAAACGCCGAGTAAAAGCCCACGCCGAACTGGCCGATCAAACCAACATCCGGTTTCTTTTCTTCGGCAAGCTGTTTCAAAAAAGCCTTCGTGCCGGAATGCGCGATGGTGCCGAGGTTTTCGACGAGTTCGCCGTGCGTCATGCCGCAGCCGGTGTCCGTGATGGTGATCGTGCCGGCCTTGTCATCCGTGGTCACGGTGATGCCGGGCGCGATTTCTGATTGATAAACCGCCTCGCTGGAAGACTGCTTGAAGCGCAATTTCTCGCACGCGTCCGCCGCATTGGAAATCAGTTCGCGCACGAAGATTTCTTTGTCCGTGTAAAGTGAATGGATGACGATGTTCAGCAGTTGCTGAATCTCGGCTTGAAAATGATGCGTCTCGGTTTGGCTCATAGGGGGTGTTTTGATAATCAAAGGAAATGCCCTCGTCAAGAGGCGGGTGAAACAAATTCTGCGAAATCGTTTTGAGCGGCGCTTAACGTCATTTGGCCTGCCGCCTGGCCGACATGCGCCGGTGCCAGCGGCGCAGATGCGGCTGCGATTTCGGCAGCGAGTAGTGGCCGGAGAAAAGGAAATTTTCCAGCATCCCGAACAGGTCGAAATCCACGAACAGCGGCCGTTCACCGAGCAGAAATTCCGAGTGCGCGAGCATCTGTTCATACGGGCTGAGCGCGGCCCCGAGTTTTTGCAGCCAGGCTTTCTGATCCTGGCGCCATTGCTCAATGCAGCCGCGTCCGAACTTGCGTTCTTTATGGCGGAGCGCGGAAACGATTTCGTTTTTCGGCACGAACTCGCGGAAATAAATGTCGTTCAGCCGGAACGTCGCGCCTTCGATTTCACTTTCGATGTGACGCCAGAGAATCATTTGCTCGCCTTCGCGTTCGGCGGGAAAGAGGCCGAGCTTCAGTTTTGTATCGAGATATTTGGCGATGACCTGCTGGTCGTCGGTGTCGTCAAAAATGATTTTCGATCCGTCGCGCACGACCGGCACGCCGTAATATTGTTGTTTGGAGAGTTTCCAAACCAATGAACGGTCGGTGCTGGAGATGTTGGTAAGTTTGAATTTCACGCCGGAAAATTCAAGGATGCGCCGCGCCGGAATGCAAAACGGACTCCACGGAAACTGGATGAGTTCGATCATGCAAATGTTCTGCGCCATCGGGCGGTGAAAGACAAGCAGAATAGTTTTCGCTTGCGGAAACGGCCGGGCCGGCAATGCTTTCCGCATGAAAGCCTGCTTTACACTTGCCCTGATGTTCATGCTGCTGGTTTCTTGCCGGACCATGCCGGTCCGTGAAACCGCGACGCGCTACAAGTTCACGCCCGGCGAAACGAACGCCTGTGCGGTGGAAATTTCCATCCGCAGCGAACAGGGTTCCGAAGTCATCACGGGCAGCGTCATTTTCGTGACCAAGGCGGTGACAACCAATTCTGTAAAACTGCTCTGCCGGGGCTATCTGAAAACAGAATTCAAGCGCCCGATGACGCACGGGCCAGGAATGGTGTATTCGGGTTATTATCCGGGCGGCCGAATGCAGAATTTGAATGCTTTTCCCAACGACTGCGAAATTGATCTCGACGGGCGCGGTTATGAGATTCGTGATGACGGTGATTATGTGCTGCCGGCTCCGCTGGGCAAGCTGGCGCAATCCATTTTTGAACCGTTGCCGGCCAGGCCGGGCGCGGAGAAATTCAACGACCGCGTCAGCGTCTTGGACGATCCATTATGGCTGGGCCCGGCGGAAAGTTTCTTGAACATCCGCCAGAACGGCCAGCCTTATGGAATGTGGCGTGGCATGGGCTACATGGGTTATCAGCAGCAGCCACCGGCTATTTTGACGTTGGCGCGCCACGTCACCGCGCTTGTAAAAAAATCCACAGCGAACAATCTCGTCGAATGGCACCGGCGGACTCAATTTGAGAGCCTTCTCAAGACGGGAACCGCACCGCGTCTGACGGCGACGAGCGAAACCGATTTCACTTTCGACCGGAACATCGGGCAGTTCACCCGGATCGAGACGCAGTCCGATGCTTCCATGCAGACGAAAACCACGGTGCGCCGGGTGAAACTCGTCTTCAAGTCGCGTCTGCTGGCCGGCGCGGAACGTGCCGCCGCGCTCGCCCCGCCGCCGCCGCCTGTGCCCGCCCAATTACGCCGGCCTTCCGCCGTAGATTTGGAAAAAATCACCGAAGATTTGAAGTCATCAGACTTGGAGGCGCGCCGTTCCGCCATGCGCCGGCTCAATGGATTGAAAATTGAATCACCTTCCACCGAACTGATTGACTTGGTGTCGGCGATGGCAACCGATTCGGATTCGTATGTCCGCATGACAGTGGGAAATTTTTTGGGCATGTATGGCACGACCAACCAGGTGCCCGTCTTGTTGAAACTGCTGAAAGATTCCGACTGGTCCACACGCCAGCCGGCGGTGAAGGCGCTGGGCAAATTGAAGGACGAACGCGCCATTGAGCCGCTCACCGACTTGATTGCGCGCGGCGGCAGCATGTATGGTCAGGATGCCAGCGCGGCCTTGATCAACATTGGCCCGCCGGCGGAAAAGGCTGTTCTCGAACTGCTCAATGAACGCAACACCGACACCCGGCGCCAAGCTTGCAACATCCTTCAGCAGATCGGCACCAGCGCCAGCCTCGACGCTTTGCAGCGGATCGTCGGCACTGGCGAACAGCAAACCAGCCAGGCTGCCGTCGAGGCCATCCGCGCCATCAAACAGCGGCAGTAGCGCAAACCCGCTTTACAGTTTCGCGGCGCAGGTCTAAAGTCGCCTTATGGCTGGCGAATACGACTCCACTGAATTTGTTGACACCGATTTCATCGCGCAAAAATCTCCCTTTGCCGCGACCGCTTCGGCCACCGGTCCCGTGCGCGCGCCGTCGCGCGATGACGTGGAACGCAAGGTCGTCGAGGCGCAGCAAAAATTGGCCGAACTCAAGCGGGCGCAGGAGGAACTCGAACGCGAACGCGCCGGCCTCGAGGAACTGCGCCGCCGGCAGGCGGAATTTCAAACCGGCCGCCAGGAAATTGTGCAGCATTTGACGCGGGGTTTGGGATTGCTGGAAGAAGCCGAGTTCGTCGCCCGCCGCGACGCCGAGCAGATGGTCAAGACCGTGGGCGATTTTCGCGCGGCGCTCGCCAAGGTGCAAACCATCCATGATGAAACGTGGACGAAGGAAAATTTCCAGATGGAACTCACCCGGGCGCTGACCACCATCGAAAACGCGCGGATGGAATGGAATTCCGCCCGGCTCAAGCTGCCGGTGCTGGCCGGCGAAAGCAAACCGGCTTCGGCCGCCGCTGAAAAAATTTCCACGCCCGCCGCGTCGTCGCTGGCGGATTTGAGTTTCGGCCGGCTTTGCAAGCTCGGGCTGGCGCTGACGTGGCCGCTGCTGCTGGTGGCGCTCGGCGCGCTGGGCATTTTCCTCGCGCTTCTGGCGCGACGTTGAGCGGTATGGCCTTCTCCAAAAAAAAAAGCGACCCGATCACCGACAAGGCGCGCGCGCTGAACACGGAAATTGCCGCGCTGGAAGCCGAGATCAAGAAGCTTGATTCACAACTGGCGCGTCCCGCCGAACCCAAATTTCGTTCCACCGCCCTCCCGGCGGGCGAAACCATTCCGCATCCCGCTGAAAAACCCGCGCCCTTGCCTCAATCGAGCGAGCCGGTTTTTGAAAAAGTCAGCCATGCCAAGCTGGCCGCGCGGCCCGAAGCCCCGGAATTGTTCAATGACCTCGGCGTGCGCAAATACGATCTGCCCGCGCTGTTCAACCGGATGCGCAATCATCTGCGCGGGCCGACCACGAGCAATCCGCGTCTCGTGAACTATCTTGCCGCCGGCGGCGTGCAGGGCTTGCGCCCGCTTCGCTATGAAAAACGCGTCGCTCGCAACCGCTTCATCTGGCTGGTGATCGTGGTGTCCGTCGTGCTGTTTGGCCTGGCCTACATTCTGCTGGGCCGGCGTTAACTTTATCTCCAAAAAAAATATGAAAAATTCCCTGATTGAAATTCCCATCCCAACCGCCGACGGCAATTACCTCGCCCATTATTCCGAGAAGGGGCTGACCGAATTGAGCTGGCCGACGAAAAAAACGGCCCGCGTGATTTCGTCCAACCCCAAAGCGCCATCGCAAATCTTGCGCTGGCATCGCACCACGTCGGCAGCCTTGAAAAGCATTCTGGCCGGCCGCGCGCCAAAAAATCTGCCGCCGCTGGACTGGACGGGCAAAACGGAATTTCAGCAGGCCGTCTGGCGTGAGATGCTGAAAATCCCCGCCGGCAAGACGCGCAGTTACGGCGAAGTTGCGGAGCGGATCGGCAAGCCCAAAGCCGTCCGTGCCGTGGGTGGCGCGTGCGGTGCGAACCCGATTCCCGTGCTCGTGCCGTGCCATCGTATTCTCGCCGCCGACAAAAAAATCGGCGGTTTCTCCGGCGGATTGGATCGGAAACGCAGCCTGCTGGCGCGGGAAGACGTCGTCTTTTAAGACGAACGGCCGGTTTTTTTACCGCTGGTTTGCTTGGAAAACACGGTGAATAACTCGTCCTTAAACCGCTTGAGGGATTGGATTTTGAAGTTTTCCGCCTGCGCTAGTTTCTGAAAGCCAAGTCCCTCGGCAATGGTCGGAGCCATGCGACCGCCGAAAATTTTCGGACAAATCGTCAAGTTGATTTCGTCCACCAAACCGGCGCGGAACAGGGCGTCGTTCACATCGCCGCCGCCTTCGCACAAAAGCCGTTTCACGTTCCATTCCGTCCGCAGCCAGCGAAGCGCCGCCGCGAAGTTGATTTCGGTTTCGCCGCAAATTTTTACCACGTCCGCCCGCGTGGCCAGCCGTCGCAATTTTTCCACGGAGGTCTGCCGGGTCGTCAGCACGATGACGGGCGAGAAGCGTTTCTGGAAAATTTTCGCGTCGGGATCAATCGAGCCGCTGCCGCTGACGATGACGCGCAACGGATATTCCGCCAGGCCGTGAGCCAACCGTTGCCTGCGAAATTTTTCGCCGCCGTTGCCGAGAATAGATTGTGAAATTTCAATCGTTCGCGCGCCGCAGAGGATGGCGTCCGCCTTCGCGCGAAGCTCGTAAAGATGTTTCAAATCGTGCCGGCTGCCGAAGGAATGAACCGTGCGGTTGGCCGTCGCGATTTTCCCATCCGCCGTCATCGCCATATTGACGAACACGAAGGGCGGTTTTGGATTTTTAATTTTCAATTTCGAGTTCACAAAATCAGCATCGCGTCGCCGTAGCTGAAAAAGCGATAGCGCTCGCGGATCGCTTCGGCGTAAGCGGACAAAATCAATTCACGTCCGCGCGAAGTTTCCTCCGGCGCGGCGAACGCGCTGACGAGCATCAGCAAGGTGGATTCCGGCAGATGAAAATTCGTGAGCAACGCGTCCACGATCTGAAACTTCGCCGGCGGAAACAGGAAGATGTCGGTTTTGCCCGTATAAACATTGAGTTTCCCTGCATTCAGCCGCGCCACGGTTTCGAGCGCGCGCGTGGCCGTGGTGCCGACGGCGACGATGCGGCGGCCGGATTTTTTTGCCACGTTGACGCCGGAAACCGTGGCTTCACCGATCTCAAACCGTTCCGAGTGCATCTTGTGTTCCGCCACGTTTTCAACCTTCACCGGCAGAAAAGTTCCGGCGCCGACGTGCAGCGTGACGAAGCAGACCTGGACGCCGAGCGCGCGGATTTTTTCCAGCAAATCCGGCGTGAAATGCAGGCCGGCGGTCGGCGCGGCGACGGAGCCGGCGGGCCGCGCGAAAACAGTTTGGTAGCGTTCCCGATCCTCGGCCTTTTCACCATGCCGTTCGATGTAGGGCGGCAGCGGCAGTTCGCCGAGATTTTCCAGTTCGGGGAAGATATTTTCGACGCCGGAAAAGCGCAGCCGCCGATGGCCTTCATCATTCATGGCGGTGACGGTCGCCAGAATTTTCGTGGGTTCGCCACTTTTATCTTGCAATTGAATTTTAGTTCCAATTTTGGCCCGTTTGCCGGGGCGCATCATGGCCCACCAGTCGTTCACGGCGCATTCTTCCAGCAACAGAATTTCAAATTTCCCGTCCGTCCGGGAATTTTTGCCGTGCAGCCGCGCGGGAATGACCCGCGAATTATTCAGCACCAGCACGTCGCCGGGTTGCAGGTATTCCAACAGATCAGGAAACTGGCGATGCTCAATTTTTTGGCCGTTTCGATGCAAAACCAGCAGGCGTGAGCCGTCGCGTCGCGGCGCGGGTTCCTGGGCGATCAGATCCGGCGGCAGGTGGAAATGGAAGTCGGCAGTTCGCATCGCCGGAAGCGTAACGGAGGCAGGCCGGGGGTGACAATTCACATTGCCGGCAAATTGTGAATAACTTTTGAATAATTAACGGTTTCGCGGACTGAATTCCATTGACAGAAGTGGGGTATTATGGGTAATAATGGGGCGTTGTGGGTGATTCTGCTCGTTTTGAGAATCACGGTGAATAAAAATGAGCGAAGCCAAACCAGCGCCGCCAACTTATTACAATTCATGCTACCGGCATGGAATTGATGAGAAGCGGCGCGTGCAAATTCCGGCCAAATGGCGGCCGGAAGAAGCGGGCGCGGAACTGACGGTGATTCTCTGGCCGAAGCACCAGGCGGGAAGCTGCCTGCGAGTATTGCCGCCGGCGGAAATGGCGCAACTGATGGCGGACATTGATGCGATGCCGAACACTTCGCCGGATAAAGTGGTGCTCAAGCGGTTCATCGGCAGCGAATCCATGCAGGTGACGCTCGACAAATCCGGGCGCATTTGTCTGCCCGACGAAATGACGCGCCAAGCCGGCCTCAAGGATGAGGCGGTGCTGGTCGGTTTGCTGGACCGGTTTGAAATTTGGAGTCCGGATCGTTACGAAAACGTGAAGACGGCGGACGCGGTGCTCGCGCCCAAGGCCTTTGAACTCATGGAATAAATCAGCCTATGAATCTAGGAAAATTGCTCGGATCGGGAAAAAGTTTTTTTGGCGGACGCGGCACGGTGAGCTACCGCGAAGACAAACGCGTTTATTTGCCGAAGTTCAACGCGGAAAAAAATCCATTTGTGCCGAAGCCGGTGGAAGCCGCGCCGGAGCCGGCCCCGGCGAAAACCAAGGGTCAAGCCGTCGTCGCCCCGGTTTCCGCCAGCGCACGGAAATTTTCGACGAAATCCGCCGGGCCGGCGCGGGCCGTCAGTTGGAAGGATAAATTGAATCCGTTTCGCACGCCGGTGCCGTCCGCGCCGCTGATGGTCGGGGCCGTGCAGACCGAGCTTTCGTTGGACGCCGTAAAAGTCGTTCACAACGACTTGGCGGATGCGGACATTGAAGTGGTTCCCGTCAAGTCGCAGACGGCGGCGGCTGAACTGCCGATGCTGCCGCCGGCGCGGCGGCCGTGGGAATTTTTGGGCGAACGCCTGATGAAGGCCGGTTGAAAAATGCGCAGTGCCAGAATTCATTCACAGACCAGTGATGGCGGCGGAGGTGCTGGCCGCGCTGAAGCCGCGGCCGAACAGCCGTTACGCCGACGGGACGCTCGGTGGAGCTGGTCACGCGGCGCGCATTCTGGCGGCCAGTTCACCGACTGGATGGCTGTCTGGGTGCGATCGCGATGGCGTCGCGGTTGAAACCGCCAAAGCGCGGCTGGCGGAACAGTTCGCCGGGCGGTTTGAAATCCGGCGCGGCAATTTTTCAGAACTGGCGGAATGGGTTCCGCCGGCCAGTTGCGACGGCGTGTTGCTGGATCTGGGCGTGAGTTCGCCGCAACTGGATCGCGCAGAACGCGGGTTCAGTTTCATGCAGGACGGCCCGCTGGACATGCGGATGGACGACCGACAGCCGGTGACGGCGGCGGATCTGGTGAACGGCGAAAGCGCGGATGCGCTGGCGAAAATTTTTTGGGAATTCGGCGATGAACGGGATTCGCGCCGGTTTGCAAAGGCGATGGTGCATGACCGGGCGCTGCGAAAGTTTGAGACAACCAAGCAGTTGGCGGATTTGATCGAGCGTCTGGCGCCGCGCCACGGAAAAAAAGCGCATCCGGCGACGAAGGTTTTTCAGGCGCTGCGGATCGCGGTGAACGACGAAATCGGTTCGCTGAAGCGCGGGCTGGAAGGCGCGGTGAAAATTTTGAAGCCGGGCGGGCGGCTGGCGGTGATCACGTTTCATTCGCTGGAAGACCGGGTGGTGAAAGAATTCGGCCGCGAACGCGCGCGGGATTACACGTTCGCCGGCGAAGTGGACGTGCCGGAACTGCGGACGCCCTGCGTGCCGGAATTGAAATGGGTTTCGCGCAAGGCAATTTTGCCGGGCGAAGTTGAATTGAAAGAAAATTCGCGCAGCCGCAGCGCGCAGTTGCGGGTGCTGGAGAAAATTTGAAATGGCCAAAAATCGTAAAAATCAGGCGGCGGCGATCCGGTTCGGCCCGGCGCTGAAGGCGTCTTTTTTATGCCTGCTCATCGGCGGCTCGGCGGTCGGCTACGTCTGGCAGAAGAACGAGATTTACCGTCTGGGCCAGCAGATCCGCCTGCGCGAGATCAAGCTGGCGCAGTTGCAGGCGGACAACAAGCAGCTCAACGATCAGATTTCCATCCTGCACTCGCCACCGAAGCTGGATCAGCGGGTGAAAGAATTTCAATTGGGCCTGGTGCCGGCGACGCCGGCGCAGGTGGTGCGGCTGATGGAAATGCCGGCCCCGATGGATAAAAGCAGTCCGCGTCAGTTCGCCCAGCGGCCATGACCTGGCTGACGCCGTAGATGACAAGTGATTTTGGCCGCCGCTCGTGACGCCGTTGGTTGAGGAACCGATCGCCACGGGCGGCCGGCCGCATTTTAGGATGACCAACAAACAACAAATCCGCCGCGCGCTGCTGCTGCTCCTTTTTCTGGGCGCGGCCTTCGTCGGCCTGGGCTACCGGCTCGTGGATTTGCAGGTGCTGCGGCACGACGAGTTGAGCGCCAAGGCGGAACAGAACACGCAGCGTGAATTCTGGCAGGCGCCCCGGCGCGGCGACATTCTTGACGTGAAGGGCAACATCCTTGCCACGAGCATCGCGGTGAAAACGGTCTGCGCCGATCCGTCGCTGATCGGAAATTTCCGGCCTTACGTCGCCCGCGCCCTGGCGCCGCTGCTTGATACCAGCGAAGCCGCCCTGACGCAGCGGCTCACGCCGCGCATCTCCCGCACGACGTCAGGCGAACTGGTGACGAACGGCCTGCAATATGTCCGACTGGCCAAAAATATCTCCGAAGCCACCTGGCAGCGCATCTCCGACACCATGGCAAATCTGCCGCTGGGCCTGGACGAAAAAAAACTTTCCCGCAACGACCGGGGTTTTTTGAGGAACCTGCGGCTGCATTCGATTTTTTCCGAGCCGGACCAGCAGCGGATTTATCCCAACGGCGCGCTCGCGTCGCAGGTCATCGGCTTTCCGGCGACGGAGGAAACCCAGGTCGGCGGACATTATATTTCAAAGATCGTCGGCCGCGATGGCATCGAACTGGCGATGCAGAAAGCCTTGAGCGGCGTGGCCGGCTGGAAAGTGACCGAGACGGACCGGCACCATCGCGAACTGGTGGCCCTGCGTGACGAGGATGTTCATGCGCGCGACGGCCTGAACGTCGTGCTGACGATTGACGCGGCGGTGCAGCACTTTGTGGAGACGGCGCTGGCCGACGCGGTGCAAAAGCATACTCCGAAAAGCATCACCGGCATCGTCATGCGCCCGCGCACCGGTGAAATCCTGGCGATGGTTTCGTTGCCCAATTACGACCCGAACCAGCCGAACACCATCTCGCCGGCAACGCGCGACCGCGCCATCACGGACTGGATGGAGCCGGGTTCCACTTTCAAAATTGTCGTGGTCTCCGGCGCGTTGAACAACGGCGTGGTGAAACTGACCGACCAGTTTGACTGTGAAAACGGGGTTTTCTTTTATGCCGGAAGACATTTGCACGATGCTGAATCCCACGGAATCTTGTCGGTGAAAGGCGTCATCACCAAGTCGTCCAATATCGGCGCGGCAAAAATTGGCATCAAGCTCGGCGCGCAGAACCTGTATGACTACGCGTGGAACTTCGGTTTCGGCCAGCGCACGGGCATTCCGCTGCCCGGCGAGTCACGGGGGAGCCTGCCCTTGGTGAAAGACTGGAGCAAGGTTTCCATCGCACAAATACCGATGGGGCAGGGCGTGGCCGTGACGCGGCTGCAAATGTTGTATGCGATGGCGGCGATTGCGAATGACGGCTGGCTGATGCGGCCGATGCTCGTGAGCCGCCTGCAGGAGCGCGACGGCAGCGTGGTGCAGCAATACAAACCCGAACGCGTCCGCCCGGTGGTCACCGAGGCGACCAGCCGCCAGATGATCGAGGCGTTGAAAACGGTTCCCACGAAGGACGGCACCGCGCCGACGGCGGCGATGAAAGATTATGTCGTGGCGGGCAAGACCGGAACGGCGCAGGTGGCGGAAAACGGCCACTATGCGCCCGGCAAATATATCGCGTCCTTCATCGGTTTTTTCCCGGCAGATGATCCGCAGATTTGCATTTCCGTCGTGATGAACGAGCCGAAAGACGGGCATTACGGCGGCCAAGTTTGCGGCCCGGTGTTTCGCGACATCGCGGAGCGCTGCGCCAGCTACTTGAACATTCCGCCGGATCCGGCCCTGATGACGAACGCGCCGGCGTTCGCCGTCGAAAATTCCACGCATAAATTTTAAGCCATGAACGAAGCAGATTGTTTGCTGAAGTAAAATTGTGGAAGCACGTTCTTTGAAATTTGTCGCCGGGGCTTGCGGTGCGGAAATCCGCAGCGGCGATGCGGCGACACCAATAAATAACATCAGCACCGATTCGCGCCTGGCGCCGGCGGGCGGTCTTTTTCTGGCGCTGCGCGGCGAACGCTTTGACGGGCACGATTTCATTGCCGAAGTCGCGGCGCGCGCCACTCCACGCCAATTCTGGCGGCACGCCGCGATCCATTCTCTGTTCGGCCTCGATCGCGAGGTGGGCTCGGATTTCTTCCGCTAGATCGTTTTCGGCT
>Ga0164241_10004500_pt1 | contig 13458 bp, 13 predicted proteins | sample OricomyardsoilBY_FD_108780 | JGI IMG/M metagenome (GOLD analysis project Ga0164241, IMG submission 108780) | Backyard soil microbial communities from Emeryville, California, USA - Original compost - Back yard soil (BY) | ecosystem: Environmental > Terrestrial > Soil > Unclassified | place: USA...
CGTAGCTGGTTTCGATGCTGGCGGCGACGCGGCGTGCCAGCAGGTCGGCGAGGTGCACGTCGCGGCCGATGAACTCCGGCGCGTCGAGCCGGCGGAACAAGGCGAGCACTCCCGAGGTGCGGCCCGAGCCCTGGCGCAGCGGGCACGCCAGGATGCGATACGGAATGGCCACCTGCCCGGCCTGCGTGGCGATCTTGTTGATCACCAGCGGATCGCGCCGCGTCTGCGTGATGGCCAGGAGTTGCTTCTGGGTGCGCGTGAGGATGGTGGCGTCGCCCGATTCGGGCCAGGTGAGCGTGAGTCCCTTGTCGGGCACCACGATGCCGGCCAGCACGCACTTGAGATGCCCGGCGGCGTTCGACAGCAGCGATTGCAGGTCGTCGGCACCTGAAGCCTGCGGATGGCTGCCGGTGACGGACAACAGCAGCTCGAGGTCCTTGTCGCGCGCGGTCAGGTGTTCGTTGAGTTTCTCGATGTCGGCACGCGCCAGCAGGTCGCGGCGCAGCAGCTCGAGCGCGGGACGCAGGTGGTCGTGGACGTACGAGAACGGCAGCACGTTGGCGTCGTTTGCCAGCCGGTTGCACACCACCGCGACCACCGCGGCCAGCTCGCCGCGCTCGCCGCGCAGCCAGAATAGATAGGCCGGCGCGTCGTCGGGCAGCGCGCAGTGCTGGCCGACGGTGTCCGACTGCCGCGCGGCGCCGGTCTGCGAATCGAACTGCGCGATGCCCTGGAGCACCAGCGCGAACAACTCCGGGTTGGTGCTCGCGACGCTCGACCACAGCAGCTTGCCGGCGTTGTCGAACAGGCAAAGCGCGTTGGCACGCGGCAGCAGCGAACGCACCAGCTGGGCGTACGGCTCCATGGAGGTTTCGAAGGACATCAACGGCGGACCATCGCCGAATGACATAACTACTGCGTTGATGCAGTTGGCAATTAGTGGTGCCGGGAGGGGGTTTCCGTAACCCCGGAAACCCCCTCCCGGCACCACTAAGGGGCGGGGGATTTGAACCACGGCCGGGGGTCGATCGGTTTCCCGGCCTTGCGGATCTCGAAGTACAGCGCGGGGGTGGATCTGCCGCCCGAATCCCCGACGGTGGCGATGGTGTCTCCGGCGGTGACCCGCTCACCCACTTCCTTGTACAGCCGCTCGTTGTGGCCGTAGAGACTGAGGTAGCCATCACCGTGATCGATGATGGTCAGCAGGCCCAGGCCCGAGAGCCAGTCGGCGTACACCACGCGTCCGTGGTACACGGCCCGCACCGGCGAGCCCTGCGCGCCGGCTAACAACACGCCGTCCCACTTCATGCCGCCGGCGCGGACCTGGCCATAGGACGCCACCAGTTTGCCCGCCACCGGCCAGGCGAGTTTGCCGCGCAACTTCGCGAAGGCGTCCTTGCTGTCGGTGGGGAATTTCTCGATGCGCTCCAACGCGCGCCGCAGCTCGCGCACCAGCTTCTCGAGCCCGCCCTGCTGGTCCTTGAGCCGATCGAGTTCCTTGGCGCGGTTTTTCGACTCGGCCTCGAGCGACACCAGCGCCTTGCCGCGACGCTCGCGCGCCGTCTGCAGGCGTGATACCTCGCCGCGCTGCTCCTCTTCGAGCGCCAGCAGCCGCTGTTCCTCGGCGGCGAGCTCGGTGTCGAGCTGGTTTATCTCGGCCAGGTGCGCGTCGATGGCGGCGATCTGGCTGGCGCGCGCGCGGCCGAAGTACTGGTAGTAGACCAGCACGCGCCCGGTCTGCCCCGGGTCGCGCTGGTTCAGCAGTAGTTTGATCGGCTCGTGGCGCCCGATCATGGACGCCGCACGGATCTGCCCGGCGAGCGCCTCGCGGTCCTGCGCCAGCGCGGATTCCTCGGTGCGCCGCTCGGCGGCCAGTTCGGCGCGCCGCGCCGTGTGCGTGGCACGTTCGCGGCGCAGCTTGTCCAGCGCGCCGCGCGCCGTTCCGACGGTCCTCTCCGATTCCTCGAGATCCTTCGTCAGCTGGTCGCGCCGCCCGGCGTCGCGCTCCATCTCGGCCTTGACCTTGTCGATCTGCGCGCGCACGGCCTTGAGCTCCGCCTCGGCCTTGGCGGGGTTCGGATCCTCGGCGCCTGCCATCAGGGGAAATATCAGCGCGAGGCTCAAGAACCGGAGGAACGGCGGCATGGTCATATTCTAGAGACGCGCAGCCCCGAAAATCGGCGAAAACCCGATGTCGGCGAAAACAATGCCCGCCGGTATAATGCGCTCCCTTTTTCGGCCCCGGACCCGACGCGCCTCATGGAACGACTCATTCAATACGTGACCCACCACCCCCTGCTGGCCGGCGCCGTCGTGCTCGCCCTGGTCGTGGTGCTCACCTACGAGTCGCGCATGCGCGCCACGGCGTTCGCGTCGATCTCCTCGCAGGACCTGATCCGCCTGATGAACCAGGGCGCGCTGGTGCTCGACATCCGCAAGCCGGACGAATTCGCGCTGGGCCACGTCAATGGCGCCAAGCACCTGTCCTCGGAGCAGATCCTCACCGCCGGCGACAACTTCAAGCGCTTCAAGGACAAACCGGTGGTGGTGTACGACGACAGCGGCTCGCTGGCCGCGGCCGCCGTGCGGCAGCTCACCTCGCAGGGCTTCACCAAGGCGTTCACGCTGCGGGGCGGTTTCGCCGGCTGGCGCGCCGACAACCTGCCGATCGCCAAGGCGGCCTGATGTCCCAGCCCAGTATCGTGATGTACACCACGAACTGGTGTCCTTACTGCGAGCGCGCGCGTCGCCTGCTGCGCTCCAAGGGCGCAACCTTCGAAGAGGTCGACGTCGAGTCGGCGCCCGAAAAGCGCGCCGAAATGCAGGCCCGCAGCGGACGCCGCAGCGTGCCGCAGATATTCATCGGTGAACACCACGTGGGCGGCAGCGACGACCTCGCGGCTCTTGAAGACGCGGGCCAGCTCGGCGCCCTTCTTGGCAAATAGACCAGCCTCGGCAAATGAGCCCGGCATAGATTTACAACACAGGAAATTCCCATGGAAAACCAGACCGCGCCTGCGGCGAACGAAAACCAGAACGGCCCGATGCTCACCGTGCAATCGGTGTACCTGAAGGACTGCTCGTACGAGGCCCCGAAGGGTCCGCGCGTCGAAGGCAACTGGAGCCCGCAGATCTCTTTGGACATCAACACGACGGCCAATGTTGTCGCCCCCGAAGTGCACGAAGTCGTGATCACCGTGACCGTGGGCGCGAAGCAGGGTGAAGCCACCGCGTTCCTGGTCGAGGTCAAGCAGGCTGGCTTGTTCGTGATGCGCGGGCTCACGCCGGAAGACACGCGCCGCGCCATCGGCACGATCTGCCCGAACGTGCTGTTCCCGTACGCGCGCGTCGCCGTCTCGCAGCTCGTGACGCAGGGTGGCTTCCCGAACTTCGTGCTGCCGCCGGTGGACTTCGACCAGCTGTTCGCGCGTGGCATGCAGCAGGCCGCGGCGCAGGCCGGCGCCCAGGGCCCGGCGAATTAGCACTGACAACGAGCTGTCGCACGAGCCGGTTGCCGTACTCGGTGCCGGCTCGTGGGGCACGGCGCTCGCAATCCAGTTCGCGCGCGCCGGCCATCCCACGCGCCTGTGGACGCGCAGTGCGGTCGATGCCGCGGCCATGCGCAGCGAGCGTCGCAATCGACGTTACCTTCCCGAGGGCCAGTTCCCCGAGGCCATCGAGGTCCACGAAAACCTCGGTGGGGCGGTCCAGGCCGCGGTTGCCATCATCATTGCCGTGCCCAGTCATGCACTGCGTTCACTGCTCCAGCAGTTGAAACCGCTGCTGGCGCGCAATGCGCGCCTCGCCTGGGCCACCAAGGGATTCGAACTCGACACCGGCAAGCTGCCGCACCAGGTGGCGTACGAGGTGCTCGGCGACAAGTACCCGGTGGCCGTGCTGTCGGGACCGACGTTCGCGCGCGAAGTGGGCATGGGCCTGCCGACGGCGATGACCATCGCCTCGCCGGACCTCGAATTCGCCACGCAACTCGCCCACAGCCTGCACGCGCCGAACTTCCGCGCGTACACCTCCACCGACATCGTCGGCGTGGAAGTGGGCGGCGCGGTCAAGAACGTGCTGGCCGTGGGCGCGGGGCTGTGCGACGGCCTCGGCTTCGGCGCCAACACGCGCGTCGCGCTGATCACGCGCGGCTTGAGCGAGATCACGCGGCTGGGCGTGAAGCTGGGCGCGCAGCCCGAGACTTTCATGGGACTCGCGGGCCTCGGCGACCTGGTACTCACCAGCACCGACAACCAGTCGCGCAACCGCCGCTTCGGCCTGGCGCTCGCCGCGGGCAAGAACGTGCAGCAGGCGCTCGAGGAAATCGGCCAGGTGGTCGAAGGTTACGTGGCCGCGCGCGCCGTCCACGCGGTGGCGCAGCGCGAGAATGTCGACATGCCCATCGCCGAGGGCATCTGGCGCGTGCTCTACAACAACGAGCCGGCCCGCGACGTGGTCAAGGACCTGATGACGCGGCCGATCCGCCGCGAGGTCGAATAGTCAGGCAGGCCCGCCGGCACCGGCGAAACCCGCCTGGCGCCACGCTTCGTAAACGGCGATAGCCGCGGCATTCGCCAGGTTCAGGCTGCGGTTGCCGGCCAGCATCGGCAGCGTCAGCACGTTCGCCGGCGCGATCTGCGCCAGCACCTCGGGCGGCAGGCCACGCCGCTCCGATCCGAACAGCAGCACGTCACCCTTCGAGAAGCTCGCATCGACGTGGCGCCGCGCCGCGCCCGTTTCGATGGCGAACCACGTGCCGCCGAGCGCCGCGCGCACCGCGGCGAAGTTCTCGTGCACGTGCACGGTGGCGAGCTCGTCGTAGTCGAGACCGGCGCGGCGCACCGACTTGCGGTCCAGCCGGAAGCCGAGCGGCTTGACCAGGTGCAGCTCGCAACCCGTATTGGCCGCAAGCCGGATGAGATTGCCGGTGTTCGGCGGGATCTCGGGCTCGAAAACCACGATGTGGAACATGGGCGCAGTCTACGGGAACGGAACGCCCGGCCGCCGCATTCGCCTCGCCCGCGGCGCGTGATGCAGCCGCGCCCGCCCAAGTCAACAGTTCCGAAGATCTATAGGGACTCACCGGCCGCGCGGTTATGGTGCATGCGCCTCAGTAGTTAGTCACAGGGGGAATCATGTTCACGCATTCGCGACGGCATCTGTGGATGCCCCTGGCCCTGTGCGCCGCGCTGTGTCGCATCGACACGGCGGAAGCACAACTCACCGATCTCACGCAGACGCCGAACGTGGAAAACGCCGGCATCGTGAAGTCATTGCAGCAGCAGGTCGGCGCCGGCGCCGGCAACCTCAACACGCCCGGCTCGTCGACCTTCATCACCGCGCGCGACCCGGCCCGCGCCATCCGGCGCGGACGCCAGCTGTTCCAGCGCAAGTTCACCGAGGAGCAGGGTTTCGGGCCGCGGCAGGGCTCGGGCAACATTTCCACCAGTGCCAATATCGGCGCCGGCATGATCGACAGTTGCGCGGGCTGCCACGGCCGGCCGCGCGGCGCCGCGGGTTTCGGCGGCGATGTGGTCACACGGCCCGACAGCCGCGACGCGCCACACCTCTTCGGCCTCGGACTGCAGGAAATGCTGGGTGACGAGATCACCACCGAGCTGCGTGACCAGCGCACCAACGCCATCAACCAGGCACGCAGCACGCGCACCACCGTCACGCGCACCCTGTCGAGCAAGGGCGTGAACTACGGTCAGATCCGCGCGTTCCCGGATGGCCGCGTCGACACCAGCGGCGTCGTGGGCGTCGATCCGGACCTGCGCGTGAAGCCATTCTTCGCGCAGGGCGGCACCACCTCGATCCGCGAGTTCGTGGTGGGTGCGTTCAACGACGAGATGGGACTGCAGGCGGTCGACCCGCTGACCATCGCGGGTGCGAATCACCAGCGCGTCACCACGCCCACCGGCATGGTGCTGAACGGCCCCGAGGACGTCGTGAAACGCGGCGCGCCGAACAGCGCGCAGGAAGACCCGGACCAGGACGGCGTGGTCAACGAACTGCCGCAGTCGCTGGTCGACTTCATGGAGTTCTACCTGTTCAATTACTTCAAGCCGGCCCAGTACCAGCACACCAACACCGGGCAGATCGGGCAGAACCTGCTGAACCAGATCGGCTGCACCGCCTGCCACATCCCGAACATGGTGATCACGCGCGACCGGCGCATCGCGGACGTGGAGACCAATTTCGATCCACAGCGCGGCATCTTCAACCAGTTGTTCGCGGTGGCGTCGCTGCAGGTCTCGGAGAACGATGACGGCAGCGGCCATCCGACCATCAAGATCCCGAACCGCAATTCGTTCTTCATCCGCAACTTCTATGCGGACATGAAGCGGCACGACATCGGCGCCGCGTTCTACGAGCGCAACTTCGACGGCACGTTGACGCGGCAATTCATGACCGAGCCGCTGTGGGGCGTAGGTTCGTCGCCGCCCTACGGCCACGATGGACGCAGCGTCAACCTGCGTGAAGTCATCCTGCGACACGGTGGCGAAGCGCAGTCCTCGCGCAACGCCTTCGCGAATCTTTCGGAAACGCAGCAGGACCAGGTGCTGAAATTCCTCAACGAGCTGGTGTTGTTCCCGCCGGATGACACGGCGTCGAACCTGGATCCGGGCGATCGCAACAATGCGACCTTCCCGCAGCGCGGCCACGGCAGCATTCGCCTGCCGGAGCTGTTCAACAATCCGGCCGAGCTCGAGTAGTCGGCCATTCCCCTGCGGCCCCGCTTCGGCGGGGCCGCTTTTTTCTTCAGTTCTGCAGCTTGAACGCGATACGGATGCTGCTGAGCCCGTAGTCGCAGTCGCTGGCGAACTTGCCGCTGCGGATCGTGGCGATGGCCGCGTCGTCGAGCGTCACGTCACCGCTGGAGGTCACGATCTCGGCATCGGTCGGCACATCCGAACCGGGCGGCAGCCAGTAGCGCACCACGGTGCTGCCCTCGGTGCCACGCGCCCGGGCGGCATCCGGGTAGAAGCGTTCGACGTCGATGCTGCCCTGGAGCTTGGCCTTGCACTTGCCCGCGGTGAGATTGGCGGCGAGCTTCGGCATCGGCGTGCAGGTGGCGACCAGCGCCTTCTTGTCGGGAGTGTCATTGACGTCGGTCAACAGCAGCTTGCGCGAAGACTTGGGCCCGATCAGTACCTGGCGACGCGCCGGCTCGGCATCCGCCGTTCCGCTGACGATGTCGCGCGCGCGCATTTCCAGCTTGCACGAGACGAACTCCGCGTTCTTGTTGCTGACCTCGGCGTAGGCCAGGCGCTGCGTGCCACGGCAGTTGTCCTTGAGGTTCCACTGGCACTCATGACGATAGTCGAGGGTGTAGCCGACGTAGCTGGTCTTGGCGCCTGCGTCACCGCGGCCGAACTCGATCGGCTGCACGGTGCCGAATCGTTGATGCCGCTTCAACATGGCCGCGAGGATGGTGGCCGCCTCGGCCTCGGCGTGGCTGCGGTCCGCCGCGGAGATGGTCTTCTCCATCTCCTGCAATGCCGCCGCGTCGAAGCCCTCGCGCGGTACCGTCACCTTGTTCGCTTCCCAGTACCCCGCGGCCACGCGCGCATAGGTGTACTGCTGCACCTTGGCGTTCGGCTCGGTACCGTTGCGGTAGAAGATGATCAGGTCTTCCGCGGCCCGCGGGTAATCGAGCGTCACCGCCTTCTTGAGCCAGCGCTCCAGCTGCGCGCGATCGACCGCGCCACAGGTGGAATTGCCCGCGAGCTGCGCGAGCTGCCACGCGGCCTGGTCGCTGCCGAGTTCGTCCGCCTTGGTCAGCTGCGCGCGCGCGATGTCGCAGTCACTGGCGGTGAGCGCGCGGTACGCGGAATAGGCACCCACCAGCACACCGGCGCGCGCTCGGCCCGCGGCCAGTTCGGCCTGCCAGCGTGCCACCTGCTGCTCTTCGGTGTAGCTCTTGCCGCCGAAGCGGATCTCGTCCAGCGAGTACGCATCGGCATACCCCTCGGGGTTCGGGATGTCATCGGAAAGTCCGAAGCTGGGGCCGGCACTGGCGGGGTTGGAAGGGGTGGGAGCGGCCGGCGCCTGGGCGACGGCCAGGGTGCTCGCGGCCGCAAGGGCGACGAGGAGGATGGCTTGGGTCTGCATGGGGCGCGCATCGTACAATGCGCGCCGCATGAACGCCGCCGCCAAAGAACTCGGATCTTCGAAAGACGGGCCCCTGCAGGTGGAATTCTGTGGCCTGGCCCTGAATTCGCCCATCGTGCTGCTGTCCGGCTGCGTGGGGTTCGGCGAGGAATACACGCGCGTGGATGGCTTCTCCAACCGCGACGTGGGCGCCATCGTGCTCAAGGGCACCACGGGCAAGGCGCGGCTCGGCAACAAGCCGCACCGTGTCTACGAAACGCCGTCCGGGATGCTGAACGCCATCGGCTTGCAGAATCCCGGCGCCGAGCAGGTGGTTCGCAAGATCCTGCCGACGCTGGATTTCCGCGAGACGCGCTTCTTCGCCAATGTCTCCGGCTCGACCATCGAGGAGTACGTCGAGGTCACGCGGCTGTTCGACGATTCGCCCATCGACGCCATCGAGATCAACATCTCCTGCCCGAACGTCAAGGAAGGTGGCGTGCAGTTCGGCAACTACCCCGAGATGTCGGCGCGCGTGGTCGAAGCCTGCCGCAAGGTCACGAAGAAGCCGTTGATCACCAAGCTGTCGCCGAACCAGACCGACATCAAGGAGAACGCGCGCCGCTGCATCGAGGCGGGCAGCGACGGCCTGGCGGTGATCAACACCATCATGGGCATGGCCATCGACGTGAAGTCACGCCGGCCGGTGATCGGCAACGTGCAGGGTGGCCTCTCGGGCCCGGCGATCAAGCCGATCGCGCTGCTCAAGGTTCACCAGGTTTACGAAGTAGCGAAGAAGCACAACGTGCCCATCATCGGCCAGGGCGGGATCACCACCGCGAACGATGCGCTCGAGTTCATGATTGCCGGCGCCACGACCGTGGGCCTGGGAACTGCTCTTTTCTACGATCCGCTTCTGTGCCGCAAGATCAACGCGGGCGTGGCGGACTATCTCGAGACTAACAACCTGCGAAGCATGCGCGAGCTGACGGGCTCGCTGCGCGTGGAATAGGGGGCAGCCCCCGATTCCTGGCAAAAGGGGTCAGCCCTTCCGAGGACTGACCCCTTTTGCCGCTGCGCGTGGAATCGGGGGGCTGCCCCCTATTCCACGCGCAACGTGTAAACGCAGATCAATCCTTGCCCCGGCGCGTCGCGGTGTAACGCCAGATGATGGCGGCAGCCGCCAGGATGCCGACGACGACCAACACGATGTCGGACGTGTAGTCGTACTTGGATCCCTGGACCACGATCTCGGGATACTTGGTGCTCTGAACGACGATTTCTTGCATGTGCCCTCTCTTTTCCAGACCGGGAAATGTCTGGAACCCTGTTGGGGACAAAGAATGGAACAAGCTCGGGACACTGGAAACAAAGGCGTTTCCGATTCGCGACGGCAATCACGTGTCCCTTCAGTTATGTCACCCCTCGCGCGAAAAACGCTGGAAAAACCGAGAAAAACCACCGGGAAGATAGCGCTAACAACCACACCGGCACTCACGGCCGGAGTGTGACCCCATCGTGTAGGACGCGAAATAAGGGACTTCGCTAGGACGGCGAAAGCCGGGCTTTCGGTTTTCCCCGAGACAACATCGGCGGGACCCGATGGCCTGGGTTGTCCTGCGATTGGCGCCTAGGAAGCGCGATTTCTCAGGGCAGCGACTCGTCGTCCGACATGCCCAATTCCTTGAGCTTGCGCGTCAGGGTGTTGCGTCCCCACCCCAGCACGCGCGCCGCTTCCTGGCGATGCCCATGCGTGCGATTCAGCGCCACCCGGATCAGGACGCGTTCGAATTCCGGCATCGCCTGGTCGAGCCAGGCCACGGTGCCGTCGTACGGCTGTGCCTTGGCCCACAACGTCAGTGCGGCGGCCCAGTCGGTCTGCGCGGCCGGCGTGACGATGTGCATCTCGGCCGGCAAGTCCTGCAGCTGGATCTCGCTGCCCGGCGCGAGCGCCGTGAGCCGGCGGCACAGGTTCACCAGCTCGCGCACGTTGCCCGGCCAGCGATACGACTGCAGGCGTTCGAGCGTCACCGGCGCCAGCGTCTTGGTTTCCGTGCCCAGCTCCGCGGCCGCCTGCCGCAGGTAGTGAGACAGCAGGTCGGGAACGTCCTCGGTGCGCGAACGCAACGGCGGCAGCTCGATGCGGATGACGTTGAGACGGTGGTAGAGGTCCTCGCGGAAAATGCCGCGCTCGACGCGTTCTTCGAGGTTCTGGTGCGTGGCCGCGATCACGCGCACGTCCACCTTCACCGGAGTCTGGCCACCGACGCGGTAGAACTCGCCTTCGGCCAGCACGCGCAGCAGGCGCGTCTGCAACGGCGTCGACATGTCGCCGATCTCGTCGAGGAACAGCGTGCCGCCATTGGCCTGTTCGAAACGGCCACGACGCTGCGTATCCGCGCCGGTGAACGAACCCTTCTCGTGGCCGAACAATTCCGACTCGAGCAACTCCGCCGGAATTGCCGACGTGTTCAGAGCGACGAATGGCTTGCTGGCGCGCGGGCTGTGCTCGTGCAACGCACGCGCGACCAGTTCCTTGCCGGTGCCCGACTCACCGGTGATCAGCACGGCCACGCTCGAGCGCGACAGGCGACCGATGGCGCGAAACACCTGCTGCATGGCCGGCGCCTTGCCGAGCAACTCGGGAATCTCCGGCGTCTGCGTCGGCTGCTCCTCGCCGCGGCGCGCGGTCTGCCCGGCACGCCGCACGAGCTCGACCGCCTGGTCGATGTCGAAGGGCTTGGGCAGGTATTCGAAGGCGCCACCTTCGTAGGCGGACACGGCGCTCGGCAGGTCCGAGTGCGCCGTCATGACGATGACCGGCATGTTCGGATGCGCGGCGCGCACCTCGCGCAGCAGGTCGATGCCCGAGCTGCCAGGCATGCGGATGTCGGTGAGCAACACATCCGGCGCGTCGTTGCGTAGCGCAGTCAGCGCGGGCTCGGCGGCCTCGAAGGCGCGCGGCACCATGCCGCTGGCGCGCAGCGCGCGCTCGAGCACCCAGCGGATCGATGCGTCGTCTTCCACCAGCCAGACACGCAGGGCGGGCAGGTTTGCGGGGGGAGTTGTGCTGTGCATATACGTGGGATCGACGCTCATGCGTTCTCCGGTAAGGGCAGCAGGATGGTGAACACCGTGCGCCCGGGCTTGCTGTCGAATTCGATGAGTCCGCCGTGGCGCGTCACCAGGTCCTGCGACACGGCGAGCCCTAGTCCCGTGCCATTGGCGCGGCCGGTGACCAGCGGAAAGAAAATGGTGTCGGCGATCTCGGGCGGCACTCCCGGCCCGTTGTCCTCCACCGACAGGTTGGCGACGAGCCTGTGCCGCACCGTGCCGATGTTGACGTTCGCCGCGATGCGCGTGCGTATCACGATGCGGCCGCGCTCCCCGACGGCCAGCAGCGCGTTACGCGCGATGTTCAGCAGTGCCTGGATGATCTGGTTGGCATCCACCTCCGCGTTCGGCAAGGAAGGGTCGTAGTCGCGTTCGACGAGCACGCCGGCGCGCGCTTCGCTGCGCAGCAGGCGATACACGTGTTCGCAGATCTCGTGAATGTTGATCAGCGCCTTCTGCGGCGCTCGCGCCGGGCCGATCATCGAATCGACCAGCGCCGTGAGGCGATCGGCCTCGCTGATGATGACGCCGGTGTATTCGCGCAGGTGCTCGTGCAATTCGCGCTCGAGTAGTTGGGCCGCGCCGCGCAGGCCGCCGAGCGGATTCTTGATCTCGTGCGCCAGCTGTCGAACCATCTGGCGGCTGGAATCGAGGCGCGCCATCAGCTCGTTCTCGCGCGTGATGCGCTGGCGCTGCGTGGCGTCGGCGATTTCCAGCAGCAGGTACTTGCGGTCGAACTCGCTGTCGAGCGGCGTCATCGTGAAGTCGATGACGCGGCTCTCGCGGCCGAGCGGGCCGGTCATGACCGCCATCTCGCGTTCGGACAGCGTCTCGCCGGTGTCGAGCGCGCGTCGCATCAGCGGCTGCAGCGAGTCGGCTTCGAGCACCAGCGCGAGGAAAGGTTTGCCGCGCGCCTGGTTGACGCTGACGGCCAGCAGGTCCTGCGCGGCGACGTTGGCGTACACCACGCACAGGTCCGAATCGAGCACCACGATGCCCGTGGCTAGCGCGCCGATCAGGTCGGCGGGCTCGAAATGCGCGATCGCGGAAGGAAGGAAGCGTTCAACCGCCATGCGGGCCTCCGGCCATGCATGGCGCGAGCCTCAGCGGGTGTATCAGCCTTTCGGCGGCGGGCCCGGTCGCGGCGTGGGGCGCGGCGGCGGCGCCACCGCTCTGCGCTGCGGCGAATTCACACCCGAGCGCTGCACGAAAAACGTGGCACTGGTGCTGCAGAGCGGTTTTCCCGAACGGTCCGTGACATTCACGCTGGCCGTATGCGAGCCGCGATCGGGAAACTGCACCGTGGCGCTGGTGGCGTTCTCTTCGTTCGGCACTGCCGTGCCGTCCAGCGAGAACTTCACCTGGTCGCCGGGCCGCAATCCAGGCGACAGCTGTACACCGATCGTCACCGATTCCGGGTTCTGGAGCGTTTCGTCCGGCCGCGGCGAGATTGCGCACTGGTACTGGAAATTCGCGGCCTCCAGCACTTCCTGCTGTTCGCGAGAGAGAGAGGGGTTCGAGGGTGCCGCGGTGGCAGGCGCCGAATAAGTTTGCGCCGGCTGCACGTCCACCGGTTGCCCGCCGGGCAGCGGACGATCCGAGTAGGTCTTGCTGCCGTCCTTCTCGACGCGCACGTAGGTGGTGGCCTGGGCAGTCCAGGCAAGCAGCAGCGAGCCGAATATGGTTAATGCGCGCTTCATGGGGCAGCAGGATAGCCCCTTCGGATGAATGCAGCCAAAACGCGCTGCTCAAAATCGCGGGGCGACGGCGCCTGCGCGCCGCCGCCCCGTTACTGGTTACGGCTGAAATGCCGGCGGGCGTGTTCGTCGGGTCGGAACCCGCGTTGCCTGCCCTTGAGGCATCCAGCCGCTGCACGTCGCCTCAGACGCTGTAGTACATGTCGAACTCGACCGGATGAGTGGACATGCGGAAGCGCGTGACTTCCTGTGTCTTCAATCCGATGTAAGCATCGATCACGTCGTTGGTGAACACGCCGCCGCGGGTCAGGAACTCGCGATCCTTGTCGAGGTTCTCGAGCGCCATGTCCAGCGAATGGCACACCTGCGGAATGTGCTTCTCTTCCTCGGGCTCGAGGTCGTAGAGATCCTTGTCCGCCGGCTCGCCCGGGTGGATCTTGTTCTGGATGCCGTCGAGGCCGGCCATCATCATCGCGGCGAACGCGAAGTACGGATTCGCGGCCGAATCCGGGAAGCGCACTTCGATGCGGCGCGCCTTCGGGTTGGCCAC
>Ga0164241_10004501_pt1 | contig 13458 bp, 12 predicted proteins | sample OricomyardsoilBY_FD_108780 | JGI IMG/M metagenome (GOLD analysis project Ga0164241, IMG submission 108780) | Backyard soil microbial communities from Emeryville, California, USA - Original compost - Back yard soil (BY) | ecosystem: Environmental > Terrestrial > Soil > Unclassified | place: USA...
CGTGCTTCAGGTTCAGCGCCTGCGTCACCGAGCCGATCTTGTCCACCACCACCGTTCGCATGGCCATCGTCTTACTTTCCTTTGGCAAGCTCGCCGGCGCGAGCATGGAACATGCCGGTCAGAGCAACGATCTTCGAGAAGCCCAGCGCATCCGTCGGCGTCCACTCGCCCACCGCCTCGCCGTAGGCGCCCTTGGAAGCCTTCATCATGGAGTAGGGGGATTCCACGCCTTCAACAAAGGCCGTTCCCGTGCGCAGCAGCAGGTGCACGTCGCCGGTCACCCGCTCCTGCGAGCAGAGCAGCAAGGCCTCGATGTCGCGGCACACCGGATCGAGCAGCTGGCCTTCGTGCACCAGGTCGCCATAGGGGCCGGCCACCAGTTCCTTGATGCGCTGCTGCCGCGGCGTCATCACCAGCTTTTCCAGCTCGCGATGCGAAGTCAGCAAGATCTCGGCCGACGGCGCTTCAAAGGCCACGCGGCCCTTGGTGCCGATGATGGTGTCTCCCAGGTGGATGCCGCGGCCGATGCCGAATTTCGCGCCGATGCCCTCGAGTGCTTCGATGACTTCGACGGGTGACATGGCCTTGCCATCGAGCCCTGCGGGGCGGCCTTTCTCGAAGCGCACCGTGAGCCTCTGCGGCGGCGAGGGCTTGTCGAAAGCATCCTTCGACAGCACCCAGGCGGATTCGGGAATGCTGCCTTTGGACGTCAGCGTTTCGGTGCCGCCAATCGTCACGCCCCACAGGCCGCGATTGATGGAATACGCTGCGCCATGCGGTGGCACGGGCATCTTGCGCTCGACCAGATAGTCCAGCTCTTCCTGCCGCTTGAAGGCCTTGTCGCGCACCGGCGCGAAGATGCCCAGATCCGGCGCCAGCGTGCGCAGCGCCACTTCGAAGCGCACCTGATCATTGCCGGCGGCCGTGCAGCCGTGGGCGATCATGTCCGAACCCAGTTCCCGCGCGACGCGCGCCATGGTCTGGGCCTGCATCACCCGCTCGGCGCCCACGCACAGCGGATACAGATTGCCCCGCCGCACATTGCCCATGATCAGGAAACGCAGCACCTGCTCGAAGTAATCGGCCTTGGCGTCGATCTGGTGATGCGCGATGGCGCCCAGCGCCTTGCTGCGCTCGGCCAGTGTCTTTGCGGCCGCGGCGTCGATGCCGCCGGTATCCACAGTGACGGTGATGACGGGCCGGCCGGTGTTCTCGGCCACCCACGGCACCAGGAAGGAGGTATCGAGGCCACCGGAATACGCCAAACAGATGGGCTTGCTGCCCGGGCTTGAACTCTGCGACATGGTTTTCTTCTTAAATGCGGAAGACGGAATGCAGGTGGGTCAGCAGGCGCTGCTGCGACTCGCCATCCTGCGTGGCGATGAAAATCGTATCGTCACCCTGGATCGAGCCGACGATCTCAGGCCAGTTGGCGCGGTCGATGGCCACCGCCACACTGCCCGCCGAGCCGGTCGATGTGCGGATCACCGTGATCGAAGGCCCGGCGGTCTTGATCTCGCGCACGAAGCGCGCGATGGCGCTGAAGCTGCCCTGCGCGCGCGAGACTTCCTCGCCGGGTGGCAGGTAACGGCCCTGGGCCTTGAGCACGCCCAGCTCGCGCATGTCGCGCGACACCGAAGACTGCGTGACTTCGAAGACATCCTTTTTCAGCAGCCCGACCAGGTCGGACTGGCGGCGCACGCCACCCTCGCGCAGGTGGCGCAGGATGGAGTTGCGACGCTCGGTCTGGTGGCTGTCGGTGTGCATAAGAATCCACATCTTATGCATAAATAGTCACTGGTGCAAGAGAAGGCTACCGCCCTAGGGTTGCATTGCATTCTGGGCTTACAGGGCAGATTCGATGTTGGAAGTATTACTTAAGAATCGTATGTAATACTCGCATGCAAATGCCCAACGCACTGACGGTAAAGGGCCAGGTCACCATCCCCAAACGGGTGCGGGACGCGCTTGGCCTGAAACCAGGCGACGAAGTGCATTTCGCAGTCGGTGAGGATGGGCAGGTGGTGGTGCGCAATGCCCGACAGAACCGTGAATCGCAACGGCCAGATCGCTTCGACCGTGCGCTCGGCAGCGCACCCCTCGATCTGGGCTGTAGCGTCGATGAATACATGCGACTGATTCGCGGCGGGGACTGAGCCTCACCGCGGATGTTGCTGGTCGATACCAACGTTCTGCTCGACGTGCTCAAGCGTGCGCCCATCTGGTGGGAATGGTCGGCGCGACAGCTGCGCATGCAGTCCAGGGTGCACGAGCTCGCGATCAATCCTGTGGTCTACGCCGAAATTTCCCCCACATTCGAATCCCCCGCGCATCTGGATGACCGGCTGGAGGAGATGGAAATGAGCTATCGCGATCTGTCACGCGAGGTCATGTTCCTGGCCGGGCATGTTCATCGCCGTTATCGCCAGGCGGGAGGTTCGCGCGAGCAGTTGCTGGCGGACTTCATCATCGGCGCACACGCCATGGTGCTTGGCTGCGGCATTCTCACGCGCGATGCGCGCCGCTATCGCAACTACTTTCCGCGCGTGCCGGTGATCACTCCCTGAGTTCTCAAATGCGCGAGCCGGGCACTCGCAGCAGGGGGCGCAACACCCGCCAGTCCAGGTGTTCCCATCGCCGCTGGGCGTAAATCCGCAGCGCGTAGGCAACCAGCGCCGCCACCGCAGTGGTAGCGATGCTTCGAAGCGGCGAGCCGAATGCCGGCAGCAGCAGCGCGACCAGCGGCAGCCAGGCAAGCAGGCCAATCATTCCCAGCGCGTAGTCGAGGAAAGTCATGCGCTGGACGAGCGACATGGCGTAGTACATGCCTACCAGCGCGATCATCGCCATGGCGGCGATGTAGCAGAGCGTGGCTGCCAGAAGTTGCGGGTGGCCCCATACGCTGAGCACGCCGAGCGGCACTGCAATGGGTGCGAGCACAAGTGTGGAGGCTGCCAGCAATTCGCGCTCCACGAGATTGAAGAGCCCGGAGCGATTCAGGCCGGCGCGTAGCCATAGCGCCCGTGCGCGTCGCGTTGCGGCCAGGGCCTGTGTCACGCCTGCCAATGGGAACAGCCCTATGAAAGACAGGGCATCGAACCACCGCGGGCCACGATGGCTGCTCATCTGCAGCAGGAACATGGGCGCCATGGGCAGCAGGACCACCAGGCTGGCCCACAACAATCCCTTCAGCGAAGGCGAGCCCAGCAGATAAGCGCGGATCGCTGGCTGGCGGCCAGTGGAACCGGTGTCTTGAACCTTTTGCAGCGTGCGTATGAGGAAATCCGCATTGCGGCCACCGCCCGCGGCCTGCAGCAGCCGCTGTGTGATGGACGCGAGGCGCGGCCCGCGCAGAAACCACAGCGAAAAGGCGCACCAGCCGGCAAGGGCCGTGAGGGGAAGAGTCAGAAAGGGCAGGGAGAGTCCGTCGAGCCAGCGTCCACCGAATCGCGCCCACAGCATTACCAGCAGGGCAAACGCGAAGGAGTGTCCCGGCTTCACGGTTACGAAGAAGAACAGCAGTGCCATCAGGCTCAGCACGCTCCAGGTGCCCATTGCAAAGCGCAGGGAAGAGGTGACTTCGAGAAAACCACGCGCGTCGCCCTGTGCGGGCAAGGCTCCGAGGTTGTAGAGCAGCCATTGCGGCACCACCATGACCAGCGTCAGCAGCACCACCACCAGGCACATCATGCCCAGCAGCTTGCGATGCGCTGCGGGGCGCAGGCGCACGCTGCTTCCTGATGAAATGATGCGTACCGCTGGCCCCAGCAGCATGGCGGGCGCCGCGACGGCCAGCAGCGAACCCAATCCCAGTATTACGCTGCCTTTGACGCCGCCGATCAAAGCCAGCGCCATGACCAGCGCACCCGCCGCGGCCAGCCACCTGACCAGCGGCAGGGCGAGCAGATACGTTCGCACCAGCCGCGCTTCGGCACTCACGAGTGCAGTTCCAGGAAGATGTCTTCCAGTCCCAGTGCTTCGACCTCGATCTGGGCCTGCAGCTGCTGTTCGAGGACGGGCAGGCTCTCATGCGAGAGATCGCGCACGGTGGCGGTGGCAGTTCGCCCATCGGTTGCGCGGCGCAATATGAGCACGCCGGGCAACTGGATAGTCGCCGGCAATTCGCGCGTGGCGCGAATGTGCAGCCTTGTGATGCTGTTCTTCAGCTCATCGGTATCGCCATCCCACAGCAGTCGGCCGTCCTTGAGTATCCAGATGCGGTTGGCGACACGCTCCAGATCCGAAACGATATGCGAGGAGAAAATCACCGCGCGCCTTTCATCCGACGCGATTTCCAGCAGCTGCTGCAGGAACTGCCGGCGCGCCAGCGGATCGAGGCTGGATACCGGCTCATCGAGCACCAGCAGGTCGGGGCTGTTGCCCAGGGCCAGCAGCGTCGAGAGCTTCTGCCGTTCGCCACCGGAAAGAACCGCGATGCGCCGGTCGAGCGGCACTTCCCAGTTTTCGGCCAGGCGCTTCAGCAGTGCGCCATCCCAATGGCTGTAGAAGGCCGCGGTCAGTTCGATCTGGCGCTGCCCGGTCAGCATGGGAATCAGTTCGTCCTGTTGCGGAACAAAGCCGATGCGCGCCTTGGTGCCGGCCGACATGTGCAGGCTGTTCTCGCCAAATATGCTTGCGCTGCCGGCAGTGGGTGGCGACAGGCCGAGCAATGCTTCCAGCAGCGTGGTCTTGCCCGCGCCGTTCTTGCCGATGACGCCGATGACGTCGCCCGGTCGCACCTGTGATGAGATGCCGTCGAGAATGACGCGCGGGCCAATGCTCTTGTGCAGTCCGCTGACCTGCACCGCCAGTGAATTCATGTCTTGCCTCCCAGCTTCTTCCGGATCTGATCGATGACGTCCTGTGGTTCCAGTTCGAGTTGCCGTGCCGACAGCGCCAGCGCTTCAAGCTGCGGCTCCAGTTGCTTCAGACGCGCGGCCATCGTCGACTGATTGCGCCGCAGCGCCGCCACGCGCATGGGTTTGCCGCGGTGGCGTTCGAGAATGCCTTCGGCCTCCAGCAGGCTGTAGGCCTTGGAGATCGTCATCGGATGCACGGTGTGTTCCTGCGCCATTTCACGCACCGAGGGCAGTTCCGTGCCCGGTGCGAGCTGGCCGCCCGCGACCAGGCGCCGCACCTGCTCGATGAGCTGCTGGTAGATGGGTACGCCGGAGTGGGGATTGAGTATGAACATGCATGCGACCGTGTGTACTAGTACAATAGGACACTTAGTCGGAACATGCAACAGCCTGCCGGTTATGGCAGGCGGCGGCAGCGCTCAGGGCACCACGGAGGAAGCCGGCGCCGGCACTTTGGGCCCGGCATCCTTGTTCTTGTCCTTCTTCTTGCCCAGCCGCGGATTGCGCACCGTGTAGACGATGTCGGCGCTGCGCGCCTTGCCCGCCTCGGTCTTCAGCGTCCAGTGATCGCCGATGGTGTAGCGCAGCTTCAGCGTGTTGATGGCCTCGGCCAGGCTGATGCCATAGCTGACATACAGGCGCGGCGACAGATAGCGACCCAATACCAGTGAGGTGTCGCCGCTCTTGTCATAAGACTCGAGCGAGGTGGGCTCGATGCTCACATCCTGGATGCCGACCCGGCCGCCGATCTGCTGCGCCAGGATGGCCCCACCCTGCATCAGCAGATCGTTGCGCGCGGCGCCGGGGCGCGGGGTGTCCTGCTGCACGCCGGCCAGTGAGCCGCCGGAGAGAATCAGCGAGGCGATCTGCGATTGCGGAATCGCGGGCTCGGAAAAGAACGTCATGCGCGGCGCGCGCAGGGTGCCGCGCACGTTCACGCCGGCCGTGACCTCCGGGAACACCTTCTGCGCGCGCAGATCGATGCCCGGATCGCCCAGTGGTCCGTTGTTGAACAGCAGCCGTCCGCGTTGAATGTCGAGCAACCGGCCCAGCGCCTTGTACTTGCCCGAGGTCACACTCAGTTCGCCCTGGCCGCGACTGTTCTGCGCTTCATCGGTGCGCAGCAGGATGCTGCCACCGAGCTTGGCCGTCAGGCCCTGTGCATTGATGTTGACGTCATCGCCCAGTGTCAGCCGGATGTCGCTGACGACCACCCAGCGCTGTGCCGGATCGACCGCGGGCGCGCCCACCAACACCTCGTCGCCCGATGCCAGCACGGCATTGGTCAGATCGGCCGGTTCGATGCGCGCCTGCGGCAACTTCACCTCGCCGCTGGCGTCGATGCGCCGGCCGGCCAGCTTGAAGTCGAGATTGGGTGAGGCATCGATGCGCGCCTCGGGCACGCTGACAACGCGCAGATTCTCGCCCTCGACATGCAGGTTGCCGTAGGGTTCGCGATCCTTCCAGGCCACGCGCCCGTTGAAGCGCGCGGTGCCCTCGCCGATTTTCGTCTGTCCGGAAAGATCGAGCGCGCTGGCATCGAAGCGCGCATCCATGGATAGCCCGCGCAGCGACAGATTCACCTGATACACATCGATCTGCGCATCGCGCAGCTGCAATGTGCCGGCGATCTGCGGCTGCCCCAGCGTGCCGGCGATGGACACATCGGTGGTCAGGCGGCCACTGGCCTTGTCGATGCCGCCCACGTAGATGTCGAGCACCGCCAGCCCCGTGGTAGTGGCGGCCAGCGAACCGGTGACGGGATAGTCGCGCCAGTCATTGCCGTTGCGTTGCCCGGTGAGCTGGCCGGTGATGCGACCAGCCTCGCCGGCATCGAGCCCCACCTGCACCTCGAAGGCATTGGCGCTGGCGCGCGCGGTGACGCCGCCCGAGCCCAGCGACATGAGTTCCTCGCGGCCATTGGCCAGCGGATGCCGTAGCTGCGCGTCCCGCAGCTGGGCTCGCACGTTGCCCGTCACCGGTGCGCCGCGCGCGCCGGTGGCATCGGCACTGACATTGATGGTGCCGTCGTAGTTGATGTCCTGCGTCAGCCCCGCGGTGAGCGCGCGCAGCGGCAACGAGGTGGCGGCCACCTGTGCGCGCCATGCGCCGGTGGCATCGCGATCTCCCGCGCCGCAAAGCCGCTCGCCATCGCCCATCAGGCAGAGGCTTTCGACGCGCCACTGCCGGGCGGTGAACTGCAGCGGTGCCGGCTCTTCGAGCTTGAGCTGCAGATTGCGCGCATCGTCCACCTGCAGACTGTTGATGCGGCCGCGCCATTGACCGTCGGCGATCGCGCCATCGGCGATCAGCGCACCGCGCAGCGGCGAGGCCTCGACACTGGCCACGATGCGTTGCGATTCGGCCGTGCCCTGCAGGCGCAGGTTGATGTGCTGCGCGGTGCGCTCGCCGATGCGCAGTCCGTTCAGGTCGATCTGCCCCTGTGTGCGCCGCGCGCCGGCCAGGTCGATGTCCACATCCGCATTCAGCGAGGCCAGCTGCTGATCGTGCCATTGAAAATCTGAGCCCGTGCCCTTGAACAGCAGCAGCGGCGCCGCATTGGTTCCGGCCAGGCGGCCGCGCGCGCTGATGCGCCCCTTGGCATCCGGATCGAGCAGGCTGAGGTCTTCGGCCTCGATGGCGAACTGCAGGTCGCGTCGCGCGCCCAGCGTGCCATTCAGCGCCAGATGCGTGCGCCCGAGGCGCAGGTCCACGTCGCGGAACTGCCAGTCCGCACTGCCCGCGGCCAGTGCGAAGTGTCCGCCACCGCTGGCGCTCTGGCCGCGCAGCCGGCCGTTCAATCGCTTCACGTCGAAGTCGAGCGCCGCGCCGGCACCGAAGGGCGCACCACGTGCGTCAAAGTCGAAACTCAGCTGGCCTGGCAGATCGGTGCGTACCTTTGAAGGATCCACATCGCTGGCGTGGCCGGTCAGGTGCCAGCTCTCGTCCGGTTTCCAGCGCGCACCGCCGCTGAAGTCGGCGCTGCCGCCGAGTATCTGCAGTTGCGCGGCCTCGATCTGCAGTTCGTCGCCGGCGAGCGTGCCGCGCAGCGTGCCAGGAAGATTCTGCCATTGCAGCGCGCTGACCAGCCCATCGCCCTCGACCCGCCAGGGCTTCTGGCCGGACAGGCGGAAGTGTCCGCTGGCGCTGCTGAAGGCCGGCGCGCTGGCGGCCAGCGGCCAGCGAAAGCGCGTCCACTCGCCCGTCAGCGCCAGGCGCGGTCCCCCGGCCACGATCTCCACATCGCCGTGCACACTGCCGCGCGCGCCGGAGGCGGCATGCGCCGCGGTGGCCTGCCGGATCTGCAGATGCTTGTCGGCATAGGCTCCATCGAAGGTCACCGCCATCGCTCCGGCCTTGAGTCCCGGCGCGGTGACATTGCCGCGCGCGGTATAGCCGTGCGCATCGGCGGTCACATCGAGCTGACCCGAAATAATCCCCAGCGCGCTGCCACCGCCGAAGGGCACCAGATCGAAGTCGCGCACCGTGGCGCGACCGGTGTAGTGCCAGGCCGAAGCCAGCGCCTGTGCCACGCCATTCACTTGCGCGTGGAAAGGAAGCTGGATCTGCGCCTGGATGGGCAGGCGGTCCAGATCGCCCTCGATGCGCGTCTGGATCCGCCATTCGGGCAAGCCCTGCGGCCGGTAAAGAAGCTGCGCCTCACCGCGCAGCCCGAGCGGACGCGCGGCCAGCACGCGCCCGGTGGCCACGATATGCGTGGACTGGAAATCCACTTCCGAGGAACGGATGCGGATCTGCTTGGGAAACACCGTGGCCACCGCGTGCCCGCCGGTGAACTCCATCACCCGGCCATTGGGCGAGGTGACGCGCACCAGGTCGGCGCTGGCGCTGGCGATGTCGATGCGCAGCGTCGAGGGCAGGAAGTGGGGTTCCCAGTTGTGCGGCTCGCTGTCGTCTTTCAACACCAGCACGGTCACAGTGGCCGCGTGCGCATCACGCAGTTGAACGCGCTGGCGCAGCAGCAGCGGCAGCAGTTCGACATGGCCTTCGCCCGCCGTGATCTGCACGTCGGAACGGCGATGCTGCACACGCAGCCAGGCCACGGAGAATCCGCGCACCAGCGTGCCGCGCACGCCCTGCATGCTGATGGTCACGGGCCCCACCTTGCCGGTGACGCGACGCGCCAGGAACTGCAGGCCGGATTCGGTGGTGGCCAGGTAGTACATGAAGCCGGTGGGCACCAGCAGCAGCAGCGCGAGCAGGGCCAGAATGATCTTGCGGCGCAGGCTCATAGCTTGGTGGTGATGTTCAGGTGCAGTCGCGGATCGCCGCCGCGCGACAGCGGCTTGGCCACATCCAGACCCAGCGACACCACGGGCAGTCGATAACGGACGCCGACGCCGGCGGCGTATTCGAGCCGGTCGCCGAAGTGATCGAAGGCGTTTCCGAAGTCGAAGAAGGTGGCCGCGGCCAGGTTCCACCACGGCAGATCGCGCACGAACTCCACCGAGCCCACGGCCAGGTGACGGCCGCCGATGGGCTTGTCTTCGAGCACGCCCTGGTTGTTGGGGATCAGCTCCCGGGGTGAAAGGCTTTCGAAGGCGAAGCCCCGCACGCTGCGATCGCCGCCGGCAAAGAAGCGGTAGATGCCGGGCACTTCGTCGAAATGCTTCACCACCGTCGTGCCCAGTTCACCGCGCAGCAACAGGTGCCAGCGCCGCGTCAGATCGAATTGCCGTTCGGTCTGGAAGTGCAGGCGCAGGAAATCGGCGTCGGAGCCCAGTGTCTTCTGCGAGCCGATCAGCTCCAGGATGAAGGCGCGACTGAACAGCGCTTCGCCGAGAAATCCTTCGGGCACGGAAGCGAAGGTGACGCCGGGAACGAGCAGGTTGCTGAACACCTTCGACTGTCCATCGTCGGTGCTGGTGCGCGTCACGGCCACCTGCGTCACCACCTGCCAGCGTCCATGCACGCGCGTGACCGATGGCGTGAGTGAGGTCTCGTTGGTATCGAGGCCGCCGCTTTCCTTGAATTCGTTGACGGCATCCAGCGAGAAACGCTCCAGCGCCGGATCGCCGATGGGGATGTCGTAGCGCGCATTCACGCGCCGGCGGATGGTGGATGCATTGATCTCGAAGCGCAGGCGGTGGCCGCGGTCATTGATGCGCGTGTCGGTCCAGGCGATGGTGCCGCGCACCGAGGTGTCGGTGCCATAGCCCGCGCCCAGCTGCAGCTGCCGGTCGTTCTTCGATGCCGAGATGTTCACCGGCACCGCCAGCGTCTGCGGATCGGCATCGCCGGGGACGACATCCACCGAAGCAAAATACAGGCTGTCATCCAGCGCGAACTGCGTGCGCAGCAGTTGCGCCACGCTGTAGGGATCGCCTTCCTTGAAGCGCACGTAGCGCTGCATCAGCGTGGGCCGGATCACCGACTGCTCGATGCTCACCGCGCCGAAGTGGTATTGCGGGCCGGTTTCCAGCTTCAGGTCGATGCTGGCCGAATGATTGGCCACATCCACCAGCAGAGGATTGGGCACCAGGCGCGCGGCCAGATAGCCATTGGCCGCGGCGGCATTGATCAGCGAGCTCTTTACCTGCTCATAGGTGCCATGGTTCAGCCGCATGCCTTCGCGCAGCGCCTTCTGCGCCTTGATGGATTCAAAGGCGGGATCGCTGGCGCCCGGCCCCTCCACGTCCACCGAAACATGCCGCACCCGCACCGGTTCGCCCGGCGTGATGTCGATTTCGATCAGCCAGCCCTTGTCGTCGGGCTCGAGCTTGGCGCCGATCTTCGGTTCGTAATAGCCGAAGGGACGCAGTGCCTCGCGCACTTCGCCATCGATGCGGTTGAACAGGCGGTTGGCCGTGTCTTCATCGATGTCGTCGCGCTCGCGGTAACGCTCGACGCTGAGGAACACCTGCACATTGCGCTGCACTTCGCCGTCGACGCCGCGCACCTCGACTTTGATGGCGGCGCCACAGGGCGCAACCAGCAGGGCCAGCACGACGGCGAGCAGCGCACGCATCTAGGCCCCGTGCAGCCAGTGATCGATCAGCCGGCGCGAGATCGAATCGCGCGGCGGCAGATTCACCAGGCCGGCCCTGATCTCATCGCGCTCGACCCAGCGTGCATCCTCCAACTCGCCATCATGCAGCTGGGGTGGCGCATGTTCGCCGCGTGCGATGAAGCCCAGCATCAGCGAAGCCGGAAACGGCCAGGGCTGCGAGGAGTGGTAAAGGATGTCGCGCACGGCGATGCCGGTTTCCTCCGCGACTTCGCGGCGCACGGCGTCTTCGAGCGACTCGCCCGGCTCGACGAACCCGGCGATGGTGGAGTAGCGGTTGGGCTGCCAGCTGGCCTGGCGTCCCAAGAGGGCCCGCTGGCCATCGTGCACCAGCACGATGATGGCCGGATCGAGCCGCGGGAAGCTCTGCGCATCGCAGGCCGTGCAGCGGCGCATGTGGCCGGCGCGCTCGCTGCGCGTGGGCGCGCCACAGCGTCCGCAGAAGCGGTGGTTCGCATGCCAGAGTTGCAGCGCGCGGGCATAGGCAACCAGACCCGCCTCGGCCGGCTCAAGTTCATTGGCCAGCGGCCGCAGTTCGGCCAGACACTCGCAGGCTTCATTGACCGGCGCCTCGGGGGCCAGGTCCACGAGCACGCAGCGACATGACCCGAACCAGCCCAGCAGCACGCTGCTCGCGGGGCTGATGGAAGCGGCCACGCGTGGATCGTCACCGCTCAGAAAGGCGATGCGGGTGGCCTGGCCTTGACCGGCGGGCAGCGTCAGCGCGGCGCCGGAGCGCATGGCGAGGTAAAGCGTGGCCGGATCCGACTGCGCTTCGGCCAGCCAGTCCTCACGCAGACGTGCCTCGGCGCGCCGGTCGAGGTACGCGCCGGCAAACAGGTTTTCCGGGGCCATTTTCGGCCCCGATCATAACAATGAGAGCCTAACGGCCGCTGAACAGCTTCACTCCAGCGTCACAGTCAACGTAGCGCCGTGGTGCCATTGACCGTCACTCCAGCGCCAGACGTCCCTGTCGCGAATGCTCGCAGGAAAGACAGCGTCGCGCGCCGGCGCCGAAGCGATCGACCACGATCAACCCCATACAGTCGCCGCACAGCGTGGCCCGCAGTTCATCGCCGCGGGCCAGCGCGGTGACCAGGAACACCGCGTGTTCGAAACTGATGCGCGGAGTGGGCACCAGCATGCGATAGGTCTCGAAGGCATCGCACAGTGCTTCGCCGCGCTGCATGCCGGGCAGCGCCCGCGCGGCGTCGGCCACCTGCGTGACGGGCACCGCCCCGAGCAGGTAACACACGCTGGCCAGCACGGCGGATTCCTGGCGCATCAGCGGCGTGCGCACGAAGTAGCTGATCTGCTGCGGCGACTTGCCCCGATGTCGCGTGATGCGCCCGGCGCCATCGTCGGCCACATATGAGCGATACAGCTTGCGGATGCGATCGTCGGTGAGGCCCGTCCACACGCGTATGGTGCGCGTGCGCGCTTCATGATGGATGAAGCGAAGCGCGAGGTCGAAACGCTGGCGATCACGGCTGTAACGGTCGTCGGAAACCCGCATGGCTGTACTCCGGAGGCTCTCTGGGCAAAAATACGGAAAATCAGAATTGGGACAAATATCCCAAATTTGAAAGTTCGACAGAATGGTTTTCGCCAGCCACTATGTGGCCAGAACAGGGAGGAATGGCATGGAAGGCGAAAGCATGGGCACGGCGGCGCGGCAGTGGCGGGTGGGGCAGTGGCTGGCCGACGGCTCGATGGAGGCGGTGGCCGAGATCAACGCCCAGTGCCTGGAATTCCTCTGCACGCTGGCCTCGGGGCAGGGCCAGCCACTGCCCGAGATGTTTAGCGGTCAGGTGCTGGCCTGGCGCGAACTGTCATTGCCGGCCCGGGCGCAGCTGGCGGCCAGTCCCTATCTGCTGGTCGACGCTGGTTTCGGCGATGAAACGCGCTGGCTGCTGGCCTCGCGCCGCATGGTGCAGGATCTTCCCGCGCCCGCGGCCGAGCCGGCGTTTGCCGGGGCGGGGGCCGCGGAATTCATCCGCGCGGTGCTGGTTCTGGGCTGGCATCTGGCACGCGCCAATCGCCAGCTGGCGCGCGTGGTGCTGGGCATGACGCCGGCCTGCGCCACGCGCATCGGCGCCCTGGGCCTGCGCGATCTGGACTGGGTGGTGCAGCACCATCCCGAATGGGTGCGGCCGCGCTGGGAGCGCCAGCCCAGGGTGTGGCGGCATCTGCTGGGCGCGGCGCGTGAGCCGGGTGCGGTGCTGCTCACCCAGGTCAGCTTGCGGGGGCTGCAGTTGCTGGCCGCGAATGTGCTGGGGGTGCCGGCCGGGTTGCGGGGCAGGTCGTCGGCGATGTCATAGCCTCACCGCGCCGCGGGTATAGTCTCGCCTGTTGCTTGATAAGGGTGAGGTTGTCATGCGCGATCAGAACGGAAGCTGGCGTCCGCGGCGATATTCACTGTTCTGGATGGGCCCGGCGTTGTTGTGGGCGCACATCGGCCTGGCGCAGCAGCCGCCGGCACCGGGCATTCCCCCGCTGTCACTGACCCAGCCCTCCTATGTCTTCGACACCGGCGAGCAGCACCAGCTGCGCGTACAGGTGCTGGCGCGC
>Ga0164241_10004502_pt1 | contig 13457 bp, 6 predicted proteins | sample OricomyardsoilBY_FD_108780 | JGI IMG/M metagenome (GOLD analysis project Ga0164241, IMG submission 108780) | Backyard soil microbial communities from Emeryville, California, USA - Original compost - Back yard soil (BY) | ecosystem: Environmental > Terrestrial > Soil > Unclassified | place: USA...
TAGCTACAAAAAGCGCATCATGGCTACTGGCCATTAGTTAAATCTTATTCCGTTCTCAAATCTACCTGTCGGTAGACAGGCTCTTCACCGGGTTTGCTATGGCTGCTTTTATTGCCTGGAAGCTTACTGTTGCTAAAGCAATAAAAACAACAATTAAAGCAACAAATGCAAACAGCCACCAGCTTATGGCAATGCGATAAGGATAATTTTGCAACCATTTGTTTGCAGCCATATATGCCAGCGGCGAGGCAATGACTAAAGCAATTACAACTAACTTTATAAAATCTATTGACAGCGTTGTTACAATGCTTTTCACCGATGCACCTAATACTTTGCGTATGCCTATTTCTTTTGTTCTTTTTTCTGCGGATAAAACAGATAATCCAAATAAACCAATGCAGGAAATAAAAATGGTTAGCGCTGCGCCGAACAAAATAATCTGTTTCCATTTTTCAACATCGGCATATTGTTTCCTGTTTTCATCATTTTTAAACACATAAGAATAAGGGCTCATCTGGTAAAACTGCTGATATATTTTTTGTATCCATTTTAAACTTGCAGCTGCTGTGTTGGGTTTTATTTTGATATAATAAATTCCATACGAGCCATTCATATTAAATAACTGCGGTGTTATTCTTTTGGTTAATGAAGCAAAGTGATAGTCTTTTACCACGCCGATTACATGATACGTTTCGTTGCTGTTTCCCAAAATTTGTAAAGTTTCACCAACCGGGGTTTTCCAATTTGCCGCTTTTACAAAACTTTCATTCACGATAACAGATTGTGTGGAATCAGCGGGAAATGCTGTTGAGAAATTTCTTCCTGCTATTAATGGGATTTTTAATAAAGGCAAATAATTTTCATCAACAGTTTCGCTGGTAAAATATACAGTAGAACCCGCCGAATTTTTTGTACCTGTGCCCCATTCGCCGGCATTCTTTACGCTAACACCAATAATGTTTGGATTCTTCAATAATTCATTTTTAAAAACAGCAACATCATTTGGTGTTAGGTTATTTTTATTTACAATGACAAGATTGTTATCATCATAACCCAAATTTGTTTTGGTCAAAAAATTAAACTGCGCATAAATAATAAACGTAGCAATGATTAAGAATGATGCCAGCGCGAATTGCAAAACCACTAAACTTTTTTGCAGGTAATTTTTCCCTGAAATATTAAAGCGGCCATATAAAGTTTGCACCGGGTTATAACCTGATAAAACCAATGCAGGATAAAAACCTGCCAGCAAGCCTGTTATGAGATACAAAGCAATATAACCTGCAATCAATTTTACATCGAACAAATAAGAAATAGATAAAGCTTTATTAAAAAGATCATTAAACAAAGGCAACAGTAATTGCGCTAACACGATGGCAAATACAAAAGCAACCGTACACAAGAAAAATGATTCGCCGAGAAACTGTATAATAAGTTGTTTTCTTTCGCCACCAATTACTTTGCGAATGCCCACTTCTTTTGCTCTTCTAACTGAACGTGCAATGGTAAGATTTACAAAGTTGATGCAGGCAATCAGCAGCACAAACAATGCAATGCCTGAGAGTATATACGCATACATGGGATTGCTTGCATTGGTTAAGCCATTGTCCGCAGGCAGTTCCGTGTTCAAATGCATATCAAGATACGGTTGCAAAAAATAGGCGCCCATAGGAATATCACCAGGATTGCCACCATCATTTTTCAGCATTTCGTAAAATGTCTGTTTCGCATCTGCAACATAAAAGCTTTGCATTTGTTTTTCCACTGTTTGCAGGGTTGCTTTTTCATCCAATACCACAAAAGTGTTTAGGAAAGAATTAAACCAGTTGTGGATGTCCTTTGCATCAACATCAGATACTTTGAAAGGCAGCAGGACATCAAATTGTATGGAAGAATTTTGCGGGCAACGTTTTGCAACAGCCGTTACTTTGTAAGAAACAAAACTGGTATCTTCTTTTACCATTATTACTTTGCCCACAGCATCTATTCTAGCAAAATATTTTTTTGCAGCATCTTCGCTCAATACAATAGAATGTGGTTCTGCTAAACAGGTTGCAGGATTTCCCGATAATAAAGGGAATGTCAATACAGAAAAGAAATTGGAGTCAACATGTAATACGCCACCCTGTTCCTGTACTTCGGTTCCTTTTTGAATGTCTTCAGTTCCGCCCTGCACACGGACAAAAGATTTTATTCCGGGAATATTTTGCGTAAACCTCGGTCCTTGTAAAACACCTGTGCTGCCAGATTCACCGTGTTTGAATTTTCTCGCAATGCGGTAAATGTTGTTTACATTTTTATGAAAACGGTCAAAGCTTACTTCATCTTTAACATACAACATTATCAGCATGGCGCAAGCCAGGCCCAAACTTAAACCTGCAATGTTGATAAAAGAATAAACCTTGTTGCGCGCAAGGTGTCTGAAAGCTGTTTTCGCGAAGTGTCGTGCAGGGAAATAATTTTTAAACATAAAAAACAATTTTTGATGTCTGATTTAATAATGTCTGTGTCTATTCACCATTGACTATTCACCACTCACGTTTTTTTATTCCGTTCTTAAATCTACCTGTCGGTAGACAGGCTTTTTACAGGGTTTGCTATCGCTGCTTTGATTGCCTGAAAGCTGATGGTAACCAAAGCAATCATAATGGCAGTAATGCCAGCCACTAAAAATATCCACCAGCTTATCTCAATCCTGTATTTATAATTCTTTAACCAATTGCTCATTGCCCACCATGATACAGGAAAAGCAATAAGGCAAGAAACAGCAACGAGCTTTAGAAAATCTTTTGATAATAATGTGGTGATTCCTGCAATGCTTGCTCCTAACACTTTTCGCACTCCAATTTCTTTTGTTCTTCGCTCTGCTGTATATGCTGCTAATCCAAATAAGCCTAAACATGAAATAATAATCGCCAGCGCAGCAAACACACGAGATAATTTACTGATGAGCATTTCACTTAAAAACATTTGATTGAACTGGTCATCAACAAACGAGTATTCAAAAGGATAAGCAGGGTTGTCTTTTTTCATGACTGCGCCGATGTTTGCTATTGCAGTTTCTAAATTGCCTGCGGCCTTTACTTTTATATACAATAAATTTGTTGCCTGCGGTATGTTATAAAAAATAACCGGTGCAGATTTACCATACATATCTCCATATACATAATCTTTTATTACGCCCACAACCTGCAAATGATAGCCGCCTTTGTCGGTTTGGCGATCCACTATTTCCCCAATAGCGCTTCCGTTGCCTAATAATTTTGCCATTGATTCGGTAACAATAACGTTCATGGGATGGATAGAATCTTTAGGTGTATGATCATCGTTGAACTGCACTTCATCAGTTGGTTGAAAATCTCTTCCTTCGACCAGGTGCATTCCCGTAGTTGATATAAATTCCCGGCTCACTATTCTTTGAGAAATAACAATATTACTGTTAGGGTCTTTGCCCGGCCAGGTAACAGCGATTGTATTATTTCCGCCGCCAAGCGTATTATGATCTGCCAGTGCCACGTTCTTTACAAAACCGATATTCAGGAGATCTTGTTTGATGGCCGGAAAATCTTTTACAATATCGCCCTGCGCATTAATTTGCACCAGGTTATTTTTATTGTAACCCAGATCCCTGCTTTTGATATGTTGTATTTGCTGAAATATAACGATGGTGCTGATGATGAGCACAATTGAAACAGCAAATTGTGTGATCACCAAACCTTTTCTTATGACAGAAGCGCTTCCTGTTTTTAATTTTATTCCTTTTAAAACAAATAAAGGGTTAAAGGATGATAAATAGAATGAGGGATAACTTCCGGCGACAAGCCCGCAGAGTAAGGTTAGCAACGATAATGCAATGAAATGATAGGGATTGGCTAATCCTAACGAGAGATCCTTTTGCACTAATGAATTAAATGCCGGCAAGAGCAACGACATAAGTATCATTGCAACCACTGCTGCAAGAAAAGCCATACATATCGCTTCACCAATGAATTGAAAGATCAGTCTTTTCTTTCCTGATCCCAATACTTTTCTTACGCCGATTTCTTTTGAGCGCTTCTCACTGCCCGCCGTGGCAAGGTTCATAAAATTGATACAGGCAATGAATAAAATGATCCAGGCAATGATGCTGAAGAGTTTCACATATAATATTCTTCCACTGCCAGTCATTTTGCCGTTATCAAAATCATTATACAAATGCCAGTTATTCATACCAAATAAAAACACATGCACCGATGATTTATCGCTTTCGGTTTTTTGTGTGGTGAAATCGTAAAAAGGATTGAGCAGTTTTTTATTGATGGAATTTGCATCAACACCTGGCTGCAATTCAACATAAGTAGTAATTCCAAAATTAAACCAGGTTGATACCCGCGGGTTGGCATCAAGATAAACTTTGAACGGTGCCAGCCACTCAAATTGTATCGTTGAATTTTCAGGGAGGTCTTTTAGCACACCACTCACTACATAATCGTGTTTGTTGTCCATGCGCACCGTTTTTCCGAGCACGTCTTTTTCATCACCAAAAAATTTCCTCGCGGTTTGTTGTGTGAGTACGATTGAATGTAGCTGAGAAAAGGCAGTACCAGCATTGCCTTCAACAAATGGCAAGGTAAACATGCTAAAGAAAGAGGGCTCTACATATTCGCCTGAAGCATTCACCGCTTTATTGCCAATCGTAAATAGAAATGAATTCTCTTCCGTTGCGCGGCATGTATTTTCAATGCCAGGAATAGTTGCCTGCATGGCAGGTGCCATCGGGCCTGCTGTTGAAGAATGGGTAAACACGCCATCATCAACTTTAGCGTTTGTTTTTACAAGAAAAATGCGGTCTTTATTTACATTATTGCTGTCAAAATTTACTTCATCCTCAACCCATAAAAATATAAAGGCCGCGCAGGCAATACCAATTGCCAGGCCAAAAATATTGAGAAAGCTATAACCTTTGTTTCGCTGAAGATTTCTGACGGTTGTTCTTAAAAAGTTTTTGAACATGATTTTCGATTTATGACCTGCCTGCCGACAGGCAAGTTTATGATTTTGTGATTTATGATTTATTGGCTCTTCATTTTCAATTATCAATTAATTATTCCGTTCTCAAACTCTTCACCGGGTTTGCAATCGCTGCTTTGATTGATAGAACTAACCATTATCCTTATTTACAACATCTGATTCACATTGTTTTCTTAAAAACGCTTCAATCTCTTCGAACCTCTTTTTCTCTTTTTCATCGTGCCCTTCTCCGGTTTGCATATATATTGCCCAACCTAATGGTGTACCATGATAGACACGATCCGTCGCATCAAGTCTTGCACCAGCTTCTAAGAGTAACTTAACAGATGTAAGCGAACCTGAATACACAGCTTGGTGAAGTGCACTTGCATGAGAATGAAAACCATCAAGATTATCAGGATGTGCATTTACATCAACACCTGCATTAATTAAGAAAGCTATCACTTCAGCGTTCCCAAAAAATGATGCAACAATCAATGCCACCTGCATATCAGAAACAGTTGCGTTTTTAGCAAGACGCATAACATCGCTCATTCGCTCAAGACCAACAGCCGCCGCTATGGTTAGCTCTGCACCTTTACTGATAAGGTGCGCTGCAGCATCAATATTATTATGTGCCAGCGCTCCGTGCACACGTCCAACCGCAGCGCCTGCATCTATCAAAAGGTCAATTAATTCAATCTGCACACCGCATTCTTTTGGAATTCGACCCGTAGCAACAAGCCCGAGTGTATAAGTAAGTTGGTACTGATAGGTATCTGTTGGATTGCTTTGTAAAGCCTTTAGAATAGTTTGTGTTACTGACATAATATTTTCCGGCAACTTTTCATGACGGATAGGATTATCAGCAACAAACCAAAGCAGGTACGGATTTTTAAAATAGCCTTCTTCAGTTGGCGTATCCAAACGCTTCGTAATTAATTGCGGATTTGTTTCAAGCAGGCGTTGCAGTAAAGATATATTTCCACTGTCAATAGCCTCAACTGCTTTGCGAAATAAAGAGTCAGTAATATCCGAATTTTTCATCTAAAAGTTTTAAAGCTATTAATCTGTTCATGAATGTTATTTTATAATTGCGATGTAATTTCTCCCAGCAATAAAAATCCCGCTATTTCTAAACCGGCTTTTATCAGCGTTGCTTTTGAAGCAACATTGTTCATGCCGGTTCGGGCTGCCGGAACTCTACCACCGAGGTAGCATTGTTTTTTCAACTCCTGGATAAGATAACTCCCTAATCCCTTCCTGCGACAATCTTCTCTCACTTCCATGTATAAATCGGCAAACGGCATATTGTAATGAAGAAAAAAACCGCCTGTTGCCACTACCTCGTTATTTAATTCCAAAACATAATTTCCAACAGGCTCTGCTTTGTGTTCAAAAACGACATCGCTTTCATTACGTTTTCTAAACAGGACATTAACTAGTTTAATATTAGTAGTTGAACCTTCCTCCAGCAAAATTGTATTTGCATTTATGTTTTGTGCGTATTCATATAACATGGAGGTTAATAAAAAATCATTGCTCTGGCATTCTATAAAGACAGATTTTGAAGCCTGCAATAATTTTAAGAAAGCTGCTGAAGATAAATTTCTAAAAGAAGGAATAATATAAAATTCAAAAACCGTGTCCCGGTCTTTAGGGTTTTCATATCCTGCTACGGAACCATACCCGATTTTTTGTTCATCATATATTACAATATAGCTGTCTGATAAACCACGTTCATGACGGGAATTGTACCTGATTTGAAAATTGTTTTCCTGTAAGTATAAATTTCGCAGATGCAAAATTTCTGTCAGGTTGATTTTAATTACATCAAGCGTCATTTTGTAAAGTGTTTATCCTCTTAATTTCAAAAAATCCTGGTTCAGACTTACTCCGTTCTCAAACTTTTTACCGGGTTTGCTATGGCTGCTTTGATGGATTGAAAGCTTACTGTGATTAATGTAATCATCAATGCGCCAACGCCTGCCGCAATAAAAATCCACCATGGTAATGTTGTGCGGTAAGTATAATTTTGCAGCCATTTATGCATGAAATAATATGATAGCGGAACAGAAATGAGGAAAGAAATAATAACAAGAGCAATAAATTCTTTTGATAATAAATTCCAGACATTAAATACAGTCGCGCCTAAAACTTTTCTTACACCAATTTCTTTCCTTCGTTGTTCTGCCACAAAGGATGTTAAACCAAATAAGCCTAAACAGGAAATAATTATTGCCAGCAGGGTAAATACGTTGGAGAGTTTGCCAACCTTTACTTCGGTATCAAATTTTTTCGCATAATCATCGTCCGTAAATTTGTATTCGAAAGGCTGGTCAGGATTATACTTTTGAAACACGGCTTTAATTTTCTTTACCGCATCATTTGCATTAATTGCATTACTCAATCGTAATATCGCCATGTTACCGGGCTCATCAGCAATACCATAAATCACAGGTCTTGCATCATCATACGGGGATTCTATCACCATGTTTTTGATAACGCCGATAACTGTATAGGGCTGCCCCCACCATGTACCACTTGAACCGACAGGATGCTTCAATCCCATATATTTCACTGCTGCTTCATTTAATATAACCTTTGATGAATCTGTGAGAAAATCTTTTGAAAAATTTCTTCCGTCAACTAATTCCCAGCCAACAGTTTTGCCATAGTCAAACGAGGCGTTCACCACACCAAAATCTATGGACAGATTGGGGTCCTTACCAGTCCAGCTAAAACCGCTTGTACTATTCCATATAGCTGTTGTAGGGCTTTGTGATTCTGCCATTAAAGTGATTACGCCTGTTTGCACTAATTCATTTTTTACCACATCAAAATGATTATGAATATTAGGATTGGATGTTGGAATAGTAATGAGATTTGCCTTTGTATAACCAACCGGTCTGTTTTTGGCAAACTGAATTTGTTTATATACGATAGCAGTAGCAATGATAAGCGTAACAGAAACTGTAAACTGCAATACCACTAATGCTTTGCGTGGAATAGCAGCGTAACGGCTTGCTTTAAATGTACCTTTTAAAACCTGCAGTGGTTTAAATGATGATAAATAAAAAGCAGGATAGCTTCCGGCAATTATGGATGTAATAAAAATGCAGGCAATGCTAATAAGCCAGAAATAAATATTGCTCCATGGCATTGTTATTGTTTTGCCGGCAATGGTATTAAAGCGTGGAAGCGTTAGCCAAACAATAAGAATGCTGATAATAAATGAAAAAACAACTGTTACAAACGATTCGCTGAAAAATTGCAGGATAAGTTGCCTTCGCAATGAACCAACCGTTTTACGAATGCCTACTTCTTTTGCCCGCTTTTCACTTTTTGCGGTGCTGAGATTCATAAAATTGATACAGGCAAGCAGCAATACAAACACGCCAATAATTCCAAACATCCAAACATATTGTATATCGCCGCCAACGTTTATACCATTTTTAAAATCAGCATACAAATGCCATTTACTCATGGGTTGAAGAAACAATGCCGGCTTTTTTTTCTGCGCCTCCGCATTCAGTTTTTTCATTTTTGCATCTTTAATTCTTGCATCAGCAGCATGTATATCTGCATTATCATTTAATTGAACAAAGAGTTGCGTAAAGTTGGGTCGCCAGGGATCGTCCATATCCTTTAATTGATTATTGACGTTGTACCAAAAATCCCACGTAGCGATAAAGTTTATACTTGATAATGTTGAGCTTTGCGGAAAATCTTTATAAACACCAGTCACTTTTAATGGCGGCATCTGGTCTATCTTAATTATTTTATTCAGTGGATTTTCATCACCGAAATAAGCTTTTGAAGCCGATGATGAAATAAATATTGAAGAAGGGTCATTAAACGCGTTGCGTGTGCCACGAAGCATTTGCAGTGTAAACATATCCGGCATTCCTTTTTCAAAGAAGCCGCCGGTTTGTTTTAATTTTTTATCGCCGATGGCAAGAATATGATCACCTTGATCAACTGCCATCACAATATGTTTGAAATCGCTATTGTAGTTAGTTCTTAATTCATTGGCAAGCGGGTAAGGAACGTTTGTCCATGTAACGCGTTCACCATTATTATCTAAATTTTGAATTACCTGCGCAATCTGGTTGTAGTTATCAAAGTTTTTATTAAATGAAAGTTCATCATATATCCATAAGCCAATTAATATGGTTACAGCCATTCCCAGTGAAAGACCGATGATATTGATAAATGAATGCGCCTTGTCTTTAACAAGATTGCGCCATGCGGTCTTAAAATAATTTTTGAACATAAAAGTTGATTTATAATTGTAAACTCATTTGTTGAATATTGTTATTACAGTACAAGAGTGCGACGCAACAATGCTTCATCCATGTTCTAAAGTTTGGTTCATAAAAATTCTTTTATTCATAATTGCTTATTCCGTTCTCAAACTCTCCACCGGGTTGGCTACAGCTGCTTTTATCGCCTGGAAGCTCACTGTAATTATTGTGATGATAATTGCAAGCAATGCCACCAATAGAAACACACCGGCGCCAATGCTGATGCGATAATCATAGTTCAATAGCCAGTTATGTAAAAAGTAATATGAAATGGGTGCAGCAATCAGGCAACTTATTAAAACCAACACAATAAAATCTTTTGATAGCAACAGCCACACCTGTTGCACCGATGCACCAAGAACTTTGCGAATACCAATTTCTTTTGTTCGTTGCTCAGCAATGTAAGCAGCAAGTCCAAATAAGCCCAGGCAGCAAATAAAAATAGCGAGAGTAGCAAATATGCCCGCAAGCTTTCCGATCAATATTTCAAGATTAAATTTCGAAGCATATTCTGTGTCTGAAAAAGAATAGTCATACGGATAAGCAGGATCATATTTATTAAAGATGGCAGTAAGCTTTGCAATGGCATCCTGCGTTTTTATATTTGGCAATAGCCTGTATATCAGGTTGCCCTGCGGATCGGTAGAACAGAGAAACATGGTTGGGTCGGCAGCTTTAAAAGGGGATATCATTAATGCATCTTTCACAACGCCTGCAATAGTAAATTCTTTGCCCTGCCAGTTTATTTTTTGTCCGACCGGATTTTTAAACCGCATACGTTTTACGGCCGTTTCATTAAATATTACGCTTGTGCTATCATAAGCACTGGAAAAATCTCTTCCGTCGCTCATGCGCATGCCAACTGTTTTAAAATAATCTTCCGATACGATTATCGTTCCCATTTCTATTGTTTCACCGGGGTTTTTGCCAGGCCACTGATCAACATCCGAATGCCAATACACATTAGTGGCGGGGCTACTTGCAGTTGTTATGGATGAAACGACGCCTTTTGTTATTAATTCATTTTTTAAAGCTGCAAAGTTTTTATCCAGGTCGTCATTCATATTAGTTGATAACAGCCTGTCTAAACTATAACCGGTAGGTCTGCTTTTCGCGTACTGAATTTGCTGGTAAATAATAACAGTACTTATAATTAAAGCAATAGAACAACTGAACTGTATCACCACTAATACTTTTCTTGATACAGAAGATTTACCTGCTTGTATGGAACCTTTTAAAACCTTTACGGGATTGAACGATGAAAGATAAAATGCAGGCCTGCTGCCGGCAAACAAAGCGGTTAGCAACAGGCTGCCAACCATTAACAACCAGAAATAAATATTTCCGAATGGAAAGATGATATGGCTTTCGGTTAACGTATTAAATGCAGGCAATGACATTGACGCAAACAATACCGCAAAAACGAAAGCAATAGTGGTCAGCAAAAAAGCTTCCATCAAAAATTGTATGACAATATCCTTTCTTTGAGAGCCGATCGCTTTTCTGACGCCCACTTCTTTTGCTCTTTTTTCTGAACGGGCCGTTGTAAGATTGATGAAGTTGATACAGGCAATAATCAACACCAGCAAACCAATGATAGAAAACATCTTCACATAATCAAGAAAACCGGCAGTATCCTGGCCATTTACATAATTTGAATACAAATGCCAGCGCTCCATAGGTTGCAGCATGACATAAGAATTCATCGCATTGGTGTTACCTTTTTGAGTATGTTCGATATTCCTGATTTTCGGAGCGACCTGCGCGTACGAAATTCCGGGCTTTAGTTTTACAAAAATTTGAAGATTATTATTGCCGAAACTACGTAGCCCATCCTCTTTTGCGGAAGGATTAATCGCATACGCATAAGAAGATGGAACCACATAGTTAAAACTAAATGTTGCATTACGGGGCACATCTTTTATAATGCCTGTAACTTTAAGATCATGCGCATTATCAAAGCGCACCGTTTTGCTCATAGGATCTTCATTTCCAAAAAGTGATTTTGCCAGGGATTGCGAAAGCACAATCGAATAGGGGTCGTTAAGCGCTGTGTTCGCATTGCCTTCAATAAATGGATATTGAAAAATTTTAAAAATATCTGTGCCTGATATTGCACCTTTTGTGTACAGTTTTTTATCGCCAACAATCAATCCATGATCACCTGTCCAATCACTTTCTGCTACATATTCTACTTCGGGAATTTGTGTGCGCAATGCATCGGCTAATTTTAATGATGTGGTTTGAAATGTAAGCGTATCTCCATTACTGTTAAAGTTTCTTTGCACACGATATACCGATTGATATTCCGGCAAAAATTTATCAAACGAATATTGATCATATACCCAAAGGCCAATTAATAGTGCAACAGCCATTCCTATAGCAAGGCCAAGAATATTTAATAAGCTATAACCAATCGTCTTAGTTATATTTCTCCATGCGGTTTTTAAATAATTTCTAAACATATTTCTTCCTTTTAATTTTTATTCTTCATTTAACCATAGCCAGTAGTAAACAAACAATTTTAAAAGATTCCTATTCACCTCTTACAAGAAAACTTATCCTGCATCCAGGCTTCCACAAGTCCTCTTTAGGGGATTTAGGGGTTTACTCACTCCTCAAGCTCTTTATCGGATTGGCAACCGCTGCTTTTATTGATTCATAACTAACCGTTAGTAAAGCAATCAGCACAGCAGTTCCGCCTGCAAATAAAAAAATAATCCAGCTCATATTGATCCTGTATGCAAAACCCTTCAACCAGCTATTAATAGCCCACCATGAAACGGGAATGGCAATAGCCATAGCAATTACAATCAAGCGTGTAAACTTTCCCGATAATAAATACACGATGTTGAAAACTGAGGCACCCAATACTTTTCGAACGCCAATTTCTTTTGTCCGTTGTTCGGCCATAAAAGCAGAAAGTCCATAAAGGCCAAGACAGGAAATGAAAATGGCCAGGATGGCAAATAAGTTAAAAATGTTACCCATTTTCTGTTCGCCTTTATACAAATTGTTGAGGTCGTTATCAAGGAAGTTATAGGTAAAAGGATAGGCAGGATTAAGATCGTGGCTTATTTTGCCCAAAGCATTAATTGTCGCTTCCGTTTTTCCGGGCTGTGCACGCAACATTACATAACCGCCATATTTACTGAATCTCAAAACCAAAGGATCAATAGCATATTGCAGGGGCTTAAAATTAAAATCCTTAACCACACCGATGACATTCCCCTTTCTTCCGGCAAAAGAGATGCTTTTACCAACGGCATTATTTATATTCATTCCCATTAAATGCATTGCGGTTTCGTTCAAAACATAATTGGAACTATCTCCCGTAAACGATTTCGAAAAACTACGCCCGGCAAGCATTTTCATATCAAATACATTGATGAAATTTTCATCCACATCCATAGAAGGAATCACTACCTGCGATTTTGGATCCTTGCCTTCCCATTGTACATCTATGGTTCCTGTAACAAGTTCGGTAGGAAGATCTGATATAATGCTGAAATCCTGTGTATAGGGATTTTGTTGTAAGTCTGCTACCAATACCTGTTGTTTGTTCCAAAGGTCCCCGGCCATGTTCATGTATAATAGGTTTGATTTGTCAAACCCAAGATTTTTATTTTTTATAAAATTCAATTGCTGGTAGACAACTGCTGTGCCAACCAACAGGATGATAGAAACGCCAAATTGTGTAATCACCAACCCGTTTCTAAATAGAAGATTACCGCCGCCAATTTTCAATTTCCCTTTCAAAATATTTATAGGATTAAATCCTGAAAGAAATAAGGCAGGATATATGCCCGATAGAATACCCGTTAGTAAGGCAATGCCTATCAGCATCAATAACAGGTTTCCGTTCAATAAATCAAAAGAAAGATTTTTATCCGCAAGGGTATTAAATGCAGGAAGCAATAACCAAACAATTGTAACAGCAATTACTAATGACAAGAAAGAAATAATGAATGATTCACCTAAAAACTGCATCATTAGCTGACTGCGGCTTGCACCAACCACTTTACGCAGACCCACTTCTTTTGCCCGGCGCTCCGAGCGTGCAGTAGCAAGGTTCATAAAATTGATACAGGCTACAAGCAGTATGAAGATGGCAACTATAAAAAAGATGGTTACATATTGAATGTTGCCCTTTCCCGGCAA
>Ga0164241_10004503_pt1 | contig 13457 bp, 15 predicted proteins | sample OricomyardsoilBY_FD_108780 | JGI IMG/M metagenome (GOLD analysis project Ga0164241, IMG submission 108780) | Backyard soil microbial communities from Emeryville, California, USA - Original compost - Back yard soil (BY) | ecosystem: Environmental > Terrestrial > Soil > Unclassified | place: USA...
CGCGCGGCGCAATCCCTGCCACAGCGACTCCCCTACGCCGCGTTCGGGCGGACGAGCAATGAGCACGAGATCCGCGTACGGCTGCTTGAGTTCGGCGAGATTGGCGCGCGTCGCCTCGAACGCGTCTTCCGTATCCTCGATCTTGGTCACGAGGAACATTGCTTCGCGTCGCACGCCGCTGTCGCGGATGGCTTCACCGATGCCGCGTTGCGTGTGGTAGTCGCCCGAGGTATCGATGAGGCGGTAACCCGCTTCGATGGCCTGCGCTACCGAGTCGACGGTGTGATGCTTCAGTTGATAGGTACCCAGCCCGAGAACCGGCATCTGCCGGCCGCTGAGCAAGGTGACCGTGGGCGTGGTGACCGAGGGAAGCGCTTCACGCTCCAACATCGGGTCGAAGCTGTGCTGCTCGCGCTGCAGCGTGTGAATCAGGGCTGCCATGTGAGCAAGGCTAGGGGCGGCGGACCCGCGCGGCTATTGCCGAGAATACGTAGGCCGAGTGCATGCAGGCCTCACTGGTCCTTGCCGCGCTGGCCGGCGGGCTCCGGCAAGTAGTCGAGCTTGTCCAGCGCCGAGAATTGTTCGTTCATTCCATCGAGCGTGGCCATGTCGACGGCATCGAGATCGAAGTCGAAGAGCTCGAGATTTTCACATTGATGATCCACGCGGTAGGCCTTGGGCATGGGAACCACGCCCCATTCCAGGTTCCAACGAAGGATGATCTGCGCGGGAGTCTTGCCGTGTTTTCGCGCCAGCTCGCCGAGCCGCTTGTCGCCGAGTCTTTTCCCGCGCGTCAACGGCGAATACGCCTGCACGACGATGCCGTGTGCACGGCAGAAGTTCAGCATGTCGAGACTGTGTCCGAACGGACTCCATTCGATCTGGTGCACGGCCGGCATCTCGCCCGTGGCGTCTGCAAGCTCCCTGAGCTGCTCGATCTTGTAACTGCAGACGCCGATGTCGCGCACCAGGCCTTCGTCGCGTGCGCGCATGAGTCCGCGGAACACCTTCTCGCCCACGCCTTTCTTCGGCGCGCGGTGAATCAGCACGAGATCGGCGTAAGCCAGTTTGAGATCGTCGAGGTTCTTCACCGTGGCTGCATGACCATCGTCGTTCTCTTCGACCTTCATCACGATGAACAGGGATTCTCTCGGCGCGGAGTGCCGCCGCACCGCGTGGCCCACGCCGGGTTGGGTGAGATAGTCCGCAGAGGTATCGACCATGCGGTAACCGAGTTCGAGCGCGTGCTGCACCGATTCGGCGGTGTGCGTGGTGAGCATCCACGTGCCGAGACCGAGCAGCGGCATTTTGTGGCCCGTGCGAAGGACCACGTTCGAATCCAGGGAGAGTGAATCCGGCCGTTCGATGATCGGCGCCCGGACATCGCGACCTGGCTGAGGGGAATGCAAGACGCCTCCTAGAGCGGAGAATTCTGCGCCACGCGCAAGTCGTCAGAAGGCAGCGGTTCCGGTTGTTGGGGTTCCGCATCACGGACCGGATGTAGGACCGGGACTTCATCCGAGAACTCGTACGTCTCGATCTCCCTCACCCGCTCGAAGATCTCTTTCAGGATCACGGCGGCCAGGGTCCCCATCAGCGCGCCCGCAATCGCTATTTTCGGTGTGGATATCATGGGACAAAGCTAGGCCGGCGGGCTGGGCGGCACCATCGGACCGTGGACGAGCGGCGCGTCAGCCCCCGCTGCCTCCTGGGGTCAGAACGCGGAGTGCGTCACCTGCACTTTCCTGTAAAGGGAAGCGCCAGCGGTCCTTCGCCGGCGCTCGCCTAACAAGGATCAATATCGATCGTCGCCGCCCCTGCCGCCATGGCCGTCGCGGTGGGCGTCTGCCAGCAATCCCGCGGCGAACCAGGCGCCCGGGGTTGCCGGCGTGCCCGTGGTCGGGTTCGCGGGCGTCACGGAGCGGATCAGGAGCACCGGGCGGTTGTCGGCCGTATCACCGCAATTGAGCGGCGGCGTCGCACCCGTGGTGTCGGTGAGTTTGCCGCGGACCACGAAGTCGCCGTCGGGGTCGAGGTCGACGGGCTCGGAATTGAACGGCGTGAGGATCAGCGCCGCGGACACCGCCGGCGGCACCGGTACGTTGCGGCAGAAGAGCGAGAGGATCACCTGGCGCGGGCCTGCGCGGGTGCCGAGGCCATCACCGCCCAGCAGCACCACGCCTTCGCCGTGCGCACGAATGTCGCCGTTGGTCTTGAGGATCGCGTCGAGCGACGAAATGCCCCATGGCGCGCCAGCCGGGGCCACCCCCGCAACTGTGTTCAGCGCAGGAACGCCCGCGGCCGACCGGAACACCTGGTTGCCCGTGCCGTGATCGAATCGGAAAAGGATCGAGGAATAGCCGCCGCCGCCCGCGAAGGCGGTCCCCGCCGCGGCGAGGCCCGCGATGGCGACAAAACGAGAGAAGTTCATTGGAGGCTCCTGCCTGGTTTGTTGTTACCCCGATGAGTAACAAGACAGGAGCCGCCGGTTCCCGCGATGCGGGCGCGCGTCTAGCGTGCTGCAGCATCCACGATGCGTCCGGAGTCGACCAGCGACGTCTTCAATTCCTTTGGCCGGTTGATGAGAACGACTGACGCGAAATTTCGGACATCGCAATTGGCCAGCGTCGACGGACCCACCACCACCGTGCTCATGCCGCCGGCGTTCACCGAGGCATTGACCGTGGTCAGCCTGGCGAGATTGACCGTACCGCTGCCCTTCATTTCCACGGTGACGTCCTCGACGCGACCTGCAGCGTCGACGGTGGCCTTGCCTTCGGTCGAGACGAAAAGGCTTCGCTGGTCGTAACCCTCGATGCTGAGGCGACTCTCGCCATTGAGGTGGAACCGCGAGATCGAAGGTGCCGTAACGACGAGGTCCAGCGTGGCGCCCGTGTGCACGAGTTGATCGTGGATGTGACCGCTGTCGACCTCCAGCGTGGACACCGATCGATGCGGGCCCCGCGCGACTATCTTTCCTTCGCCCGGCGCCTGTACGTAGCGCACGACGCTTCGCACACCGAGCGACAGCGAGGTGCTGCCATCCCACGGAATTTCCCGCGTGATGATCTCCTGGCGGCCGCTGTCCTTCGCGGACGCCAGGGCATACGCGCCGCTGAAGCATCCGGCCGAAACCAGCGCAGCGCCGAGCGCGACGAGCATGAGACGAGTAGTGGATTTCACGAGGGGATTCCAGGTTGTGAGGTGTTGGGAAGAAATCGAAAGCGAAGCCGCGAGTAGCGGCCGATGGCGTTGACCAGGGCCTGGCCGGCGAGCGCCAGGAGCGCCACCAGCGAGACCGCGGCCGCCATGAGGCCGAAGCCACAGAGCAGCGTCGTGGCGACGCCGCCGGGCAACTCGAGCGATGCGCCAGCGAAGATGAACCAGATGCCCGTGGCCACGAAGCTGACGACGGTGAGGGCGAGAACGAAGGCCACGAGTCCGAGCAACGGCGCCGCGACGCACAGCAGTACAGTGTTGATGGCGCCGAGCGCCACCGCGCCCGCGAGAACGTGCGCGCCGGAGCGCACCGAGGGAGCGCTTTCGAAGGATTCGATGCGCAAGGCCAGTCGATGTTCGTCGGCGAGGGCGTGCGGCTCCCCCAGTGCTGCGACCATGTCCGGCTCGGTGCGATTCGCGGCGACGCCTTCGTCGAAATGCGCCGCGTAGTCGGCCAGGATCTCGTCGACCGCCGCCTGGGGCGCGCCACGCAGGCCCGCCCGGAGCGCGGCGAGGAATTCGGCACGACCGCTCACTTGCGACCTCCGACGATGCCGTTCACCGCGCGTGTGAATGCGTGCCAGGCCGTGCGCTCGCGAACCAATTCGGCTCGCCCGGCCCTGGTGATGCGGTAGTACTTGCGCGAAGGCCCGGAGGCCGACTCCACGAGATAGGTTTCCACCAGCCCTTCCGTGTACAACCTGCGCATGAGTGGATAGACCGTGCCTTCACCCATGCCGATGGCCTCGGCCAGCCGGCTCGCGATGTCGTAGGCATAACCGTCCGCCTGTGCCAGTAGTTCGAGTACACATAACTCGAGCACGCCTTTCTTGAGCTGGATGTCGATGGACTCTGACATGGATGTGCCGCCGGAACCTTATAAAGCACAGTACCTGTTAACGCAAGGTACTGGCCTCCTTCAAGCGGCAACCAGCGCGTTCAGCGGGGTAGTTCGACCGTGAAGCGGCTGCCGCCGCCGTCGCGCGGCTCATGCGACACCGAGCCGCCGTGCGCCCGGGCGATCTGCCTGACGATGGCGAGGCCGAGGCCAGCACCACTCGACTGCGTGGCCGTGCTCGCGCGATGGAAGGGCTCGAAGATCCTTTCGCGGTCTATAAACGGAACTCCATCGCCCGCGTCCTCGACGACGATGCGGGCTTTGGTCGCATCCCTGCTGATGCGCACCGAGGTCGCACCGCCCGCATGAACGCGTGCGTTCTCCAGCAGGTTGCGGACGAGTCGACGCAGCAACATCGCGTTCGCCGTCAGGGTCACCGCCTCGCCGCCGGCTTCGATATCGAAGTACGCGGCCTCTTCCGCGGCCAGGGCCAGCAGATCGACCTGCTCGGCACCTTGCAGGCCGCTGGCGGCATCCAGCCGGCTCGACAACAACATCTCGCCGATGAGCGAATCGAGCTCGGCAATGCTGCGTGCGATCTCGGCGCTCGCCTTCGGCTCCGTGCCCGGCACGCGCTCGAGCGCCAGGCGGATGCGGGCCAATGGCGTGCGCAATTCGTGGGAGCAATTGGCCAGCAGCATCTGGTGTGCACGCACGAGTTTCTCGATGTGCTCGGCGGACTCGTTGAAACTTTTCGCGAGCGAGGCCACTTCGTCGCGGCCCTCTACGCTCACTCGGGCACCGAGGTTGCCGGACCCGAATTGTTGTACGCCGGTCTGCAGCCGGCCGAGACGCGCCGTGATGCCGCGGGTGAGTGGATAGGTCAACAGCGCGATCGCCGCGGCGATGGCGGTGAGCAGAAGGCCGAAATGCAATCCGTGGAGGAGGATGCGGTGCCTGGTATGAACCACCAGATGCCGGCCGTCCTCGAGGCGCTGGTTGTAGGTAGGGCCGGTTTTCGTCATCGACCAGCCCGCGTCCAGCGCCTTGCCGGGCGGCAACACCGGTGCGCGGTCTCCCACCTGCAGCATCAACGTGCCCTTCGCGTCGTACAACACGACGTCCGCGCGGGCCTGCCATGCCAGTGTCCGCATCACGACGCGCACGAAGTCGGGCCCGTCCTCCGGCTCCTGCTCGTCGAGCATCGTGGCGGCAAAGCCCGTCGAGCTCTCGATGCCTCCCAGCGCGAGGCGCGGCGGCGCGAAGTGATGCCACACCATGGCGCAGGCCACGAGGAACACCACCAGCGTCCCGACGATCGCCAGGTAGAGCTTGAAGTGGAGTTTCGTCAACGGTCCTGCTCTTTCGCGAACACGTAGCCGGCGCCGCGCAGCGTGAGGATGCGGCGTGGCCGCTTCGGATCATCCTCGATGGCGGCGCGCAGGCGCGAAATGTGCACGTCGATCGACCGGTCGAAATCCTCGAGTGACTCGCCCCGGGTAAGGTCCATCAGCGCCTCGCGCGACAGCACGCGCCCCGCCCGCTCGGCCAGCGTGAGCAGCAATGAAAACTGGTGCCCGGTCATGGTTTTTCGATGCCCGTCCAGGCGCACTTCGCGAGCGCCCTTGTCGATCTCGAGCCGGCCGAAGCGCAACACGTCGGCCGTTCGCGGGGCGTGACGACGTCGCAGGATGGCGCGCAGGCGCGCCAGCAGCTCGCGCGGCTCGAACGGCTTGGGTAGATAGTCATCGGCGCCGAGCTCGAGGCCGACCACGCGGTCGAGCGGGTCGCCGCGTGCCGTGAGCATGAGCAGCGGGATATCCGACTTCGCGCGAATGCTTCGGCACAGGTCCAGCCCGTCCGCATCGGGCAGCATCAGGTCGAGGATGACGGCGTCGAAGTCGTCGGCCGCAATGAGCCGCATCGCTTCGGCGCCATTCGGCGCCACGTCCAGCCGGAAGCCCGCCTCGCCCAGATAGTCGGCGACCATCGAGGCGAGGCGTGCATCGTCTTCGACCAGCAGTACTCGCGCAGACATGGGCTGCATTCTGCGCTGGCCGGGTTGCGGCAGGCTAGCCGCGATGATGTTCCTCGATCTGCTTCGCGAGTGCCGCGCGTTGCTCCGGCGACAACACTTCGGCGGCGTCGGTGATTGCAGTGACCACGCGCCTGGAGGCTTCGTCCAGCGATTTGATGCCGTCGGCCCGCAGCGTCTCGATCCGCGCCCGATCGATGCTGGGCGCCGTGATCGATTCATGGAACTGCCGGAAGGTGGCGGCGTGGGCATCGTGCGCCGCCTTCATCTCGTCGAACGCAGGCCGCAGGATGCCTTCGATCTGCTTTTTCTGGTCCTCGGACGCGCCGACTTTCGCCAGCATGGCGTTGAGGTGCTCGAGGTGGTGCTGGGGATCCGCGGACATGGGGCCGTGATGGCCGCCGCCCGAATGTGCGTAGGCCAGTGCGCCGGCGGCGATGGCAACGACAGACGCCGCGATGGCGATCAGGCCGACGCGGCGCCGGCTCGTGGAAGTGGATTCAGTCATGGGTCGTACTCCGTGTATCAGGACGGAAGTATGTTCGCGCCGCGGCGTTTCCCGTTGATCGCGCCTGTGTAAAGTTTTGTTAAGCCGCAGCGCGAAGGGGGCGAACTACGAAGACATTCGTTGACAGTACGAAATCCTTCGTAGTAGCCTTCCATTCCATGAAGCAAGACTCGAAAAACAACCCCACGCCTTCCGAACTCGCGATCCTCCAGATCCTGTGGTCACGTGGCCCGTCGACGGTGCGCGAGATCCACGAGGTGCTCGCGAAGGAAAAGGACGTGGGCTACACCAGCGCGCTCAAGTTCCTGCAGATCATGACGGCCAAGGGTCTCGTCACCCGAACGGAAGACCAGCGCGCACATGTCTACACGGCGAATCAACCCGCCGAAAAGACGAAACAGCAATTCGCGGCGGACGTGCTGAAGCGCGTATTCCACGGCTCCGCCACCCAGCTCATGCAACACGCCCTGTCCGGCCGTCGCGGCTCCAAGAAGGAGATCGAAGAGATGCGCCGCATGCTCGACGAATTCGAAAGGAAACTTCCATGACAACGAATCCTGAAATCATGCGGGTCCTCGCCTGGTCCCTTCTGCACTTCCTGTGGCAGGGCGCAGCCATCGCCGCCGTCGCCGCGGCCTTCATGTTCGTGTTCCGCAAGCCGGCGACGCGGTACCTGGTGGGCATCGGCGCACTGGCGCTGATGCTGGTGTCATTCGGAGTCACGTTTGCGTACATCAGCGGCATTTCAGAAACCGCCGCCGGAGCTTCGACTGCAGGGGCGCCGGCCGCCTCGCCGCTCTCGACCCTGCAAGTCACTGCGAGCCCCACGATATCCGCGGGCGGGCAAGCGCTCGCCGCCTCCGATGGCGGATTTCTCTGGATCGCGCGCGGCTGGCTGGCCGGCGTCTTCGTGTTCGCGCTGCGAATTGCGTTCGGGCTGCTGGTGATCGAATACCTGCGCCGGCGAAATCTCATCGCGCTGCCCGATGCACTCGTCGACCGCTTCCGTGCACTCCAGCGGAAGCTGGGAATTCGACGCGAAGTCCGCTATGCGGAGTGCAATTCGCTGAGCGTGCCGGCCGCCATCGGCGTCTTCCGGCCGCTGGTGCTGTTGCCGATGCGCGCACTGACCGGGCTTTCACCCGAGCAACTCGACGCGGTCATCGCGCACGAGCTGGGCCACATCAAGCGCTTCGACGTTGCCGTGAATTTTTTCCAGGTGGTCGCCGAATCGTTGTTCTTCTTCCATCCCGCTGTCTGGTGGCTGAACCGGCGGATTCGCGCCGATCGTGAGGACTGCTGCGACGATATGGCCATCGCCACGTGCGGCGGCACCGTCGGATACGCCCGTGCGCTCGCCATGATGGAGAACTGGCGCGCCGTGCCCAGCCTCGCCATGGCCGCAACGGGCAGCTCCGCGGCCGCGCGGGTTGCGCGCCTGCTCGGAGTCAGCACTAACCACCGCGGTGGCCGCGCCGCGCGCGTGGTGACGGCGTCGCTCGTGCTGGCCACGGCGTTGATGGCCGGCGCAGTGTCACTCGGCGTCGCGCATCCCGCGCTGGCCCAGGAAGACGAATCTCCCGTCGCGCAGCTGGTGGCGCTCGCGGACTCGGCTGTTGCCGCGGCGGAGCCGTCGACTTACGCAGTTCCGGTGACGTCCGAAGAACCCGTCGTCGCCGCGAAATCCACAACGGCGTCGGAAGCCGCGCCGCGCCCCGTAGCGCCACCCGCCCCTGCCGCCACTCCAAAACCGCCGCGCGAGGCAAAGCCAGCGCGGCCGGCAACGCCAGTCGCTCCGCCGAACCCGCCCAGCCCTGCATCGGATGCAAACAAGGCTTCGTATCTCAACGAGATGAGAAACGAGTTCGAGGATCTCGACGTCGACGCACTGATCCAGCTGCGAGTTCAGGATGTCACGGCCGAATACATCCACGAGATTCGCGAGCTGGGGCTGAAGCCAGACGTGAACGAAATCATCTCGCTCAAGGTGCAGGACGTGACGCCGCAGTACGTTCGTGACATTCGTGCGCTCGGGCTCAATCCCGGCGTGGATGAAATCGTGGCGATGAAGGTCCAGGACATCACGCCCGCGTACGTGAAGGAGATGCGTGCCAGAGGGATGGGAGCGGACATCAACGATCTCATCGCCATGAAGGTGCAGGACGTCACGCCCGAATACCGCCAGACGCTCGAACGCGCGGGCTACCAGCTCGACACGTCCCAGCTCATCCAGGCGAAGGTCATGGACATCACGCCGGAGTTCGTCGAGCAGGCCAAGGCGCATGGCTTCGAGAACCTGAGCTTCGACAAACTGGTTCAACTCAAGGTTGCGGACGTGCTGTGATGAAAACCCGAATCACTGCGTTGCTGGCCCTCGTGTTCTGCGTCGTCGCCTCGGGCCTGCACGCGGCCGAAGACTTCAAGGGCAGCTGGACGATCAGCCCTTCGAACGAGCCCGGACAGATCCAGTTCGGCCTGATACTCCGGCGCGAAGGGAGCCGCTCGCAGAGCGAGTCGGACTGGCCGGTCGAGGAATTCCAGGGGCTCGACCTGGCATCCTCCGCCAGACACGACGTGAAGTTCAGCATCACGCGTGACGCGGGCCGCCTGGATTGCGAGGGCTACCTCGGCAACGGCGAAGGCGCGGGGGTGTTCCAGTTCTCCCCTGACGGCGAGTTCGTGAAGTCCATGGCGGCCATGGGCTTCGACGGGATCAGCGACGAGATGCAGTTCGCCATGGCAGTGCATGACGTGTCGCTGGAGTTCGCGAAGTCGATGAGATCTGAGAAGCTGGCCGGCCTGACAACCGACATGCTCCTCGCATTCCGCATCCACGGCGTGACGCTGCAGTTCATCCGGGAGTTGCGCGCGGCCGGGATCGCACCCGAGGACAGCGACATGCTGGTGGCTTTCCGCATCCACGGCGTGACGCCGGCGTTCGTCTCGAGCGTCGGGAAGCTAGGCTACGCAGACCTCAAACCCGATCAGCTCGTCGCGATGCGAATCCATGGCGTGACACCCGACTACATCAGCGCCATGAAGGCGCGCGGGCTCAAGAACCTGACCATCGACAAGCTGGTCAGCCTGCGCGTCCACGGCATCGACTAGCCTCAGGGCGCGGCGGCCACCGGCAGCTTCGCCACGATCTCGTCCGCGATTTCGTCCATCAGCCTGTGCATGAGCTCTCGGTACGTGGGATTGGCTGACGGCATCTGCGTCAGTTCCTTGTACGGAAGGCCGTCGTAGGGGAAGGATCGGGATGCGTTGAACGGCACGCCGTTGATCTCGCCCACCACGTGGACGTTCACGCTATCGCCGCCAGAGATGGGTCTCGGGGCAAGACCCGGGATCAGGCCCGCAGTCGAACGATTCGAAAAGTTGTCGCAGCGCTCCAGCGTGTCGAACGCGTCGAGCCGGATTTTGACCGTCGTCGACGCTGGAACGCGGGCGGCAATCAGATGATCCAGGTAAACCAGCTTCGGCGGCTGATAAGCGTTGTCTCCGTACCAGCGTTCGCAACGGCTCAGGCCCCCGCCGACGTGCGTCCTGCGCGCGTCTTCGTCCCGCGCGTCCTCGATCGTCACGTGAGGTGCGTCGGCGTAGACCGCCTCGGGTGCGCCATTGTTGAAGGGTATTTGCACGCCGTAGATACCCGTCGTGCAGCCACCGAGCGACAGAACAGCCACTACCCCGGCCGACGCGACTGCCATTCGAATTTTCACGAGCACCCCCTGAATTCTTCCGTGGGGAGCATAGCGAGTTCATTCGCGGCTCGGTATGTTCCATGGATGAGCCTTCGGGGATCCTTCCTTCCGCAGTCCAATGTCGCGCTGTTTCTCGACGTGGACGGCACGCTGCTGGAGATTGCCGCCACTCCCGAGGCCGTACGCGTTCCTGCGGCATTACGTAACACGCTGCAGCTTGCGGCCAGGCGCGAGGACGGAGCGCTGGCCCTGATCAGCGGCCGGCCCATCGCCGAGCTCGACCGCTTGTTCGCACCGTTGGCGCTTCCGGCCGCAGGCCAGCATGGCGTCGAGATCCGGGACCCCGACGGCAGTATCTCGATGCCCGACATCGAAGCCGGTCAGTTGGACGGCGCCCGCGAAGTGCTCCGCGAACTCGTCCGGCACTACAAAGGCCTGCTGCTGGAGGACAAGGGATCGGCGCTGGCGGTGCACTTCCGGCAGGCCCCACAGTACGAGCGCGCCGCCATGGAGGTGATGGGCGGGCTCGCGCATCAGCTCCGCGAGAAATTCGTTTTGCGCGACGGGAAGTGCGTGATGGAGCTGACGCCGCGCGGTTACTCCAAGCGGGGCGCGATCGAGGCGTTCATGCGTCTGCCTCCGTTTGCGGGCCGCACACCCTTGTTCATTGGCGACGATGTGACGGATGAGGATGGGTTCGAGGCCGTTAATGCACTGGGTGGATATTCAGTGCGCGTGGGAGATCTGGCGGCGACCGCGGCGAAGTTCAGGTTCAGCAGCGTCTCTGCCGTGGTGGCGTGGTTGAGAGAGAGGAACCTGAACCGCCAGGTGAAGACACCGGTGCGGCGAAGGAACTAACGACGCTTCGGCCGCGCGGGCACCTTCGGCAACCCCGTGTGCTGGGTCTTGAAAGGCCTGTTAGGCCCGCCACCCCTCTTTCCTTCTGCGGCATCCCCGGTCCCCGCGGGCTGGTACGCGGGCACCAACTGCTGCTTCCCGTTCCCGATGAGGTCCGCGCGCCCCATTTTTCTCAGTGCTTCGCGCAGCACCGGCCAGTTGTTCGGGTCGTGGTACCGCAGGAACGCCTTGTGCAATCGGCGCTGCTTGATGCCCTTCGGGATGACCACTTCTTCGCTGTCACGCGTGACGCGCTTCAGCGGATTCTTCAGCGTGTGATACATCGCGGTCGCGGTGGCCATCGGGCTCGGCAGGAACGCCTGCACCTGGTCCGCACGGAAGCCGTTCTGCTTCAGCCACAGCGCGAGTTCGAGCATGTCCTTGTCGGTGGTGCCCGGATGCGCGGCGATGAAGTACGGGATCAGGTACTGCTCCTTGCCGGCGAGCTTGCTGTACTTCTCGAACAGCTCCTTGAACTTGTAATACGTGCCGACGCCGGGCTTCATCATCTTGGACAGCGGGCCTTCGCCGATGGCCTCGGGCGCGATCTTGAGATAGCCGCCAACGTGGTGGGTAGCTAGTTCCTTGACGTACTCGGGGCTCTCGATGGCGAGGTCGTAACGCACGCCGCTCGCGATCAGGATCTTCTTCACGCCCGGCAGTGCGCGAGCCTTGCGGTACAGCTGGATCAGCGCGCTGTGGTCGGTGTCGAGGTTGGGGCAGATGCCGGGATACACGCAGCTCGGCCTGCGGCAGGCGCTCTCGATCTCCCGGGACTTGCACGCGATGCGGTACATGTTCGCGGTCGGGCCACCGAGGTCGCTGATGACGCCGGTGAAGCCGGGCACTTCGTCGCGGATCTTCTCGATCTCGCGAAGCACGCTGCCTTCGCTGCGGTTCTGGATGATGCGTCCCTCGTGCTCGGTGATGCTGCAGAACGTGCAGCCTCCGAAGCACCCACGCTGGATGGCGATGGAGAACTTGATCATCTTGTACGCGGGGATCTCGGCGTTGCCGTAGTTCGGATGAGGCCGGCGTGCGTAGGGCAGCTCGTAGACGAAATCCATGTCCTTGGTAGTTAGCGGGATGGGTGGCGGGTTGAGCCACACGTCGACGTCCCCGTGACGCTGCACCAGGGCGCGCGCGTTGCCGGGGTTCGCCTCGAGATGGAGAATGCGGCTGGCGTGCGCGTACAGCACGGGATCCGACGTCACGGTCTCGAACGACGGCACGCGAATCACGCTGCGCCCGCGATCCTCTCCCTTCACCCCGCGCGAAAACTTCACGGTGCCGGGTGGGGAAAGTGGGGAGTGGCTCGGCGCGCCCAGCCCCGCACCCTTCTCCCCACTTTCCCCACCCGGCACCATGTTCGCCTTGCGGATCTCGGGCTCCATCGCATACGGGTCGATGGGCGGGTTCAGGCGCCCGGGGGTATCTATATGAGTGGAGTCGATCTCGATGAAGTCATGCGACTTGCGCACGAACGCGGTGCCGCGCAGGTCGGTGATGTCGGAGATCTCCTCACCCGCGGCCAGCCGATGCGCAATCTCGCAGATCTGCCGCTCGGCATTGCCGAACACCAGCAGGTCGGCCTTGGCGTCCAGCAACACGCTGCGCCGCACCTTCTCGCTCCAGTAGTCGAAGTGCGCGATGCGCCGGAGCGAGGCTTCGATGCCCCCGATGACGATGGGCACGTCCTTGAACGCTTCGCGCGCGCGCTGCGCATAGACGACGACGCTGCGATCCGGCCGCTTGCCGCCCACTCCGCCCGGCGTGTACGCATCGTCGCTGCGGATGCGCTTGTCCGAGGTGTAGCGGTTCACCATCGAGTCCATGTTCCCGGCCGTGATGCCGAAGAACAGGTTGGGCTTGCCTAACTGCTTGAACGGCTCGGCGCTCTGCCAATCCGGCTGCGCGATGATGCCGACCCGGAATCCCTGCGCCTCCAGGAGCCGGCCCATGATGGCCATGCCGAAGCTGGGGTGATCGACGTACGCGTCACCCGTGACAATGATGACGTCGCAGCTGTCCCAGCCGAGCTCATCCATCTCCGCGCGCGACATGGGCAGGAACGGCGCGGTACCGAAGCGCGATGCCCAGTACTTGCGATACGCGTGGAGTTCTCTTGGAGCGACGGCGGACATCTAACAACCTCGTGGGAAATGGGTTGGAGTCCGGGCGCGGACGGCGGATCGCCATCGCGTTCGAAACCACGCCAGGACTTACGCTGGCAAACACCATTTCCTGATTTCAGGA